>Ga0209369_1000261_pt1 | contig 103161 bp, 98 predicted proteins | sample EBPBio142010_DNA_FD_185865 | JGI IMG/M metagenome (GOLD analysis project Ga0209369, IMG submission 185865) | Wastewater treatment Type I Accumulibacter community from EBPR Bioreactor in Madison, WI, USA - Reactor 1_10/4/2010_ DNA (SPAdes)... | ecosystem: Engineered > Bioreactor > EBPR >...
GAGGCAATCCCTATTGCTGCTGGCGGCACTGAACCTCGGTATCGTCTATGGGGTTCATACAGCCTTGATGAGCGTCCGGCTGACGTATTAGGCCGAATGCTGGGTTGCTGCGATGGCAGGCTAGTCCCGACGCCAGACGGTGGCTTGACACTTGATATCGGGGCATGGTCCGAGCCAACAGTCGTACTGACCGCTGACGCCATCACTGGTTTCAGCGACGTGGGCCGTGGCCGTGACGTGATGACAACGGCAAACACGATCCGGGCAACATTCTTCGATCCCAACCAGGATTATCAGGCATCCGACGCCGATCCGTGGGCCGATGAGGATGATGTGTCCGAACGCGGCGAAGAAGCCAGAGACGTACAATTCAACATGGCTCCGTCACACAGCCAAGCCAGACGCCTGATGAAGCTCGAATGGTTCCGAGCAAACCCGAATTGGGTGGGGACTTTCAATACGAACCTGATGGGCCTTGCCGCATTCGGTGAGCGGCTTATCCGCATTCAATACCCGCTATTCGGCATCAACAGTGTTTTTGAAGTCCTTGATTTCAAATTCATTCTTGGTGAGGGTGGTATATTGCAAGGTGCGACCATTCAGGTTCAGTCCATGCCGCAAACTGCCTACCAGTGGGATACCTCGCAGGAAGGAACTGCGCCAGTCTCAGATGAAACAACATCGGACGATGATTTGCCAGTTCCAGACGCGCCAGACGTGACTATCATTTCCGGTCCAGCGGCAGAGCTGAGTTTCCCGCCCACTGGCAATCTATTGCTGAACTACATGGTCCGCTGGAAGAAAACAGCTGATACCGATTGGCGTGTAGCTGGACCGCTCGAAAACGATGCAGAGAGCTTTGAAACGCCAACGCTTTCCGCCCTTACCGAATACGAGTTCCAATTGGCCGTTCGTACCCAGAAGGGGCGCGTAGGCGCTTACTCGGCCAGCACGATCAAAACGACGCCCTGACCAACCCGACAATCTTAGAAATTCACACCCTGCTTTGGCGGGGCGTTTTGCCATGGAGCATTCGCATGACCGTTCGCACGATTGACGAGATTTTCCGTGATTTCGTTACCGATGGCGTTCCCGCGTCCGGCCCGTTCAATCCGCATAAGCCGGATATCCGCGACACGTTGAAGGCGTTGACCGAGGGGGGGCAAAACTTCCCTGACAACCGCGTCATTCGCCTCAACAACGCTAACGAAGGCACGGCCAACAACATCGTTGTGACGGCTTCGGTCGCGATACCTGTGGCTGCGTATCAGGTGCTCTATATCCTGAACGTCACTCAGGAAAACACTGGGGCGGTGACCGTTTCGGGTGCGATCAATCGCACTTTGGTTACGAATACAGGAGAGCCGATCCCGCCCGGATATCTGACGCCGGGTATGGCGGCGCTGTGTATCGACACAGGTTCAGTGTTACGGTTACTCTCGTATGGAGACGCGGAAGTAATTGCCGCATCTGCTGAAGCAGCGGCAGCCAGAGCAGAAGCAGCTCGCGATGAGGCGGAACAGTTTGCAAATGATGCAGTAAGTCAGGGGAATGTCCCTATCTACAGCTCATTAGCAGCTATTACAGCTCTCGAAATACCGGCTGGGATCAATGCAATTCGAGTTAATGGACGAACCGCATCCGGCGATGGGGACGGTGGTCTGTATGTATCCACAAACAACGGTAGCCTGGATACTGGCCAATCTGGAGGAGCGACAGCGCGAACATGGTACCGCGTTGTAGACATCGGTGATAGCAGGACATCTTCATCGCCAAGGCAATATGAGGGTGTGGTAGCCACCGGGTGCAAAATCCCGACGCAGACTTACTCTGTAAATAAATGGATCACAACCGCTTCTCGACATACTGCGCGAGATAACATTCACGGCCTCAGGATTGCTTTCGCTAACTGGTATGTCAATGACAGTCAGGCCGAAGTGTCACCTGGTGCAGCTATTAGTATTCGTGCTGCTATTGAATATCCGCGTGGAGTTGTTACTCCACTTCGATTTGCTGGCGTGGGCAACGCCACTATCAATGCAGGTGAAACAAAATTCACTGATTGGCTGCCTGAAATCTTCATCCCAGATGGAGAAACGTTTTTCATCCGGTCATTTGTAGAATGCCCGAATGGCATAATTTATAGTAACCACGTGCCGGGTTATATGGAGGCGGGGGAAACGGTTGCGGGAGCGCCTGATTACACGAACTACAGCACTCCAATGCAATCATCGCCGTTTAACCTGGGCTACGCTCCACTTGCTGTGTTAGGTATGACAAGCAAGTCATCCGTTGTCTTGCTGGGAGACAGCATTGCCGAAGGCTTTGACGATGTGACGGACTATTATCGCGGTAACGGTGGTTATATGCATCGGGCTTTGGAAGAAAAGCACGCGATCATTTCGTTAGCCAAGAGTGGTGATAGCGCATTTAAGTGGCTTACAAATAATACAAAAAGAGCGGCTCTTATCCAGTTTGCAAGCCACATGGTTATTGAATACGGCAGCAATGATCTCACATCCGGTCGTTCAGCGGCTGCATTACAAGCCGACATTGAAACTATTATTCGAGATTATAAAAAGCCCACCGCAATCTGCACGGTCGGGCCTTGCACCAACTCTACGAACGGATGGATTAACGATGCCGGGCAAACGCCTTATGCATCGGAACCCCAACGTATCTCGTATAATAACCAAGTCCGCGCAGGCAACATCAAGGGGGCATTCTTCTATTTTGATATAGCTGATGCCCTTGAAACGTTCCGAAACTCCGGGAAGTGGGTAACAAATGGTACCGTCAATTACTATACAGATGATGGAGTTCACCCCTCACCAAGGGGACATGATCGGGTTATTGCGAGGGGCGCTGTCAACTCATCGATCTTAAAACGGTTTAATGAGGTTCCGCCGCGCCCTGTAAAAAGCTCGCTTTATAATCTCGGCGGCACAGGGACGTTTATTACGCCTGCGTTATTGAGAAAGGCTCTAGGCATTGATCAGGTGTCATTTACTCCCACTGTTGCCGGTGCCGTGACGGCAGGCGTCGGCACATACTCACTTCAAGCTGGTATTGCGACCAAAGTTGGGCGTTTGGTCTATTTCCTGGCAATGGTGAATTGGACAGATCACACGGGCTTCGGCGCAATTCAGGTGAAAGGGTTGCCATGGAAAAATGCCATGAGCGGATCTCCCGTAGCTATCTATTATGGCGGGCTTGCCTATACCAGTGGTCTATCCATTGGTGCACGTGTAAGCGAACTTCAGGACTATATCGAAATATTCTTCACCGGCCCCGGATCATCTCCGGGAACTCTGAGTATAGAAAATAACAAGGGTCCAGCGCTTATGCATATCAGTGGCGTCTATTTTGCTGATGCAGCAGGCGACTATCTCTGGTGAGGCTGGCTACCAAGCCAGCTTCTCCACCCAGTATTCTTCTTCTTCCGGGGTCAGTTCGCGATATTGCCATTGGCCGTCCACTTTTCGGCGCATCTTCCAGAAAGTGGTAACCATCCCACCGTTGACCGATGGCTTATCCCGGATAGAGGACGTCCATTCCCACTCAGCTTCAGTTGGCATAGGAGTAAAAGCACCTTGGTCGATCAGCATGATTGTTCCTGTTAAACGGCAATAGCCTTCTTTTTCTTCAGTTGAAGAATGGGCTTCTCCACATAATGCCATGATAAATAGGCAAGAATGCTTGAAAGCAATGCGCCGCCACTGAAGACAATAAGCGGGTGTGGATTGACAAAATACCACGCTATAAAATTCTGGCAGAACCATCCGTATATGTAAATGCCATAGGAGAAATCGTTTTTGTCAAACCAATCGATATGCTTAGTGGCATATGCGACAGTCAGAACCAAATATGGGTAGGCGATGTAAGTTAGTATGGGCAAGATGAACTCATCCCTACGGAAGACGATAATGGCAACGAAGAGAACGCCAGCCATACGTAAATCGAGGATGATCATATCTCTCACGGCGTAAAATAAAGCGCCGAGAAAGAAGTAGATAATAAGCCTTCGGAACATGGGTTCTGTGCCAACGAAGGGCATAGTGTCGTATGAGAATATTGCCCACAACAAAACTCCAACCCACATCACCGGCAAAAAATACGGCGTGTACTTTCGGACGATAATCATCGACATACCGATTGTGATTATCATTATAATGTAAGCTTTTATCTCGGCTGGTAGCGTCCAGAGTGACCCGTTCACATTTTCGATGTGAACGCCACTGAAAACGCCAGGGAGTTTATATATTACCCAATTATTCAACATTAGAGTGTTGTTCATAAAGTAGGTTATTGCTTCTGGAGACAAAATAAAAGCTGCAATGTTGTCGCTAAAAACGATAGCGCAAATTAATATTGTGATAATATTGCACACTATAAGCGCGGGATAAATTCGAATAATACGAGCAAACACAAACGAAACAAAATCGTGCTTAGTTAATATGCTTTTTGCCAGAAGAAAACCGCTTGTTATAAAGAAGATATCCACGGCCATATCACCGATATAGTGGATGCCGCCAAAAAACCGTGAAGTGGGATCGCTGACCCCCATGATAGGGTAAGCGTGTCCGAACAATACACTAACAGCCGCAAAAATACGAATGGCGTTGAAATTGTTTTGTGAACCGCGCCTGACGGCATCGGACAATAGTATGCCGTTCATCTCTCGACCTCTGAAAGTGTCAATCACTTTTTTCTGATCGCTATTAGCCGCGGGCGTCAAGACAGTAAAGTCCCGCTAACGATTTGATCACTGCGACTTTGTCGCAACCATCCGCCCACTGAGGCGGCTTTTTCTTTGCCGAAAGGAAATCACCAATGGCCAAGGGAACCTTTGCCAAAGCGATGCCGCATGTCTTCTCTGAGGAGGGCGGGTATGTGGACCATGAAAAGGACCCCGGCGGTGCGACCAATCTCGGTATCACCATCGCTACGCTGTCAGCCTGGGAAGGGCGTCGTGTCTCGAAAGCCGAAGTGAAGGCGCTGACCAAAGCCAAGGCGACGGATATCTACCGGGAGAATTACTGGAATAAGGTTTCCGGTGATGATCTGCCTGCCGGTGTGGATTATGCCACGCTGGATTTTGCTATCCACTCTGGTCCAGCCCGCGCCGTGAAGATGCTTCAGAAGGTTGTCGGCGTCGATCAGGACGGCGTAATCGGAGCAAAGACGCTCGCTGCCGTGCGGAAGATGGCTGCTGACGGGATCATCAACGAACTGTGCGATGCGCGTCTGGCGTGGCTGAAAGGTCTCGGCACGTTCTCGACGTTCGGCAAGGGATGGACTTCGCGTGTCTCGCGGGTTCGCTCTCGCGCTCTGGCTTTCTCACGCGATAGTGCGCCTGTTCCTTCGCCGGTGCCGCAGGTTCCGACTGGCAAGGCTGTGCAGTCCGACACTTCCCTGAAAGAGGTGTTGAAAAAGCCCGAAGCTTGGGGTCCGCTTGGCGGCCTTATTACCGGCGTCGGCGCAATGGCTGACGGTTCCGGCCCGATGCAGTGGGCGCTTGCCGTCGCAATGGTCGCGCTTGTCGGGATCGGCCTCTACTTCTTCATTCAGCGGGTGAGGAAAGAGGCATGATCTGGGCGCTAATTCCCACATGGCTGAAATACTCGCTCGCTGCCCTTGCTGCCGCCGCCCTTATCGCGGGCGGTAGTTATGTCGCCGGAAGGCTTTCAGGAGCGGCCAGCACGGAAACCAAAATCGAAAGGCAGAACAATGAAGCCACGGGCAAAGCTCTGGATGCTGCTCGCTCTTATGATGAGTGCATCGACGCTGGCGGGGTGTGGACATTCAGGACCGGCAAATGTGAACGGCGTCCGTAACGTCCTCGGAACCGATCTGCTGGGCGCTCGCGGGGCAACCGAGGCGGATCAACGGAAGATCGACCGCACCATAGTGCGCGGTTGTGCAGGCGGCGTCTGGTCGAAAGACGAGTGCGCTATTCACGACAAGAAGTAATAGGGGTAACCGGGCGGATGGAAGCAACGAACATGCCGGACAATGAAAGCGATCTTCGCTCACGTGTGGTCAACCTGGAGCATACGGCAGCCGCCAATGTCCAGAGGCTCACGTCAATCGAAAGCCGTCTCGTGAAATACGATATCGATGATGCGCGCAAGGATGAGCAGATGAAGACCATTCAGAGCCAAATCACATCGCTCGATAAAAAGTTCGATGAGAAGACGAACGGTATCGCAAGTTCCCTGAAGACGATCAATATGTACATCATCGGCGGGATTATCGCCGGTATCATCGGCTTCATGCTGAAGGGTGGCTTTCACATACCGGGGTGATTATTCCTCCGGGTCCGTTCCGGTCTCTCCCATGTGGATACCTATGGCGACATTGACAATCGCCTTGGCAGCTTCAACTCGGTCCCACCCGGCTTTTTCCGCCTCATCCAGCAGATTGATTATTCCCGCCGCAACCGCGTCCTGACAGTCGATTGCCCTGTCTGCATATTTGTTGTCGTGCTTTGGTCCGTTCATTCCATCCTCCCTAGAATAGAGTTGCCTGCACTTCCTCATTGTCGTTGCTTGGCGTGAGGTCGATGAGATCAGCATCGGGCAAGGGCTTTTGCATCTCCTTGGCTTCATCCCATGGAGCACGTAGCCAGGTGTCGATTTCTTCCGTGGTGCGCAGAATGACCGGCATTGCCTTTGGGTGGATTGGCTTCACTACAGCGTTTGGCTCAGTGGTGAGAAACCCGAAGATATCGACCTCGACCGGGCCTTCTTTCTTCTTTCTCACGCCTTTCCAGCTGGTCCAGATGCCAGCGAACGCAAAAAGCGGCTTATCTTCGTTCAGGGCGAACCAGTGCAGCGGCTTGCGCTTCGTCTTCGGGTCCGGTTCCTGCCCATATTCGGAGAACGAAGTGGCCGGCACAACGCAGCGGCTTTCAACACCCTGCCAGCGCCTCCAGTGAGGCGAAGTGAGGTTGCGGATGTTCGTTACTCCGCTATCCGCTTCGCCCTTCACATACATCGGCGGTGTCGGCATGCCCCAACGGAGCATTGCGAGCTCTGGCTCATCACCCTTGATGTTTCGCAAAACCGGAGCTGGATAGTCGGGGAAGATATCCATCTGCGGATCGACGCGGTTCGTCAGATCCGAGAATTTCTTGAACAGGCGGCGCATGGCCTCATGTGTCGTGGTGATATTATACAGATTGCACATGCGCTCCTCCTCGTTGCGAAGAGAATAGCGCGGTTATTTGCGTCGTCCAGCCAGAGCGTCTTCGCCTTCCTGTTTATGGGCCCGACAAAGCCAAAGCTGGCCATTCGACAATTTATAACCAAAGGTTCCCCATTCCTTGCAGCCTTTGGCATCACACCAGTGTTCAAACAGGCTTCCAGCCTTTGCGACGTGCGCGTTGTCGTTCTTATAGCCGCTCATTGGTACCAGATCTTTCTGTCATTCCACATATACGGTCGCTGAAACTCCAGCTGATTGGTGTCGCGAAGTTCTTCAAACATCCTTTTCACAAGTCTTACAGTTTCTTCTTTGCTATCGCACATGCCATAGGGAATGTCCTGAAAAGGGCTTCGAGAGCAAACCAAGTTCCAGCGCCACGTTCCAGCGCTGGGGCCAAAATCGCTTCTCAGGATCCGGCAGAAACTTCCCCAATCTGTGTACGCAATGAAGTCTCCGGAGCACGTTTGTCCGCCAATGACAGTTCGGCACCATTTAAGCTGCATCATTTCTCAGGTAGTCCGTAGCTGATGAAGTTGCCAGCCTTGTTCCCGCACTTGCTGCAAACAAGCCTTGGTTCAATCTCTTCGAGCGTAACCCATTCTCCAAACCGGGCGGCCATTAGCGGGGCTGTCTTTTCTAGATAATGCCGACAACTCAAGCAGCTAAAGCGCACCACATTTCGCGGGCGCAGTTCTCGCAGTACCGTTCGCATTTCATTTCACGAAGATTGTCGGCTTCCAACCACGTGCAAAGCCCATCGACATAGCCAGACTGGCATATTCGATCTCTTTGACGAGAAAATCTCGATCTTTCAGAAGTGCCTCGATCGCAGCCCGCGCATCGCCCTTGTGGTAGGCGAGAACCAATTCAATTTCGTCGTCGTATTCATTTTCCTGCGCAACCGCATTCATTGTTCTGCTCCAGCGAAGCAGACACACACGCCACCTAACGTGTCTGTGATGTTATCGGGCCGCCTACCGATGTTCCTAAAATGTTCTCATTCTGAAAAAGAGTCAATCGCGATATTGATGTTGTGGAGAGCCGGTGGATTTCCTGTGGAATAGCTGGGCAAAAAGTGGGGCAGGCTCATGAAAAAACATAATGTTTTTAACGCATGCTTTTCTGTCCCACTTTTTTGCAAGCCGTTGAAAAGGCCTGAAATCTGTAGAACCTCCGGGCCCACCATTTTCTCCCTCAGTAATTTATTTGGCTTATCTTTGGCGAGTTCGCCGTTCTGTGCGCTCGTTTGCAACTCTAAACGAGACTCAGCCAAACCATGTCCAGTTGGTGCAAGTAAAGCGGCTATTCAAGTTGATATTTACAGCAATTAGTTTTTGCATATGATTGAGCATATTCAAGCTCTTTTAAAGAGTATTATGCTGGACTGATACGGATGCCGAATAATCGTTTTCGCTGATCCCGCAGATTCGTATGAGAAGCACTAATTTCGTTGAAACAGACAGATGAAACATCCGTTCTGATTAGCAAAGTGGCTTTGGGTGACAAAGACGCTTTCGCCTCACTTTATAAGGATACTAGCCCGAAACTATTCGCGATTTGCCTTCGTATATTGAAAGACAGATCGGAGGCAGAGGAAGCCCTTCAAGACGTCTATATCAAGATTTGGAAACGTTCGAGTACGTTTGGGATTGGTGAAAGCGTGGCTTCAGCTTGGTTGGCAACTATCGCCCGCAATCATTCAATAGATGTCATTCGAGCAAGAAAACCTGTTACGGAGGATCTTGACGAAGTTCATGATCTGGCTGACGACGTCAATCCAAGCCCCGAGAAGGAGGTGCTGGCAAGAGACGAAGGACGCCGGATAGATGATTGCATGCGAGAGCTTGATCAAGTTCATGCGAAAGCGGTTCTGCAAGCTTATGTGGAAGGTCTCAGCTATCTTGAGCTCGCCCAGGAATTACAAGTGCCTTTGAATACTGTACGCACTTGGTTGCGACGCAGTCTATTGAAACTGAGAGAGTGCATGCAGCGATGACATCAAGCGAGCAAAATCATGGCAAACGCGGTCAGGATGACGTGCTGGCTGGTGAATACGTGCTCGGCGTTTTGTCAAATGAGAAGCGTCGCCAAGTGGAGCAAAGGATGCTTCATGACAAGGAGTTCGCGTTACTAGTTGAGCGATGGCAGATCAGTTTCTCGCATTTCAATGACGACTATCAAGAATTGCCAGTGAATGAAAATATATTCGGAGAAATAGAGAAGCGATTGTTTGGATCGACACAGGATGCAGGGCATACTGTGTCGTTATGGAGTTCTGTTATCTTCTGGCGATGGGTTTCTTTGGCAACAACAATCGCTGCCGGTGTAGCGATTATCTTCGCTTTCGGCGGTAATCTAACGTCTAAGAACAGCGGTCCTCTGGTTGCCGAACTGTCAGCAACAGACGTACGTGTGAATTTGCTCGCTTCCTATGATCCGGCCAGCGGATATCTTCAAGTCATCCCTGTTGCAGCTGGAGCCTCCGGCGAGAAATCGCTTGAACTTTGGTTGGTACTGCAAAAAGGCAACCCGGTTTCGCTGGGCATCTTTAAGCCAGGCAAACAAGGGGAACTTACCATTCCGCTTGAACTACGCGACGATATTACAGCGGGTACGACACTCGCCGTCAGTCTTGAACCATTTGGCGGGTCTCCAACCGGGGTACCATCTGGCCCAATCGTGGCTAGTGGTATTGTGCGCCCATTGTAAGGTGCCACAAGTTTGGCTTGGCTCCTGAAACTTTTCTCTTTCTAATCTCGTCTTCCTCATTGGCTACCTTTTCAGGAGCTTCTGGGCAGGTGTTATCTCCCAGAATTGTTTGCTTTAGGAGGAGACAGACTATGAACCCCTTTACGTTCCGTGCACTTTCAGCAGCAACTGTAATGCTGGTTGCTGCCACATCTGCTTATGCCGAAAACCCCAATGTCGGCGGCTCGCCAATGTATGCGAACAAAAACATAGTTGAAAATGCGATGAACTCCAAAGACCACACTACACTGGTTGCAGCAGTAAAGGCCGCAGACCTTGTGGAAACGCTGAAAGGTAAGGGGCCATTTACAGTGTTTGCACCAACAAACGAAGCGTTTGCCGCACTTCCAAAAGGCACTGTTGATGAACTGCTTAAGCCTGAAAACAAGGCAAAGCTAACCAAGGTTTTGACGTGCCACGTCGTTGCAGCGGACGCGATGTCAAAGAACATCAAGAAGATGATTGCCGATGACAAGGGCTCGCATGATGTGAAGACAGTCGGTGGCTGTATTCTCAAGGCAAAGGAAAGCGGCGATAAGATTACGTTAACCGACGAGAATGGCAATGTTGCGAACGTAACCATTGCTGATGTGAAGCAGTCAAATGGCGTTATTCATGTAATTGATAAGGTCTTGCTGCCAAAGATGTAATCAACGCGTAACATTGAGATATGCCGATCTACATATATACGTGGTCGGCATGTCTTCATGGACTTTTTTGAACTTAACTGTACTCGCGATTGTCGGGTGCCGCGTTATCCTGTGCAATGCAGGCAAAAACGGCAATGTGGTACCAGACCAAATATTTCGGGAGGTCTAAGGGGGGGCTTCTTGGGGATTGCGATGTCTCCTTCAATCAATTTTGTCGCGTTGCGCGATATTTCCATTGGAGCTGTTACCTTGTGCGGTATCCGGTCTGTTCAACAGACCGGTGTTTTTGCTTTCCATCGCAAACTTTCAACAAATTTTAGCAGTTCGTTAAGAAAATAGTAACGCAATGAAACAATTTTTTAAGTGACGTGAACTGGCGACAAAATGGAGGTTTTGGGCGATGAGAAAAAATGCAACCACCGTTGCGCTGGCATTGGCAGGGTTGGTGGCGAGCTCTCTCGCGGCTTCAGCGAAGACGAGTTATTTGGGTGAATTCCGCGATTGGGGCGTTTACCAGAACACCGAGCTTGCGGGTAACAAATGCTATGCTTTGACTGTGCCGATCAATTTTCAGCCGACCGGCGTGCAGCACGGCGATAATTTCGTGATTATTTCCAAGGCGGATGGCCAGTATAGCCCTCAATTGGTGATGGGATATCAGCTGAAAGCCAACAGTTCGGTCAATGTGATGGTGGATGGCGCGCGCTTTCCGTTCTTCAGCGAGGGCAATCGCGCCTGGGCGGAAAATGTTGCCGACGAAGCGAAGCTGATGCGGGCAATGCGCGCGGGCAAAACGCTCAATGTGCAGGCAACGTCGGCACGCGGTACACAGACTCGCTATACCTTCTCCCTGATGGGGCTTTCCGCCTCTCTGCAGCGCGTGGATGGCTGCCGGTAATAATTGAAAAAGCCCTGCCAATGGGCAGGGCTTTCTCTTGAAGGATGCGGCTTTATGAAAGCCAGGTCTGGCGATTGTACCAATCATCCAGTTCAGAACGCACGCGGTCTTTTTCTATGCCGTAGCGTTCCTGGATTTTGCCTTCCAACTGCTCGCGCCGGCCATTGATCTGGTCGAGATCGTCATCGGTAAGTTTACCCCACTGTTCCTTGATCTTGCCCTTGGCCTGTTTCCAGTTTCCTTCAACGCGATTCCAGTCCATTGGTTGGTCCTCCGTTCTGGGTTGGTTATGGATAACTAACGCAGCGGAGCGTGATTGGTTCAGCAAAAAACTGTAGAACCAGCTCAAAGACCGAGGAACTTGAAGGGCTCGCTTTCCTTGAAACTGTCGTTGACGACGCCATTGAACGTGTTGGTCTGATTGACGCCGAGGTCGAGTTTCTTGACCTTGCCGGTCTCTGGCGAAAAGTCGATTTCCTTGAGATCAACCCAGAAGACATTGGGTGTCAAAGCCGATTCGAAGAAATAAAGCATGCGCTTCTGGTCGGCCACCGTCCGCCAGCGCGTCGAGGAAATGTTCGGCTGGTCAGGTGTTGTCAGGCCGAAAGGCACCGAAGTGTTCCGGATGACGCTGAAAACACTGGCAATCGACTCAACAGGGTCGTCGGTTTTCGGGACGGCGTTTACATAGAACGATGCGCGCGCGAAACGGTCGGCGGCGCGATTGGTGCCCGGCAGCATGACAGTGCCGCCGATCTGGGTCCAATAGGAGTTGAGCGCAAGCTGCTCGTCGAATGTCGGCGAATTGGTCATCACCTGATATTGCTTGCCGTGATGGATCACCTGCTTGCCGTTGATATATTCGATGACCGCGCTGTCGCCGCTGGAATCGGATATGGCCAGATGCAACGTGGCCAGTCTGTCTTCACCGGGGACCTTGTCCGTCACGATGGTGAAAGGCTCTGCGCGCAGAGTTTTGACCGCCTCGTCGACTGTGGCAAAGTTATCAAGCACATATTGCGCCCAAGCCGCGATGCTGAGGCCCGGTGTGGTGCCGTCATATTTCGGATATTCCGATTCAACGAGCCACAATGCGCCAACGGAAAGTCCTGCTTCGTTCAGTCCATCTGTCGTGGAAATGTCGTAACCGGAGGCGATCACACTGCCATATTTGGATGTCCACTGAAGCGAGTTCTTGCCGGCCTCGCCGGAACGTTTCATGCCGCGTGGAAAGACCCAGAGATTGGTCGCAACATCCACTTTCCAATCCATGGATCGGGCGGTCATCACCTGATCGTTGGCCCCGTGATACACGAAACGTGTGCAAGCTTCGGCAATCGGTGCGGCAAGCATGCTGCCTGCAACGAGCGCTGTAGTGCAGATGCTGGAAAAAGACCGCTTCAAAATCGGCATGGATCGTCCCCTCTGTGATGCCCGGTAATCTCTAGGGCAGGATGCCCGTTTGCTATTGAGTGAATGCCCTTCGCAGGGCGATATAAGGCAGTGATTGTAAGTGGAAAGACGGGCGAACGAGTTTTAACGCTCGCCCATATAACCGCGCTGCTTCCATTGCTGCAGCGGCATGATGTCTGGCGGTCCGCCGCCTGCCTCATACCAGGAATCGACGGCCCATTTCTGGCCCTGCTTGTCTTCGACAACTGCCGTCCAGTGTGGATATCGTCCATCGAAGAAAGCGCCGCGGGACGTGCGTCGCGCGACAGTGTGGTGCTTCAGCCAGCCGCGTGATTGCAGGTAGCGCAGGAAGTTATCGGTATTGGTCGATTCATCGATGCAATCCATCTGGCCCTTGATTCGGGCCTTGCCGAATTGCATTCTCGGCTTGTCCCGGACGCCAATCGCTGCGGTACCGCGCTGTTCGAAGATTGCAACTGCCGTTCGCAGTGCTTTCCGTTCGCCATCTGCGCTGCGACTGCCATTTTGCAGAAGGTTCCGGATACGCTGTTGGTCCTTCGCGGTCAGCGTAACTTTGGTCCGGTAATGGCATTCATAACCGTGGCAGACGCTGAAGGTTTGTGCAGAAGCCATTCCGACCGGGAAGGCCAAGCCTATGAGGGCGCCAGCGCCCAGCAGTTTCATCAAATCGCTGCTCCGCGTTCGATTGAGAAGATTTCCCTGCAATTTCAGCAGGATAAAATAAATCGAATCTCCAGGTATCTTAACCGTGCTTGTGGCTGGTGAAAAGCAGGGACGGTTCAAGGCGTTCCAGCCCCTGATAGGGATTGGCGTGGATTGCGAGAATCCAGAGGCAGAATGAGGCTGTCAGCGAATAAATGACGAGCGCCTTTACACCAGCTCGCACACGGTCCGCGTGGGTCGCTGCAATGGTTATCGCCGTGAGGAATGTAAGAGAAAGCACGAGATACCATTTGTAATAGTCGATTGAGGTCGATCCGACAGCCAGACGGGTATTGCGCGCGTCCTGCAGTTCATCGAAGTCGTTGATGAGCTGGGAGATAACGGGTGACGGCACGTCGGCGCGTGCCAGATTGATGATCTCGCGCCGGATACTCTGCAACGCCGTTTCAACGGAACCTGCTGGCTCGACATTGATCTTTTCGCGCCATTCGTCATCGATCACGGCAAGGCGATAGCCGGTGAGGGCGGCAGTAAGTTCAGGCGCATTCAATATCTCGGCCCTGGACGTTCCGATCAGACGGGAAATGGCCGAGCGTTCTTCACTGATCGCCTGATCTGCCCGGGAATTGACGCTCCAGATATCAGCGGCAACAAAACCGAGCGACAAGGCCCAGGCCGTCGCAATGGTGCTGATGAAAGCACCGATCGGAATGGACAGAGCGTCGCTGGCGGCATGTTTGGACAGCATGTCGAGCGCGAAACGTCCAACCGCATAGAACACAATTCCAAGTACGGCGAAGGCCGTAAAAGAAAGATAGATCGGCAGCTCGAAGATATAGGTCATTCATTCCCCCAGATTATTCCCCGCTTATTATTACCGGAAGTCGTTGAATTTTACTTAGAGCTGATCAAGGGGAGAGAATAGCAAAAAACCCGCCGGTTTTGCCGGCGGGTCAAACAACAGAAACTAATTTGTTGTGCACTAGAACGAGACGGAAAAACCGACGACTGGCCCATGCTGGGTCACGTCATACTTGAAATTCTCAACCGTATCGTTGTCCTTGTAGTCCTGATAAAGCGCCCGGTAGCCGACACGGAATGTCGTGGGAATATCGAAAACCATTGTTCGATATCCAAGATAGATCTGGCCATTGGCGCTGAGTTTGGTTCCAGCTCCGAAACCACCAATGTCGGCTTCTGCAAAAATGTTCCACCGGTCATTGATGTCGTAGAAGACACGCGCGCCTACAAAGGGATCGGTCCATTCCACCTTGCGCGACTCGCTGTAAGGGCCAACTTCAAGTCCGGCCTCCAGTCTTGTCCAGCGAACACCCACGGTTGGTTCAATCGCGAAAATCCGCTGGTTTCCGAAGAGCGTCGTTCCCTCGAGCTGCTGTTCATAGACGCGATAATAAGCACCAGCTGCCAAGGTGGTTGTCTTGATATCGAGGGCGAGTTCGTTGTCGCGGAGGTTTTCATCCTGACTGGTCTTGACGTACTGACCGTCGATGAAAAAACCAACCGTGCCGTTGCTGATATCGACATTGCCCATGAAAGTCATATCGAGATTATCGAAAATCTCGCGAAAGGGGACGTTGACATCGGTGCTGCGGCCTAGCAGACCAGCGGTGCCGTTCAGCGATGCACCCCAGACATATGGGCTGAAAATCACGCGCCAGCGCTGCTGGTCCTGAATTTCTGGTTGTGTTGTCACGGCATCTGCCGCGAACGATGTCGCTGACATACCTATTAAAACAGTTGATGCTAATATAATATTTCTGGAAAATTTTAACAGTAAATTCCCGTTCTGGTTACGCGATCTTCCGTCTTTCACCGAAAAAACCCCCTGGATTATGTATTAGCAATTTCGATAATACATCAGATTCAAATCTTTCTCCATATATATGTTAATCATTCCGGGAAATAAACTGAAAATTGATACTTATATTAAGGTTTGTTCTGTTGACTTTCATCAGGTGCAACCATTTATTCGGAATGGGAGCGGCGCCTCTTTTCTCATTGAGGCGAGGCGAGGAAGTTATTTTGGCAATTCTTAATATGACAAATCGTGGAGTAACGAGGTCATCATGAAAACGAAACAATCTATCTGGAAGTCGTCTCGCCGGATGTTTGCGCGGGGCGCTGCAACTGCTCTCATCGCTGCAGCTCTGGTCGTTCCTCAGGCAGCTTTCGCCTGCACCAGCTTCGTTCTCCCGACGAGCGACGGTGGTATGGTCTATGCGCGCACGATGGAGTTCGGGTTCGAACTCAAGTCCGATATGATCGTCGTTCCGCGAAACTATGCTTTCACGGCGACCGCCGCCGATGCGAAACCCGGCAAGCAATGGAAGAGCAAATATGCCGTGATCGGCATGAATGCATTCGGCATTCCGGCTCTCACGGATGGCATGAATGAGAAGGGACTTGCGGGCGGCATCCTCTATTTCCCGGATTACGCCAAGTTCCAGGATCCTTCCACGGCCAAGGCGGAAGACAGCCTTGCTCCTTGGGATGTTTTGAGCTGGGCCCTGACCAATTTCTCCACCGTGGCGGAAGTGAAGGCAGCTCTTGGCAGCATTGCCGTCATTGATGTCAAGCAACCCAATATGGGTTTCGCACCACCTGTGCATTATACACTGCACGATGCGACGGGTGCATCGATTGTCATTGAACCCATCGATGGCAAGCTGAAGGTTTATGACAATCCGCTCGGAGTGATGACGAATTCGCCGTCCTTCGACTGGCACATGACCAATCTGCGCAATTATGTTCACCTGTCGCCGGACAATACCAAGCCGCTCAAGGTCAATGGCGCTACTTTCACGCCATTGGGTGAAGGATCGGGTATGCTGGGCGTGCCTGGAGACACGACGCCTCCATCAAGGTTTGTGCGCGCAACGGCTTTCGTTCTGTCGGCCGCAAAGGTGCCGAGCGGGCCGCAAAGCGTTCGTCTGGCCGAGCATATCGCCAACAACTTTGATATTCCCAAGGGCTGGATCGTGGACCCGGCAACGCCGCTCGAATACACGCAGTGGACGACCATCGCCGACATGAAGAACATGACTTACTACGTCAAGACCTATGACGATCAGGTTCTTCGCGGTGCTGCTTTCAAAGATTATAATCTTGAAGCCAAGGATCTGGTGACGATCAAGATGCAGGAGCGTCTGAATCCGCCAGCCCTGACTGACAAGTAAGCCTTTTCAGGAATTGAGAGTCTGGAGCGCCGAGCTGATTGAACCGGGTCGGCGCTCCAACTATTTACGCGGTCGTTTTCAGGACGCGCTATCGAAAAGCCTGCGCTTGCTACGGCACCTCGTCGGAGGCAGTCGGGCCGCCCTCGTTCTCCAGATTGGCAATGCGTTTGGTCTCCGAACGATTGAATTTCAGGCGTACCCCGACACCGCCACCATTTTCGGGAATGAATTGCGCACCGGCTTTTTCCAGCGCATTGGCCAATGCCTGTATCTGTTCGCCCGTTGGCGTACCGAGCTTGCGCTCAAACTGCTCGATGGTCGCTGCTTCGATCCCCGATAGTTGGGCCAGACGGTCGCGTGAGAATTCCACAAGCGCTCTGGCTGCACGGCATTGAGGTCCGGTTATCATCATCTGTGTCTCCCCTTGCAGTCATGTATCGAAAGAAAAATACTGGAAATGCGCTCTAAATGTTTGTTCTAACGCACATCTAATGATGGTCGGAGTTGCCGACCTTTTTCCCAGCGCCATTGATAATCGTTTCGAGCAGCCAGGGCTTGTGGTCGATTATTTCGGAAAGCTCCTGCAGACCTATTTGCGAACCGGCTTCCTTCAGCAGTGCGTCGGCCACCGAGGCTGATCCGTTCTTGCCTTCCTGCGCCAAACGATGCGCCCGCCGGATCAGAAGTTCCGGTTGTGAAAAACTGCTCTCGGCAAGTCTTTTTTCTATTCGGCGCTGTAGCTCTTCCGGAGCAATCATCTGTTGAATTCCCTTATTCCTGAAAGGCCCGCAACCGGCAGCGGTGCGCAGCCCACATTATAAATCTATGTTGTGATGAAGTTTTTGCCACGTGACAATTCGCACAAATCTGACGTTCCGGCAGATTTTACTATGAGGGCGAGTAGGTGGAGCTGTGAGGCTGTTCTACTTTAGTATCACAGAATAGTAACGAAATATTTCAGCACATCAAATCCGCAAATTGGCCAAATTATTGCCACGCTTTCTCTTGTTTGCATCTGGCAAGCTACTTACATAGCCGGTACGCCTTGGCGGGAAGAGCAGTGGTCAGGTAGCGCGCGCGACGGGAAGCGGATTTCGCTTCACGGCAGTGTGCTGTAGCGGCCAGTGTCTGTTTCCGTTTGATAAACAATAAGAATTCAATGGTTTGAAATGGCCACTCTTCGTTACTTTATTTGGCCCATGGTTTTTACCGTACTGGGTCTCGCTGGTGCCGTTTGGCTCGGTTTCGAAATGACCGGCACTTTTGGGGGAATGGTCTCCGTCTTCATCATCTGTGCAGTTTTGAGCGTTCTCGAAATATCGCTTTCTTTCGATAACGCTATCGTCAATGCGCGCATCCTGCGCGACATGACGCCGGAATGGCAGCATCGCTTCCTGACTTGGGGCATTATCATTGCCGTTTTCGGCATGCGCATCATCTTCCCGCTTGCCATTGTCGCCGTTGCCATGTGGACCGATCCGATCTCGGCATTGAAACTCGCGATCTGGCAGCCGGATGAATATGCTCGCGTGATCTCGGAATCCCATACAGGTATTGCTGCCTTTGGCGGTACATTTCTGCTGATGGTCGGCATGAAGTACTTCTTTGATGTCGAGAAGGACGTGCACTGGATCAAGGCCATCGAAAGCCGTATGTCGAAGTTTGCTTCGGTGCAGGGGGTCGAGATCGGTGTGGCAATCGCTCTGATCATCTTCTTCTCGTACCAGCTTGATGCCGAACATTCGCACACCTTCCTGATCGCAGCCCTGTTCGGTCTTCTGACCTTCCTCGCTGTCGAAGGACTGGGCGAGGTTCTGGATGCGACGCAGGAGCAGATGGATATGGTCCATCGCGGTGGTCTCGGCGCCTTCATCTATCTTGAAGTGCTGGATGCCAGCTTCTCGTTCGACGGTGTTATCGGTGCGTTCGCGCTGACCACGAACCTGTTCATCATCGCTATCGGTCTCGGTATTGGTGCATTCTATGTGCGTTCGCTCACTATCATGCTTGTCGAGCGCAAGACGCTGGGTCAGTACCGCTACCTCGAACATGGTGCTTTCTATGCGATCCTGGTTCTGGCGGTCATCATGTATGTCCAGACGCTGGTACATATTCCGGAAGTCATTACCGGCCTTATCGGCGCGGCTTTGATCGGTCTCTCGTTCATGTCTTCGCTGCGCTACAACCGGCTCAATCCGAACTGGCAGGAAGAAGCCGAAAAGGTGACAGGGCACTAGTTGGCCTTGTATCCTTGGATTAGAAGGGCAGCTTCGGCTGCCCTTTTTGTTGGGTGCGCCGAGCATGGCGCGTGGTGCGCAAGCATCGCTCGACCGGGATGGTATCCGTTCGATGACTTGGAGGTGAAAGTCCTCTACGGGCCCTGGTGATGGGAACCGTTAGCCGAACAGCAAGGGCGTTGTCGTAAGGCGGGGTCTGAAGGAAGCTGTAAGCAAAGTGCCGGCCTGACGAACAGGAAGCGCATAAGAGGCAGTCGCATCAGGGCAAGGGGGCCCATTTACCCAAAGCCCGATATCACCCGGATGATGCGGCTGTAGATGCGACAGGTATATGGCATGAAGGTCACGCGTCTTACCTCGGGAGATCTGTCGCCTCGCCACCGGCAACGGTGTGCTACCGCCGCTGAGAAGCGACGGAATAGGGCGGCAGAAGTCAGCAGATGCCGTAGTAGCCGTACCGGACGGCGAAGGGCTGAACATGAAGTGTCGGATGGAGAACGATCTTTCGATGACGACAGCAGATGCAGATAATGGAGCTGAAACGCCCCATGCCCATGCGGAAGGTAGTGGCCGGAAGCTGCGAGAGGATGCCTTGGGCGCATCAAACGTCACGGCAGGATCGTCCAACTCACAACCGAAGGACGCGATGCAACTGATGGAAATGATCGTCAGTCGCGATAACATGATAGCGGCCTTACACCGCGTGGTGTCGAACAAGGGAGCGGCGGGCATCGACAAGATGAGCGTTGGCGACCTGAAGCAGCATCTCGTATCGCATTGGCCGCGCATCAGGGAAGACCTGCTGGCGGGTCGGTATGAGCCAGCGCCGGTGCGCGGGGTGGAAATCCCCAAGCCCGGCGGCGGGAAACGCCTTCTTGGCATTCCCACGGTTCTCGACCGCCTCATCCAGCAGGCGATACATCAGGTGCTGATGCCGATCTTCGACCCAGGCTTCTCCAATTCCTCTTTCGGCTTTAGGCCGGAGCGGAGTGCCCATGATGCGATCCTTGCCGCACGGTCCTATGTGGCCGACGGTTACCGCGTTGTGGTTGATCTTGATCTGGAGAAGTTCTTCGACCGGGTAAACCACGATGTGCTGATGGCACGAGTGGCACGCAAGGTCTACGACAAACGGGTGCTGCGGTTGATCCGCCGTTATCTGCAAGCCGGGTTGATGATGGGCGGGATGACGACAATGCGAAGCGAGGGAACGCCGCAGGGCGGTCCCCTGTCTCCGCTATTATCGAACGTCCTGCTCGACGATCTGGACAAGGAACTGGAACAGCGCGGACATCGCTTCTGCCGCTACGCCGACGACTGTAATATCTATGTGCGGTCAATACGTGCCGGTCAACGGGTGATGGCTTCGCTCACCGCCTTCCTTGGAAGGAGACTGAAGCTGAAGGTCAACGCCACCAAAAGTGCTGTTGACCATCCATGGAACCGGGTCTTTTTGGGTTATACGATGACGTTCCACCGTATGCCCCGCCTCAAGGTGGCGGTACAAAGTGTGAAGCGTCTTCGTGGCAAACTGAAAGCCCAGTTCCGGGCTGGGCGTGGCCGGGCCATTGACGCCACCATCAAGGACCTAGCGCCGATCCTGCGCGGCTGGACAGCTTACTTTAAGCTGGCTGACGTGAAGGGGACGTTCGAGGAAATGGATGGATGGGTTCACCGCAAGCTGCGGGCTACCCTGTGGCGGCAATGGACGAAACCAGCCGCGCGCGCAAGAAACCTGATGCAACGAGGCATAAAGAAGGAGCGTGCATGGATAAGTGCCAGCAATGGCCGGGGACCATGGTGGAATGCCAGAACCTCACACATGCACGAAGCCCTACCGAATGCCTACTTCACCAAAATCGGGCTGATCTCGTTCCTGAAGGAACACCGACGCCTATACTACGCTTCATGAACCGCCGTATACGGAACCGTACGTACGGTGGTGTGGGAGGAGGGCCTAAAATGCCCTCCTACCCGATCCTTGACCGAATCGCCGGAGTTGAGGACCATCACCGGACGCGACTGACATCGCGCTTTCATGCTGCAGATCGTTTTCAGGGGATCATGATCGGCGCGCTGCGGCTCATTCGGGGAAGGGGATTTCCATGATCGTAACACGTTTGAGCAAAACCGCCTTCGTGGCGGCTATAGCCTTTTTCGCAACGCTGGTTTCGTTCGGTAATATCACCGATTACGACACGAATTTCGGGTTCGTGCAGCACGTCCTGATGATGGATACCATCTTTCCCGATGCCACTATCAAGTATCGCGCCATCACTAATCCGATGCTGCACAATGCCGCCTATATTCTCATCATCGCGGCAGAGACGCTGACGGCGATCCTGTGCTGGATCGGGGCGTTTGCGATGCTCGGCCGTCTGACTGACCGGGCGGTCAGCTTCAACCGTTCGAAGAAATGGGCCATTGCCGGTCTCGCACTCGGTTTTCTGGTCTGGCAGGTCGGCTTCATGTCGGTTGGCGGCGAATGGTTCGGCATGTGGATGTCGCAAACCTGGAACGGGATCGAATCCGCGTTCCGGTTCTTCATCACCATCATCGCTGTGTTGATCTTCGTCGTGCTGCCGGACGGCGAACTGGTGGATTGAATTTGACGTTTGAATCCCGACTTCATGAGATGCTGTTTCAAACGTCAAATTCGAAAAATCCACTAGATACATGAAGTTACCAGTGGTCTTTGCGATTCCGACATTTGCTCGGCGCCTGTATCAGAGGGACGCAAATGTCGGAATCAGACCACTAGAGTAAATGTGATGCTGAAACAGGCTCGTCAATCAACTCGACACCAGCCTGTTTCATCTTCTGCAGCATGATGTCCATTGAGCCATTAAGGTCGATCCCGCGGCACGCATCCAGACGGACGCGCACCTGAAAGCCTTCTGCAATGGCGTCGAGCGCCGAATAGGCGACGCAGAAGTCGGTTGCCAGTCCCGCCAGAGTGAGCGAACCAATGTTACGTTCGCGTAAATACCCGCCAAGACCGGTCGGCGTGCTGCGGTCGTTTTCGAAGAATGCAGAATAGCTGTCTATGCCGATGCGAAAGCCTTTGCGAATGACGAGCTGTGCCCGTGTCCACTGCAGATCGGCGTGAAAATCTGCACCATGACCGCCCTGAACGCAATGGTCGGGCCAGAGCGTCTGCAGGCCATAGGCCATCTCGATCGTATCGAAAGGCTGGGCGTGGGCATGAGTCGAGGCGAAGCTTGAATGATTGGCCGGGTGCCAGTCCTGCGTGAGGATCACGTGTTCGCTTTCATCGATCAGCCGGTTGACGGTGGGAATGATTTCGTCACCGCGATCGACGGCTAGCGCACCGCCGGGGCAGAAATCATTCTGGACGTCGACAACCACAAGTGCATGGCCGATCATAAGGTGCTCCCGCTTAGAGCATGTCTCCCGGAAGTGGAAACCGGTTTCAGGATAAAGACATGCGTAAATACAAACATCCAGCTTATTCCGTAACCGACTATAGCCAGACAGGGTTCACGAGACCAGCAATAAGCCGCGTTCTGGTATAACATCGGCAAGAGTGCTACGGACGGCTCAAATCAGACATCAGACAGGAAACCATCATGACAGATGTTATCGTCCGCGACAGCAATGGAACTCAGTTGAATGACGGTGATTCCGTCACCTTGATCAAGGACCTGAAGGTCAAGGGAACCTCCACGACATTGAAGCGGGGAACGCTGGTCAAGGGCATTCGCCTCACCGGAAATCCGGACGAAGTCGATTGCAGCACCAAGCAGGTCAAGGGACTGGTGCTGCGGACCGAATTCCTGAAGAAAGCCTGATTATCAGAGCGCGCATCTTATTCCGAAAACCGCTTCGCACTTTTCTGGATGCGCTCTAAGCATCGATCTCCACGCGACCGCGTGGGCGGCTGCAGCAGGCGAGGATATAGCCCTCGGCAATTTCGTCGTCGCGAATGCCGCCATTGTGGTTCATCTCGGTCTCTCCGCCGAGGCACTTCACCTTGCAGGTGCCACAGATTCCGAACTCGCAGGCGCTCGGAATCTTGAGGCCGCCACTACGGGCGGCAAGCAGGATTGTGTCGTTTTCCGTACATTCTACTTCCACGCCGGAAAGGCTGAAGACGACGCTGGCTGCTGCCACGGCCGGGGCGATGAGTGCTGTCACTGTGCTCGCCGGTTCGGAGAGCGTGGACGGCACCGGAACCGACGAAATCTCGCTGGCCGGATTAAAGCTCTCCTGATGATAGTTGGCCATGTTGAAACCGGCGTCTTCCAGCAAGCCTCGTACACCGTTCATGAACGGCTCCGGTCCACAGCAGAAGACCTTGCGATGCAGGAAATCAGGCGCCAGCAGTTCAAGCCGGGCGCGGTCTATTCGCCCATGCAAGCCCGGCCAGACATGGCGTGCCGATGATTGCTCGACAATGAAGGCCAGATGCATTGCTTCCATGCGACCGGCGAGCAGCTCCAGTTCACGGCGGAAAATGATGTCGTCCGGCGTGCGCGCGCAATTGATGAACGCGACGTCGGTTGCCGGTGCGCAGTCGAAGAGCCAGCGCGTCATGGAGACCATCGGCGTGATGCCGGAACCTGCAGAGACGAAAAGATACTTTTCGCCCGGATGATTGGCGAGTGAGAAATCGCCGTTCGGTCCGTAAGCCTTGATCTTCATCGGCGGACGCAGATTGTCGAGCATCCAGCGCGTGCCGATGCTGTCCTTCTGCGCCTTGACAGTGACGGAGACGTGGTAGGGGCGGGATGGGGTCGAGGAAAGCGTATAGGTCCGTAGCACCGGGCCGAGGCCATCTGCCCGTTCAATCGGCAGTTCCAGAGTGACGAACTGGCCCGGCGTATAGCGGAACCAGTTGTCCTCGGCGGTCTTGAAGGAGAAGGTCATGACGTCTGGCGCTTCTTCGATGGCCGAGATGCATTCCAGCATCTGCAACCTGTCGTTCCACGGCAGCATCTCGTCCAGATATTTCAGAGGCTGCATGGCCTTCTCACTTCTTCAACTGCATTTCAAAAATCAGGCGACGCGGCTGAGCTTTGCCGCTTCACCACGCAGGCGCGGCGTAATGGTGTTGGTGTACCATTCGAGGAACTGCATCACGCCGCCTTCATGTTCAACCGAGTAAGGGCCCGGCTGATAAGCGGGCGAGCGAATGCCCACCGCATTTTCTTCAACGATCTGCCGGTCCTGGTCATTGGTCTGGATCCACACATGGGTCAGTTCATCGAGATCATAGTCCACGCCTTCGACGGCATCCTTGTGGACGAGCCATTTGGTGGTGACAAGCGTTTCCTCGGCATTGATCGGCAGAACGCGGAAGGAAATCGCATGATCTGCCATCAGGTGGTTCCAAGTTGATGGATAGTTGAACATCAACATTGCACCGATATTCGTGTTACCAGCTACCTGATCGCTCAAAGGCTTCTTGACAGCCGCCTTGCCAGACATGGTGTAGCTCACCGCGTCGCGCAGAAGTGGGATGCGGGTGATGCGATAGCGCCCATCCTCGGACATGTTGAATTCTGCAGGCAGACCGACGCTGGCGCAATTCTTCCAGAGCTGGTTGATCTCCGGATCTTCCATCACGCCCTGCACGCCGGTTGCCGACGGAGCTTCCGGATAGGTGCGGCAGAGTTCTGGATGGTTCGCGGCGCAGTGATAGCACTCGCGGTTGTTTTCCCAGACGAGCTTCCAGTTGCCCTTCTCGATGATCGAACTTTCGAAGGCGACCTTTGCATCCTTGATATTGTGCGGTGCGAGATAAGGCTCGACCAGATTGCGGAATGCAGCGAAATCGGGCGCTTCCTCGGCGACGCAGACATAGATATAGCCGGCGACGGTTTCGCAATGGACCGGCTTCAGGCCGTATTCGGCAGGCTTGAAGTCAGGGCCGACCTGACGCGCGAAAAGCAGACGCCCGTCCAGTTCATAGGTCCACTGGTGATAAGGGCAGACGAGCTTCGCGGCGGTTCCCTTTTCAGCCGCGCAAATGCGCGAGCCACGATGGCGACAGGAATTGTGGAAAGCACGAATGCCGCCCTGCGCATCGCGAACGATGACAACAGGATAAGCGCCGATCTGCACGGTCATATAGGAACCGGTCTTCGGCAGCTCGCAATCATGGCCGACAAACAGCCAGTCCTTGTAGAAAATGTTCTCCAGATCCAGCTTGTGATATTCTGGATCGGTGTAGAATTTCTGCTCCAGGCTGAAATTGAGGTCGCGCCCGGTCAACAGCCCCAGCATTTCGTTGCGAACGTCCATAGCCTCGAACCCTTGCTTTCCATCTTGGATCTGCCTTCTGCTGTTCTCCCAGCGACTATGGCTCGATCCGGTGTTCCCTTTGTCTTCCGGAAGCACGGCTTGTCCCGTTATCTCAATGGCTTGCCCACATCTCCCGAGGTCTGTGAACTAGCTTCCGTTATCCCGATTCAATCACTGAACTATTCTAAACGCGCATTGGGATGCGACATGGTTTTCGCGTAAAGACGACACGCCAAAATGTCGCTTTTGCGGCGCGATCAGATCGTCGCAAATATGTGTTACATCCGCCTTCGGAGCGTTTCCGGGATTGCAAATTGGTTTAAAAGCCAGTTACCACGTCAACCACATCCCAATCTGTTTCATTCCATGGGAGGCTCGGTGGCCATGAAACGTTCTGAAATCAACGAAATCATCCGCGAAAGCGACGCTTTCATCCGCTCTTTCGGCTATGTCATGCCGCCTTTCGCATATTGGTCGCCCGAGGAATTGAAGGCGCGGACCTCTTCGGATGCGCATGCCATTCGCGACGCGCGCCTTGGTTGGGATATTACGGACTACGGGCAGGGCAAATTTGCCGATCTCGGCCTGTTCCTCTTCACCACGCGTAACGGCAATGCAGAAGACCTCAAGCGCGGCGGCGGCATGCTTTATGCCGAAAAGATCATGATCTCGCGCAAGAACCAGCTTTCTCCGATGCACCGGCATGTGGTGAAGGCCGAAGACATCATCAATCGTGGTGGGGGCACGCTGGTGCTGGAACTGTTCAACTCGCTGCCGGATGGCAGTGTGGATGAGCAAAGCGACGTGACTGTTGCCACCGACGGACGCCTTGTGACGCAGAAGGCTGGTGCTCATCTGAAGCTGCAGCCGGGCGAAAGCGTGACGCTGCTGCCGGGCAATTGGCATGCTTTCTGGGGGGAAGGCGGCGATGTGCTGATCGGCGAGGTTTCGACCGTCAACGACGACCTGACCGACAATATTTTCCGCGAGCCGATTGGCCGTTTTTCGAATATCGATGAAAACGAGAAGCCGCTGCATCTTCTGGTATCCGACTACGACAAATGGCTGTGAGCCTACCGATATTTCGGTTCTAGCCGCCTGCAAATGGCGTTGTTTGACGTTTCCGGTCTGCATGTAACTTTAAGTGAACGATGCTCCGGTTCTCTAACGCTGCCATTTCCGGCAAACCGGGGCCGGAATCTCACACGAAGCCAAACTGAAGGACTGAGCATATGAAGCTGGCGATGATCGGAACGGGCTATGTGGGTCTGGTTTCGGGTGTGTGTTTTGCCGAATTCGGCTTTCACGTTACCTGCGTCGACAAGAACCCGTCGATCATCGAGCGGCTGAAGGCCGGGAAAGTCACCATCTTCGAGCCGGGGCTTGATGAGTTGATGACCCGCAATATTCGCGATGGTCGGCTGGAGTTCAGCACCGATCTTCCGGCAAGTGTCGCGGATACCGATGTCATCTTCATCGCTGTCGGCACACCGTCCCGTCGCGGTGATGGCGAGGCGGACCTGCAATATATCGAAGCAGCTGCGGATGAAATCGCCGCCGCCATGAAGCCGGGCGCGGTGGTCGTCATCAAGTCGACGGTCGTGGTTGGCACCAATGCGCGCATACGCGACCGTATCAAGGCTGCCAATCCGGCTGTGTCGTTCTCGATGGTGTCCAATCCAGAATTCTTGCGGGAAGGCTCGGCGATCGAGGATTTCATGCGACCCGACCGTGTTGTTGTTGGGGTGGAAGACGAGCGCGGCAGGGCCGCGATGCAGCGCCTCTATCGTCCGCTTTACCTGCGTGAAACGCCGATGGTCGTCACGTCGCTGGAAAATGCGGAAATCATCAAATATGCGGCCAATGCTTTTCTGGCCATGAAGGTGACGTTCATCAACGAGGTTGCGGACCTTTGTGAGAAGACCGGCGGCAATGTGCAGGAAGTCGCGCGTGCCATCGGTATGGATAATCGCATCGGCTCGAAATTCCTGCATGCCGGTCCGGGCTTCGGCGGATCGTGCTTCCCGAAGGATACGCGGGCCTTTGCTGCGACGGGCAAGAAATATGATGCGCCGCAATCGCTGATCGAACAGGTCATTGCGGTCAATGAGACGCGCAAACAGTCGATGGCCGAACGGATCGTGACTGCGGCCAAGGAAAACGGTGCAGACACGGTTGCTGTTCTGGGCGTCGCCTTCAAGCCGAACACCGATGATATTCGCGAGTCTCCTGCGCTCGACATTATCGCGGCCATTCAGAAAGCCGGGATCAAGGTTCAGGCGCATGACCCTGAGGCCATGGACGCTGCCAGGGCGGTGCTTCCTGATGTTGTCTGGTGCAATTCAGCTTACGAAGCGGCGAAGGGCGCAGGCGTCGTTGCCCTGCTGACCGAATGGAACGCTTATCGTGCGCTCGATCTTAAGCGAGTGGCCAATGTCATGGCCGGAAATGTGCTGATTGATCTGCGCAATGTCTACAAGGCAGAAGATATTGCAGGCACCGGGCTAGATTATCGTTCGGTTGGGCGGACGCTTCGGGCCTGACCAGAGCATTTCCAATAAAAGTGGAAACCGGTTTTGCGTCCAGAAATGCTCTGGAAACGACCGGGGAGTTTACTCCCCGGCTGTCAGCCGCTTCTTCTCATTGGCGATGAGCCAGAGATTGCGAACATAGACGATGAGGCCAAGTCCTTGGCCAGCGATGAATACCGGGTCTTTACGCTGGATCGCATAGATCAGCAGCAAAGTGCCGCCGAAGAGTGAGAAGAACCAGAAGGCAACCGGCATGACGCTGCGTTTTGCCTTTTCGGAAGCCAACCACTGCACAACGAAGCGCATGGTGAAACAGGCCTGAGCGACGAAGCCCAGTACGATCCAGCCATCCCACTGCGCCACGAAAACCTCGTGCAGCCACAGTGACAGGCTGTTGAAAATATCAGTCATGGGTGATCTCTCTCACACGCGGAACGACCTTGCGGCGCTTCCGCAGCCACCAGACGCCATAAAGGTCCAGAATGCCACGCACTCCACGGTCCAGAATGCCGTAATTGGATTTGCCGTGGCGGCGTTCGCGGTCGACAACATCGACATGCACGACGTCGAAACCTTCGCGGATTGCCAAAGCAGGCAGATAGCGATGCCATCCGTCAAAGAAAGGCAGTTGCCGGAACAGGTCAGTGTGCAGCGCTTTCAGGCCGCAGCCGGAATCGCGGGTCTTGTCCTTGAGGATCGCGCCGCGCAGATTGTTAGCAAAGCGAGACGAAAGCTGCTTGAGTTTCGTATCCGTGCGCTTGAGGCGCTGTCCGGCTGCAATGCCGTAATCAGGCCCGGCTTTTAACAGTGCATCTGCCAGAACCGGGAGATAGGCGGGGTTGTTCTGTCCGTCGCCATCCATAGTCACGACGATCTTGCCGCGTGCCGCGAAAACACCGGAGCGCACAGCAGCGCTCTGGCCTGACGACCGGTCATGGCGCAGATGGCGGAGTGGCTTGCCGGCATGAATGCGGCCCGCGAGTACATCGCTGGTCGAGTCCGTCGAACCGTCGTCGACGACGATGACTTCGTATGCGCGGCCCTGCATGGCGGCATCGACTTCATCCAGCAAAAAGGCAAGATTGTCGGCTTCGTTGCGGCAGGGGATAACCACAGAAATCGTCGGTGTGTCCAAGCGGAGTGTTCCTTTATTCCTCGCGCTATCTGCTTAAGCTCGGCTTTCCTGCCCGGAAACCCGATAACGCGCAAGGCGCGCTCCATAGCATTGATTGGATGGCAAAGCCAAGACGGTTCAAGTAAACGTGAGTTCTGGCCCGGATAATAGCTCGATTGATCGGTTGACTGCCGTTTTTTAGCCGGACATTGCCGGATACGGAAGAGCCTCCGCCAGCCAATCCAGAAAATTCTGTGTCACCTCATCCCGGTTGATTTCATTGAGGCTCTCGTGGCGGGTGCCGGGCAGGATCGTGCAATTGACACGCTCGAAACCCATTTTCCGCATTCTGTCTGCCAGTCTGCGCACGGCGGCACCGTTCACCGTTGCAGGGTCTTCGGTCCCACCAACAAGATTGAAGGGCATGTTTCGCGGGATATTGGAAAAGTTCCGGTCGTCGGCGCCACGGCGGATCAAGCGGAAAATGTCGATCCATAACGCCACGCTGGCATCGAAGCCGCAAAGCGGATCGGCGACATAGGCGTCGACCTCTGCCGGGTCGTGCGAGAGCCAGTCGAATAGCGTGCGGTGGCCCTTTATGGATCGACCCCAGGCGCGGAAAGTCATCCTTGGCAGAATGGTACTCGGAACATCCGAGCCTTTCAGTATGCGCTCCATATAAAGAAGTGCGAGCGCTGCAGCGCTTTCCGCGCCACCATCGACATTGGCATTCCAGATCGCGGCGGCATCGACTGTGTTAGCGTAGTCCAGCACATAGTTCAGCGCGATCAGCCCGCCCATGGAATGTCCGAAAAGCACGACCGGAAGGCCCGGATGGTTCTCGTGAATATGCCGGTTGAGCGCCAGCACGTCCTCGATAGCCACAAGATGGCCCTGCTTTTGTGCGAACATTCCTCTTGGCGCATGAGCGCCGATATTGGCGCCGTGGCCGCGATGGTCGTGGATATAGACGTGGTAGCCTGCTGCGACCAAGACGGACGCGAAGCGTTCATAGCGTGCGGAATGTTCGGCAAGGCCGTGGCATATCTGGACAACGGCTCGCGGTGTCCCGGCGCGGACGGTGCGGAACGGGAGTTCTGATTTGTCTGAAACCGGCAGATGATGAATGGTTTTGAATGTCATTTCGCCATCTGATTTTATGCCGTGCAAATAGTCAATCTCCTCCGTTGCGGCGTCGCTTAAACAGGCACTGGAACGGAGTGTGAATGAATTTTAGGCAATTGCGTTTTTTGTGCAGATTCCGCTTGAAAAGCGCAAAAGCTTGGGCAAATCTAGCTTTGCAGACGGGGTTTTTGAAGGGCAATCAGGGGCGTTTTAAACGGGATTCCACGTCATAACTTGCAGGCCGTCCGATGAAAGGGAGGAAACTTTCGCGGACGGTGGCCAGAGGGGAAACCGGGTGACGGAAATATCCGCGCCCGGTTTCATTATTTATGGTTTTCATCAGAGTTTGATTTGCGGTTCCGGCTGCTTCCGTTTGGTGGGTTGCCGTTTGCGTCCGGGGCATATTTGGCCTACATACGCGTCAGCAATTTCCGCGCGGTTCGGCAATGTTAAGACCGATCGCGCTTCTCAACCTGCGGAGACGACGCGCTTTATGGCACGCCAGTTCATTTATCACATGTCCGGCCTCAATAAGGCCTATGGCAACAAGAAGATTCTGGAGAATATCCATCTCTCCTTCTATCCCGACGCGAAGATCGGCATTCTCGGCCCGAACGGCGCCGGTAAGTCGACCATCCTCAAGATCATGGCCGGTCTCGACAAGGAATATACCGGCGAGGCCTGGCTGGCCGATGGCGCGACCTGCGGTTATCTTGCTCAGGAACCGGAACTCGATCCTTCCAAGGACGTGCTCGGTAATGTGATGGAAGGTGTGGCCGCCAAGAAGGCGATCATCGACCGTTACAACGAACTGATGATGAACTATTCCGACGAAACTGCGGATGAAGGCGCGAAGCTTCAGGACATCATCGACAGCCAGAACCTCTGGGATCTCGAAAGCCAGGTTGAAATGGCCATGGAAGCGCTGCGTTGCCCTCCGGGCGATGCTGACGTGACCAAACTATCGGGCGGTGAAAAGCGCCGTGTGGCACTTTGCAAGCTTCTGCTTTCGAAGCCTGATCTGCTGCTTCTCGACGAACCGACCAACCATTTGGACGCCGAAACGACTGCATGGCTTGAAAAGCACCTGCGTGAATATCCGGGTTCAGTGCTGATCATCACCCACGATCGCTACTTCCTCGACAATGTGACGGGCTGGATTCTCGAGCTCGACCGTGGTCGCGGCATTCCTTATGAAGGCAATTATTCCGCCTATCTGGAAGCCAAGGCCAAGCGCATGCAGCAGGAAGGCCGCGAAGAGGCTGCCCGTGAAAAGGCGCTGTCGCGTGAACGTGAATGGATTTCCGCGAGCCCAAAGGCGCGTCAGGCCAAGTCCAAGGCGCGTATCAAGGCCTATGACGAACTGGTCAAGAGCGCGGAAGAACGCCGCCCTGGCGATGCGCAGATCATTATCCCGGTCGGCGAGCGACTCGGTCAGGTGGTCATCGAGGTCGAGGGTCTGTCGAAGGGCTATGGCGACCGTCTCCTGATTGACGATCTGAGCTTCAAGCTGCCAGCAGGCGGCATTGTCGGTGTGATCGGCCCGAACGGCGCCGGTAAATCGACGCTCTTCAAGATGCTGACGGAGCAGGAACAGCCGGATAACGGTTCGGTTCGTATTGGCGATACGGTTCATCTTTCCTATGTGGACCAGAGCCGCGACGCGCTCGATGCCAACAAGACCGTCTGGGAAGAAATTTCCGGCGGCAATGACGTCATCAAGCTCGGCAAGTTTGAAATGAACTCCCGAGCCTATTGCGGTGCGTTCAACTTCAAGGGCGGCGACCAGCAGCAGAAGGTCGGCAATCTTTCCGGCGGCCAGCGCAATCGCGTTCACCTTGCCAAGATGCTGAAGTCCGGCGGCAATGTTCTGCTGCTCGACGAACCGACCAACGATCTCGATACGGAAACGCTCGGCGCGCTTGAAGATGCGCTGGAAAACTTCGCTGGCTGCGCCGTTATCATCAGCCACGATCGTATGTTCCTCGACCGTCTGGCAACACATATCCTCGCATTCGAAGGCGACAGCCATGTCGAATGGTTCGAAGGCAACTTCGAGGACTATGAAGCAGACAAGATCCGTCGTCTTGGACCGGATAGCGTCAACCCGAAACGGGTGACCTACAAGCCGCTCACACGGTAAGGTTCGAGATGTTCAGGCTCTGGCGGTCTGCAAATGGCGTGGTTCTGCGCTTCCGGTGCTCACGTACGCAAAGTACGCTCCGCTCCGGTTCTCGAACCTCACCATTTTCGTCTCGCCATAGCCAGAACCTCAACGAACCTTTGGCGCTTTAAAGTTAAGGCCGGTGCAATGCACCGGCCTTTTTTATTTGATGAAGGGAAACATGATGAAAGACTGGTCTGCAAAGCAATATCTGAAGTTTGAAGACGAACGCAGCCGCCCGGCACGCGATCTTCTGGCCCAGATACCGGTCGATAAGCCGCGCAAGGTGGTCGATATCGGCTGCGGACCGGGTAACTCGACGGAGCTTCTGGTTGAGCGTTGGCCGGAAGCTGATGTTTCCGGCTTCGATACATCGCCAGACATGATCGAGAAGGCCAAGGCCCGCCTGCCGAAGGTGGATTTCACCATCGGCGATGTGGCGAGCTACGAGCCGGATGCGGAAACCGATGTCCTCTTCTCCAATGCTGTTTTCCAGTGGCTGCCGGATCACATCGAGCAGATGAAACGCCTCTTGTCGCTGCTTCGTCCCGGCGCGGTGCTGGCCGTCCAGATGCCTGACAATATGGGCGAGCAGACCCATGTCGGTATGCGTGACGTCGCAAAAACAGAGGCTTTTGTCGCCAAGATCGGCACCAAGGGCAGGGGACCTCTGCCCCCGGTGATGGAATATTATAATGCGCTCGCCGGTCAGGCCGCTCGGCTCGATATATGGCATACGGTCTATAACCACCCGCTGGATGGCGTTGATGCGATTGTGGAATGGGTAAAGGCGACCGGATTGCGACCGTTTCTCGATCCGCTCGATGAACAGGAGCAGGCCGACTATCTGAAGGCTTACAAGGCGAGGATTGCGCCGCATTATCCGGCGGCTGTAGACGGTAAAGTCCTGCTGCGTTTTCCGCGTATTTTCCTGGTTGTTCAGAAGAGATAGTTGCCCGAAGATCGCTCTACACGGGGAATTGATCGATTGCCCGTGTAGAAGAAGCCAATTATTTTATAATTATTTCAATGTCTTATATTGGCAGCTCATCGCTCGGCAACGTCAATCATTAATTTGAGCGCTTTCTAATATTGGAATAGATTGCATGCAAACGATTTTGTTCCTATGGTCTGGCCGCATCCTGAAACCGCTCTAAATATGAGCCGTCATGATCGTAACGCCGCGATGCGCGCCATCCCCGTTGCGATTTCGTTCAGGAGGCCGGTTTCGATGCTCTTGCTCCGTTTTTATTTTTCAATGGGAATGAACGCCGAGGCCGCCGGTTCAAGGACTGTTTCAGGCGTCTTTGCGTCTTCGCAATAGATCCAAGCAGCGTGATTTCGACCGGGAGGACATTTCAAATACGAGCCTGCTTTCGGGTTGAATGTGGTTCGTAGTTTTATGTTTACGAAGTGAAACAATCGCCGATTTCGGTAATCCCTGCTTGGGATCGGCAGCTTGCAGGTTGTTTGAGAACCGCCTGCTATCGGGAGTTTTCAGAATGAACAATGCAGAAATGCATGCTGACGCCAATGGCGAGGTCGAAGCGGCACATGATGCCCATGACACGCGCCGCCGCGTCTTTGCCATCGTGGCCAGCGCATCGGGTAATCTGGTGGAGTGGTACGATTTTTACGTCTATTCCTTCGGTGCGCTTTATTTCGCATCGCAGTTTTTCCCTGCGGAGGACCAGACCAGCCAGTTGCTGAATGCGGCTGCGATTTTTGCGGCTGGCTTCCTCATGCGCCCCATCGGCGGCTGGCTGTTTGGCCGCATTGCCGACAAGCTTGGTCGGCGCACATCCATGCTGATTTCGGTTACGATGATGTGCCTTGGCTCTTTCGCCATCGCCATTTTGCCGACCTATGAAACGATAGGTGTTCTGGCGCCATTCCTGCTGTTGATCGTGCGCCTCTTGCAGGGCCTTTCCGTGGGCGGCGAATACGGCACCACCGCTACCTATATGAGTGAGGTGGCGCTGGCCGGGCGCCGTGGTTTCTTCTCCTCGTTCCAGTATGTCACGCTGATTGGCGGGCAGTTGCTCGCTGTTCTTGTGATCGTGGTCCTGCAGTTCTTCCTGACATCGGACGAGCTTCATGCCTGGGGCTGGCGCATTCCATTTGCCATTGGCGGTGTTGCAGCCATCGTCGCGCTTTTTCTGCGGCGGACCCTTCACGAGACCTCGACGGAAGAAACCCGCAACAACAAGGCGGCGGGCAGCTTCGCCAATATCTGGAAGAACCATCGCAAGGCCTTCCTTGTCGTCGTCGGCTTCACGGCTGGCGGTTCGCTCGCCTTCTATACCTTCACCACCTATATGCAGAAATATCTGGTCAACACGGCTGGCATGAGCAAGGAAACGGCCAGCGAAACCATGACCTTCGTGCTGTTGGCCTATATGTTGATGCAGCCGCTTTTCGGCGCGTTGTCCGACAGGATCGGCCGCAAGACGATGATGATCGGCTTTGGCGGCATTTCAATCCTGACCACAATCCCGCTCATGACGTTGATCGGTTCGGTGCAGAGCTCGACCTGGGCATTCATCTATATCGTGATCGCTCTGGCGGTTGTCAGCATGTACACCTCCATCAGCGGCATCGTGAAAGCGGAATTGTTTCCGGCGGAAGTGCGGGCGCTGGGCGTCGGATTTTCCTACGCCATCGCCAATGCGATCTTTGGCGGCACGGCTGAATATGTGGCGCTCTGGTTCAAGCAGCAGGGCATGGAAAGCGGCTTCTTCTGGTATGTGACCGCGATGATGGTGATTGTCTTCGTCGTCAGCCTTGTCATGCCGAACCCGCGTGAACATGGATATCTGCAAGGCCACGGCACCGAGTAGCCGGTGTTCTATTACGTATGAAAACGCCGCCTCCGGGCGGTGTTTTCACATCTCCACGGCTTCGTCGTCCTCGGGCGACAGAAGGCGCGTGGCGCGCCATTCGGTCAGCTTGGTATTGATTGCATCCAGCACGAAGAAACGCGCTGAATCCTTGTCATATCCATCATCCCGCAGTGCATCGTAATCAGTATGCGTGTGGCGCACATGCGCGACTGTCGCCAGCCACACGGCAGTAGATGGTGGCAACGTCTTCATATGGGGGCTGAGCGCCGCAGCGCGGATCGGTTCTGAATCCGAATAGGGTACTGCCGGAAGCAGGAGCGTCAGCGATTTGGCGATTGCCTTCTGGCGCATTGTGCCTGCACGCATGGCTTATCCTTACAGTCAGTTATTGAGGCGAATCCTTTGTCTGCTTCATTGTGCCACGAAAATCGCTTGCGCAGGAATTACTTTCCATATAAACATATCTTTATATCTTTACGGATTGCCGCGATGGACCGTAAATGAGGTGATGGATCAATCAAGAGCGGAAGGCATGACCGGTTTGCAACTGCAACTCGATCTGATGGTGGATGTGCTGAAGGCGGTGGCTGAACCAAGCCGCTTGCGTATTTTGGCGCTTCTTTCGCGCGGTGATCTCACCGTCTCCGACCTGACGACGATATTGGGGCAATCCCAGCCGCGGGTTTCGCGCCATCTGAAGCTGCTTGGGGAAGCCGATCTTATCGATCGCTATCAGGAAGGGGCATGGGCTTATTTCCGTCTCGCCGACAATGCGATCAGTGGCGATCTTGCACGTGGGCTTTTGGCTCGTCTCGACAAGGCGGATGCGCTGGTTGAGCGCGACATGGAACGCCTGTCGCAGGTGAAGTCCAGCCGTCAGGAAAAGGCGGCCGCCTATTTCAGCGCCAATGCCGGCAGCTGGGATCAGATTCGCAGGCTGCATGTTTCCGAGAATGCGGTTGAAGTCGCGCTTAAGAAAGTTATCGGTGACAAGCCGTTTCAGGCGATGCTGGATGTTGGCACCGGCACGGGTCGGTTGCTGGAGCTTTTTGCCCCGCTTTATCTTCGTGGTGTCGGCATCGACATCAATCGTGACATGCTGTCTGTAGCGCGAGCCAATCTTGATCTTGCAGCTATCGGCAATGCGCAGGTTCGCCAAGGCGATGTCTATGCGTTGCCTGTGGAGCGTGAGAGCTTCGATCTGGTGACTATTCATCAGGTTCTGCACTTCCTTGACGATCCGCTTGCGGCCATTCGTGAAGCGGCGCGGGCTTTACGCCCCAACGGACGGTTGCTGATCGTCGATTTTGCGCCGCACAAGCTCGAATTCCTGCGTGAGGAACACGCCCATTTGCGGCTTGGGTTCAGTGACGAGCAGATGCTGGGCTGGATGAGAGATGCCGGTCTTGAGCCGGAAAAGACACTGGAACTGGAGCCGAAGGCGGCCAATGGAGAAGAGGGGCTGACGGTGAAGCTGTGGCTTGCCCGCGATCCACGCCTTCTTATCGCCGATCCGGCTTCGCATGTCTCCCAAAAGTGGGAACCGGTTTTGGGATAAAGACAATGCGACAAAAACAGATAATGAGCATGACGGAGACAGTTTGATGGGTTTTTACGGTCTTTCCCGCCGACCGGATATTGGCCAGACCACCCGGGTATCGTTCGAATTCTTCCCGCCCAAGTCGGAGGAAATGGAACAGCGTCTCTGGGATACGGTGACACGGCTCGCTCCGCTGCAACCCGAATTTGTCTCCGTGACCTATGGTGCTGGCGGTTCTACGCGTGAACGCACAGCGCGTACCGTGGCGCGCATCCTCAAGGAAACAGATGTCAAGCCAGCGGCGCACCTGACCTGCGTGGATGCAACACGCGAGGAAGTCGACCGCGTCGTGCGTGAGTTCGCAGCTCTTGGTGTCAACCGCTTCGTGGCGCTGCGCGGCGACCCGGCCGCCGGTATCGGCGAAAAATATGTACCGACGCCGGGCGGCTATCAGAACGGCGCCGAGCTGGTCTCCGGTTTGCGCAATATCGCTGATTTCGACATTTCAGTTTCCGCCTATCCGGAAAAGCATCCGGAAAGCCCGGATTTTGCCACCGATATCGATATGCTGAAGCGCAAGGTCGATAATGGTGCAACGCGCGCCATCACCCAGTTCTTCTTCGAGAACGACCTTTACGAGCGTTATGTCGAGCGCGTTCGCCGTGCTGGTATCTATATCCCGATCGTTCCAGGTGTCCTGCCGGTGCACAATTTCAAACAGGTCAAGAATTTCTGCGCGCGGTCGGCAACGCATATTCCAAGCTGGCTGGCGGAGCGTTTCGAAGGACTGGACAACGATCCGCAGACGCATCAGCTTGTAGCCGCAGCAATTGCCGCCGAGCAGGTGATGGATCTGATCGAACGCGGCGTGCAGGATTTCCATTTCTACACGATGAATCGCGCCGATCTGCCCTTTGCGATCTGTCACATGATCGGCATAAGGCCGAAGACGGAAGCAGCTTTAGAGGTTGCTTGAAATAAAAGAAAGCCCGGCGGTGACGCCGGGCTTTTCATTTTCGTGCGGGTCGGCCTATCCTCAAAACCGAAGCCGCCGTAATGGTTTAGGCTAATTCCCCTAAGGGATGACGCCTGCTATCAACGCTGCAACAAATGCAAATGCCGCACAGATCATGAGGACATTCAAAGATCGCGTAAGTCCCATTGGTCTGTCTCCTTCATATGCGCCCGGGTGACCGGACGCGCGCTGGTAGGAAACTGGAATCTAAGCGCAAAACGCCTCGAACAAAAGAAGATTTCGTGCTGCAATCTGGCGTGATGGAGAAATAAACCTATCGTTTACCACCTAAACTATTGAAATATTTGACTAGAAAAATTTGTTCACATTTCATGAAAAAGACACCGAACTGCCACGTTTGGTACTGTTTTCGCCGTAGTTGCCACCGGCTTTTGGCGATATTTTTGCGCTTTTTAGCGAATTAGCGCCAAATATGCCGACAAGGTGAGGATAGATATCACTGTCGAGTAGAGGATGACGTTGGAGGTTATCGCCGCCTCGCGACGATAATGCTCGGCCAGCATGAAGGGGCCCGTGCCGGTCGGAAGTGCGGCAAGAAGAGCAGCGCTTTGTGCGAGCAGGGGAGGCAATCCGAATACATAGACCGCCAGCAGCCAGGTTGCGAGCGGCTGGACGATGAGTTTCACCGAAACGAGAAAAGCGATGGCATTGACGCTTTCGCGTTCGATCTTGCGCGGCTGGGCGAGAAACAGGCCAAGCGCCACCAGCGCGCAAGGGGATGCGGCACCACCGAGCATCTTCAGGAAGGTTTCGGCCGGGGCAGGGACGGTGAGTCCCAGAAAGGACACCAACGCGCCGAGCGCCGGAGCGACAAGCAGTGGATTGCGGATCAGGGACCGCATGACTTTCCAGATGAGATGAAGCGGCTTCTTCTCTGTCTGCAGGCCGATTTCGATCAGCACGATCGCCAAAGCAAACGTGACGCAGACGGTGATGATGATCGAAATGGTGGTCGCTGCCAAAACGCCTGACCCGAAGGCGATCATCGAAAGCGGAATGCCCATATAGCCGGTATTCGGGTAGGCGGCGTTCAGCCCGTCAAGCGCGGTATCCGCCAGAGGCAGCTTTCCACGCAGTCGCACCAGAAAGGGCAATGCGAAAGCAATGGCGCTTGAGAGCAGAAACACTGCGATGAACCCCGGCTGCCAGAGCTCGCTGCCATGTGTATTGGCCATGATGTCGAAGAGAAGAGCAGGCAGGGCCAGATAGACGACGAAACGGTTCAGCTCCGCTATCGCATGAGGCCCGAGTATTTTCAGCTTGAAGGCACCCCAGCCGGAGAAAATCAGCGCAAAAACGGGAAGGACGACAATCAGCGTTGTGAGCATGGGGCGCATTTCATTTCAGGAAAGGAAAAGGCGCGGTTTTTTGAACCGCGCCTTGTCGAGATCAGAGCCTATCGAGAAGCTCTTGTGTCGGCCATGAATCGGCAGGCATTCCAAGGCGCATCTGTTCGGCGCGCACGGCATCGCGGGTCAGGAGACCGAACACGCCGTCGATTTTTCCGCCCATGTCGTAACCGCGGGCCTGGAGCTTGGTCTGAAGTTCCTTTAGCTGGTCCTGTGTCAGACCCGGAACTGGATTGCCCGGATCGAAGGCAGGTGCACCAGCCAGACGTGTTGCGAAATAAGCAGCCGTTGTGGCGTAGACGATGGACTTGTTCCATTCCACGAACACGTCGAAGTTGGGATAGGACAGGAAAGCCGGTCCCTTGCGGCCCAGCGGCAGTAGAAGCGACGCGTCGCCATCATCCGGGCCGAGTGGACCGTTGAGGCCCATCACACCCTGCTCAGCCCACCAGGAATGTGGCTTGCGGTTGGTGCGGATCGCTTCTTCCCAAGGCAGATCCTTGGTCAGGCGAACTTCCTCCAGCCAAGGTTGGCCACGCTTCCAGCCGAGTTCCGAAATCATGCGGCCAGCGGTCATCATGGCATCGGGAACGCTGCTCTTCAGATCGACCTTGCCATCGCCGTCGCCATCGACGCCACGTTCAAGATAATCCTTCGGCAGAAGTTGCATCATGCCGATTTCGCCAGCCCATGCGCCGGTTGTCGCGGCATCGACGACGCCCTGATCAAATAGCTTGAGAAGGGCGATCAACTGCGGGCGGAACAGATCTGGACGGCGGCAGTCATAGGAGAGGGTGACAAGCGCATTCAGCGTGTCGAAATCACCCTGAATGGCGCCATAGTCGGTTTCAAGCCCCCAGAACGCGGCAAGGACTGGCCCCGGAACGCCATAGGTATCTTCAACCTTCTTGAAGACGTCGGCATATTTGACCAGATTTTCGCGGCCCTTCTTCAAACGAGCTTCCGAGATGAGGCGCTTGGAAAACTCGGTGAAAGTCAGGTTGAAAACAGTCTGCTTGCGGTCGCGATCAAGCACCTTTTGCTCAAGCATGGCCTTGTGCAATTCGGCGATGCCCTTTTCGCCGACACCGGCTTCCCGGGCTTCCTTGGTCAGATTGTCCATCCACTGGCCGTAATCGATCTCGCATTCCGGCTTGGGAAGATTGACGGTGTTTTCAGTTGGCGTCGCAGCAGGCGCTGGAGACGCGGCGGCCTGTGCACCCGACATGGTTGTCGATGCAAGCAAGGCGGCTGCGATAACTGAAGCAAAAAACTTCATTGGTAACTCACACTAATAGATTGGGAGCAAAAGGCTCCCTTTCGGGGATTGTTTTAGCTATTGCCCCAACAAGCCCCGGAAATGAAGCAAAACTTGGTGTGAACTGCCAAACTGCGCCGTGTTAGCGGACCTTGTTGCTTTCCAGCCACTTTTTCCACGAGTTGGCATCGCCTGCGAAGACATTGATATCGGCGTCGCCCTTAATGCCGGGAATTGAGCCGGTGCCGGTATATTGCCAGAACGTCCACGGATGCGGGCCGTACTTCTCGTCCGGATGACCGGCAACGGAGCGCAGCCAGAACGGATAGTCTGCCATCTGCCGCAAGTCGTTGTCATCGAAGAAATCGACCGTCGTGTAAACAATCGGGCGTTTGCCGTAATGCTTTTCCAGCGCCTGCAGGAAGATGCGCATTTCCTTGCGCACAACGGCTGCGTTGGGGCGCAGCTTGCAGGTCGGCGATTGCGGGTTCCACTCCATATCGAGAACGGGTGGAAGCGCGCTCGGATCACGCGGCACGTTCTGGATATACCAGCGGGCCTGTTCGATGGCCGGGCGGCAGAAATAGTAGAAGTGATAGGCGCTCCGTGCGATGCCTGCCTGATGGGCGCCGTTCCAGTGTTCCTTGAAACGGTCGTCGACGCGGTCACCGCCTTCGGTCGCCTTGATGAAGGCGAAGGAAATGCCGCTGGCGCGCACGGCGCTCCAGTCAATGTTGGTCTGATATTTGGAAACGTCTGTGCCGTGGATCGGATAGTGCCAGGGCGTTTTGCCGGTCCAGTCGTGCGGGTCGCGATCACCGAAGCGCGGTGCCTTTACCGAGCCGGACGGCGGTGCGATCCGGGCCACCGAGCCGCCTGATTTCTTTACGTCGGAAAAGTCGTAATCCACCGTCGTGCAGGCGGAGAGAAGTAAAGCGCCGAGGGCGAGAATGCTGCAGCTGGCCAGACGGTTCATATAGTGGTTCCGTGTCGCGAATCAGTCTTCTAACGGTTACGCGATCCGGAGGCGGACGTCACCAGTCTGGCGGGCAAGTTTGGTGCTAATCTGTGGCAGAGGGTGGCATTGTCGAACGAACAACCGTTATCCAGGCAAAGCCGCGATAAAGAATGCGCTTCTCAACGACAGCACTGCGTTCCTGCGCAAGCTGGTCGCAAACCGCGAACAAGTCGCTGCGCGGGGTGACATGGAACCATTCCAGCCATTGGAAGAGTGCCTTTCCGAACCAGCGCGGCAGCCGGGCCTGATCGCCAAAATCGACGATATGCAATTCTCCGCCCGCATTGAGGTGCCGGATGCTCTCACGAATGACCGACTGCCATTGCGGTATCATCGATACGGCATAGGAAATGAAAATCCGGTCGAAGCCGGCTTGCCCGAACAGTCGTTCTGGATCGAACTGGGCCGCATCCGCACGATCAAGCCGGACGCGATCTTCGATGCCAGCGCGCTCCGCCGCCCGGCGTGCCGTATCCAGCATTTCTGCTGAAATATCGATGCCGAAGAGTTTTGCATCGGGGTAGTTTTCTGCAGCTTTTATCAGATTGCGGCCGGTGCCGCAGCCGATCTCCAGAACTGTGCCGTCCTTGGGTACGGACAGTCCTGCGATCATGGGGTCGCGACCCAGAAGATAGTATTTGCGGGTCGCGTCATAGAAGTGCCGCTGACGACGGTAGACCCGATCCATGAGGTTGGCATGGTCTATACCCTGAACGCTCCATGGGCTGCGCGACATGTCAGGCATCCTTCAGCGCATAAAGATGGAACCCGCCATAGATCGACGAGCGATCGCGGTCGTGCAGGGCGCGGGATTCGTCCGCTTGATATTCCCAGCGATCCAGAATCTGCGGTGCCACCCGTCCTGGAAGCAGGCTCGGTTCGGCTGCGGTACGAAAGATGACACGGGCATTTGGTGCTGCCGTACGGGTGATTTCACTCCAGAGGGCATTGAGCTGCTCGTCATTCATCCAGTCCTGCGCATCCAACAGGATATAGCGGTCGACGGATGCCGCAGGCTTGGCAGCGAGAAAATCGGTATAGCTTGCGTTCTGTACGGTCATGCGATCAGCGCGTGCCCGTACCGTTTCGAAGTTGGTGCGCGACAGATAGGGCGGGAGAGGCCCGGTCTCCTCATTGCCGCTATAGCCGCGCCCGAACGCCTGCCAGGCGAAATAATTGTCGGTAAGGGGGAAACCGCAAGCGAGTTTCTCAAGACGACTGCGCAGGACAAGCGCCATGTCGCCGTTTCCTGCAGTGGCAAGGGCATCATATTGCTGTGGCGGTATGCCCAGTCCGAAAAGGGATGATTTGCGGGCTGTGGCCCAGCGCACCATGCGTTTTTCAAAGAGCGGGGCAAGCGCCGTGTCGAAGAAGCTACGCTGCTCTTCCATTGTGCGCGCCTTCAAGATGTCGCGCGGATCGATCCCGTAGAGGCGCGCCACGCGATGGCCCATGCCGATGAAGACGCCAAGCAAGCCGTGGCGATAGAGGTCGCGCCAGAAAATGGAAATTCGCTGGCGACCATTCCATTTGCGTTTTTCCCAATAGGCGCGGCTTTCGCTGTCCAGATGTGGGCGGATGAAGCGCTTGTAGGCGGCAAGATTGGTCTTGTCGTCGGCTTTCCCGTAAAATCGGTAGAATGCATCGTAGTCGGGCAGGTTTTTGACAGCCGCAAGCTTCAGCCGGTTGAACGCGACGTGTGCCTGATTGAGATCGACCGCCTCCACACGTGCCGGATCGGCAGTCAGGTAGGACATGGCATTGCATCCGCCGGACGCGATGGTGACGATGCGATGGTCCGGCTCTATAGCCAGAGCCGCCATATCAACTTCCGGGTCTTCCCATATCTGCGGATAGACCAGCCCTTTGAACAGCCAGGCAAACAGCCTTTCAGAAAAGCCTGCCCGCGAGAGGGCGCTGTTCTGGGTCACGGCCTGTTTTAGAATTGTGTCGGCTGATGCTTGCTGTGTCATCAAAAATTCCCCTAATGCACGAATCCCGACTTTGATTTTGCCAAGTTAAACATCGTCCAATGACAGGGGCGTGACGAATTAATTGCGGGTTTTTAAACCAGATGAATGCGGCTATACGCCTGTAATACTGTCGCTTTATTACGGTCGGTAAGACTATTTGAGAGAACTTTTTCGCGCTGTTGCCGTTTTCTTGTGTGACGGTCCGAGTCGACGGGATTTCTGTGTCGATGAGTGACCGTAAAGGTGATTGGCCGGATCAACCGGTCACGCACGGAGAAAACAGAGAGAGGCGTTTGGCAATATTGCCATTTAATGCCTGAAACCAGGCCAACGAGCCTGATCTAGGAAGGAGAGCCAACGTGAAGAAGTTTCTGATTGCTTCTGTCGCCGCCGTATCGCTTCTCGGCCTTGCAGCGTGCAATGACAAGAAGGACGACACGAGCAACGCACCGGCACCATCCGCGCCGGCAGCGCCCTCGAACAATGACACGACGACGACGCCAGCCCCGGCAACTCCGGCACCGGCTACCCCGGCGCCAGGTACAGGGACAGCGCCTTCCAACTAAGGTTGGGAAGTCGTAATGCACTAGCATGCGGGTGGCGATCCGGTTTCCGGGTCGCCATTCGTGCCAATAGGCTTCGGTCAAAGGCTTTAGGCCAATGGCTTTAAGCCAATGGTTTTAGGATTGAGATGAACGTTAAAGCAACCATGTCGGGAAAAGACGGGCATTCTGCGTTTTCCGTGTTTCAACGCAGGCTCGGTTCGGTTATGGCTTTTGTCATGAACCGTAACTTCCTGTTTTTCATCTCTGCGATTGTTCTTGTTGTGCTTGCCGCTTGCGGCAAAGGAGACGACGAGACTGCTGCCACCACGAATGGCGGCGAGCAGGGCGCTGCTGCTGTATCGCAGCCTGCCAAACCGGCAGAAAGTGGAAGCACGGAGAAAGGCCCCGATCTGGTCAAGTCGCTCCGCGACAGTTCCGGTGTGGTGAGCCCGGAAGAGAAGGCAGCAGCCATTGAACGCGCACGGACCAATGCTGTCGCTGCGGCAAAATCTGTCGGTCAGACGGATCAGCAGGCACAGACGGCTGGACAAGCAGCAGCCACGGCCGCACAGCGTTCCTTCGACGAACGCGAACCCCAGCAATAAGCGTTCGTTGCGGAACTCGGCAACAATCTAAGCCAATGTCCTGATATTCTTTCTAAATGTTTGTTTTTTAGACTTTCGCTCGCCTGGGCGGTTTTCAGTTCATTCGGAATTCTATAGAAAAGTCCCATGTCGATTTGGGTTCGCATCGGTGAGTTTGTCACTTACGTGGCGTCGAATGCCATTACTGGCGTTATCGAAGCCGTGCGCACCGTTTTCGAAGGTGACGCCGATACACGGCGCCGGGTGGCCTTCTCCATTGCGATGATCGCGCTTTCAGCCAAGATGGCCAAGGCCGACGGGGTCGTCACACAGGACGAAATCCGCGCCTTTCAGGACATATTCGCTGTGCCGAAGGAAGAGACGGCGCATGTCGCGCGGCTCTACGATCTCGCCAAGCAGGATGTCGCTGGCTATGAATCCTATGCGCGTCAGCTCGCCGGATTGTGCAGTGAAGGGCAACCCGATTGCCATCTGCTTGAGGATATCCTCGACGGTCTTTTTCATATAGCCACCGCTGACGGCTATGTGCATGAAAAAGAGATGGCCTTCCTTGCAGGCGTTGCGGATATTTTCGGCTATGATGAAGTCGCTTTCGATCGTATCGCGATCCGGCATGTCCAGCGCGGTGCTGATGATCCTTATGCCATTCTGGGGCTGGAGCGCGGCGTTTCCTTCGAGATGGCCCGCAAGCGCTATCGCTCTCTGGTCAAGGAACATCATCCGGACCGGCTGGTGGCAGAGGGCTTGCCGCTTGAATTCATAACCATTGCCAACAGGCGTCTGGCAGCGATAAACGCTGCCTGGGCAAGCATTGAGAAGAATCTGGAGGCTGCATGAGCAGCGTGCGCGAAATCGAGAGCGAGTTGTTGCGGGAGCTGGCGCTTGACCGGCCCGATTTTGCCGGTGCAACGCTTGATCCGTCACCCAATTTCGGTCCGCGTCGCGACGGCAAGGTGCCTGCCTTTCTCATTCTCCATTATACCGGTCTGGCGACTGCCGAAGAGGCCGTGCAGGTTCTTAAATCGCCAGATATGGAAGTTTCCGCGCATTACCTTGTCCATGAAGACGGGCGGATCGTGCAGATGGTTTCGGAAAAGGCCCGTGCCTGGCATGCGGGCAAGAGCTTCTGGAAGGGCGAAACGGACATCAATTCCGCTTCCATCGGCATCGAGATCGTCAATCCGGGTAATCTCGAAGGCTATCCGCCGTTCAAGGATGCGCAGATCGATGCGGTCATCCGCCTCTGCCGCGATATATGCGAGCGTCATGCCATCAAGCCGGAAAATGTTCTGGCCCACTCGGATATTGCACCTTCGCGCAAGACAGACCCGGGCCATAACTTTCCCTGGAAGCGGCTCCACGAGGCGGGTATCGGCCACTACATCGAGCCGACGTCGATCCGCGGCGGGCGGTTTCTGGCACGTGGCGAAAACGGCCAGCCGGTTGAGGCGTTGCAATCCATGCTGGCACTTTATGGCTACGAAATCGCCATCACTGGTGTCTTCGATGAAGGCACCGAGACTGTGATTAAGGCCTTTCAGCGACATTTTCGGACACAAAATGTGGACGGGGTGGCCGATGTATCTACTATAGATACCCTCTACAGGCTAATTTTTTCTCTGCAGAATGTTACCGCCTGACGAGATGCGGGCGGTTAATCTCTCTATCCAGCGTTGATTCGTATTTCTGTAATGATTTCATAAAAATAGATCGATCCAGCCCGGTTGCAGAAGGGTTGTGGCGAAGGTTTACGCCGCGTTTGCGTGAATCGCGAATGTTACAACCTGTAAGACTATTTTACTTTTACAACCAATCTTCGGCTGCATTTGCCCGGCACTTCATCGCTCAATCCCAGCGGACAAGGGCCTGACAACCCATATCGGGCGGGATCAAAAAACAGGACTGTTTTTACCCAAGACAGACAGTCTGAGAAAAGAAACGTTCCAAGACGGTAGGTTATGAAAATTAAATTTGTTGTTGTTTGCGCCCTTGTTGGCGCGATGAGTTCGTTTGGCCTGAATCCAGCACTGAGTGCCCCTTCAACTGAACCGACCAACCTCGCAGCTCTCCTCAAGGCACGCCAGCAGAACAAGACTGCCGAGGCGGAAAAGCCAACCAAAGCGCCGAAGAAGGCATCGGTCGTAAGCCGCCGTGCGGCTCCGACTGCCAAGAATTCTACGGGCAAGGGTTCTGCTGCTAAGCGTTCGCAGTCGAAGGACACGACTGCTCGTAACGCCAAGAGCGGCGGCGCTTATTCGAGCATTATCAATCGTTACGCATCGACCTATGGCGTGCCTTCCGCACTTGCCCATGCGGTTGTGCGTCACGAAAGCAATTTCCAGCCGAATGTGCGTGGCAAGGCCGGTGAAATCGGCCTGATGCAGATCAAGCTCTCGACCGCACGTGGCCTCGGCTACACGGGTTCAGCCAAGGGTCTCTATGAGCCTTCCACGAACATCCAGTTCGGCATGAAGTATCTGGCCCAGGCGCAGAAGCTCGGCGGCGGCAGCACTTGCGGCACGATCCTGAAGTACAATGCCGGTCACGGTGCAAAGCGTATGAACCCGACCTCGGCGAAATATTGCAGCTCGGTCAAGGCCTATATGCGCGCTCTCTGATGCATTTTCAGGATGCGAATGCAGATTTACGTCGGCGGTCGCGTAGAGTACAGGCCGCCTGATGTGAACGGAAAGCCGACAGTGGAGACACTGTCGGCTTTTCTGTTTCCGGTGACTGCAGATTTTTTCCGGAATCCGGTTCCACTGTTCCGCTATCGTTGCTATATGCGCGCTGTCAGTCGGTTGGGCAGCCGCGCTTGTCATATGCCGAAAGGCGGCAGGTGAGGAAAGTCCGGGCTCCATGGAAACACGATGCCGGGTAACGCCCGGCGGGGGCGACCCCAGGGAAAGTGCCACAGAAAGCAGACCGCCCCGTCTTCCGTACCGTTGCGCAACGAAACGGCAGGGATGACGGGGTAAGGGTGAAAGGGTGGGGTAAGAGCCCACCGCGTCTGCAGCAATGCAGACGGCACGGTAAACCCCATCGGGAGCAAAACCGAATAGGGACGGCGCGCTGGCTCGCAAGGGCCGGCAATCGGTTTCCGGATCAGCCGTCCGGGTGGGTTGCACGAGGCGGGTGGCGACATCCGTCCCAGATGAATGGCTGCCACGTCGGGCGAAAGCCCGGCCATACAGAACCCGGCTTACAGACCGACTGACAATTTTCTCTAGAGCGGCTTCTATTTTAAAAGAAGCATTGGAACCGCTCTAACTATTTGTTTTGTCGCATTGCCCTACGCAAAATTGTTTCACACTTTTGCTGAAAATGCTCCTAATCGACTGCTTCAGCATTCAAACGCAAGAAACGGATAGTTGCGTTACCGCCGGGACTTTAATTGGGACCTCCACGAAATCACGGAGGTTCAGTATGTCCAGTTTGAAAGACAAGGTCGCAATCATCACCGGCGCATCGTCCGGAATAGGGCGCGCCGCCGCATTGCTCTTCGCCAGAGAAGGCGCAGCCCTTGTGCTGAATGCTCGCGGGCTTGCCGGTCTGGAACGTGTTGCGGAGGAGATCGCGGCGTTTGGCGGAAAGGCGCATTGTGTTGCAGGCGATGTCTCAGAAGCTGAAACGCATGAGGCACTTGCTACGGCAGCGAAGGATAAATTCGGCGGGCTTGATATAGCTGTCAACAATGCTGGCACTGTAGGCCCTATCGCGCCGCTTGCCGAAATCGTGCCCGATGATTGGGAAGGGGTGCTGGCGGGCAACCTGACCTCGGCATTTCTGGGAGCGAGATCGCAAATCCCGCTGATGCTCGAAAGGGGCGGCGGCTCGATTGTCTTCACCTCGACATTTGTCGGCACGAGCGTTGGCATTCCCGGCATGTCGGTTTACGGAACCTCGAAGGCAGCTCTCATGGGGATGGTCAAGGGCATAACCGCTGATTACGGCGCCCGTGGCATCCGGGCGAATGCGCTTCTGCCGGGCGGTGTTGATACGCCAATGGGTGGAGATGAAAAGCAGAAGGAATGGGCCGCAGGCCTGCATGCGATGAAGCGGATCGCCCAGCCTGAAGAAATCGCGCAGGCAGCGCTGTTCCTGGCAGGCCCGATGTCGAGTTTTGTTGCTGGTTCGGCGCTTTATGCCGACGGTGGCAACGCCGCAGTGAAGTAAAAGAAAGGGCGGCTCCGCGATACGGAACCGCCCATTCCAAGAGCCTCGGGAGGGGCTTAAATTGGCACGCCGGACATGAAATCGTAAATCAGCTTCATGTTCAGGACGACGATGATCGCGGCGGTAATGGCGGCAAGAATCGTCACCCAGCGTGGAGCGACCAGCGATCCCATCTTCTTTTTCTCCGCCGTGAACATGACGAGTGGAATGATGGCAAAGGGCAGCTGAAGACTCAACACGACCTGAGACAGGATCAGAAGCTCGGTCGTTCCTTGCGAACCATACATGATCGTCACGACAGCAGCCGGAACGATGGCCACGAAGCGGGTGATCGCGCGGCGCAGCCACGGCTTCAGACGTATGTCGATGAAGCCTTCCATCACGATCTGACCGGCCATCGTCGCGGTGATGGTCGAGTTCAGGCCGCAACAGAGAAGTGCAATCGCAAAAAGTGTTGGTGCGAGGGCCGATCCCAATAGCGGGTTCAGAAGAGCATGGGCCTTGTCGAGATCTTCGACACCGGTATTGCCGGTGGCGTTGAAGCTTGCCGCAGCGAGGATCAGGATCGATGCATTGACCAGGAGTGCGAATGTCAGCGCAATGGTGGAATCCAGCGTCGCATAGCGTATGGCTTCGCGCTTTTCAGCGGTCGTGTGGCCGTAATCGCGTGTCTGGATGATGCCCGAATGCAGATAGAGATTATGCGGCATGACCGTGGCGCCGATGATACCAAGGGCGATATAGAGCATGTCCGGATTGCGGATGATGTCGGTCGTTGGCGCAAAGCCCTTGATGACTGCGCCCCATTGCGGCTGCGCCATCAGAATCTGAATAAGGAAGCAGAGCGCAATCACGCCCAGAAGGGTGATGATGAGCGCCTCGACACGGCGAAATCCCTTGTTCTGGAGATAAAGAACCAGAAGCACATCGGCAGCAGTGATGATGACACCGATTTCCAGCGGAATGCCGAAGAGCAGGTTGAGGCCGATGGCGGTGCCGATGACTTCCGCCAGATCGGTGGCGCAGATTGCCAGTTCGGCGAGGAACCAGAGCGGCCATGCGAGAAAGCGCGGATAGGCATCGCGGCAAGCCTGTGCCAGATCGCGGCCGGTTGCGACGGCAAGACGTGCGCAAAGCGCCTGCAGTAGCACGGCCATAAGATTGGACAGCAGCACGACGGATAGCAACGTATAGCCGAAGCGAGAGCCGCCAGCGAGCGAGGTGGCCCAATTGCCGGGGTCCATATAGCCAACGGCTACCAGATAGCCGGGACCGAAGAAGGAAAGTGCGCGACGGAACTTTGAACCTGAACGATTGACTCGGATCGAGCGGTGGACATCGGACATGGATGCTTCGCCGCGATCACGTCGCCAGCCTTCAAATGTTACTTCGCCAGCGCCGGAGGGGCCTGCTCCATGGGGTGCCATACTCAATGCCTTGGGTGTTTATGCAGTTGCAAACTATTTGCATTAAATATGCCAATGATGGGAAGGCGTCAACCGGGGGCGGGGCATCACAAATCATAAGCTTGTGATGCATAGTGTGTGGATCCATCGCATTTGGATTGAAGCAAATATCCGTTTTCGGGCAAGCGCTGAGCGCAAGCTGCCTTCAAAAAATCCCTGTTGAAAATTATGGGGCTGGCACAGTTCTGTAGAAGTGCTGAGCCAAAGGATAACGCTTCATTAAGCTTAATATCCGATAACTGACGAACGAATCCGCCATGTCGCCACGTTGACGGCAAATGGGCGGAATCCGCAAGCAAAACACGAAAGCATGTTTCCTGAAGTTGGGAACCGATTTTGGAACAAAACATGCGTGAAAACAAAAGATTGAAGCGCGAGACGCTTTAAAACGGGCCAAGTACCCGGGAAAGGATCGGAATGATGGCAAGCCTCGGCGGAGACAAATCTCAAGCCGAAGGGGCTGAAGTCCGTCACGTTCCGGTGCTGATCGCCGAAGTGATCGACGCCCTGAAGCCTGTATCTGGCGCAGTGATTGTCGATGGGACATTCGGTGCTGGCGGGTATACGCGTCGCATACTGGAAGCGGGAGCGGACGTGATCGCGATTGACCGCGATCCGACCGCAATCGAAGCCGGGCGGGCGATGGAAAAGCAGTTTCCGGACCGGCTCGATCTGGTCGAGTCCCGGTTCTCTGCTCTTGATGAAGCAGTCTCGAAGGTTAAGGGAGCAGGCAGCAAGGTGGACGGCGTTGTGCTCGATATTGGCGTATCGTCGATGCAGATCGATGAGGCCGAGCGCGGCTTTTCCTTCCAGAAAGATGGTCCGCTCGACATGCGCATGTCGAAAAAAGGACCAAGCGCTGCCGATGTGGTGAACCGTCTCAAGACCGGTGATCTTGCCCGCATCTTCAATTTTCTGGGCGAAGAGCGCCATGCAGGCCGCATTGCACGCATGATCGACAAACGCCGGACCGCACAGCCTTTCACACGTACGCTCGATCTTGCCAATGCCATCGAAACGCTGGTGGGACGCAATCCGAAGGATCGCATCCATCCGGCGACGCGGGTGTTTCAGGCGTTGCGGGTCTATGTGAATGACGAGTTGGGCGAACTGGCGCGGGCGTTGCTTGCTGCCGAACGTATCCTGAAACCGGGCGGTCGGCTGGTTGTCGTGACCTTCCATTCGCTCGAAGACCGCATGGTGAAGCGCTATTTCGCTGACCGCGCTGGCGGTAGTGCCGGATCGCGTCATCTGCCGGAAACACATGTCCGTCTGCCGAGCTTTACACCTGCGGTCAAGGGCGCTGTTGGCCCGACCGCAGAGGAAGAAGAACGAAATCCACGTGCGCGCTCGGCGAAGCTGCGCGCTGGAATAAGGACGGAAAATCCGCCACTGGAAGACGATTTATCGCTTTTCGGACTGCCCAAACTGCCCGAGACGAACGAACTGGCCCGGAGTTGAACGAGTGCTGCGTACTTTCGACATCATCATGATAGCGGCGATGCTGGTGGCGGCGACCGTCACCTACACGATCAAATATGACGCGGAAAAGCAGATCGCGGTGATCGCCAAGCTGAAGCGACAGATCGACTCCGAGAAGGACACGATCACGCTCCTGCGCGCCGACTGGGCATTGATGACCCAGCCTGGCCGCCTGCAAAGTCTCGTTGGTGTCTACGAAAAGGAACTCAACCTCCAGCCGATCGAAGCCGAACAGCTTGTGCTGGGTGTCCACGAAATTCCGGAACGTCCGGTTGACGATATCCAGAAGATCATCTCCGGCAGCGATGAACTGCTTGCAAGTGGCGTGCTTGAAAAGGATGCCATCACGACCGGTAGCGTCAAGAAAAGCGGGGCGAGGCACTGATCATGCGGCTGAGACTTTTCAAAAAAAAGAATATGCAGGCAGATGACGGTGTCGAGCCGGTTGGCGATGAAAAGCTGGCCGGCAACATGGCGTTTGTCGGCTCGCGCAAAAAGCATGGCAACCGCGCGCGCAATCGTCTCTGGATGGCCATCGCCTGTTTTGTCGGCATCTATGGTGTGATGGGCGGCAAGCTCATTTATTTCGGTGTCATCGGCGGCGAAAATGAGGATAATGCAGGTCCGGCGGTTCACCAGCTCGCGTCACGCCCGGATATTCTCGACCGCAACGGCGAAATCCTCGCGACCGACATCAAGACGGCTTCGCTCTATGCAGAGCCGCGCAAGATCGTAGATCCCGACGAAACCATCGAAATGCTGTCGACGGTGCTGCCCGATCTTGATTGGGAAGCGACATATAAGCGTTTGAAAAGTGGTGCCGGTTTCGTCTGGATCAAGCGAGGACTGACGCCCCGCCAGCAGAGCCAGATCATGGCGCTCGGCGTGCCGGGCATCGGCTTCCGTACGGAAAAGCGCCGCTTCTATCCGGGTGGCCCGACCGCGTCGCATATCCTCGGTCTCGTCAATGTCGACAATCAGGGCATTGCGGGCATGGAGAAATATATCGACAGTCAGGGGCTGACCGATCTGCGTTCCGTGGGGCTCGCAACCGGACAGTCGCTGGAGCCGGTGCGCCTCTCGATCGATATTCGTGTGCAGCACATCATGCGTGACGTACTCGTCAAGGCCATGGAACGCTACCGGGCAATTGCTGCCGGTGCTGTGGTGCTGAACGTCAAGACCGGCGAAGTGATCGCCATGGCATCGGTGCCGGATTTTGATCCGAACAACCCGGTCCATGCTCTGGACAAGGACCGCCTGAACCGCATGTCGGCAGGCACCTATGAAATGGGTTCGACCATCAAGAGCTTTACCACGGCAATGGCGCTCGATTCCGGTAAGTTCAACCTGCAGTCGAAACTCGATGCCAGCCGTCCGCTGGTGTTCGGTCGCCAGACGATCCGTGACTTCCACGGCAAGGGCCGCTGGCTGACGCTGCCGGAAGTCTTCATCTTCTCGTCCAATATCGGTTCGGGCCGCGAGGCGGATGCCGTCGGCATTGAAGGCCATCGCGCATTCCTGAAGAAGATCGGCCTTCTCGACCGCATGCAGACGGAGTTGCCGGAAGTGGCGCGTCCCGTTGAGCCGCGAGTGTGGAAGAAGGTCCACTCGATGACGATTTCGTTCGGCCACGGCATGATGACGACGCCGTTGCAGACGGCGGTCGGTGCGGCTGCACTGATGAATGGCGGCAAGCTGATGGAGCCGACTTTCCTGATGCGCACGCAGGCTCAGGCTGATCAGGTGGCCAAGCAGGTCATTCATCCACAGGTTTCTGCGGATATGCGTTACCTCTATCGCCTCAACGCGACCGCTCAGGGCGGCTCCGGCAAGCGGGCCACTGTTCCGGGCTACCGCGTCGGCGGCAAGACCGGCACGGCGGAAAAGGTTGTGCATGGCCGCTACTCGAAGGACGTGCGTTTCAACGCGTTTCTGGCGTCATTTCCGATGGATGATCCGACCTATGTCGTGCTGACCATCATCGACGAACCGAAGCCGGAAGAAGGCAAGTTCAGCGCAACCGCAGGTCTCAACGCAGCACCGATGGTTTCGGAGATCATCCGCCGATCTGCATCGTTCCTCGGCGTGAAGCCCGATTTCCAACTCGAAGCCCAGCCAGCAATGGTTAGCAATTTAAGCGGCAAGCCTGATTTTCAACAGGAAGTGCCGCCAGCAATGGTTTCCAACGAATACGACTGATTCGCATAAAGCAGCCCTTGCAGCGAAACGCGCACAACTGAATCTGGATTTGGTATGACCATGAAACTGAAGGAAATCGCTCTCTTTAAGGAACTGGCCTCCGGCGATGCCGGTGAGGTGGAGATCACCGGCGTCACGTCGGACTCCCGCAAGGTCGAACGCGGTTTTCTTTTCGCAGCGTTGAAAGGCGTGAAAGCAGACGGTGCGGCTTTTGTCGTCGATGCCGTCAAGCGCGGCGCCAGCGCCATCATCGCAGGCAAGGATACGGCTGTCGCTGACGCAGGCGTCCCGGTTCTTCATGTCGATGATCCCCGCCTTGCATTGGCAGTTGCTGCGGCGCAGTTCTATGGCAAGCAGCCACAAGTTATGGTTGCAGTTACAGGCACCAGCGGCAAGACTTCCGTCGCGTCCTTTACCCGGCAGATTTGGGCCTATGCCGGTTTTCCGGCGGCGAATATCGGCACGACCGGCGTGTTTTCGCCGACGCGCAGCGACTATAATTCGCTGACAACACCCGATCCGGTGGAGTTGCATCGTGTTCTGGCAGAGCTTGCCGATGAAGGCGTGACCCATGCGGCCATGGAAGCCTCATCGCATGGCCTTGATCAGCGTCGTCTTGATGGTGTCAAGCTCGCTGCCGGTGCGTTTACCAATCTCGGTCGTGACCATATGGATTATCACGCGACCATCGAGGAATATCTTGGCGCGAAGATGCGTCTCTTCAACACGCTTTTGCCGAAGGGTGCGCCAGCCATCATCTTCTCCGACGATCATTTCTCGGCGCAGGCCATCGAGGCGGCGACGCTTGCTGGATGCGACGTGAAGACGGTCGGACGAAAAGGCAATTTCATTGCTCTCAAGCGGGTCGAGCACGAGCGTTTCCGCCAGCATGTCGAAGTGCGCATCGGCGACGAGATTTTTGAGATCGAACTGCCGCTCGCCGGAGATTTTCAGGTCGCAAATGCGCTGGTTGCTGCAGGGCTTGCCATGGTTACGGGCGTTCCGGCTGCGGCTGCAATGCGTGCCTTGGCGCTCCTCAAAGGTGCGCCGGGACGGCTCGATCTCGTCGGTGCGACGGAAGATGGCGCTCCGGCCTATGTCGATTACGCCCACAAGCCTGAGGCGTTGGAAAATGTTCTGACTTCGGTGCGTCCGTTCACGACGGGCCGGGTGATTGTGGTCTTCGGTTGCGGCGGCGACCGCGACAAGGGAAAGCGTCCGATCATGGGCGAAATCGCCTCGCGACTGGCGGATGTGGCAATCGTCACGGACGACAATCCGCGCTCGGAGGTTCCAGCCCAAATCCGCTCGGAAATCATGGCAGCAGCGCCGGGCGCAACCGAAATTGGTGATCGTCGAGAGGCTATCTTTACCGCTGTATCCATGATGCAGGCGGGCGATACGCTGGTCGTTGCAGGCAAGGGGCATGAAGAGGGCCAGATTGTCGGCAGCATTACCTTGCCGTTCTCTGATCATGCGGAAGTTGCAGCAGCACTTGCTGCCCGCCTTGAGGAGCGCTCGGAATGAGTGACTGGCTCTGGACATCCAACGATATGGTTGAAGCCATGGAAGGCAGGCCCTTTGGCAACCTTCCCGGCGGCATAACCGGCATCTCAATCGACAGCCGTTCGCTGAAACCGGGCGAGGCTTTTTTCGCCATCAAGGGCGAACAGTTCGACGGGCATGATTTCGTAACCAGCGCCATGGCCGCTGGTGCGGGTCTTCTTGTGGTGGCCGAGCATCGTCTGCCCGCATTCGGCAATTCCAAAGTACCGATGATCGTGGTCGAGGATGTGCTTGAGGCCCTGACCAAGCTTGGCATTGCCTCGCGGGCACGCTCGAAGGCGCAGATCATCGCGGTGACTGGTTCGGTTGGCAAGACGACGACCAAGGAAGCCCTGCGTCACGTTCTTTCGGAAGTCGGCAAGGTCCATGCTTCTGTGGCGTCGTTCAACAATCATTGGGGTGTGCCGCTGACGCTTGCGCGCATGCCTGCCGATACGGATTACGGCGTTTTCGAAATCGGCATGAACCATCACGATGAAATTCGTCCGCTGGTGAAGATGGTGCGCCCGCATGTGGCGCTGATCACGCTGATTGCACCGGCACATCTTGGTCATTTCGCCAATCTGGAAGAAATCGCCGTTGCTAAGGCGGAGATTTTCGAAGGCATAGTTCCAGGCGGCTATGCGCTTCTCAATCGTGATGACAAGCGCTTCAAACAGCTGGAAGAACTGGCCGAAAAGGCCGGTGTCGAACACATTGCCACATTCGGCGAGAACGCCCGGTCCGACTATCGTCTGCGCGAAGTGAAGCTGCACCCAACCTGCTCCTGCATGACGGTCAAAATCGGAACGCATGAAGCAGCCGTGAAGGTTGGTATGCCGGGCCGTCATATTGTGCAGAACATGCTCGCCGTTCTTGGGGCCGCTGATCTGGTCGGAGCTGATATCGCCAAGGTGATGATGGCCATGGCGACGCTTTCTGCAGAAGGCGGTCGTGGTGCGCGCCATGTGCTTCAGCATCCTGAAGGAACCTTCACGCTGATCGACGAGAGCTACAACGCCAATCCGACCTCGATGCGCGCAGCCCTGTCGCTGTTGCATTCGACCACACCGGAAGGTTCGCGTGGCCGTCGCATCGCGGTTTTAGGCGACATGCTGGAGCTTGGCCGTCAGTCGGGCAAACTTCATGCCGATCTCGCGCGCCCGATCGTGGATGCTGAAGTGAATACGCTTTTTATCGGTGGACCGGACATGTCGGCGCTGAAAAATGCCTTGCCGGTTGAAATTCAGACCGAGTACAGGCAAAGCACCGACGAATTGTTGCCGCTGGTGATCAAGGCGGTCCGTCCGGGCGATGTCATCATGGTGAAATCGTCGAAGGGGATCGGCTTTTCCAAAATCGTCAAGACGTTGATTAGCCAGTTTCCGCCGGTGGAACCCGCGGAGTAAGCGGTATTTGAGGGATTTTTCTCTACATGTTGATGCTTCTCACCTTCTTCGCCGAACATATGACACCGCTCAATGTGTTCCGCTACATTACCTTCCGCACCGGCGGCGCGATGATTACATCGGCGCTGATCGTGTTCCTGTTCGGCCCGTCGATCATCAACTCGCTTCGGGTGCGTCAGGGGAAAGGCCAGCCGATCCGCGCTGACGGTCCGCAGACCCATTTCAAGAAGGCCGGTACACCCACCATGGGCGGCCTCATGATCATGACCGGCATTCTTGTGTCATGCCTGCTCTGGGCCAATCTGGCCAGCGTCTATGTCTGGGTCGTTCTGCTGGTTACGGTGGGTTTCGGCGCCATCGGCTTCTATGATGATTATCTCAAGGTGACGAAGCAGTCCGACAAGGGTTTTTCCGGCAAGGCGCGTCTTGGCATCGAATTCCTGATCGCCGCTATTGCCGCGTTCGTCATCATGCGGGCAGGGCAGGAGCCGTTCTCGTCGTCGCTGACATTCCCGTTTGCCAAGCAGTTCGTCGTCAATCTGAGCTGGTTCTTCATTCCGTTTGCAGCCTTCGTCATGGTGGGCGCAGGCAATGCCGTAAACCTGACAGATGGTCTCGACGGGCTTGCAATCGTACCGGTCATGGTGGCCGCAGCGTCTTTCGGCTTCATTGCCTATCTTTCCGGCAACGCGATCTTCGCCGACTATCTGCAGATTCATTTCGTGCCGGGCACAGGTGAACTTGCCGTGGTTCTTGGCGCTGTTATCGGCGCGGGCCTCGGCTTCCTGTGGTTCAATGCGCCTCCCGCCGCTATCTTCATGGGCGATACGGGTTCGTTGGCGCTGGGTGGTATGCTGGGCACTGTTGCGGTTGCAACGAAGCATGAAATCGTTCTCGCCATCATCGGTGGTCTGTTCGTCGTCGAAGCGCTTTCCGTCATCATTCAGGTTGGCTCCTTCAAGCTGACCGGCAAGCGTGTCTTCCTCATGGCGCCTATTCACCACCATTTCGAAAAGAAGGGCTGGACCGAGAGCCAGGTCGTGATCCGCTTCTGGATCGTTGCGATCATTCTCGCGATGATCGGCCTTTCCACCCTGAAGCTCAGATAACAGGCATATCGAATGATCCCGATCACCGCCCTCAAGGATAAGACAGTCGCCCTTTTCGGACTGGGCGGGTCGGGTATCGCGACCGCCAAGGCCATTCTCGCGGGCGGCGCAAAGATCATTGCCTGGGATGACAATCCCGACAGCGTTGCCCGTGCCCAGAGCGCGGGCATTGCCACAGGCGATTTGCGGCAGGCTGACTGGACGCAATTTGCGGCTTTCGTGCTTTCGCCGGGCGTTCCGCTGACCCATCCAAAGCCACACTGGACTGTCGATCTGGCTCATGCCGCAGGTGTCGAAATCATCGGTGATGTGGAGCTGTTTGTCCACGAGCGCAATCACATTGCTCCCGATTGCCCGTTCATCGCCATCACCGGCACCAACGGCAAATCGACGACGACCGCTTTGATCGCCCATATCATCAAGGCTTCCGGTCGGGATATGCAGCTTGGCGGCAATATCGGCACCGCAATCCTGACGCTGGAGCCGCCGCAGGCAAATCGCTTCTATGTGGTCGAATGTTCATCCTATCAGATCGATTTGGCGCCATCGCTGAACCCGACGGCGGGCATTCTGCTCAATCTGACACCGGATCATCTCGACCGTCATGGCTCAATGGAAAACTATGCCGCGATCAAGGAACGTCTGGTGGCGGCGAGCGACACGGCAATTGTCGGCGTTGATGATGATTATTGCGAAGCCATTGCGGACCGGCTTTATCGCGATGGTGTACACGTCGTGCGAATTTCCAAGGAAAGGCACCTTGGCAAAGGCTATTTCGCTGACGGCGCAAAGCTGCTCTGGTCGCAGGACGGGGAAATTGACGAAATCGCTTCCCTGGAAGGTATCGGTTCGCTGCGCGGTGCGCACAATGCGCAGAACGCGCTTGCGGCTGTCGTCGCCTGCCTGTCAGTGGGCTTAAGCCTTGAAGAAATCGATGCGGGATTGAAGAGCTTTCCCGGTCTGGCCCACCGCATGGAGCAGGTTGGGCATCGCGGGAAAGTCCTGTTCGTCAACGATTCCAAGGCAACCAATGCGGAAGCAACGGCTCCGGCGTTGTCCTCCTTCCCGCAGAACATCTACTGGATTGCAGGTGGTGTGCCGAAAGCTGGCGGGATTACCTCGCTGGCCGGGTTCTTCCCGCGAATTGCCAAGGCCTATCTGATCGGCGAAGCCGCAGCGCAGTTTGCGGCAACGCTTGGCGATGGGGCGCCATTTGAGATTTCTGACACGCTTGCAGTTGCCGTCGAACATGCGGCTCGCGATGCCGGTAACGATGCGGCTCCCGAACCGGTTGTGCTGTTGTCGCCCGCTTGCGCGAGCTTCGATCAGTTCCAGAATTTCGAAAAACGCGGCGATGCATTCCGCAGCGCTGTTCTGGCGCTTCCGGGCGTCGAGCCGATAGGAGGGAAAAGCTGATGGTAAGCCGTGTCGATCGCGGTCCTGTCGCCAATTGGTGGTGGACAATAGACCGCTTCTTCCTCGCTGCATGTCTTGCTCTAATGGGGCTTGGCATTCTGCTGTCATTCGCCGCAAGTCCTGCCGTGGCCCAGCGTATCGGGCTCGACGGGTTCCACTTTGTCGAGCGCCAGATTTTCTTCATGCTGCCGGCAGTTGGCGTCATGATCGGCGTGTCGTTTCTGTCGCCGCGCCAGATCAGGCGATTTGCTTTGATCCTGCTCGGCATTTCGCTTGTATTGATGGTTGCCGCACTGTTCTTCGGTATCGAAGTGAAAGGTGCGCGGCGCTGGGTCAATCTGGCAGGGATCTCTATCCAGCCGTCAGAATTCATGAAGCCTGCATTCGTGGTGGTTTGCGCCTGGCTGTTCTCGGAGCGTGAACGCGGTGGCGAAATGCCCGGCAATTTTCTTGCCATGCTGCTGTTCGGCACCGTTGCTGCTTTGCTCGTCCTCCAGCCTGACCTTGGCCAGACAATGCTGACCACAGGCACATGGGGTGCCATGTTCTTCCTCGCCGGTCTGCCGATGTTCTGGATTCTGGTCCTGGGTGGTCTTGCTGTTTGCGGCGGCGTTTCAGCCTATTTCATGTTCGATCACGTGGCCGGGCGTATCAACCGGTTCATGACAGGCGAGGGCGACACGTTCCAGGTCGATGCCGGACGCGAAGCAATCCTGCGCGGCGGCTGGTTCGGACAAGGTCCGGGCGAAGGTACCATCAAGCGCATCATCCCGGACAGCCATACCGATTTCATTTTCTCGGTTGCGGCAGAAGAATACGGCATCGTTCTGTGCATGATCATCATGCTGCTTTTCGCATTCATCGTCGTGCGCGGCCTTTCGATTGCGTTGCGCGAGCGTGATCCGTTCACCCGTCTGGCTGTCTCGGGGATTGTCATTCTGTTCGGCTTCCAGTCGATCATCAACATGGCTGTGAACCTGCATCTCATGCCTGCAAAGGGAATGACCCTGCCGTTCATCTCCTATGGCGGTTCCTCGCTCATTGCCATCGCCATCACGATGGGCATCCTTCTGGCTCTGACGCGCCGCCGTCCGGAAGCCCGCATGACCCATACGGTCGGTAGCGGTGTCGATATGGGCAAACGCATTCCTGCGCTGTGAGGGGCTGATGGTAAAAGGCGTAATCGTACTGGCCGCCGGTGGAACGGGCGGTCATCTTTTTCCGGCGGAAGCGCTGGCGCATGAACTGAAGGCGCGTGGTTGGGACGTCCATCTGGCGACCGATGCGCGCGCGCAGCGTTTCGCGGGTGCCTTCGCGGAAGATCATGTTCATGTCATTCGTTCGGCAACAATTGCAGGCCGCAACCCGATAGCGCTCCTGAAGACGTTCTGGTCACTATGGCAGGGCAATCTCGATTCCCGTAAATTGTTCCGCAGGCTGAAGCCCAAACTCGTTGCGGGCTTTGGTGGCTATCCGACGCTGCCGCCGCTCTATGCCGCGAGCAACATGAACATCCCGACGATGGTGCACGAGCAGAATGCCGTCATGGGTCGCGCCAATAAGGGCCTTGCAGGTCGCGTGAAAGCAATTGCCGGTGGTTTCCTGCCCGAGACCGGTGGGGCCCATGCCGAAAAGACGGCTACGACCGGCAATCCGGTGCGTCCACCAGTTCTGACTGCAGCCGGAACGCCCTACAAGCCGGTCAAGGCGGATGAACGTTTCCGCCTGCTGGTTTTTGGCGGTAGCCAGGGCGCTCAGTTCTTTTCGACTGCCATTCCCGCTGCCGTGGCTTTGCTGCCAGAGAACGACCGAGCGCGGCTGCTGATCACCCAGCAGGCCCGCAAGGAAGACGAAGCCGCTGTACGCGAAGCTTACAAGAAACTTGGTGTTCCCGCTGACGTTGCGCCGTTTTTCAACGATATGCCAGCACGCATGGCGGATGCTCAGTTCGTGATTTCGCGGTCCGGTGCTTCGACCGTTTCTGAGATCACCGTGATCGGTCGTCCGGCGATGTTGGTGCCGTTTCCGCACGCGCTCGATCATGATCAGGCAGCGAATGCAGCAGCGCTCGCGGCTGTCGGCGGTGGCGAGGTTGTTCGCCAGTCGGAATTGTCGCCAGAACGCCTTGCCGAGATACTCCAGGCTGCGATGAATGAGCCACAGCGCCTCGAAGTACAAGCAAAAGCTGCAAAAAGCGTTGGTAAGCCGGATGCAGCGCAGTTGCTTGCTGATCTGGCAGAGGCTATTGCAGCAGGTAAATCTGTTCAGGAATTCAAAGAAGGAACTCGGCCATGAAAATGCCGCTGAATATCGGGCTTGTCCATTTCATCGGAATTGGCGGCATCGGCATGAGCGGTATTGCCGAAGTGCTGCATAATCTCGGCTACAAGGTACAGGGCTCTGACCAGTCCGACAGCGCCAATGTGCAGCGCCTGCGTGAAAAAGGCATTGAGGTCTTTGTCGGCCACAAGGCTGAAAATATCGGTGATGCCGAAGTTGTTGTCGTTTCGACGGCGATCAAGAAAAACAATCCCGAGCTGGTTGCTGCACGCGAAAAGCTGCTGCCTATCGTGCGCCGCGCCGAAATGCTGGCCGAGTTGATGCGCTTCCGTCATGCGGTTGCGATTGGCGGTACGCATGGTAAGACCACCACGACCTCAATGGTCGCCGCATTGCTCGATGCCGGGCATCTTGATCCGACCGTCATCAATGGCGGTATCATCAATGCTTACGGTACCAATGCCCGTATGGGCGATGGTGACTGGATGGTGGTGGAAGCCGACGAAAGCGACGGCACGTTCCTCAAACTGCCAGCCGATATCGCGGTCGTCACCAATATCGATCCGGAACATCTCGACCATTACGGCAATTTCGATGCCGTGCGTGCGGCTTTCGCGCAGTTTGTCGAGAATGTTCCGTTCTATGGCTTTGGCGTGATGTGCCTTGACCATCCGGAAGTGCAGGCTCTGGTGAGCCGGATCGAAGACCGCCGCATTGTGACTTATGGCCAAAACCCGCAGGCTGATGTGCGTTTTGTCAATCACCGCATGGATGGTGCTGCGAGTCTGTTCGATGTCGTGATCCGTTCGCGCAAGGGCGAGGCAACCGAGATCAAGGATCTGCGTCTGCCGATGCCGGGGCAGCACAACGTATCCAATGCGACGGCGGCAATCGCCGTTGCGCATGAGCTGGGTATCGTGGCCGACGATATTCGTCGTGGCCTTGGTTCGTTCGGCGGTGTGAAACGTCGCTTTACCCATACGGGCACGTGGAACGGCGTAGAGATATTCGACGATTACGGCCATCACCCGGTTGAAATCCGCGCCGTGCTGAAAGCTGCACGTGAAGCCACAAAAGGTCGTGTGGTCGCCATTGTGCAGCCGCACCGCTATACGCGTCTGGCAAGCCTGTTTGATGAATTCGCGGCATGTTTCAACGATGCCGATACGGTTATCGTGGCGCCGGTCTATACGGCTGGCGAAGACCCTATCGAAGGCGTCAATTCCGAGGCGCTCGTATCGCGCATCAAAACCGCAGGTCATCGCGATGCACGCTATGCCAGCGGGCCAGAAGCACTGGCACCGTTGGTTGCTTCGATAGCGGAGCCGGGCGACTTCGTGGTCTGCCTCGGCGCAGGCAATATTACGCAGTGGGCATATGCGCTGCCGAAAGAACTGGCTGAACAGGGTAAGAAGTAAGATGGAAAGCGGCGAGACGCTTCTGAAGAAGCTCGACGGCAAATTGTCGGGCTTGCGTGGTCGGCTGACGCCCGATGCTGGTATGGACAAGATCACCTGGTTCCGCGCTGGCGGACCGGCACAGGTTCTGTTTCAGCCTGCCGATGAAGAAGACCTCTCCTCGTTTCTGAAGGCTGTGCCGGAAGAGATACCGATTCTCGTGGTTGGCATCGGCTCCAATCTGCTCGTGCGCGATGGCGGTGTTCCAGGCTTTGTCGTGCGGCTTTCCGCAAAAGGCTTCGGCGAAGTCGATCAGGTTTCTGAGACGCAGCTGCGGGCAGGCGCGGCGACGCCTGACAAGCGCGTGGCCGCAGCGGCGCTGGAAGCGGGGCTGGCTGGCTTCCACTTCTACCATGGCATACCCGGCGGCATGGGCGGGGCTTTGCGCATGAATGCAGGCGCCAACGGCGTGGAAACGCGCGAGCGCGTCGTGGAGGTTCGCGCCCTTGATCGCAAGGGCGATGTGCATGTGCTTTCCAATGCGGATATGGGCTACGCCTATCGGCATTCCTCAGCATCGCCGGATCTGATTTTTACCTCTGTCTTGTTCGAGGGAACTCCCGGCAAGCATGAAGCGATCAAACAAGCCATGGACGAGGTGCAGCATCATCGCGAGACGGTGCAGCCTGTACGCGAAAAAACAGGTGGCTCGACCTTCAAGAATCCGGAAGGCACATCGGCCTGGAAGGAAATCGACAAGGCAGGTTGCCGCGGTTTGCGCGTCGGCGGCGCGCAGATGTCCGAAATGCACTGCAATTTTATGATCAATACAGGCACCGCAACGGGGCTCGATCTGGAGACTTTGGGCGAAACGGTTCGCGCCAGAGTTTTTGAAAATTCGGGTATTCGCCTTCATTGGGAAATCAAACGTCTCGGTTTGTTCCGCGAGGGCGAGGCGGTAGAAGAGTTTCTTGGAAAATTTTGATAAAAAAGTTGCCCGGATTTTCTACCTGATATTCCGGGCTTTTTTGCCTTCACAAGCGACGCGTAAGGTTCGTCCCTTTCTATAGGGTCTTGTCACGGAATCAATCCTCTGATTCTTTAGGGTTAACCACACAGTGATTTGATTCGGCAGGATTTTCCTGCCGCGGGTGCCTGCGGCCTTCGCTGCTGGGTTGCTTGGATTCTGTTTAATTGATGCGCAGGGGATTGCGCAGAGGGGATGCTAACATGACGGGAAAGCACGTCGCCGTTTTGATGGGCGGTTTCTCTTCGGAGCGCCCGGTCAGTTTGTCCTCTGGAACGGCTTGCGCTGCGACCCTTGAAGAGCGCGGCTATCGCGTGACGCGTATTGATGTGGATCGCAATGTTGCCAGCGTTCTTGCCGAACTGAAGCCTGACGTTGCGTTCAATGCGCTGCATGGCCCTTTCGGTGAGGATGGCGCTATTCAGGGCGTTCTCGAGTATCTCCAGATTCCCTACACGCATTCGGGCGTGCTCGCATCGGCGCTCGCCATGGACAAGGACCGCGCCAAGAAGGTTGCGGCTGCTGCCGGTGTTGCTGTTGCTTCCTCGCTTCTGCTCAACCGTTTTGAGATCGGCACTGAGCATCCGATGGAGCCGCCTTACGTGGTCAAGCCGGTTCGCGAAGGTTCGAGCTTTGGCGTCGTGATCGTCAAGGAAGATCAGGCGCATCCGCCGCAAATCATCAGTTCGGCTGAGTGGAACTACGGTGCCGAGGTTCTGGTCGAAAAATACATTCCCGGCCGGGAATTGACCTGTGCCGTGATGGGTGATCGCGTCATGGACGTGTGTGAGATCATTCCGGTAGGCCATCAGTTCTACGATTATGATTCAAAATATGTTGCAGGCGCGTCATCTCACGTGTGTCCGGCAAAAATTTTACCAAATATTTACCAAAAAATACAAACAATGGCCCTTACGGCGCATCGGGCAATCGGGTGTCGGGGCGTAAGCCGGTCAGACTTCCGTTTCGACGATCGTTTCTCTGATGATGGCGAAGTTATCTGGCTGGAAATCAATACCCAGCCGGGGATGACTCCTACCTCGCTCGTGCCTGATATCGCCAAAGCGGCTGGTATCTCTTTCGGTGAATTGTTGAGTTGGATGGTGGAGGACGCGTCTTGTTTGCGTTGAACGGAAAATCGGACGGATATGGGCGCTCGGGCTCGATGCGGGATGCATCGGGGGCGACGGGTGCTGCTTTTGTCCTGCCGCGTTTCCTGCGCAAGCCGTTTCGCTTTGCTGCTCGCCTTTTCCAAGGCAATGTAAATATTCCGCGCCATGCAGGCACTGTCGGCATGCTGGGTTTCCTTGGTGCTACCGGCCTTTATGGCATGGCGGTTGGCGGTCACACGCCGGAGGTGGTCAAGGCGACTGCTTCCACACTCGGTTTCGCAATTGAGGATATAAAGGTCGTCGGCAACAACGAGACGTCCGATATAGATATTCTGGGTCAGCTCGATCTTGATGGCGAGACATCTCTCGTCGGTCTGAGCGCTGAAGAAGCGCGCCAATCCATCGACAAGCTGCCATGGGTTGAAAGCGCAGAAGTTCGCAAGGTTTATCCTGGTACGGTTCTTGTCTCGTTGCATGAACGCAAGGCGTTCGCCATCTGGCAAAACGACAAGGATCTGGCGCTGATCGACGCCGCCGGGGATACCATCGTTCCGTTCCGTCCGGGCCGTTACAATTCGTTGCCGCTCGTCGTGGGCGATGGCGCGGAAAAGAAGGTCAAGGGCTTCGTTGATGAAATCGCTGCCTATCCGGGTCTGGCCGGAAAGGTTCGCGCCTACATCCGTGTCGGCGACCGTCGCTGGGACCTGCTTCTGGATAATGGCGTGCGCATCATGCTGCCGGAAACCGATCCGCTGAAGGCGCTCGCGCAGGTCGAGAAGCTCGATCAGGACCAGCATCTTCTTTCGCGCGATATCGCTGCGGTCGATCTTCGTCTGGATGATCGCGTGACTGTTCAATTGACTGCAAGTGGCATGGAGCAGCGCCAGAAGTTTCTGGCAGAGCGTAAAAAAGAACTATCCCGCACGGGGAAGCGCGTATGAGTATTCTGGGCGGCAAGGGATCATCACAAGGCGGAACTGCAGGGCGCAAGGTGCGCCTGTTAACGGTTCTGGATGTCGGATCGAGCAAGGTTTCCTGCGTTATCGCACGGTTGCGTCCGCATGAAGGCGGCGCACTGCTGCCAGGCCGCACGCACCGTATGGAAGTACTGGGCATCGGCCATCAGCGTTCGCGCGGCGTCAAGTCGGGCGTCATCATTGATCTGGATGCGGCAGAGCAGTCGATCCGCCTTGCGGTCGATGCAGCTGAGCGCATGGCTGGTCTTACCGTCGATAGCCTGATCGTCAATATTTCAGCCGGTCGCCTCAAGAGCGAAACCTTCACGGCCAGCGTCAATCTGGGCGGCCATGAAGTCGAGCAGACCGATATTCGTCGTGTTCTGGCTGCCGGTGCCAAGCAGGCGCTTGCAGCCGAGCGTCACCTCGTTCATTCGCTGCCGGTTGGCTACACGCTCGATGGTGAACGCGGTATTCGCGATCCGCTCGGCATGTTGGGCGATAGCCTCGGCGTCGATATGCATGTGCTGACGGCCGACGCAGCGCCACTGCGCAATCTGGAGCTTTGCATCAATCGCTGCCATTTGTCGGTGGAAGCCATCGTTGCAACGCCTTATGCCAGCGGTCTTGCCGCTCTGGTCGGCGACGAAGCTGAAATGGGCGCGGCCTGCATCGATATGGGCGGCGGCACGACGACGATCTCCGTCTTCTCCGAAGGCAAGTTTATTCACGCCGATGCAGTGGCCATTGGCGGCAATCACGTGACGATGGATGTGGCTCGCGGCTTTTCCACCCGGATGGAAGATGCCGAACGTCTGAAGGTCATGTATGGCTCCGCTCTGCCGAGCGCTGCCGATGACCGCGATCTCATTTCCGTTCCGCCCATCGGCGACGATGAGCGTGATGTACCCAATCAATATCCGCGCTCGGTGCTGACGCGGATTATCCGTGCAAGAGTGGAAGAGACACTGGAACTGGTGCGCGACAGGCTTAACCAGTCAGGTCTTGGACATATTGTCGGCAAGCGTGTGGTTCTGACCGGCGGCGCTAGCCAGCTGCCAGGAATGCCAGAGGCAGCCAGGCGAATCCTTGCAAGAAATGTACGAATCGGGCGTCCTCTAGGAATAGCGGGATTGCCTGAGGCGGCTAAGGGGGCAGCTTTTGCCGCGACCGTTGGACTTCTGATTTACCCGCAGGTGGCCGGGATAGAAGAGCGGTCGGTGAAAGCGGCTTCCTCCGGTCTCATGACCGGTACGGGTGGGCGCATTCAACGTGTCAGCCAATGGCTGAAAGAGAGTTTCTGAGTAGTAAGTATTGTGTAAGCTGTTGAAATAGCGTGTTGAATTATTGGGGCGTGACCATCTGGGTAACAACCAATCCACACCGCGGCGGCGAAGCGGTGGTAAGGCTTAAGAGGAACAAGGACCTATGACTATCAATCTGCAAAAGCCGGATATCACCGAGCTGAAGCCCCGCATCACCGTATTCGGTGTCGGCGGCGGCGGCGGCAATGCGGTCAACAACATGATCAATGCCGGTCTGCGCGGCGTGGATTTTGTCGTGGCCAACACCGACGCTCAGGCTTTGACGATGTCGAAGTCCGAACGCATGATCCAGCTCGGCGCTGCCGTTACAGAGGGTCTTGGTGCTGGTTCCCAGCCAGAAGTTGGCCGTGCGGCTGCTGAAGAGTGCATCGACGAAATCGTCGATCACCTGAATGGCACGCATATGTGCTTCGTGACCGCCGGCATGGGCGGCGGCACCGGCACCGGCGCTGCTCCGGTCGTGGCGCGCGCTGCCCGTGAACGGGGCATCCTCACCGTTGGCGTCGTGACCAAGCCTTTCCATTTCGAAGGCGCCCGCCGCATGAAGACTGCCGATCTCGGCATCGAAGAACTGCAGAAGAACGTCGATACGCTTATCGTCATTCCGAACCAGAACCTCTTCCGCATCGCCAACGACAAGACCACCTTCGCCGATGCTTTCGCAATGGCTGACCAGGTGCTTTATTCGGGCGTTGCCTGCATCACCGACCTGATGGTCAAGGAAGGCCTCATCAATCTCGACTTCGCCGACGTTCGTTCGGTGATGCGCGAAATGGGCAAGGCTATGATGGGTACGGGCGAAGCTTCCGGCGAAGGCCGTGCAATGGCTGCTGCCGAAGCTGCAATCGCTAACCCGCTGCTTGACGAAACCTCGATGCGCGGCGCGAAGGGCCTCCTGATCTCGATCACCGGTGGTCGCGACATGACCCTGTTCGAAGTCGACGAAGCTGCTACGCGTATTCGCGAAGAAGTCGATCCGGATGCGAATATCATCCTTGGCGCAACCTTCGACGAAGGCCTCGAAGGCGTCATCCGCGTTTCTGTCGTCGCTACCGGTATCGATAAGCAGTTAGGAGACGCGGCGCCTGCGCCGCTGGAATTTCGCCAGCCGGTAAAGCAGACTGCACAGGCGAAGCCAATGGCTCCGCATGGCGCACTTCGTCCTCCAGTTGTTGAACAGCCGCGTCAGGTCGATCCGATTGCCCAGGCGATCCAGTCTGCCGAAGCTGAAATTCCAGCCGCACCAGCAGCTCCTGCAGCTTCTGCTGAGCCGGAATTCCGTCCGCAGAGCCGCATTTTCCAGGCTCCGGCACCGGAGTCCTTCGAACGCGCTCCGGTTGCCCGTGCACCGATGCCGCAGGCACCGGCAGGTCATCAGGCAGCACAGCCACAGGCCTACCAGCAGCCGCAGATGCATGAACAGCCGGTTCGTGAACCGCGTCCTGCTCCGCGCATGCCTGCCGTTTCGGATTTTCCGCCGGTTGCACAGGCTGAAATCAATGCCCGTCGTGCTCCGCAGCAGCCTGCACAGGAAGAGCCGCGCGGCCCGATGAGCCTCCTGAAGCGCCTGACTCATGGTCTGTCGCGTCGTGAGGAAGATCAGCCTGCAGCCCGTCTGGAACCGGCTCAGCATCGTGAACCTGGCATGCGTCCGGCTGAACGTCGCGCTCCGCAGCAGGACACGTCCATCTACGCACCGCGTCGCGGCCAGCTTGATGATCAGGGTCGTCCGCAGCCGCGCGCAGCTTCGGAAGAAGATCAGCTCGAAATCCCGGCCTTCCTGCGCCGTCAGTCGAACTGAGCCATTTCGGTGAGTGAATAGGAAAGCCGCGGGTAACCCCCGCGGCTTTTTCGTTTCAGTAAACAAAATCAAAACATTCGTAAGAAAGCGTGATTTTCTTCAAGTCACGCAAATTATTATTTTAATTGTAACGGAGTATGGTCCGGGCAGCACGAGTTGGTGAACCCTCTGTATTTCCTGTCGCAATTTTAGCTATATCTATCCATATAGACGCAAAGAATTGCGAAATGGGCTGTGTTGAAATTCCGTTTAAACGGCCTGTATTCATTTTATTCAGCAGATTGGAACTCTCTTGAGCGCTTATCAAAAGACAATTGGTCGTGCGGTTACGCTTTCGGGCGTCGGCGTTCATGGCGGAGCTCCAGCTTCGGCGACGTTTTTCCCGGCCGATGCCGATACGGGAATCGTATTCCAGCGTTCAGATCTGAAGGGAAAGGCGCCGGAAGTACGGGCCCATGTTTCACAGATTGGCGCCACTGACCTCTGCACGTCGCTCGGACCGAAAGAATCCAAGATCGACACGGTTGAGCACCTGATGGCGGCGGTCGCCGCACTGGGCATTGATAACCTTGTCGTTGAAATCGACGGTCCTGAAGTTCCCATTCTCGACGGTACTTCTGCGCGTTTTATCGAAGCTTTCGATGAGGCGGGTGTTGTCACACAGGAAGCAAAACGACGCTTTATTCGCATTCTGAAAACGGTCCGCGTCGAAGCTGGCGGTTCCTGGGGTGAATTCCGCCCCTTCGCCGGTACGCGGTTTGAAGTTGAGATCGACTTCGAATGCCCGCTGATCGGTCGGCAGAAGTTTGCAGACGATGTGGACGAAGCGACCTTCCGCAAGGAGCTTTCCACCGCGCGGACTTTCGGTTTCATGAAGGATGTGGAACGCCTCTGGGCTTCCGGCCATGCGCTTGGCTCGTCGCTCGACAATTCGCTTGTCATTGGTGACGACAATTCTGTCATCAATCCGGGCGGGCTGCGTTTCAAGGACGAATTCGTTCGTCACAAGACGCTCGATGCCGTCGGCGATCTGGCACTTGCCGGTCTGCCGTTCATCGGCTGTTTCCGTTCCTACCGCAGTGGTCACAGGCTGAATGCGGAAACGGTGAAGGCGCTGCTGTCGGACAAGACGGCGTTCGATATTGTCGAGGCTTCCGGTGTTCGCCAGAACTCGAGAGCATCGGATTTCGTTGCTGTGAAGCCGAATATAGCGGCTCCATGGGCGCTCTAAATTTAGCCAAGAAATAGTATGTATCGGCGCATGGCCTTAATTGAGCCGTGTTCGCCGGTTCACCTCACAATTGAGTCGGTGCGCCGTTCTACGGTGGATTGATCGGGGAGCAACTACCCATACGGGTAGCCAATACCGGGGCCAATTCACACTGGTTACGCGTTTCGATACGCCGTCCGGCGGATTCAGACCACTAGACGATTGCCGATTTCGCCTGCATGTGGTTTATGGACGGCCAAAACAGCGTCAGCTATGTTCGTACATTCGCTGAAGCTGAATGATTTGTATGGATGGAGCTGCCGTGCAGTGCTAGAAGCACGCAACTCCAAACAGGAATGACGCTGTCAGAAGGCCGGAGACCGCATGACGAGTTTCAAATTCAAGGGTGTGACGAAAACCGCGCTGCTGACTGGCGCTATCGCCGTTCTTATCCCGCTCGCCGGTTGTGCCAGCAAGGACGACGACATCGATCTCACCAAGTATGTCGAGACGATTGATCCTGCCGACAAAACCTACAATGAAGGTCTCGCCAATCTGGACGCAGGTCGCCTTGATGAAGCTGCGAAGAAGTTCGCCGCCGTCGATCGCCAGCATCCCTACACGGAATGGGCACGCAAGTCGCTCGTGATGGCTGCCTTCACCAACTACCGCAAGGGCAATTACGAAGAAGCGATCTCGATGGCGAAGCGTTACAACACGCTTTACCCGACTTCGCCTGAATCGGCCTATGCCTATTACATCATCGGTCTTTCCTACTTCCGCCAGATTCCGGACGTGACCCGCGATCAGGCTGCAAGCCGTCGCGCAATCGCTGCGATGCAGGAAGTGGTCGATCGTTTCCCGGATTCCGAATATACGGATGATGCCAAGGCCAAGATCCGCTTCGCCCGCGACCAGCTCGCTGGCAAGGAAATGCAGGTTGGCCGCTATTATCTGGAACGCAAGGAATACCTTGCCTCTATCAAGCGCTTCCGCGGCGTTGTGGAGGAATATTCCAATACCCGTCAGGTGGAAGAAGCACTGGCTCGTCTCGTCGAAGCCTACTATGCGCTTGGCTTGACGTCGGAAGCCCAGATGGCCGCTTCGGTTCTCGGCAAGAACTATCCGGACAGTCCGTGGTACAAGGACAGCTACAAGCTTCTGCAGAGCGGTGGTCTTGAGCCACGCGAAAACGGTAATTCGTGGCTGGCCAAGGCTTCGTCGCTCATCACCGGCGGCGGCTCATAAGCTGATTCTCACATGCTGTCGCACCTGTCGATCCGCGATATTGTTCTGATTGAAAGGCTCGACATCGAGTTCAAGACAGGCTTGTCCGTACTTACCGGTGAAACCGGGGCGGGCAAGTCTATTTTGCTTGATTCGCTTTCACTGGCACTTGGCGCACGTGGCGACGCCTCGTTGGTGCGTCATGGTGCCGATCAAGGGCAGGTGACTGCAGTGTTCGATGTGCCGGGCGCGCATCCGGCTCGGATTTTTCTGCGTGACAACGGTTTTGACGATGATGGCGACATCATTCTGCGTCGCCTGCAGATGGGTGATGGTCGCACGCGCGTCTTCATCAACGATCAGGCGGCGAGCGTCGCGCTTCTTCGTGATCTCGGACGCAGGCTGGTGGAAATCCATGGCCAGCATGACGACCGCGCGCTGATCGATACCGATCTTCACCGTACATTGCTGGATGCTTTTGGCGGTCTCGAGCCAGAGGCCGCAGTGGTTCGCGAGCGTCACAAGGCTTGGCGCGATGCGGAAACAGCACTTGCCAAGCATCGTGCCCGCGTCGAGCAGGCCGAGCGTGAAGGCGATTACCTGCGGTCTTCAGTTGAAGAACTGACCAAGCTGGATCCGCAGCCCGGCGAGGAAGAAGAGCTCGCCGAGCGCCGCGCGATCATGATGAAATCCGAAAAGATCGCGGGTGATGTGAACGAAGCCGGTGAGTTACTGTCGGGGCAGGGATCACCTGTGCCGTCTCTGGCAAGCCTTGTGCGTCGTCTGGAGCGCAAGATCCCGGAAGCGCCGCATCTGCTGGAGCCGGTTTGCAAGGCAATTGACGAGGCGCTCAACAGTCTGGCTCTCGCGCAGGACGGTATAGATCATGCCATGCGCGAAATCGATTTCGATCCGCGCGTGCTGGAACAGGTTGAGGAGCGGCTTTTTGCTTTGCGCGCCGCCGCACGCAAATATTCTGTCGCAGTAGAGGGATTGCCTGCGCTGCGTGACAAGATGGATGCTGATCTTGCCGATCTGGATGCCGGAGCAGAAAAGCTGATCCAGCTTGAAAGTCAGGCGGCCGAAATGCGGGTGGCCTATGACACGGCGGCGGCCAAGCTTTCCAGTTTGCGTAAGGAAACAGCAGAGCATCTAAAGGTTGCAGTAATGACCGAATTGCCGGCGCTGAAGCTTGAGCGCGCCGAATTCATTGTCGAGATGACGACCGACGCGCAAGCACGGGCGGCTGAAGGCATCGATACTGTCGAGTACTGGGTGCGCACCAATCCGGGCACACGGGCCGGGCCGATGATGAAGGTCGCCTCGGGTGGCGAGCTTTCACGTTTCCTGTTGGCACTGAAGGTGGCGCTTGCGGATCGCGGTTCTGCTCCGACGCTCGTATTCGATGAAATCGATACCGGCGTGGGCGGTGCGGTGGCAGATGCCATCGGGCAGCGCCTTGCACGGCTTTCTGGTCGCGTACAGGTGCTTTCGGTCACACATGCGCCGCAGGTGGCAGCGCGTGCTTCCACGCATTTCCTGATTGCCAAGTCTGCGACCAATGAAGACCGTATGTCTACCTCGATCCGTTCCATCGGGGTGGATGAGCGGCAGGAAGAGATTGCCCGCATGCTGGCCGGTGCCAGCATTACCGACGAAGCGCGCGCAGCAGCAGAACGCCTGCTGGCTGAGAATTGAGCATTTCCAGCAAAAGTGCGAAGCGCCTACGCGGGGAAATCAGTCCACTGGACTGATTTCTGATCCCGCTTCGATGCGTCGGATAATGCGTACAAACAAAGAGATAGTGCGCTCGTCTCCTGACATGACGCTGTCAGGGGATATGCATGTTCGTAATGTCGGGCCGGTGTAGGCGCGATGCCATTTCTTGGTTATGTTGAGCAAAATTGAATCAGCAGGTTTTGCTCCGCTTATGACCGATACTCCCGTCGAAAAACTGACTGAACCTGAAGCCGCTTCAGAACTGGAACGGCTGGCGCGTGAAATTGCGCATCATGATGAGCTCTATCATGCCAATGACCGGCCAGAGATTTCGGATGCCGAGTATGATGCGCTGAAGCGGCGTAACGATGCGATTGAAGCGCGCTTCCCGCATCTGGTGCGGACAGACAGCCCGTCCTTGCGTGTTGGTACAGCACCTGTTTCCAAATTTGCGCAGGTTGTTCATGCACGCCCGATGCTTTCGCTCGGCAATGCGTTTTCAGACGATGACGTCCGCGATTTCGTGGGCAGTGTCTATCGCTTTCTGGGGCATCTGCCGGATAATTCCATCGCATTTACCGCTGAACCGAAGATCGACGGGCTTTCCATGTCGATCCGCTATGAGAATGGAATTCTGGTTAGCGGTGCGACGCGTGGTGACGGCACGACCGGCGAGAATGTGACGGCGAATATCCGCACCATTGCCGAAATTCCGAACCGGCTTCCGGCTGGAGCGCCTTCCGTCGTTGAAGTACGCGGTGAGGTCTATATGGCTAAAAGTGACTTCCTCGCGCTCAACGAACAGATGGCCGCTGAAGGCAAGCAGACCTATGTGAACCCGCGCAACACGGCAGCAGGTTCCCTGCGCCAGCTCGATGCCAAGGTGACGGCGAGCCGCAAGCTGAAATTCTTTGCCTATGCCTGGGGTGAGATGTCGGACATGCCTGCCGATACGCAGACGGGTATGGTCGAGGTTTTTCGCGAATGGGGTTTCCCGGTCAATCCGCTGACGAAGCGGCTTCACGGTGCAGATGAATTGCTTGCGCATTACCGTGCCATTGGCCTTGAGCGCGCTCAGCTCGACTACGACATTGACGGTGTCGTCTATAAGGTTGATCGGCTCGATCTGCAGACGCGGCTCGGTTTCCGCTCGCGCAGCCCACGATGGGCCATTGCGCACAAGTTTCCGGCAGAACAGGCTACGACGATCTTGCGCGGCATCGACATTCAGGTCGGGCGCACCGGCGCGCTGACGCCAGTGGCGCGGCTGGAGCCGATCACTGTCGGTGGCGTGGTCGTGACCAATGCGACGCTGCACAACGAGGACTATATCAAGGGTATCGGCCTCAAGGGTGAGCGTATTCGTGCTGATGAGCATGATATTCGCGTCGGCGATACGGTAATCGTGCAGCGCGCAGGTGATGTGATCCCGCAGATTGTCGATGTCGTGCTGGAGAAGCGCAAAGCCGATGCAACGCCGTTTGTGTTCCCGCATGAATGCCCGGTCTGTCACAGCCATGCTGTGCGTGAAGAGGGCGAGGCGGTCTATCGTTGCACCGGCGGCCTGACCTGTGCTGCGCAGGCGGTCGAGCGCATTCGTCATTTCGTATCGCGCAATGCGTTCGATATTGAAGGCCTTGGCGAGAAGCAGGTCGAGTTCTTCTTCCATGCAGAAGATGACAGCCTGAAGATCAAATCGCCTGCCGATATCTTCACGCTGCAAAAGCGACAGGCGGATTCGCCTCTCAAGAAACTGGAGAACATTGAAGGTTTCGGCGCGACTTCCGTGAAGAAGCTTTATGATGCGATCAATGATCGGCGCGAGATTGCCCTGCATCGCTTTCTGTTCGGCCTTGGTATCCGTCATGTTGGTGAGGTGAATGCCAAGCGCTTTGCGCGCGCCTATCTGTCTTATACCGCCTTTGAAAAAGCGGCTCTGGAAGCGGTTCCGCCAAAAGAAGGCGACCGCACCGACAAGGGTAACGACGCCTGGCAGGAATTGATTGCGGTTGAGGGCATCGGTTCCATCGTTGCAGAGGCAGTCGTGGATTTTTATGCGGAGCCGCATAACGTGCAAGTGTTGGCGGCTCTTCTCGCCGAAGTGACGCCGCTTGACGAGGAAGCACGTGTTGCCACCGGTTCGCCGGTCGAAGGCAAGACGGTGGTATTTACCGGCAGTCTGGAACGTATGTCGCGCGATGAGGCGAAAGCCATGGCCGAGCGCTATGGGGCAAAGACGGCTGGATCGGTTTCGAAAAAGACCGATCTTGTGGTGGCCGGACCGGGCGCTGGTTCCAAACTCGCCAAGGCGTCCGAGTTGGGTATCGAAGTCATCGATGAAGACGCCTGGTTCACACTGGTCGGAGAAGAATAATGGCCCCGTTCAGCGGTTTTGGTGAAAAAGCGATCCCGTTTCTGAAAGCTCTGGATTTTCACCAGAATCGCGAATGGTTCGTCGAGAACAAGGATCTTTTCGAGCAGCAATTGAAGGAACCGCTTGGCGATCTTGTCGAGGAACTGACAGGTCGTTTTGCAAAGGCCGGTCTGCCGTTCAAGGGCGACCGGGTGAAATCGCAGTTCCGTATCAAACGCGATACGCGGTTTTCCAAGGACAAGGCCCCCTATAACCGTCACCTGTCTGCGCTGCTGTCGCAATCGGGTACAAAATGGGACGAGAGCGGCTGCTTCTATGTCTGTATCGGCCTGCCGGGTGTTCGCGACTGCTACGCCTGTGTGGCTTGGTGGGGAGCGAGAAAAGAGCTGCTTCTGGCTATACGTACGGCCATTGCCGAGAAGCCGGAAGAATTCCGCGCCATGGTCGCGAAACTCAAGAAAAACGGTTTGAAAATCAGCGATTACGACCGGCTGAAACGCACGCCACGTGGTTTCGAGGCCGTCACTGATGATGATTTGCTGGAAGCAATTCGCAATCGGCATTTCTCGGTGCGGATGGAAATCGACCCTGAAACGATTACCCGTGCCGATCTGGCGGATCGTCTTGTCGACTTCACCGAACGGGCTCGTCCGCTCGTAGACTGGATGCACAAAATCGAAAAGACAGTTCCGCAACAATCATGATCGTTCATGAATGCATCAGCCGGATTTATGAGTGATGCGCAAATGCGGCATTCCTGTTTAATAGTATGATTTTTTGGGAAATCATATTCCAACAGGCCCCAGAATTTCCTAACTACTCTTCATTCGGAGGAGTGAATATTCGTGGATCAGACTTTTCGGCCCGTAAGGGCTTCAGCGCGCGCCGATATTATTGACGGTGTCCGGCGCGGACTTCCGCTTGTCGTTGCCGGCGCGCCCTTTGGCCTGCTGTTCGGTGCGCTTGCTGTCGATAACGGATTGTCGCTCGCCGAAGCGGTGTTCATGAGTTCCATCATCTATGCCGGTGCCAGCCAGATGGTCGGGCTAGATCTTTTCGGCCAGAACATTGCGCCGTGGATGATTGTCATGTCGATCTTCGCCGTCAATTTCCGGCACGTGCTTTACTCGGCGAGCACAGGTCGGCGTATCCGTCACTTCAAGCCATGGCAGAAGGCACTGGCCTTTTTCGTACTGGTAGACATCCAGTATGCGGAAGTTGAACAGCGAGCGGAAGCCGGTAAGCCGGTCACCTTCGTCTGGTATATGGCCATCGGGCTCACATTCTATCTGACCTGGGTTCTCGAAGCGCTGATTGGCGGGCTGTTCGGCAATCTGATCACGAATCCCTACGCCTTCGGCATCGACTTTCTGCTGCCGATCTATTTTCTCGGCATGGTGATGAGTTTCCGTCACCGACAGAACTGGCTGCCGGTCGTTATCGTCAGTGCGATTTCAGCCGTGGCGGCCTACAAGTTCGTGGGATCTCCGTGGCATGTATCGCTGGGCGCACTTGGCGGCATTGTTCTTGCGGCGATTATTGCCAAGCCACGCGAAGGGGAGGCGTAAATGTCCACCACAATCTGGATCATTCTTGCGGGCGCGCTCTGCACTTATCTCACCCGTATTGGTGGGCATCTGGTCCTGTCACGCTTCAGCCGTGTGCATTACCGGGTGGAAGCGGCGCTCAACGCCGTGCCTGCAGCCGTTCTGACGGCCATCGTGGCTGCGCCTGCTTCGGATCATGGCTGGCGGGAACTGCTCGTACTCGCGGTTTGCATCGTGCTTTCGTTGCGGCTCAGCATGATGACCATGTTCTTTGCTGGCGTAGCGCTTTTGATCGCGCTACGCCATTTCACGGTGTGAATGCATTATCAAAGCGGCGCGGTTGCCGCTTCAAGCCATTTGCGTTCAGCGTCCTTGAGGTGGCCTGAAAGCTTCTCGCGCACGCTGGCATGGTAGCTGTTCAGCCAGTCGATTTCCTCGTGCGTGAAAAGTGACTTGTCGATCAGGCGCCGGTCGATAGGGCAGAAAGTCAGTGTCTCGAAGCCCATCATCGGAATGTCGCCGCCTTCCGGCACTTCCGGTTCGGTGACGATGATGAGGTTTTCGATGCGGATGCCGAATGAACCGGGTTTGTAATAGCCCGGTTCATTGGAAAGGATCATGCCCGGCAGCAGTTCCTGCGCGCCCTTTTTCGAAATGCTCTGTGGGCCTTCGTGCACTGACAGGTAGGAGCCGACGCCATGACCGGTTCCGTGCGCATAGTCAAAACCATACTTCCATAGTGCGATGCGCGCCAGAACGTCGATATCCTGCCCGCGTGTGCCTTTCGGGAAACGCGCCGTCGTGATCGCAATCACACCTTTCAACACGAGCGTGAATGCCTTGATCGTCTCTGGCGTTACCTTGCCGATGGGGACGGTGCGGGTAATGTCGGTGGTGCCGTCGCGATATTGTGCGCCGGAATCGACCAGATAAAGCTCGCCATCTTCAAGCGTTCTGTTGGTGTCGGTATTGACGCGATAATGGATGATTGCGCCATTTGGCCCCGCACCGGAGATCGTGTCGAAGGATATGTCTTCCAGCGGCATTTGGAAGTCGCGCCCGGCATCGGCACGCGATTCTTCCAGCTTCTGCGCTGCGCTGATTTCATCGATTGTGCCGGGCTTCTGGCCGTCGACCCATGAGAGGAAATTGACCATAGCCACACCGTCGCGCTCATGGGCGGCGCGTGAGCCATCAAGTTCCGCCTTGTTCTTGATTGCGCGTGGAATACGGGCAGGGTCTTTGCCTTCGATCACACTGCCGCCTGCGCTGGTGACAACGAGGCGGAGCTGTTCAGCCGCAAGGGTCGGGTCGAGAAGAATAGCTTCTGCCTTGGCCGCGAGAGCACTGAGGTGCCCTTCCAGATCGCTCGGTGCCGAGAGCTTGGCGAGCTGGGTCAGATAGGCGCGTGGTTCGATGGCGAGCTTGCGTTCATCAATGAAAAGCTCTGGTTCGCCCTTTGCAGGGATAATGGCAAAGCTCAGCGGCAGTGGTGTGTTGGACACGTCTTTGCCGCGGATATTGAACACCCATGCAACTGATGACGGATCGGTCAGGACAGTTGCGCTGGCGCCGCTTGCGGCGACTGCCGCCTGCATTTCCTTGATCTTGTCTTCCGCTTCATGGCCGGAGAAGCGGGCAGGCTGGATCGTCACCTCTGCCGTTGGCACTTCAGGCTGATCGTTCCATACGGCGTCAACAAGATTGATTTCGACGGGAACGAGCTGACCGCCCTGATTTTCAAGCGCTTCGCGCAAGGCGCGGGCTTCGGAAATTGTATGGAGCCAGGGATCGAAGCCTATATTCAGGCCTTTGCCGTTTTCTGCCAGCCAGGAAGCCGGTGGATTTGTGACAAGGCTTTCATAGGAGAAGACCTTCGGGTCGGTCTGGGCGCGGACCTGCAGTTCATAACGTCCATCGACGAAGATATAGGCGCTGTTCTCGAGGATGAGCGCGGCACCAGCCGATCCGGTGAAGCCGGTCAGCCAGGCAAGGCGCTGCGCATGGGGCGGAACATATTCACCCTGATGCTCGTCTGCGCGAGGAACCAGAAATCCGTCAAGGCCAAGTTCGGCCATTTTCGCGCGCAGCTTCGCAACGCGTGGGCCGCCATTGGCCGGATTTGTGGTGACGTCGAAACTCTGAAAAGCCATAGGTTTAACTCGCTCAAAACAGGAATACGCCGTGGTTCAAACGGCCTGTTATTTCAGATGAATTGCTACCCAGCCTTCGCGATGCAGCGTCTTTTGGTGGGTGAGTCCCTGTGCCTGATAGGCAGCGAGCACTGCATCGTGTTGACTGTCAAGTATTCCGGAAAGAACAATGGAACCGCCGGATGCCAGATGCTCCTTGAGGGAAGGTGCCAGCTCGATAAGCGGATTGGCAAGAATGTTGGCGACGATCAGGTCGAATGGCGAATAGGAACGGAAGATCGGGTGACTGAAGCCTTCCGCCGTTGCCGTAACGATATGTTCTGCCACACCGTTCTTGGCGGCATTTTCTGCGGCGACGGTGACAGCGACAGGATCGATATCGGTAGCCAGTACAGGAATGGGAGCGAGCTTGGCTATGGCGATGGCAAGAACAGCGCTGCCGGTGCCAAGGTCGAGCGCATTGGTCGGATGTTCGCCGTTGACAGTTTCCTCGATCAGTTCAAGGCATCCTGCCGTCGTTCCGTGATGGCCGGTGCCGAAGGCAAGACCAGCATCGATTTCAATGGGGATGTCGCCTGCTTCGATCTTGTCGCGGTCGTGCGAGCCATGGACAAAGAAATGCCCGGCTCTGACAGGCTTCAGACCTTCCAGCGAATGCGTGACCCAGTCGATGTCAGGCAGTTCTTCGACGGAGAAAATGTCCGCACCGACCAACGCATCGATCCGCTTGGCGACATCTTCGGCATCGTCCTCGACATAGACCGACACCTCGAAAATCTGCCGGTCTTCATCGATTTCGGTGATAGCGATGGGGAAGCCGTCTTCCTCGAAAGTCTGTTCGAGAATGTTGTAGACGCGCTCGGCTTCCGCCTTATCCGCCGAAAAGAAAAGTCGTGACTGGGCCATGAAGTAATAAAGCTCTCTATCTTTGAGAGTCTGTACCAAAAGCCGACCTGTATGGCTGCAAATGGCAATTTTTCTGCGTTCCGGTGCTCATGTAGCTTTCTCGGGTGCATAGTCTTATCCGTAAAGTCTGCAACTTTTCGGGACCATGCTCAGAAGTACATTGCGTTCCGGTACTCGAAAATCACCATTTTCGCACATACATGCCGCTTTTTGATTCAGGCTCTGACGCATTTCCGATGGAAATGCTTCGTAGATTCTATTTAGCTCTTTGCAGCGCCTTTGGCCAGATTCTTCAACTTTTCCAGAGCCGTATCCGGGTTTTCCTGATAGGCGATTGTGCTGCGGAAGCGACCGCCTTTGTCGAGCAGAAATACCGATGCTGTATGATCCATCGTATATTCGCCGTCTTCGCCCGGAACCTTCTTGGCATAGACGTGGTAGGATTTGACCATATCAGCAATATTCTGTGGTGTACCGGTGATGCCAATGATGCGGTCGGAAACGTTGCCGACATAGGTCTTCATGACTTCCTCCGTGTCGCGTTCCGGATCAACGGTGATGAAATAAGCCTTGATGTCACTGGCTTCCGGCCCAAGCTGCTTCAGCCAGCCATCAAGCTCATAGAGCGTGGTGGGACAGACGTCCGGGCAATGGGTGAAGCCGAAAAAGATTGCTGCTGGCGCAGCGCGCAGGTCGTTCTCGGTGAAAGGCGTGCCATCCATGGTCACAAGGTTAAGCGGACCGCCGAAGGGTTCTTTAGCCGCTTCCTTGTCTCGGAAAAGATTGAGACCCGCAGCGCCGACGATAACGACGATGAAGGCGATGATGAAGATGGGCAGGAATTTTTTCATGTCCAGTCAGCCTTGAATTTCCGAACGCGCCTTGATGCGCTGATCAACAATCTATCTTTTCTTTATGCGTTGCAGAACGGTCGATATAGCCGCATCCTGCATCATGAAGAGCATGGCGGTAATGTACGGCCATTTGCTCAATTTTCAATAATTTCTGAAACTTTTGACTATTTGTCGCGCGGTGGAAATGGCTCTTCGCACAGTTTGGCTCCTGTCTCATTCGCGTGACCAAAGTTGAACAGCTTCTTCGTTCTTTCTTTTTGCAAGGTTGATCGAACTGATATATTTCGGTCATAAAATTGCAATTTCTTGTGAGAGCAATATTGGAAGTCGATTACGTAATCGCTTGGGTTGACGGGCAGGATCCCGCGCATACGGCTGCCAGAAAAAGGTTCGCGCCAAATTCTGATCGCACGCATTTCGAAGCCGTTACAAACGAACGTTATCTCGATAATGGCGAGATTTATTATAACATCGCTTCCGTCATCAAATTCGCCCCGTTCATCAAGCGCATTTTCATCATCACCGATCATCAGAAGCCACGTTTCCTCGATGCATTCAAGCATGAGGGCAAATGTGATGCTTCTTTTATTCAGATCGTATCACATGATGATATTTTTGATGGTTTGCCGGCTGCTCGCCCTTCGTTCAACGCCCGCGCTATTGAAGGTGCGATGTGGCGGATACCCGGGCTGTCGGAGCATTTTATTTATTCCAACGACGATTTCTTCGTGAATGCTCCGCTGACAGTATCCGATCTTTATGAGAACGAGCGCCCTGTTCTTCATGGCGATTGGGTGCGGCCTGAAAACACCCGCTGGAAGTACAAGCTGCGCCATTTGCTTGGCAAGATATCGCGGTATGAATATACGTTTCCGAAATTCCGCATGGCGCAATGGAAAGGCGCTGTCACTGCTGGCATGAAGGATCGATTCATGTCGATCCATCATCACCCACATCCGTTGCGGCGCAACACGCTGGCGGCTTTTTTCACCGAGAAACCCGGCGTTCTGAATAAGCAGGTCAGTTTCCGATATCGCGATATCGAACAGTTCAATACGGTTGCTCTCGCCAATCATCTGGAGATTTTGCGGCACAAAGCTTCTGTTCGTCCGGCGAGAGAACTGGCTTATCTGGATTTTGTCCAGGAAAAACATTGGGCGGAAGAACTTGAGGCGATCGAGGCCGGTTCAGCGCCCTTCGGCTGCGTGCAGGGTTTTGAGCGTTTCGATCCCGCATTTCGAGCCCAAATTCACCAGACCCTCATTGCGAAGTTTGACGATGTTCTGCCGAATGTTATCAAGGATTATCTTTCCGGCGAGCAAGATAGTTCGCAGGAAGCGGCTTAAGCAGTTCGTTCCAGAGCTGACTGCGCTGCAGGGAAGCTTGAGGTGAGTTTGCAATGATGTCGTCAGATGATCTCCGTTTCCAGAACAGTGAACCCCGCATTCATTCGACGGCTCAACTGAAATCCGTCAAGCTGGGACGGTATGCCGATATTGGCGAGCGTGTGATTCTTCGTGAAGTCATGGTCGGCGACTTCACTTATTTCGAGCGGAACGGCGAGGGAATCTATGCCGAGATCGGCAAGTTCTGTTCTATTGCCGCGAATGTTCGCATCAATGCGCTCGAACACCCGATGGAGCGGCTCACGACTCATAAAGTCAGTTATCGACCGAATGAGTATTTTCGTTATCTGGGCGTTGATGGCGAGTTCCGGGCAAGGCGTCAGGAGCAGCGCGTGATCATCGGCAACGATGTATGGATCGGCCACGGCGCGGTCATCACACCGGGCGTTCAGATTGGCCACGGTGCCGTGATTGGTGCGAATGCGGTCGTGACGAAGAATGTGCCACCCTATCATGTGGTCGGCGGTGTTCCCGCTCGTTTCATCCGCAAACGCTTCGATAATGCTGTCATAGACCGACTGCTCGAACTCGAATGGTGGAACTGGTCGGTGGAAAAGCTCTATGAAGCGGTTCCAGACATCCAGACGCTCGAAATCGAGGCGTTTCTGGAAAAGTGGAGCAGCTGAATTCCGGCTCTTGCAAAGCCGCAATTGTTTACCCACTTTGGCATCACAACAGTTCTGGAGGCTGGAAGATATGGTCGGACTGAAGCGTTTTGCCGGGTTGTTGCTTGCTCCCATGCTGGTCGTTGCGGCTTCGGCCGCTCCGGCCGAAGAAGTTGGCAAGGTTGGCGTCGACTGGCTTGGAAACGATATTGTCATCGATGCGGTACAGGACCCGAAAGTGCAGGGCGTAACCTGTCATCTGGCGTCGTTTTCGCGCGGCATGATCGACCGGCTGCAAAAAGGCAACTGGTTCGAGGACCCGTCCAATGCTTCCATCTCTTGCGAGCAGACAGGGCCGATCACTATCGCAGATATCGATCTCGGTAAGGGCGGGGAACGGGTGTTCTCCGAGCGTACAAGCTTGATCTGGAAGAAGCTTGTCATCACGCGCATATACGACAAGACAAACAATACTCTGCTCTATCTCGCCCATGCGACACAGGTTCAGGATGGTTCAGCGAAAACGTCGCTTTCAACCGTGCCGCTTTACAAGGGTGATGTAACATGGGCGAAGGGCAAGCCGGAATAATCCGGCTGCCCTGATCCTTCATCTGTGATGGAAACTAGATCGGCTGGACGAAACTATCGAGAACGCGCTTCTGTCCGGCCTTGTCGAAATCGATGGTCAGCTTGTTGCCGTCAATAAGCGAGATCGTTCCGTTGCCGAACTTGATATGGAACACGCGGTCGCCCGCCTTGAAGGCCGATGGCTTGTCGGCCACTGACTTGGCCACCAGTTCACCGTCAATCGTGCGTCCCTTGATGGAGCCACGACCAGCTCCAAAACCGGAATCGGTCTCGCCATAGCCGATGCGTTCCACTTTGCTGCCCGAACGAGAACCCCAGTTGTTACGGGTGGCATCGGAGCGATTCTGCTGCGCGCGCTGCCAGCCGGGTGTCGAATAGGAATTCTGGAATGGATCAGCCTTGTCGAAGCGGGACTGTCCATAGCCACCGCCGTAACCGCCGTAATTGCCTTCCAGTTCGGCCACTTCCACATGCGCTTCCGGTAGTTCTTCCAGAAAACGGGAAGGAATGGTCGATTGCCACATGCCGTGGATGCGTCGGTTGGAAACGAACCAGATATGCAGGTTTTTCTTGGCGCGGGTCACGCCGACATAGGCGAGGCGGCGCTCTTCCTCAAGGCCGGAACGCCCGCCTTCATCAAGCGCGCGCTGGTGTGGAAACAAGCCTTCTTCCCAGCCGGGAAGGAAGACGGTTTCAAATTCCAGACCTTTGGCCGAATGCAGCGTCATGATGTTGACGGCATCCAGATCCTCATTCTGCTCGGCGTCCATCACGAGTGCAACGTGCTCAAGGAAACCGCGCAAGCTTTCATATTCCTCCATGGAACGGATCAGTTCCTTGAGGTTTTCAAGCCGGCCCGGTGCTTCTGCTGATTTGTCGTTCTGCCACATGCCCGTATAGCCGGATTCATCAAGGATGGTTTCGGCCAGTTCGGTATGCGGCGTGTTGTCGATCAGGGACTGCCAGCGCAGGAAGTTCTCGACCACTTCGCGCAGTGCGGAACGTGGCTTCGGCTTCAATTCCTCGGTTTCAATGAGATCGCAGGCCGCAGAAAACATCGAAATATCGCGTGCGCGGGCATAATCATGGATCTGGCGGATGGCGGCTTCACCCAGACCACGCTTCGGCGTGTTGATGATGCGCTCCAGCGCCAGATCGTCGGCCGGTTGTGCAACGACACGCAGATAGGCCATCGCATCACGGATTTCGAGCCGCTCGTAGAAGCGCGGGCCGCCGATGACGCGGTAGTTGAGACCGAGTGTGACAAAACGGTCTTCGAATTCACGCATCTGGAAAGAAGCGCGGACGAGGATCGCCATGTTGTTGAGGAGATGCCCCTGACGCTGGGCCTGCTCAATGGCTTCGCCGACAGCACGGGCTTCCTCTTCCGAGTCCCAGGCCGCATGAACTTTGACCCGTGGATCGTCCGGATTGGGTGCTTCGGTAAACAGCGTTTTGCCAAGGCGACCCTCGTTATGTGCGATCAGGTGGGCGGCTGCACCGAGGATATGCGCTGTGGAGCGGTAATTGCGCTCAAGCTTGATGACGACTGCGCCCGGAAAATCCTTTTCGAAGCGAAGAATATTGTCCACTTCTGCTCCGCGCCAGCCGTAAATCGACTGATCGTCGTCGCCGACGCAACACAGATTGACTTTATCTCCGCTCACGCCGAATTCGCTGCGCTCATCGGTCCTGCGGGAGGCTTCGGATGCCTTGGCGGGCTGTACCGGCGAGCCTCCGGCCCGCGTTGGCGCTGTCGTTCGTGATTTTGGTCGTTGCGCCAGCAGACGCAGCCACAAATATTGCGCCGTATTCGTATCCTGATATTCATCCACCAGAATGTAGCGGAATTTCGCGTGATATTCGCGCAGGATATCCGGATGATTGCGGAAGATACGGATCGGATGCAGCAGAAGATCGCCGAAATCGCAGGCGTTCAATGTGCGCAGGCGTTCCTGATAGGCCTGATAAAGCTCGCGTCCGCGACCATTGCCGAACGAGCGTGCATCGCCTTCTGGAATATCGGATGGTCCGAATCCCTTGTTCTTCCAGCCATCGATCATGTTGGCGAAGGTGCGGGCAGGCCAGCGCTTGTCATCGAGGCCTTCAGCCTGAATGAGTTGCTTGATGAGGCGGATCACGTCATCAGTGTCGAGGATGGTGAAATCCGATGTCAGATTTGCAAGTTCCGCATGGCGGCGCAAAAGCTTAACACCGATCGAGTGGAACGTGCCGAGCCACGGCATGCCTTCGACTGCGCCGCCGACCAGATGACCGATACGCTCCTTCATTTCGCGCGCGGCCTTGTTCGTGAAAGTCACGGCGAGAATCTGGCTTGGATAGGCAAGGCCGGTGGTCAGAATATGTGCGATACGCGTTGTCAGAACGCGCGTTTTTCCCGTGCCCGCACCGGCAAGCACCAGAACAGGACCCTCTGTCGTCAGGACAGCCTGACGCTGTTCCGGGTTCAGCCCTTTTAGGTAATCGGGTTCGCCACGCTGCTGGTTGCGTGCTGCCATGGCACGTGCGGCAATGCCACCGGGAGCAGGCGTGCGGCCTGCCGGAGCGTCGTCATCGCCGAAAAACGGCATATCGTCGGGAAAGTCAGACATTTGACCCGAATGTAATGATTCGCGGCTGAAAGACCAGCGAAAGGGTTAAAATATTCGACTACTCTAATTGAGTAACGCGACGATCCGTAAAGTTCAGGCGATGCGAGGCCAGTGCTTCAACCAGTCCACGCAGTTCCGGTTCACGCTGCAGAAGATCATCGAGCTCCGTCATCTGGTTCATTGCGATTAGCCGCAGAATGTCGTCTCGGATGGTCCCATCGGCGCGCCGCGGCAGATGCGCAACCGGCTGGATCAGTTCAACCTTTTGGCCTTTGAGCCTTGCACGCAGACTTTTCTCATCGGCGTTCAGTGTTTCCACAAAAGCGTAGATGCCGACGCCCTTGGCTGGCAGTGAATAGAGCGCGAGCGCTACATCGGTCACGCGTGGATCGGATTTGAGGGCAGCCTGAATTGCAGGGCCTTCATTGTCGATCCGGTCACCAGTGCCTTCACCGTCCGACCAGCTGAAAATGCCGCGAGTGATGAAGTTGTAGACTTTCTTGCCTGTCGCCAGCCAGATGCGCGACGGCAGAGAACGGCGCGCCAGAATGCGCTTTTCCGTCGGTGTCATCAGGTCTTTTGCGAAAGCACGCTTCTGCTTGATGAGATGGCGGAAGTCTTCATAGGCCATCAGGCGATAGAGCGCGCCACGACGACGATGAACGCTTGCAAGCTGGAAATCGATGACCGCTGCTTCACCTTCGGGTGTCATCAGCCAGTTTTGCGGTTTGGCGAGGTCGTTGTGGGTGACACCAAGACGACGCATATCGCGCAGGATGCGGTGCGCGGTGCGATACCATTTCGGATCGGAAGGCCGCGCAAGATGCAGCGGTGTGCCTTCCGTCCAGGATCGATACAGCCCGTCCTTGTCGATGGCGAGGAGCTGTGGGACACCTTCGATGCCGCGTACCGTCTTGAGGCCGCGGATTTCGCGCCGGGCCAATATCCATGCCAGCGGCTTCGACCACCATGGAGCAGCGCTTACGACGCGCCGAATGATGCGGGTCTCGGGGTTGCCTATGAAATAACCGGCATGCGTTTCCGAGAACACGTCGCGCTTGAATACGGCGGTTTCGACAAATTCCGGTATTTGATCGCCTTTCAGAGGCACATCTATATTGGGGTTCTGAACCATAGGGCTCCACTAGTGGATTGCATCCGATCAATCAAGTTTGATGGCGGACAACCCTTATTGCAATCACGTGATCGAAGGCGCACAAGGAACGCACAGATTTCGTGCAGCTCATCGGGGAAATGCAGAGAATGGCACAGGGCGACGACAGCAAGCAGGCGATTGCGCAGATCATTCGGCAGGAACAGGCGCTTATTTTTCCGTCATTTGACGAGAATGAAGCATTCGCGCTTGGTCATCGCATTCGCGATATCGCCGTGAAGGAAAAGCTCGGCATTGCCACCGAAATTTCCCTGTGGGACCGGCAATTGTTTTATGCGACGACCGCCGGAAGCACAGTGGACAATCAGGAATGGTTGCGCCGTAAGTTCAATGTCGTGCGCCGCTTTCATGCTTCGACCTATCGTCTTGTTCTGGAGCAGAATCGCGACGATCGCATGTTTGCTCTCCATAAAGCATTGAATGTCGAAGATTACGCGCTGGCGGGCGGCGGATTTCCGATCCGCGTTGCAGGGGCAGGCGTGATCGGCGCCGTAATCGTATCGGGGCTGCCGCAGCGCGAGGACCATAATCTGGTGATCCGCGCCGTTGCCGAGCATCTTGGACAAGACCCGGTCGCATTGGCGTTGCCTGTCGTTTGACTATGAATTTCGAAGAATGAACGATGTCGCTTGAAAATGTTGTTGCGCTTGCACGCAATGAGGACGGTATTGCCGCAGCAGTGGGTATTCTCAAGCAGCGTTTCGGTGAGCGTGCGCAGACCGGTCAGGCTATCCGCGAACAACACGGTCACACGACGACCTATGTGCCGACGCAGGCGCCGGACATCGTCATCTTTGCCCAGACCGCACAGGAGGTGCAGGATGTAGTCCGCATCTGTGCTGAACATCGCGTTCCGGTTATCGCCTTCGGTGCCGGTTCGTCGCTCGAAGGGCAGGTGAACGCGCCCGCTGGTGGTGTCTCTCTTGACCTTACGCGCATGAACAGGGTGATTGCCGTACATGCGGAAGATCTGGATTGCGTGGTGGAACCGGGTATTACGCGCCGGGAATTGAATGAATATCTGCGCGATACCGGACTGTTCTTTCCAATTGATCCGGGCGCCAATGCCACACTGGGCGGTATGGCTTCCACCCGTGCGTCCGGTACGAATGCGGTGCGTTATGGGACTATGCGTGAGAACGTGCTGGCTCTGAAAGCCGTGATGCCGGATGGACGGCTGATCGAGACCTCCAAACGCGTGAAGAAGACGGCTGCGGGTTACGATCTCACGAGGCTGCTTGTCGGAGCCGAGGGAACACTTGGCATCATCACCGAGCTGACATTGAAACTGCAGGGGATTCCGCAGGCAATTTCCGGCGGTATCTGTCCTTTCCCGGATGTGGCTTCGGCTTGCCGCACGGTGATCGAAACCATCCAGATGGGTATCCCCGTTGCACGTATCGAGCTTGTAAACACGCTTCAGATGCAGGCGTTGATCCTCCACTCCAAACTGCCTTATGAGGCGCAGCCCTATCTGTTTGTCGAGTTCCACGGCACGGAAAGCGGCGTTGCCGAACAGGCGGAATTGTTTGGAGAAATTGCTGCAGGCAATGGTGGTGGCAATTTCCAGTGGACCCACGATGCCGAGGAACGCGACCGGCTATGGCGGGCGCGTCACGACGCCTATCTTGCATCTTTTTTGCTGAGGCCCGGTTGCAAGGGTGTTTCCACTGATGTCTGCGTACCGATTTCGCGTCTGGCCGATTGCATCGGCGAGACGGAAAAAGACCTTGCCGAAACAGGCCTGATAGCACCAATTGTCGGGCATGTGGGGGATGGTAATTTCCATCTTCTCCTGCTTTTGGACACGGATGATATGAGCGAAATGGAGCGTGCCGAAGCATTCATGGACCGATTGGCAAAACGTGCCATTGCCATGGAGGGAACCTGCACCGGCGAACATGGCATCGGGCAAGGCAAGATGAAGTATCTGGCCATGGAGCTGGGTGAAGCCACGGACTACATGCGGGCCATCAAGAAAGCGCTTGATCCAGACAACATCATGAATCCGGGCAAAATACTGATTTCCTGATTCAATTCAGCTGTTTGGGCGGGTTTGCCAAGAGTTTGATTCAGGCAGGCGTGCATATCGATATGGCTGTGATGCAATTTGCCTTGTTGTCGCCGGATCGATGCCGTTATGTTGCGCAGATAAAGACAGCGTGATTCACTCTTTGTTTCGCGCTAACTTACAATCTGTTTGACCGGAGCTGGTTCTTGGGCCGCATATTCGTCATCGTCGGCGGGCTTCTCGTGCTGCTGTTGACGGCAGCACTTGTCGTGCCGCCTTTTGTTGACTGGAGCGGCTATCGTGCCGATTTCGAGCGCGAGGCGAGCCGTGTTCTGGGGCGCCCTGTCAAGGTCGCTGGTGACGTCAACGCCCGATTTTTGCCGTTTCCCTCTGTCGCTTTCTCCGATGTGCGCGTCGGGGCCGATGCTGCTCATCCGGTGATGACCGTCGATACGTTTTCGATGGATGCTGAACTGATGCCGTTTCTGCGCGGCCAACTTCTGATTTTCGATATGCGCGTGGATCGCCCGCGAGCCACGATTTCCCTGGACAAAAGCGGCAAGGTCGATTGGGCGATCCGCCCGTCGACACCGCTCGATCCGACGAAAATCAAGCTGGAGCGGCTTTCCGTTAGTGACGGAACAATTACCCTTCGCGAAGAGGCAAGCGGCCGCAGTCATACAGCTACCGGACTCAATGCCGTGATCTCCGCAAACAGTCTTGCAGGTCCGTGGCAGGCAAACGGAAGTCTCGTTCTTCAGGGCGAAAAGCTGGCGATCGACCTTACAAGCGGCGAGGCGAAGCCGGACGGTTCGCTGCGCGTACGCGCTCGCATTTCGCCGGAGGCAATCCCGGCTACTTTCGAGACCGATGGCGATGTGACCGTGACCGAAGGTCGGCTCGACTACGCCGGTGATTTTTCGCTCCGCTCTTCCGATATGGTTGCCAAGACGGCTAAGGATCAGAAGACACCGACGATAACGCCTTTTTTCAGTGGTGTACGCGTAACCGGTAAATTCAAGGCGGATCGCAGTCGCTTCGATGCCAGCGAATTCCGGATGGAGCAGGGGCCTGCCGACAATCCTTATGTGGTGAATGGCAAGGCATTCATTGATTATGGCGCCAAGCCGCGTTTCGAGGTCAGCGCCGACGGACAGCAGCTTTTCTGGGGCCCGAATGAAGCCGCCAGCGAAGAACAATCCGGTTCTGCCGTGCCGGTTACTGATCGTATTGCGATAGCGCGCCGCGTTCTCGAACAACTTCCCATTCCCACCATACCCGGCAATGTGGATTTGCGCCTTCCTGCCGTCATCGCGGGCGGCACAACGATACGCTCGGTCACAGTGAGCGCGGAACCTGACGGAAAGAACTGGAATATTCGTCAGTTCGCTGCTGATCTTCCGGGGCGAACCAAGGTGGAAGCCAAGGGTACGCTCTCGGTTGGCAAGGATTTCGGCTTCAAGGGGGATATGCTCGTTGCCTCGCGTCAGCCGTCCGGTCTCGCAAGCTGGCTGAACGAGACCGTTGACGATTCCGTGCGCAAGCTCGAAGGCGCGGGTTTTTCAGGACAGGTCGATCTTCGCGACGGAATGCAGCGGATCAACAATCTCGAAATTGCGTTGGGGAAAACCACACTCAAAGGTTCGTTTGTTCGCGAAGTAAAGGGTCTGGCACAGCCTGCAATTACGCTCGCCCTCAATGGTGGAGCGGTGGAAAGCGAAGCGCTGCAAGCTTTTACAGCCTTTTTTTCCAGTGGTGACGGGCTGGATTTTCTCGATGGCCAATCGCTGAACCTGGCATTCAAGGCAGGGCCTGTCCGCTATCAGGACATGGAAGCGGCCAATGTCGACATGGCGCTCCGGCTGCATGACGGGCGCTTCGATTTCGACCGGCTGCTGGTTGGCGATGTAGCGGGCACGACGCTTACTGCAACAGGCACCTACGAACCCTTCTCCAATACGCCTTCCGGCTCGCTCGATGCGACGATACTGTCTGGAGATCTTTCGCGTTTCCTCTCGCTGATGGCCAACCGCTATCCCCAGCTACCGCTGTTTCATGCGCTTTCGTTGCGCGCGGCAAATTTCCCTGGGCTGTTCGAGGATAGCGAGATCAATGTCATCGCCAATGCGGTGGCGCCGTCCGTGCCAGTGGCGGACAAGACACCTGCTAAAGGCGCGGCATCCAAGGGTAAGAGTGCCCGGCCTGCTGAGGCGAACACCAAAAGCGCTCCCGGTGTCGGGGAGTTTTCGTTCAGTGTTACCGGAAAAACAGGCGGCATGAAGCTGGACCTGTCGGGCACGGCGAGCGGTGGCGAGGGTGAGAGCGAGCCGTTGCAGATGCAATTGAACGGCACTGCTACATCGGATCAAGGTGAAGTGGTACTTGCGTTGATCGGTATGCCCGCCTTGCCCTTGGGGCTGGCTGGTGAACTTACCGCCGACCTGAGCATGCAGGGCGCGCCGAGTGCAGGTATGCGGACATTACTCAAACTGGCGGCGCCTGACGGGACGGCCACAACTGATGGCGTGATTTCGCTGGTCGGAGGGGATATCGCTGCCAGTGGCAAGGCCCAGCTGAGTTCCGCCGATCTGCAACCATTCATCGCAACGGTCGGTTTCGCGCTGCCCGGATTTGGTGAAGGTCTTTCAGCAGACCTTACCAGCGATTTTCAGTTCGCAAAGGGTATCTTGCGGTTTCCCAATCTGACAGGAAAGCTGGATGGCGAAGATGTTTCCGCGCGGCTGGAGGCCAATTTTGCCGATAGCGGCCTGCCGCAGTTGAAGGGTGAGGCAAAGCTCGCGACGCTCGAGGTTGATAGTCTTGCTGCTATCATGCTTGGGCAGGATGCATTTGAGCCGGCAAAGCCCACCGCGAAGACAATCTGGCCACGTGGTGCATTCGCGGTCCGTCCGTCCCTGCCGTTATTGCTGGATATGAAGCTCAACGTGGCGCAAGCTCATATGGAAGGGTTCGGGACCGCTACGGAGTTTTCAACACGGCTTCTGAAGACCATGGATAGTCTTCAGTTGAACGAATTGACCGGCAACTGGGCAGGTGGATATCTGGTTGGAAATGTTTCTCTGAGCAATAGCGACAAGAATGCACTCCTCTCGACAGAGCTCAAATGGAGTGGCGCAAAGCTCAAGGATTTTTACCAGCTAGAGAACGGTTCTGCACCGCTGGGCGGTGTGGTGAAAGCTGCCGTCAATCTGAATGGTAGCGGCGAGAGCGTTGCGGCGCTGGTCGGATCGCTGGCGGGAGCGGCAAGTTTTGACGTGGAGAATTTCACCGTCGACGGTCTGGATGGGGCGGCATTGCCTGCAATGATAGCGGCGGCCGATGCAACGGGCGATCAGTTCTCCGGTTCCGACAAGCTTGCTTCCAAGCAATTTGTCGGCATTGCCGACAAGGCAGCCGGGCAGGGCACATTTGCGCCAGGCAACACGCGGTTTGACTTTACGATCAGCGGCGGTGTCGCGCGTATGGCTGCGGCAAATCTGAGCGATGGAAATGCGGCTCTTCTCAGCGATCTGCAATTCGATCTGTCGACACTGGGAATTGGCGGAAACGGTACTTTGACGTTCCAGAACGGGGATGGCGCCGATACAGGTATTTCTCCGCAGGTGGCCTTTTCTCTCGGCGGAAGTTATAGCGCGCCGGAGGTGTCATTCGACAAGCAGCCGCTCGTTCAGTTTCTGACCCAGCGTGCGCTTGAACGCGAACAGGAACGTGTTGAATCCATGCAGGCGAGTTTGATGGAGAAGCAGCGCCTTCGTCGTCAGCTTGGGCTGTTCGAAGCAGATGAAGTGGAACGTGATCGTTCGCAGCGTGAGGACGAGGTGAGACGTCGTGCCGAAGCCAGTGCGCGCGAAGCGGCTCGGAAAACCGCCGCGGAAGCTCAACGGCTTGAGGCTGAGAAGCCGCAAGGCGGACCGGCGGGTGGATCGAAAGATCCTCTGGCATCGCCGGAAGGTGGTCAATCCCTCAACGAATTCCTGAAAAGTCTGGAAACGACGCCTGTGGTGCCTGTACCTCAGCCTTGAGTTACTCTGGATTTGAGCCAATCCAGAACATGAAGTCTAAGTGCGGAAGACAGATTGATTGATCTGTCACGCTTGCTGTCGACTTCTGCGATCAGGGCCGCTACGGAAAGCTCCCGTGTGGCCGCAATTTCCTCAACCAGTTCGAAAAACGGGTCTTCAAGCGTATAGCTGGTTGCGTGCCCGCGAATACTGACGGAATGTTTGCGTAAACGTCCTGACGAGTTCACTTTGTCTCGTCCGGCTTATCGTTTTTTTCCAGACGGTTCTGATCCAGAAAACGTTCCGCTTTTGTCGTCTCCGTGCGAGCGAAAGCTTTTTCGGTCTTCGTACGACCGAATTGAATGCGGTTCTGGTCAGCCTGCTTTTCTTTTTCAGCGCGGGCTTTCTGCTTTTTGAACTGTCTGAGATTGACGATATCGCTCATGGAACCACGCGGAAATGTTGAAGGCTCCTGAAAAATTACCGCGTTTCGGCCCTGTCTCGCAAGCTCGTAATAGGCTGGTTCTACTTCTGTGGATCTTTGGGGTTGGTGAACCACCAGATGGCCAAGGACGCCAGAATAAGAAGTATAAGCCCAACTGTCATCTGCAGAAGCGGAAAGTTGGGTTCGTCTTTTGCCACGAAGAAAGCCGCGACAATGCCGCTTACCCACAATACTGCCTGAGCAATTGCACGAATCATCGAACTCAATCCTGAACTGGTTGCCGTCAGAACAGAGTATAAAGCGCCGGTTTGCTTTTCACCATTGATCACGATCAACAGTGAAACGGAACTGTCCAATCAAACAAACGGGTTTCTGGCCCATTATTCACATGAGGATGGTGTGTGCGGAATTACTTTTTCCGGAAAGCATCCAGTGAAACAACATCGGCAGAAGGTTTGGCTTCCTTGTCGGTGCCATCATCTGGATTGTTGTCTTTGGCCGCAGCGGCTTCTTTTTCGGCTGCAGTCTTGCGCGACTTCGATTTAGGCTTTTCTGCCTTCTCGACCGGTGCTTCCGTGGGGAGGATTTCGATAGGGGCTACATTGCCGCCTTCGTCATTGTCGCTTTCTGGCTGTGCGATCGCGACATCGAATTCGAGTTCGAAATTGACCGAAGGGTCGTAGAAACCACGGACGGCAGAAAAAGGTACAGTCAGCTTTTCAGGAATGTCACCGAAAGACAGACCGACTTCGAACAACTGATCCGTAACGAGCATGTCCCAGAACTGATGCTGTAAAACGATTGTCATCTGCTCGGGATATTTCTCCTTCAGGCGCGAGGAAATTCGCACACCGGGCGCTCCAGTCAGGAACGTGATGAAGAAATGATGGTTGCCTGGCAAGCCAGCCTTGGCCACTTCCGCAAGAACCTTGCGAATGACGCCGCGTAGGGCTTCCTGAGCGAGAATATCGTAACGGATTAGGTCCTGTACCATGGTTTGCTTATCCCACGGATTCGGAGGTCGATGTCAAGTTCGTTCTCGCCGGAACGGATGATATATGATCTGAAAAAGCAATAGGGCGACGCCTGTGGCGGAAAGATGTGCAATTTTTGAACGCAATAGGGTGCGCTTGCCTCTATCGACTTCCGAAGGCCATCAGGAACGTGCGTACTCCGTTGACGGCGCTCTTTTCGATGATTGCATCGTCCACACCCTGACCGGTTAGCATATGGTAGTGCGTGTCGGCATTGATAAGCGCCATGAAATGGCGTGCGGCAAGGTCCGGATCGTCGACGCGCAGATGACCATCCATGGCGAGGCGCGCCAGACGGGCTGCTATGGCCGGGATGGCTTGTGCCGGGCCTTTGGTGCTGCAAATATTGGCTGCAAGCGGCAGGTTGGTCTCATTGGTCTGCATTACCTTGCGCAGAAACGCACCGGACGAATCGTATATGCAATTCCGGCTCATACGGATCGAGAAAGCCACCAGATCATGCTCCAGATTTTCGCCAGTCTGGGGGAAAGTGGCCAGAACTGCGAACAGGCTCGCGTTCATACGTGCAAGCGCATCCTCGACGACGGCAGCAAGCAAAGCTTCCTTATCGCGATAGTGATTATAGATGGTTTGACGTGACACGCCCGCTTCGTTGGCAATGAGGTCTATGCTCGCGCCTTGAAATCCGTCGCGATTGAAAACACGCGCAGCAGAGCACAAAATGAAGTCGCGCTTCATGCACTGTCCGGGCTTTATTACCGCGGAATTCAGGCCCTTTTCGGATGCAGCACGCTTCTCGGGCAGGGCGGCCATGTCGATAATGTCAGTAGGCTTCATGACTCCAACATAAGATAGCTTGACGTTTTGGACAATGGTGTCTAATTTGACATCAGTGTCAAATCTGTTTTGACCATGCGTATAGAATGCCTTTCGCTACAGAGTTTTCAAGTGTCGACCGTAATGGAAAACAGGTCGATATCGTTAAGATGGAACGAAAACCGGTAGCGAATACAAATATTTATCTGTCCTGTACCGGTTTTGCGAGCCCGACGGCGCCATCCTCCCAAGCAAAACCGGAGATCCGAAATCGGTGCGGGAACCTCACGAAACATTGATGAAAGCGCGTCCCCCATGGCTTCCAGTCTTGTGCGCAATGCCATTGTTCTTGGCCTTCTTTCCGCCATTGGCCCATTTGCGATCGATATGTATCTGCCAGCTCTGCCCACCATTGCCGCCGATTTGCACGCGGAAACTGGTGCGGTGCAGATGAGCCTTCTGGCCTTTTTCATTGCTCTCGCGGTTGCGCAGCTTTTCTGCGGGCCGCTGTCCGATATGGTCGGGCGTAAACTTCCGCTCTATGGCGGTCTGGTCTTGTTCGGTATCGGCAGCATTGGCTCCGCCGTCGCGACCGATATAGATGTGCTCGTGCTTTTCCGCTTCGTTCAGGGGCTGGGTGCCGCAGCTGGTATGGTCATCCCGCGCGCCGTCGTGCGAGACCTTCACACAGGTATCGAGGCAGCGCGTCTGATGTCGCTTCTGATGCTGGTTTTCTCCATTTCGCCGATTCTGGCGCCGCTGACCGGTTCCGTCATCATCAGCTTCTTTGGCTGGCGTGGTGTTTTCTGGGCGGTTCTGGTCGCTGCCGTTATTGGTATCATTCTGGTGGCCACTGCACAGAAAGAGACGCGGACAGCAGAGGCCCGGCTTGAAAGCAATCTGGGCAGCGCCTTGCGCGGCTACGGTCGTCTGCTTAAGGATCGCTATTTCCTCGGACTGGTCTTTGTTGGCGGCTTTGGCATCGCGTCCTTTTTCGTCTATCTCGCCAACTCGTCCTTCGTGCTTATCGACCATTACGGCCTGACGCCGACGCAATATGCCATCGCGTTTTCGGCCAATGCAGTATCGTTCTTTGGCGTTTCGCAGTTGAACGGCTGGTTGGGGGCACGCTTCGGGCTTCGCCGTGTCATGCGATTCGCCGTTTCCGGATTTGCAGCGGCAATGCTCGCCATGTTCGCCGCCGCACTCATGGGGCATCAGTCGCTCTGGTTGATCGCAGGCTTCCTGTTCGTTGGCTATGGTTTCCTTGGCCTTGTCATCCCGACAACGGCGGTGCTGGCTCTGGAAGACCACGGCGAGATTGCAGGAACTGCTTCTGCGCTGATGGGTACGCTGCATTTCGTGATTGGCGGCGTTGCCATTGGTGTGACAGGCTCGTTCTTTGACGGAACGGCTGTGCCGATGGTCGGCGGAATTGCCGGTTGTGCGCTCACAGCCTTCGTGCTGACGCAGATCGTTCTTTCGCGCAAGGCAAGTGAACTCGATACGGAAGCCGCCGCTGCATAAGCAATGTGAAAGGGAAAGTGGAGGCTTCTGTTGCCAGGTGCCTCCGAACCCCGCCTTAAGGGGCTAACCCTAAGGACTTTAGAGTGGGTTTCCCGCACCGCCATTAGGCAGCGAGAGCATAACCCTGAGCTTTGTTGTCATTTGCAACTACTCAATTGACCCGATAACGGTGGTATCATGCCGAGTAAAAGAGCGATCTTTACACCCTTGTCGATCCTGTTTCGCCCCCGCCACAATACAAACCGATAGGCTGATTTGTATTCTGGTGGAGGCGCCGGGTACCGCCCCCGGGTCCAATGGGTTTATTACACCGTCCATTTATCACCATAGTCAGCTTGCGCCGACACGCCGTATATAGGCGCGGTTGATCATGATTGGAAGAGGGTGCGTAGTTTTTAACGGGTTTTGCCAATAGGCTCCCGACAACCAGCCCTTGTGTTCATTTTTCATTGACAGCCTGCATTTGCTGGTCAATCCTCGCAACATATCGGGGTCGGCAAGTAAATTCTTATATAGCCGGATTCCGTGGCTGAAACGGGGTGCTGATACCCCATTCGAAGGAGAGTGGATATATGAGTGAATATCTCGCGGATGTCCGTCGCTACGATGCCGGTGCCGATGAAGCTGTAGTCGACAAGATCGTCAAGCATCTGGGTATTGCGCTGCGCAATCGCGATTCCTCGCTCGTTTCGGCAACGGACCCGGAAGAATTGAAGCGCGTCCGCACCAATTGGGTTGCCAAGAAACTCGGCGTTGATGACGAAGCTAAGGGTGACGAAGTCGTCGCGCATGTTGCGGAAGTCATGAAGGGTGATCGCAACAAGAATCGCGTTACCTTCTATTATCTGGTCGCCAAGCAGCTCGGAAAACTCGGCGGCCTTTGATCCACAGCGATCTGGTGAATCCGAAGCCCCGGTGCCTTACACCGGGGTTTTTCTTTATAGTGGCTTAAACGAATCGGATTCTGGATCATCCCCCATGCGCACCTATCTCGATCTTCTTCAACATGTGCTGGATAACGGCACCGACCGTGGTGACCGCACGGGTACAGGTACGCGATCGGTTTTCGGACATCAGATGCGCTTCAATCTCGAAGAGGGGTTTCCGGTTCTCACGACCAAGAAGCTGCATCTTCGCTCGATCATCCATGAGCTGCTCTGGTTTCTGAAAGGTGATACGAATATCGCCTATCTGAAGGAAAATGGCGTCTCGATCTGGGATGAATGGGCAGACGAGAATGGCGACTTGGGCCCGGTTTATGGTTATCAGTGGCGCTCCTGGCCAGCGCCGGATGGTCGTCATATCGATCAGATCGCGAATCTTCTCAAGATGCTGCATGGAAATCCCAATTCGCGGCGACTGATTGTATCGGCATGGAACCCGGCGCTGGTCGATGAAATGGCTTTGCCGCCATGCCACTGTCTTTTCCAGTTCTATGTCGCCGATGGAAAACTCTCCTGCCAGCTTTATCAACGCTCTGCGGACATATTTCTGGGCGTGCCGTTCAATATCGCTTCCTATGCGTTGTTGACGATGATGATCGCGCAGGTTGCCGGTCTGAAACCGGGAGAGTTCATCCATACGCTCGGGGATGCGCATATTTACGCCAATCATTTCGATCAGGCGCGCCTGCAGCTTACCCGAATACCAAAGAAATTGCCGACAATGTGGATCAATCCGGATGTGAAGGACCTCTTTGCCTTTCGTTTCGAGGACTTCCAGCTTGAGGGCTACGAGGCCGATCCGACGATCAAAGCGCCGATTGCTGTTTGAGGCATTCCATGTCCGTACAAGAACCGATTGTTTCGATCATTGTTGCTGCCGCCGAAAACGGCGTCATTGGGCGCGACAATGATATGCCGTGGCGGCTTTCAACCGATCTCAAACGCTTCAAGGCCCTGACGCTCGGCAAGCCGGTTATCATGGGGCGGCGGACTTGGGAATCTATTGGGCGCCCCTTGCCGGGACGGCCCAATATTGTCGTGACGAGGGACAACGGATTTCAGGCTGAAGGTGCAAGTGCTATCGGTTCTCTCGAAGAGGCAATTGCGCTCGGACAAAAACTGGCCGCTGACCTGGGTGTCGGAGAGGTTTGCGTCATAGGCGGCGGGAAAATTTATGCGCAGGCTTTGCCTCTCGCGGACCATATTCACCTGACCCGCGTGCTGGCCGAGATCGATGGAGATACGCATTTTCCAGAAATCGACCTCCAAATCTGGCGCGTCGTTTCGCAGGAGGATGTGCCCGCTGGTGACAAGGATAGTCACCCAACGCGCTATTTTGTGTACGAAAAACGTGCTGTGTAAAGCATAGTTCACGAATTTTGTCGTCTTCGCGTTGAAAGCGGACCTCCCGATGCCTATAAAACGGAAACATTAGTTGATGACGGGAGTGGGCAGCTCGCTTTCCCGTCGCCTGGACGAGAGGTGAGGATGCCCTGGAGTAATCAGAATGGTGGCGGCGGCCCATGGGGTGGCGGCGGCGATAATAACAATAACAACAATAACAACAATAATGGCGGTCCTTGGGGACAAGGGCCAAAGGCCCCACGTGGCGGCGGCCAGAACACACCACCTGATCTCGAAGATATTCTGCGCAAAGGACAAGATCGTCTGAAGCAGGTCTTCCCCGGTGGTGGTGGCAAGGGCGGCAGCAATCGCGGCGTTCTTTTCCTTATTGGCGCGGCAGTTGTCGGCTTCTGGCTCTTCCAGTCCGTCTATACCGTGCAGCCGGACGAACTCGCTGTTGAATTGCGCTTCGGCAAGCCGAAGGAAGAAGTGTCCGAACCGGGACTGCATTTCCATTGGTGGCCGATTGAAACCTATGAAAAGGCGCAGATCGTCGAAAAGCAGATCAATATCGGTGGGCAGGGCAACCGAAGTGCGACGCAGGGCCTGATGCTGACGGGCGACCAGAACATCGTCAACGTTCAGTTCTCGGTTTTGTATCGCGTTTCCGATCCGCAGGCCTATCTGTTTAACGTCGATAATCCGGATGCGATGGTGCAGCAGGTTTCTGAAAGCGCGATCCGCGAAATCGTTGGCCGTCGACCGGCTCAGGACGTTTTCCGCGACAACCGTTCGGCAATCGCATCCAGTGTTCGCGATATTGTTCAGCAGACGCTCGATACCTACAAAACGGGTATCCAGATCAATGCCGTTTCCATCGAAGATGCAGCACCGCCGCGTGAAGTGGCTGATGCCTTCGATGAAGTGCAGCGTGCCGAACAGGACGAAGACCGTTTCGTGGAAGAATCGAACCAGTATTCGAACCAGAAGCTCGGTCAGGCTCGTGGTGAAGCAGCCCAGCTTCGCGAAGAAGCAGCCGCTTACAAGAACCGTGTCGTTCAGGACGCGGAAGGTGAGGCGCAGCGTTTCAGCTCCGTTCTGGGTGAATACCAGAAGGCGCCGGAAGTAACGCGTAACCGTCTGTTCCTCGAAACCATGGAACAGGTGCTGAAGAGCACCAAGAAAGTCATTGTCGAACCTGGAAAGGATGTCGTGCCTTATCTGCCGCTGAACGAACTCATGCGCCAGCAGCCACGCCCAGGCGTGAATGCGACCACGACGACCCCGAGCGGAGGTAACCAGTAATGGCTCAGAACAGGCTCCCAATCATTGGCGGCATTATCGCCGTCATCGCTTTCCTGATCTACTCCGCCACGTTCATCGTATCCGAGCGTCAGCAGGCTATCGTGCTTCGCTTCGGTCAGATCGTTGATGTGAAGACGGAACCGGGCATCTACTTCAAACTACCTTTTGGCTTCCTTGATGCAGATACTGTGCAGTTGATCGATGATCGCCTGCTGCGCTTCGATCTGGACGATATCCGCGTTCAGGTTTCGGGCGGCAAGTTCTATGACGTCGACGCGTTCCTCGTTTATCGCATTACCGATGCGCGCAAGTTCCGTGAAACCGTTTCGGGCAGCACGCTGCTTGCCGAGCAGCGTCTTCGTACTCGTCTTGATGCTGCATTGCGTAGCGTCTACGGCCAGCGCGGATTCGAAGCGGCACTTTCGGAAGAGCGTGGCGACATGATGCGCGAAGTGCGTGACCAGCTTCGTCCCGATGCGACGTCGCTTGGCTTGACCATCGCCGATGTGCGTATCCGTCGTACCGATCTGACGGCTGAAGTTTCGCAGCAGACCTATGACCGCATGAAGGCAGAGCGTCTTGCCGAAGCAGAGCGCCTGCGTGCCCGTGGCCGTGAAGCTGCCCAGCGCATCCGCGCTGTCGCGGATCGTCAGGTCGTCGAAACGATTGCAGAAGCGCGCAAGGAATCGGAAATCCTTCGTGGTGAAGGCGATGCGCAGCGCAGTGAGATATTCGCAGGCTCTGCAGGCAAGGACCCTGGCTTCTTCGCCTTCTACCGCTCGATGTCTGCTTATCGTGAAGCCCTTGAGACCCCGGATACAACGCTGGTTCTCTCGCCGGACTCGGAGTTCTTCAAGTTCTTCCGCGATGCTGGCGGCAAGCTGGCAACGCCTGCCCAGTAACAACCGGGTCAAACGCTCATGAGCGATTTTCTAGCCGCCGTAGGTCTTCTCTTCGTTCTCGAAGGGCTGCTCTACGGCGGCTTTCCTTCCTTGGCGAAGAAGCTTGCTCGTGAAGCGAGTGAGACGCCGGAGAACATGTTGCGCATTGCCGGGATTGCAGCGCTCGCAATCGGCGTCGGCATTGTCTGGCTTGTCAGGGGATAAGCCGCTTTCCTTCCGTTATTTATTGTCTGTAGTCTATGCGGGGCCGTAAACAGGCCGTATTTTGCAGCGATCAAGCCTTAGTACATCTATCGCTAATCAAACGACTGCAAGCAGACAGGAACGGAGCAGGGCTTCATGGTAATTGCACCAAAGGCGGGATTTGCTCGCACCCTTTTCGCAACCGTGGCATTGGGGGCGATGACCGTCGCTGGCACTCTTTCGGTAGGAACACCTCCGGCAATCGCGGCTCAGGGGCCGGCTTCTGTTGCCGATTTGGCCGAAGGGCTGCTGGATGCAGTGGTGAACATCTCGACCTCACAGACCGTCAAGGAAGATGGCGAAGGTGACGGTGCGGTTCCGATGCCGCAGGTGCCGGAAGGCTCTCCGTTCCAGGAATATTTCAAGGACTTCTTCGGTGACAAGGGCGGCGCGCAAGGCGATGAATCACGCAAGGTCCAGTCGCTGGGTTCCGGCTTCGTCATCGATGCCGAAAAGGGCTTCATCGTCACGAACAATCACGTCATCGCCGATGCGGATGAGATCGAAGTCAATTTCAACGATGGGTCCAAGCTGAAAGCGGAACTGGTCGGAAAAGACATCAAGACCGATCTGGCGATCCTCAAGGTTGATCCGTCCAAGCATAAGCTGAAGGCCGTAGAGTTCGGTAATTCGGAAAAGGCGCGTATCGGCGACTGGGTCCTTGCGATTGGCAATCCCTTCGGTCTTGGTGGAACGGTGACTGCGGGCATTATTTCGGCCCGCAAGCGAGATATCAATTCCGGTCCCTATGATGACTTCATCCAGACCGATGCGGCCATCAACCGTGGCAATTCCGGTGGGCCGCTGTTCGATATGGATGGCAAGGTGATCGGTATCAACACTGCAATCATCTCGCCCTCGGGCGGCTCTATCGGTATCGGCTTTGCCATCCCTGCGGAAATGGCTGTGGGTGTTATCGACCAGCTCAAGGAGTTCGGTGAAGTTCGCCGTGGCTGGCTTGGTGTACGTATCCAGCCTGTTACCGAGGATATCGCTCAGAGCCTTGGACTGAAGGAAGCCAAGGGCGCGCTGATTGCCGGGCTGATCGAAAATTCCGGTGTCGACAACAAGGCCATTGAAGCCGGAGATGTCGTGATCCGCTACGAAGGCAAGCCGGTCGATACC
>Ga0209369_1000263_pt1 | contig 102681 bp, 99 predicted proteins | sample EBPBio142010_DNA_FD_185865 | JGI IMG/M metagenome (GOLD analysis project Ga0209369, IMG submission 185865) | Wastewater treatment Type I Accumulibacter community from EBPR Bioreactor in Madison, WI, USA - Reactor 1_10/4/2010_ DNA (SPAdes)... | ecosystem: Engineered > Bioreactor > EBPR >...
GCTGGCCTGCTGCTGGTGCCCCAGCATGGCCCATGGCCGATGGCGCCCGGCGTGGCCCACGGCGCCGGCCTGCTGCTGTCGGTGCCCGAGCATGGCCCATGGCCCATGGCGCCCGGCGTGATCCATGGCGCCCGGCCTGCTGGCTTGGCACTGGCGCCCGGCGTGCCCGATGGCGCCGGCCTGCTGGCCTGGTGGCCTGGCGCCCCAGCATGATCCATGGCGCCCGGCGTGATTCATGGCGCCGGCCTGGTGCCCGAGCATGGCCCATGGCCGATGGCGCCCGGCCTGCTGTTGGTGCTGTTCACCAGGCGTTGCCCGAGCTGGTGCCCGGCCTGATCCACGGTGCCGGCCTGGTGCCGGCCTGGTGCTGGCCTGGTGCCCCAGCATGGCCCATGGCCGATGGCGCCCGGCGTGCTGGCCTGGCACTGGCGCCCGGCGTGCTGGCCTGGCACTGGCGCCCGGCGTGCTGGCCTGCTGCTGCTGGTGCCGTTCACCAGGCGCTGCCCGAGCTGGTACCCGGCCTGATCCACGGTGCCGGCCTGGTGCTGGTGCTGCCCACCAGGCGCTGCCCGAGCTGGCGCCCGGCGTGATCCATGGCGCCGGCCTGCTGCTGCTGGTGCCCAGCATGGCCCATGCCCGATGCCCGATGCCCGATGCGCCCGGCCTGCTGGCCTGCTGGCCTGCTGCTGGTGCCCCAGCATGGCCCATGGCCGATGGCGCCCGGCGTGGCCCACGGCGCCGGCCTGCTGCTGTCGGTGCCCGAGCATGGCCCATGGCCCATGGCGCCCGGCCTGATCCATGGCGCCCGGCCTGATCCATGGCGCCCGGCCTGATCCATGGCGCCCGGCCTGGTGCTGGTGCTGGCGCCCCAGCATGGCCCATAGCCGATGGCGCCCGGCTTGCTGGCGCTGCTGCCGGCCTGCTGCTGGCGTGGTGCCCCAGCATGATCCATGGCCGGTGGCGCCCAGCGTGATCCATGGCGCCGGGTATGTAGTCATGAATGCCCGTAAATGTGCATTGCGTTTTTCGGTTGCGTGGCCGTTCTATTGCGCATGGCCCGGCGACTGCAACCAGGCAAAACCAAGAAAATTCCCTTAAATGTGCAAAAACTGCGCTTTGTGATGGAGTTTGTCCCCGGTGTCCCCGGTAGGAAATGGGTTGTCCCCGGTGCCTACCGGGGACAGAATTTCTCAATAACGACAATGGGTTACGTGCGTTTTTCGGATTTGTCCCCGGTGTCCCCGCTAAAAATAAACGATACCCGAAGGATTGCAGGAAAACAGGCGCGTTTTCTGGCGATGGCGTTGCGCCTTTTCGGGCGTTGTTGGGTGCGTTTGTAGGTTCTCCCTGGCTTGTACCGATGCGGGTAATTCGGGCCGCGTTCGCGGACTGTTGCGAGACATTGCCCAGGGGGGTTAAGTTATGATTTGCGCATACAAGCCCCGTGGGTTTGGAAGCGGTCAGGCGGGGTATGCATCGCAATGTGGGGGAACAAACGGGGGAACAATTTTGATCTTGCCGTATGCAAACCTAGTATTCATGCGGGTTTGCGCCGGTTTTTTGGCTCCCGCCGCTGACCAATAAAATCAAGGGCTTGCATCGTATTGGTGCAAGCCCTTTTGGTTTTTGGCTGCGCTTTGGGTGTGTCTCAGAAATGACATTCACTCGTGAGTGTCGGTGTCTTGCCGTCATGCCGGGTGTGTTCGTCTGCCATACTTTCCGCCCAAAGCAGAAGGGAGCGGTGTTGCAGCAAGACAATCCACCATCATCGGGCCTGATTCGGAGGGCAATGGATGCGCTGTTGACCACCGATCGTCATCAGCGCATTCGTCTTTCGATGAGCGTGATGGCGGCCTTGCTGATGCTGTGTTGTATTGCCGCGCTGCAGCTGGTGGCGGCCGCGGGTCTGGCTGATGCCGGACATGTGCATTGGTTCAGCGTGGTGTGCTCCCTTGGCCTGATTGCCGTGTATTGGCTCATTCGCAGTGGCTACAGCCAGCGCTGGGAAGACCCGGCCCTGACGTTCCTCCAGATCGTTTCATCCGTAACGTGCACTGCCGTGGCCTATGTGATTGCCGGATCGGCGCGCGGCATCACGCTGCCGATCCTGGCGGTGATCCTGATTTTTGGCGTGTTTGGGCTGTCGCCACGGCAGATGCTGTTTGTGTTGTTCTACGGCATTGCAGTGTTTGGCGTCGCCCTGTCGGTGGCCCAATGGGGCCTGGCTCATGGGAGCCAGCCGTTGGCACTGACGGCGGCTTACATGGTGATGATTGTGGTGATGCTGGCGAGTTGCACGTTCATCAACCTGCGTGTGCTGGCCTCGCGCAAGCGCAAGCTGGAGCTCGCGCAAGCGGCGGCCAACGAGCGCGAGCGGGCCATTCGCGATGAACTGACCGGCCTGCACAACCGGCGTTTCATGCTGGAGATCATGCACCTGGAAGGCGCGCGGGTGCAGCGCAACCACCAGCCCCTGCTGATAGCCCAGCTGGATCTGGATCATTTCAAGCACATCAACGACACCCACGGCCATGATGCCGGGGATCAGGTGCTGGCCGCGTTTGCCCGGACGGTGGCGGGCTACATTCGGTCCACCGATATCCTGGCGCGCTGGGGCGGTGAGGAATTCGTGTTGCTGATGGTCAATACGGCGGCGGACAACGGTGTCGCTCTGCTCGAGCGTGTGCGTGCCGCGGTGCAGGAGTCAGTGCTGGTGATGGCGACGGGTGCCAGTATCCGGGTGACCGTTTCCATCGGTGTGGCGCAGCTGCAGACGGGGCATGAAACACCCATTGGCTTGCTGCGCCGCGCCGACGAGGCTTTGTATGCGGCGAAGGCCCAGGGGCGCAACCGCGTCGTCCTTGCAGACCAAACGTTACTGGAAACGACCGTTGCCACGGGTTGATCCTGGGCCGCGCGGCGGCAGCGCCGCCCGCCATGACCTGGTCGATGCCTTGCGCGGCCTGGCCATGGTGTGGATGACGGTGTTTCATTTCTGCTTCGACCTGAGCCACTTTGGCTACTGGCAGCAGGACTTCCTTGGCGATCCATTCTGGACCGTACAGCGCACCCTGATCGTCAGCCTGTTTCTGTTGTGCGCCGGCATGGGTCAGGCCGTGGCCTGGCACAGGCGGCTGGCGTGGCCGCGGTTCTGGCGGCGCTGGGGGCAGATCGCAGCCTGTGCGCTCTTGGTCACGGTCGGTTCCTACCTGATGTTTCCACGCAGTTTCATTTATTTTGGCGTGCTGCACGGCATGGCGGTGATGCTGCTCTTCGCGCGCTTGACCGCGGGCTGGGGACGCTGGCTGTGGCCAATGGGCCTGCTGGCCGTGGCCTTGCCCTGGTTGGCGGGGTGGGCTTTGGAGGGGCCGCTTGCCGGACTGGCCGAGACGTTCAATGGCCGTGCGCTGAACTGGCTCGGCTGGGTGACGCACAAACCCTTCACCGAGGACTATGTACCCCTGTTCCCCTGGTTGGGCGTGATGTGGTGGGGCATGGCGGGCGGGCAATGGCTGCTCGCTCGGCGGCCCCACTGGCTTGCCTGGGCCATGCCGGGCACCGGCGTGGCGCTGGCGGTGCTGGGCCGCTACAGCCTGAGCTATTACATGCTGCACCAGCCGGTGATGATGGGCGCCCTGATGCTGGTGGGCTGGTTCATGCAGCCGTAAAAAACGCGGCCACCAGGGCCGCGTTGTTGGGTGCGCAGAGGCGCGGTGCGTCACTCCACCTTGGCCTTGGCGCGCAGGTCTTCCTGGAACTTGGCCAGTTTTTGCTGCTGCAGCTGCTGGGCAATCTGGGGCTTGACCTCGTCGATCTTGGGCAACTGGGCCTCGCGCACGTCGTCCAGGCGGATGATGTGCCAGCCAAACTGGCTCTTCACGGGGGTCTGGGTCAGCTTGCCTTTTTCCAGCTTGACCAGGGCTTCGGTGAACTCGGGCACGTAGCTGCTCGGGTTGGCCCAGTCCAGGTCGCCGCCACGGGCGCCGGATCCGGGATCCTTGGACTGCTTCTTGGCGATCTCTTCGAACTTGCCGCCCTTCTTCAGCGCCGCGATGATGGCCTTGGCCTCGTCCTCCTTTTCCACCAGGATATGGCTGGCCTTGTATTCCTTGCCGGCGTTGGCGGCAGCAAACTTGTCGTACTCGGCCTGGATCTCGGCGTCGGTGACGGGGTTGGTCTTCTGGAAGTCCACGAACAGCTCACGGATCAGGATGGTCTGGCGCGCCAGCTCCATTTGCGCCTTGTAGTCAGACGTCGCCTCCAGGCCGCGCTTTTGCGCTTCCTGCATGAAGATCTCACGGGCGATGACTTCTTCCTTGATCTGGTTTTCCATCTCGGGAGAGATGGGGCGGCCCGAGCGTTCCACCTGTTGTTTCAGGGTTTCGACACGTTCCTTGGGAACGGCCTTGCCATTGACGATGGCGAGGTTTTGTGCGGCAACGGGCAAAGCCATCGTGCCCAGCACGGCTGCGGCCACGAGGCCGGACAAGAGCGATTTCTTCATTGGAGATCCACAGGGAGAAAACAAGTCTGCGGGCCACCGGACCCGCAGTTTCTTAGAGTGAGGCTGGGTTAGAGAGTTTCAATGGCGATGGCGTGCGCGCCATGGTCAATAAAAATCTGCAGCGCATCATACACAAGCCTATGCTGCGCCACCTTGCGTTGGCCGGCGAACCGGGGCGAGGCAATGCGCACGCGAAAGTGCGTGCCAAAGCCCGTGCCGTTGGCGCCGGGGTGGCCTTCGTGCTGCCAGCTTTCGTCCAGCACTTGCAGCTGCGTGGGCGCCAAAACCTCGCGCAGGCGCGCCTCCATGGCTTCGGCGGTGATGGCGATGGGGGTGGCGGTCATGGTTGCGCGTCCTTTGCGGTGGTGCCGTTTTCCTTCATGTGGCGGCTCAGGTACAGGGCCTGGGCGACGACGAAGGCCAGCATCAGGCCCATGCCGCCAAACAGCTTGAAGTTGACCCAGGTGTCGGTGTCAAAGTTGTAGGCCACCCACAGGTTGAGCACGCCCATGGCGCTGAAAAAGCCGGTCCAGGCCCAGTTGAGCTTGAGCCACACGGGCGCGGGCAGCTCGATTTGCGCACCCATCAGCGACTGGATGAAGTTCTTGCGAAACAGCAGCTGGCCGACGAGCAATGCTCCACCCATGAGCCAGTACAGCACAGTGGGCTTCCATTTGATGAAGGTTTCGCTTTGCGCCAACAGCGTGGCGCCGCCAAACAGCACGATCACCCCCAGGCTGAGCCATTGCATGGGCTCGACCTTGCCGTGCTTGAAGTGGATGTAGGCGATCTGCGCGATGGTGGCGACGATGGCCACGCCGGTGGCCACGTAGATGCCCCAGGCCTTGAAGGCCACGAAGAACAGGATGATGGGGAAAAAATCGATGAGCAGTTTCATGGCGCCGGGGGTTCAAAGGCGAGCGAGGCGGAGTTCATGCAGTAGCGCAGGCCGGTGGGGGCCGGGCCGTCGGGAAAGACATGGCCCAGGTGGGCCCCGCATTGTGCACATACCGTCTCGACGCGCCGCATGCCGTGGCTCCTGTCCTCGATTTCCTGGATGGCGCCGGGCAGGGCCAGCGAAAAGCTGGGCCAGCCGCAACCCGCGTCGAACTTGGTTCCGGAGTCAAACAGCCTGGCGCCGCAGCAGATGCAGTGGTAGCTGCCGTCGGCCCAATGCCGCTCGTACTTGCCGGTGAATGGGCGCTCGGTGGCGGCATGGCGCGTGACCTGGAAGGCCGCGGGCTCGGCGCCCTTGTCACGCAGCAGGGCCTGCCATTCCGCGTCGGTTTTCTGTATTGCGTAGGTCATGAAGAGCAACTGATGGAAAGGGAGGAGGCCCAGTCGGGCGGGAAGTCGGCATAGGCCTCGAACCCCGGGTGTTCGTCAAAGGGGCGCGCCAGCAGCCGCTGAAGGGTTTGGAGTACTGAAAGGTCGCCAAGTTTCGCAGCCCGTATGGCCTGTTCGGCCAGGTGGTTGCGCAGCACGAAGCAGGGGTTGGTTTTCAGCATCAAATCGGCCGCCATGGCTTTATCATCAAGGGCCAGTAGCTCTTTATATTGTAGCGACCAGGCGTCGAAGGCGGTGCGATCGGCGAACAGGTCGCGCACGGGCTCGTCCTTGCCGTCGGCCACGGCGCGTGACAGGCGGCGCCAGAAGATGGTGTAGTCCACGCGGTTCTTGGCCAGCAGCTGCTGCAGGCTATCGACCAGGGTTTCGTCGCTTGCGCGTGCCTGCCGCAGGCCGAGCTTGGCGCGCATGCGCGCCATGAACTGCTCGACGAACAAGGGCTCGTAGCTGTCCAGGGCCGCCTGCGCCTGCTCCACGTCGCGGATCAGCGGCAGCAGGGCCTTGGCCAGGCACAGCAGGTTCCAATAGGCCACGCCGGGCTGGCGGTTGAAGGCGTAGCGGCCCAGATGGTCGCTGTGGTTGCAGATATGGCCGGGGTCGAAGGCATCCAGGAACTGGAACGGGCCATAGTCGATGGTCAGGCCCAGGATGCTCATGTTGTCGGTGTTCATCACGCCATGGCAAAAACCCACGGCTTGCCAATGCGCCAGCAGCGCGGCCGTGCGTTCGCTCACCGCCTGCAGCAGCTGCGCATAGGGGTTGCTCGTGCCGCTGCACTGCGGGTAGTAGCGCTCGATGACGTAGTCGGCGAGCTGGCGTAGTTCGGCCTCCTGCCCGCGCGCGGCGAAATGCTCGAAATGGCCGAAGCGGATGAAGCTGGGCGCCACACGCGTGACTACGGCGGCGCTCTCCAGCTCCTCGCGCTGCACGGGCGCGGGCGAGCCGGTCACGCACAGGGCGCGCGTGGTGGGAATGCCCAGGGCGTACATGGCCTCACTACAGAGAAATTCGCGGATCGACGAACGCAGCACGGCGCGGCCGTCGCCCATGCGCGAGTAGGGCGTGCGCCCGCAGCCCTTGAGCTGCACCTCCTGGCCGCCCGCCGTCTCGCCCAGCAGGATGGCGCGCCCGTCGCCGAGCTGGCCGGCCCAGACGCCGAACTGGTGGCCGCTGTATACGCTGGCCAGCGGCCGGCTACCGGGCAGAAGGACATTGCCGGTGAAGACCTGCAGGGCATCGTCGCGCTGCGGCCAGCCGACGGGCAGACCCAGCAGCGTGCCCACGTCGGCGCTGGTGCCCACCCAGTACGGGGCGGGCAGGGGCGTGGGACGCAGCTCGGTATGAAAGGCCGGGCCCAGCGCGGCAAAGCCGTCGTGCCAGCCGGCCAGCAGGGGCTGGGCAGGTGTTGTTGCGGGAGGGGGGCAAACCGTGGATGCAGGCATGCGGGGATTGTCCTTGCAGGCCGATGTCCCGCAGTGGACAAAGGCCTTGCGTCTGGCGTGCCCACGCGGGGTTTTTCCTGATGGCCGGGAGGATGACGGCACCGGGTTCGCCGCTAGGATGGTGCGGCTTTCCATCCACCTTCTCCGAGGAGTATCCATGCTGGGCCTGATGCAGAACCAACCTCTCCTGATCTCGTTGCTGATCACCTTTGCCGAGCGCAACCATGGCGATGGCGAGATCGTCTCGCGCCGGGTGGAGGGTGATATTCACCGCTGCACCTACCGCGACTTGGCACGGCGCGCGCGCCAGCTGGCGAATACCCTCGATGGCATGGGCCTGCAGTTCAGCGACCGCGTGGCCACCCTGGCCTGGAATGGCTACCGCCACATGGAGATGTACTTTGGCGTCTCGGGCTCGGGTCGTGTGCTGCACACCATCAACCCGCGCCTGCACCCGGAGCAGATCGCCTGGATCATGAACCATGCCGAGGATCAGGTGCTGTGCTTCGACATGAGCTTCCTGCCCATCGTGCAGGCCGTGCATGCCAAGTGCCCCACGGTCAGGCAATGGGTGGCGCTGTGCGACGCGGACCAACTGCCCGCGGACTCGGGCATTCCCGGATTGATCAGCTACGAGGCCTGGATAGGTGGCGCCTCCAGCGACTATCGCTGGCCCACGTTCGACGAAAACTCGGCCTCGAGCATGTGCTACACCAGCGGCACCACGGGCAACCCCAAGGCCGCCCTGTACAGCCACCGCTCCACCACGCTGCACGCCTATGCGGCAGCCCTGCCCGATGTGATGTGCCTGTCGGCGCGCGACAGCGTGCTGCCCGTGGTGCCCATGTTCCACGTCAACGCCTGGGGCATCCCATACTCGGCGGCGCTCACCGGCTGCAAGCTGGTGTTCCCCGGCCCGGCGCTCGATGGCAAGTCGGTGTATGAGCTGATGGAGGCCGAGGGCGTGACCTTTGCTGCCGGCGTGCCCACGGTGTGGCAGATGCTGCTGAACCATGTGAAGACCAACGGGCTGAAGTTCAGCAGCCTGAACCGCACGGTGATCGGCGGCTCGGCCTGCCCGCCGGCCATGATCACGGCCTTCCAGGAAGGCTACGGCGTGTCGGTGATGCATGCCTGGGGCATGACCGAGATGAGCCCGCTGGGCACGCTGTGCTCGCTCAAGAACAAGCACCTGCACCTGCCCCATGACGAGCAGATGCACATACTTGAAAAGCAGGGTCGGGCGGTCTATGGCGTGGAGATGAAGATCGTCGGCGCCGACGGCAGCGAGCAGCCCTGGGACGGCAAGACCTATGGCGACCTGCTGGTGCGCGGCCCCTGGATTCTGGACAGCTACTACAAGGGCGAATGCCCGCTGATCAAGGACGCGGACGGCGTGGGCTGGTTCCCCACCGGCGACGTGGCCACCATAGACGCCGACGGCTACATGCAAATCACCGACCGCAGCAAGGACGTGATCAAGTCGGGCGGCGAGTGGATCAGCTCCATCGACATCGAAAACATCGCCATGGCCCACCCGGCCGTGGCCATGGCCGCCTGCGTGGGCATGCCGCACCCCAAGTGGGACGAGCGCCCCATCGTCGTCGTGGTCAGGCGCCCGGGGCAGGAGCTCACGCGCGAGGAGCTGCTGGCCTTCTACGAGGGCAAGACGGCCAAGTGGCAGATACCCGATGACGTGGTGTTCGTCGATGCCATCCCGCTGGGCGCCACCGGCAAGATGCTCAAGACCCGCCTGCGCGAGCAATTGGCCGACTATAAACTGCCCGGGCTGTGAGCCTGCCCGCCGGTGCGCCGCACGCCGGGCGGCGCACCGGTCACATTGGCGATAGCTGCTACGGGCTATCCCTGAAGAAGCCATTTGTTGCAGCCTGTACGCTGTCGCCCATTCATGCAAAGGAAGGAGACAACGATGAGGTTTGCAGTAAAAACAATAGCCGCTTGCGCAATGCTGGCAAGCGCTGGGGCCGTATTTGCCCAAAAGGGTGAAACCGTCAAGATCGCCTGGCTGGATCCGCTGTCGGGCCTGATGGCGGCGCTGGGCACGAACCAGATGAAGAGTTGGCAGTACCTGGCCGAGGAGTTCAGCAAGAACAACGCCGCCGGCGTGAAGTTCGAGATCGTCCCCATAGACAACAAGCTCAGCCCGCAGGAAACCACCAGCGCGCTGCGCTCGGCCATGGACCAGGGCGTGCGCTACGTGGTGCAGGGCAATGGCTCGGGCCCGGCGCTGGCCATCATCGATGCGCTGGACAAGCACAACGCGCGCAACAAGGGCAAGGAGGTGGTCTACCTCAACTACGCCGCCGTCGATCCCGACCTGACCAACAGCAAGTGCAGCTACTGGCATTTCCGCCTGGATGCCGACACCTCCATGAAGATGGAGGCGCTGACCACCTACATGAAGGACCTGCCCGAAGTCAAAAAGGTCTACCTGATCAACCAGAACTACTCGCACGGTCAGCAGGTCAGCAAGTACGCCAAGGAGATGCTCAAACGCAAGCGCGCCGATGTGGAGATCGTCGGCGACGACCTGGCGCCGCTGGCCCAGGTGCGCGACTTTGCACCCTACATCGCCAAGATCAAGCAGTCGGGCGCCGACAGCGTGATCACCGGCAACTGGGGCTCCGATCTGGCCCTGCTGATCAAGGCGGCGAACGACGCGGGTTTGAACAACGTCAAGTTCTACACCTACTACGCCGTGGCCACGGGCGCGCCCACGGCCTTGGGTGCGGCGGCTGCCGGCAAGGTCTATATGGTGGGCTACAGCCACCCGAACCACGAGGGGCCGATCAACGCCATCGTCCGCGGCTTCAAGGCCAGGTTCAATGACGACATGTACACCGGCTCTGTCTATCACGGTTTTTCCATGCTGACCGAGGCCTTCCAGCGCGCCAAAAGCACCGACCCGGTGAAGGTGGCGGCCGCCATGGAGGGCATGAAGTTCAAGAGCTTCAACGGCGAGGTCGAGATGCGCAAGGCCGACCACCAGCTGCAGCAGGGCCTGTACATCACGCGCTGGGAAAAGGCCGATGCCAAGCACCCGCTGGACGCGGAGAACACCGGCCACACCTTTGTGCCGGTGAAGTATTACGAACCCTATGTGGCCAGCACGCCGACCTCCTGCCAGATGAAGCGGCCCAGCTGACCCTGACCGTGGCATTGCTCCAGGCGGGGCAACCCTTGGGGCCCGAGTGAGCTCGGGCCCTTTTTTCGGCAGCCACCGGGCGCTTTAGATGAATCCTGAGTTTTTCGTGATCTCGCTGCTCAACGGCGTCAGCTATGGGCTGCTGCTGTTCATGCTGAGTTCCGGGCTGACGCTGATCTTCAGCATGATGGGCGTGCTCAACTTCGCCCACACCAGCTTCTACATGCTGGGCGCGTATTTCGCCTACGCCTTGTCCGGCACCATCGGCTTCTGGCCTGCGCTTATCGTGGCGCCGCTGGCCGTGGGCTTGCTGGGTGCCGCGTTCGAGCGCTACTGCCTGCGCCGGGTGCACAAGTTCGGCCATGTGCCCGAGTTGCTCGTCACCTTCGGCCTGTCCTACCTGGTGCTCGAGCTGGTGCAGCTGGTCTGGGGCCGCTCCACCGTGCCCTATGGCCTGCCGCCGCTGCTACAGGGGCCGCTGTTCACCCTGTACGGCACGCAGTTCCCCCGGTCGCGCTCCTTCATCATGCTGGTGGCCCTGCTGATGCTGCTGGCCGTGTGGCTGCTGCTGACGCGCACGCGCATCGGCCTGGTGATACAGGCGGCGCTCAAGCACCCGCAGATGGTCGAGGCCCTGGGCCACAACGTGCCGCGCGTGTTCATGCTGGTGTTCGGCGGCGGCTGCGCGCTTGCCGGCCTGGCCGGGGTGATAGGCGGCAACACCTATATCACCGAGCCGGCCATGGCCGCGTCGGTGGGCTCCATCATCTTCGTGGTGGTGGTGGTGGGCGGCATGGGCTCGCTGGCCGGGGCATTCCTGGCCTCGCTCTTGATCGGCATCCTGCAGACCTTTGCCGTGGCGCTGGACTATTCGCTGGCCGGGCTGCTGGCGCATTTCGGCATGCCGGTGGGGGAGGGCAGCCCGGGCTGGCCGGTACTGAAGCTGACCGTATCGCAGGTGGCTCCCATATTGCCCTACCTGCTATTGGTTTTGATACTCATCCTGCGCCCCAAGGGCCTGCTGGGAACGCGCGAGGATTGACCCCCATGGCCGCCACCCATTACCGCTTCAAGCCCTGGAACGTGGGGCGCTTCATCGTCTGGACGCTGTTTGCGCTGCTGCTGATTGCCGCGCCGCAGCTGTTTGCCAGCAGCCTGGCGCTGACCATGCTGTCGCAGATGGGCTATCTGATCATCATCTGCCTGTCCTACAACATGCTGCTGGGCCAGGGCGGCATGCTCAGCTTTGGCCATGCGGTCTATACCGGGCTGGGGTCGTTCATCGCCATCCACGCCATCAACCTGGCCGGGGCCGGACAGCTGCCGATACCGCTGCCCTTCATGCCCCTGGTGGGCGGGCTGGCGGGGCTGTTCTTTGCCGTGCTGCTGGGCTATGTGACGACGAAGAAGTCCGGCACCACCTTTGCCATGATCACGCTGGGCATTGGCGAGCTGATCGCCGCCATGGCGCTGATGTTTCCCGAGTTCTTCGGCGGCGAGGGCGGCGTGACCACCAACCGCGTCTACGGCCAGGCTCTGTGGGGCATCAGCTTCGGCCCGGCCATCGAGGTGTACTACCTGATCGCCGTGTACTGCTTTGCCTGCACCGCCGCCATGTTCGCCTTCACCGGCACGCCGCTGGGGCGCATCCTGAACGCCGTGCGCGACAACCCCGAGCGCGTCGAGTTCATAGGCTACGACACGCAGCGCGTGCGCTATCTGGCGTTTTGCATCGCAGGCTTCTTTGCCGGCGTGGGTGGGGCGCTGGCAGCTATCAATTTTGAGATCGTCACGGGGGCCGACAGCGTCAGCATGGTGCGCTCGGGCGGCTATTTGCTGTTCACCTTCCTGGGCGGGGCGACGTTTTTCTTTGGGCCCATCATCGGCGCGGTGCTGCTGGTGCTCGCCTCGGTGCTGCTGTCCGAACTGACCAAGGCCTGGCTGCTCTACCTGGGCCTGGTGTTCCTGTTCATGGTGATGTACGCGCCCGGCGGCGTGGCCAGCCTGATCATGATGAACCTGCGCCTGGCCAAATACGGCAAGCTGGGGCGGCTGTGGCCGTCCTACCTGGCGCTGGCGGGCACGGGGCTTACGGCTCTGCTGGGCGCGGCGGCCATGGTGGAGATGGGCTACCACCTGCAGCTCAATGCCGCGCTCGGGCCGGAGCTGCCATTCCTGGGGGCCAGCCTGAATGCGCGCGGGCTGACGAGCTGGTTTGGCGCGGGCTTTGCGCTCGTCACCGGCGTGGGGCTGTTTGAACTGTGTCGACGCCAGTTCCTCCAGCAGTGGGGCGAGAGCCAGGAAGAGATAGAGCGCGAATTGAAGCGCACGGAGGCCATGTGATGGCAGACCTGGCCGCAACCCATGCGCTGGAGCTGCGCGATCTGCGCAAGAGCTTTGGCAAGACCGAGATCATCCGCGGCGCCAACCTGGCGGTGCGCGCGGGCGAGCGCGTGGCCATCATCGGCCCCAACGGCGCGGGCAAGAGCACGCTGTTCAACCTGATCAGCGGGCGCTTTGCGCCGACCAGCGGCCAGGTGCTGCTGCATGGCCAGCGTATCGACGGTAAAAAGCCCTTTGAGATCAACCGCCTGGGCCTCTCGCGCAGCTTCCAGATCAGCAACATCTTTCCCAAGTTGAGCGTGTTCGAGAACCTGCGCTGCGCCGTGCTCTGGAGCCTGGGCTACCGCTACGCGTTCTGGCGTTTTCTGTCCCGCCTGCAGGACGCCAACGAGCGCGCCGAGCAGCTCATGGAGATGATTGCCCTGCACCGAAAGCGCGACACCCTGGCGATCAACCTGACCTATGCCGAGCAGCGCGCGCTGGAAATCGGCATCACCATCGCCGGCGGCGCCAGCGTGATCCTGCTGGACGAGCCCACGGCCGGCATGAGCAAGAGCGAGACCGGGCGCTTCATACAGCTGATCCGCCAGGTGACCGAGGGACGCACCCTGCTCACCGTGGAGCACGACATGGGCGTGGTCTTTGGCCTGGCGGACCGCATCGCCGTGGTGGTGTATGGCGAGGTGATCGCCTTTGACACCCCTGAGGCCGTGCGCGCCAACCCGCGCGTGCAGGAGGCCTACCTCGGCTCCGTGATCGCGGCGCAACAGGCGGGAGGGCACTGATGCTGAGCGTGGACAAGCTGCATGCCTTCTACGGCAAGAGCCATGTGCTGCACGGCGTGGGCTTTGACGTGCGGCCCGGCGAGATCGTCGCCCTGCTGGGGCGCAATGGTTCGGGCCGCTCCACCGCCGCCAAGGCCATCATGGGGCTGGTGGACTGGCAGGGCAGCATCCAGTGGAAGGGCCAAAGTCTGGCGGGCAAGAAGGCGTACGAGATCGCGCACTTGGGCGTAGGCTACGTGCCCGAGAGCCGCGACGTTTTTCCCCACCTGACGGTGCAACAAAACCTGCTGCTCGGGCAGAAAGGCAATGGCAAGGGCAGCCGCTGGAGCTTTGCCGACATGTACGCCATGTTCCCGCGCCTTGCGGAGCGGCGCGACATCGAGGCCGGCGTGCTGTCCGGTGGCGAGCAGCAGATGCTGACCCTGTGCCGCACGCTGATGGGCGACCCGGATCTCATCATCATCGACGAGCCCACCGAGGGCCTAGCGCCAAAAATAGTCGAGCTGGTCGCTGAGTACCTGACCACACTCAAGGAGCGCGGCGTGTCCGTGCTGCTGATCGAGCAAAAGCTGACCATCGCCATGACTATCTCCGACCGCGCGCTGGTCATGGGCCACGGCAGCATCGTGTTCCAGGGTACGCCAGACGAACTGCGCGCCAACAGCTATGTGCGCAAGGAGTGGCTGGAGGTTTGATGTTGCTTTGACTGATTTTGGCCTCTAGCGCTTATGTAGAAAGTGCAAACAGCTATCTTTTATATAGTTAATTGGTCGGCAATACCCCTGCCTTGTCTCGACCGGGACAAGCCGCTTGGGCGCCAGCCTCTAGACTGCGGCAAAAACGCACGAGCGTACTTTTTCTTTGCCATTCATCACAGGAGCGACGGCATGACTGCTGAATACCAAGTCCACGGCGATGTGGCCGTGATCACCTTGAACAATCCGCCCGTCAACGGCCTGGGCCTGGCCACGCGCCGCGCGCTGGTCGATGGCCTGGAGCAGGCGCAGGCTGATGCCGCCGTGCGCGCCATCATCATCACCGGCGCTGGCAAGGCCTTCTCGGGCGGTGCCGACCTCACCGAATTTGGCACCGACAAGGCCCTGGCCGAGCCCCATCTGCACACCGTGATTGCCGCTGCCGAGCAGGCGACCAAGCCGGTCATCGCCGCCATTCATAGCGTCTGCATGGGCGGCGGCCTGGAGCTGGCACTGGGCTGCCATTACCGCATCGCCGCGCCCGGCTGCAGCGTGGCGCTGCCCGAGGTCAAGCTGGGCCTGCTGCCCGGCGCCGGCGGCACGCAGCGCCTGCCGCGCGTGGTGGGCGTCGAGGCGGCGCTCAACATGATCGTCAGCGGCGAGCCGGTCAAGAGCGAATTCATCGCCGGCGTGCCGGGGCAAAAGCTGTTTGACAAGCTGGCCGCGTCGCCCGAATCGCTGGCCGAGGAAGCCCTGGCCTTTGCCAGGAGCGTGGCCGACGTGCGTCCGCTGCCGCTGGTGCGCAACCTGCCGTGCAAACACCCGCAGGGCGAGGCCTACTTCCAGTTTGCGCGCAACATGGCCAAGGGCATGGCCAAGAACTTCCCGGCGCCGGTCAAGTGCGTGGACGCCGTCGAGGCCGCCACCAAGGGCAAGTTCGAGACCGGCCTGGCCGCCGAGGGCGACCTGTTCGTGCAGCTGATGTGGAGCAGCGAATCGCGCGCCCTGCGCCACCTGTTCTTTGCCGAGCGCGCCGCCAGCAAGATCCCCGACGTGCCGGCCGACACCCCCTTGCGCGCCATCCAGAGCGTGGCCGTCATCGGCGCCGGCACCATGGGCGGCGGCATTGCCATGAACTTCCTGAACGCCGGCATCCCGGTGAAGATGCTGGAGATGAAGCAAGAGGCGCTGGAGCGCGGCGTGGCCACCATCAAGAAGAACTACGAAGCCCAGGTTGCCAAGAAGAAGCTCAAGCAAGACAAATACGAGCAGCGCATGGCGCTCTTGTCGACCACGCTGGAGTACGCCGATCTGAAGGACGCGGACCTGGTCATCGAGGCGGTGTTCGAGGACATCGGCGTCAAGGAGGCGGTGTTCAAGCAGCTGGACGCGGTGTGCAAGCCCGGCGCCATTTTGGCCAGCAACACCTCGACGCTGGACGTCAACAAGATCGCCGGCTTCACCGCCCGCCCGCAGGACGTGGTGGGGCTGCACTTCTTCAGCCCGGCCAATGTGATGAAGCTCTTGGAAGTGGTCCGCGGCGACAAGACCGCCAAGGACGTGATGGCCACCGTCATGGCCGTGGCCAAGAAGATCAAGAAGACGGCCGTGGTCTCGGGCGTGTGCGACGGCTTCATCGGCAACCGCATGATCGAGCAGTACGGCCGCCAGGGCGGTTTCCTGCTCGATGAAGGCTGCACGCCGCAGCAGGTCGACAAGGCGATCGAGAAGTTCGGCTTTGCCATGGGGCCGTTCCGCATGGGCGATCTCGCTGGCAACGACATTGGCTGGGCCATCCGCAAGCGCCGCTACACCGAGCAGCCCGACATGAAGTACAGCAAGACCGCCGACCTGCTGTGCGAAAAAGGCCGCTTTGGCCAGAAGACCGGCGCCGGCTGGTACGACTACCGGCCGGGCAAGCGCGACGCCATCCCCAACGCCGAGGTCGAGCAGATGATTGCCGAGCACCGCGCCGCACTGGGCATCACGCCGCGCAAGATTTCTGACGAGGAAATCGTCCAGCGCCTGGTGTTCAGCCTGGTCAACGAGGCCGCGCACATCCTGGAAGAGGGCATTGCCAACAAGGCCAGCGACATCGACGTGGTCTACATCTTTGGCTACGGCTTCCCGGTGCACCGTGGCGGCCCGCTGAACTACGCCAACGAAGTCGGCCTGTTCAACGTGGCGGCGGCCATGAAGCGCTTTGCCCAGAACCCGCTGGACGACGCCAAGTTCTGGCAGCCAGCGCCGCTGCTGGCGCGCCTGGTGGCCGAAGGCAAGAAGTTCTGAATTTCAAGGTAGAGCGTTTGGCGTTGAGCGTTTAGCGCGCTCAACGCACAACGCTCAATGCTCAACGCATCACAGGATTGAAGCAAATGACATCCGCAGTAATCGTCTCGACCGCCCGCACCCCGCTTGCCAAGAGCTGGAAGGGTTCCTTCAACATGACCCACGGCGCCACCCTGGGCGGCCACGCCGTGCAGCACGCGGTGCAGCGCGCCGGCATCGACGGCGCGCAGGTCGACGACGTCATCATGGGCTGCGCCTACCCCGAAGGCGCCACCGGCCTGAACATCGCGCGCCAGATCGCGCTGGCTGCGGGCCTGCCCGTGACCACATCGGGCATGACCATCAACCGCTTCTGCTCCTCGGGCCTGCAGGCCATCGCCATGGCCGCGCAGCGCGTCATCGCCGGCGAGGGCGAGGTGTATGTGGCCGGCGGGGTGGAGAGTATTTCCTGCGTGCAGCAGGAGATCAACCAGCACATGCTGTTCGACCCGCAACTGCAGGCGAAAAAGCCCGAGATCTACTGGAACATGCTGCAGACCGCCGAAAACGTCGCCAAGCGCTATCAAATAGGCCGCGACGCCATGGACGAATACGGCGCCGCCAGCCAGCAAAAGGCCTGCGCGGCGCAGGCCGCCGGCCTGTTCGACGCCGAGATTGCCCCCATCGAGGTGACGATGGGCGTGGCTGACAAGGTCATGGGGCTGACGACCAAGAAGGTCACCGTCGCCAAGGACGAGGGCACGCGCGAGGGCACGACGGTGGCGGCCATCAGCGGCCTGAAAAGCGCGCTGCCGGGCGGCCTGGTCAGCGCTGGCAACGCCAGCCAGTTCTCGGACGGCGCCGGCGCCTGCGTGGTCGTCAGCGAAGACTTTGCCAGCAAAAACAACCTCCAGCCCCTGGGCCGCTTCCTCGGCTTTGCCGTCGCCGGCTGCGAGCCCGACGAAATGGGCATTGGCCCGGTGTTCGCCATCCCCAAGGTATTGAAAAAGCTTGGCCTCTCCGTGCAGGACATCGACCTGTGGGAGTTGAACGAAGCCTTTGCCGTGCAGGTTCTCTACTGCCGCGACAAGCTGGGCATCCCGCACGATCGCCTGAACGTGAACGGCGGCGCCATCGCCCTGGGCCACCCCTATGGCGTATCGGGCCAGCGCCTGACGGGCCACGCCCTCATCGAAGGCAAGCGTCGCGGAGTCAAGAAAGTGTGCGTCACCATGTGCATAGGCGGCGGCATGGGTGCGGCCGGGGTGTTTGAGGTGCTATAAGCACCGGCGGCTGCCCCGGTCAACAGAACACCCCGCATGGGCCGCAAGGCTTGTGTGGGGTGTTTGCTTTTGTTTTGATAGCTTCTGGCGCTTTATGGGTGCGCGTAGCAGGCCGAAATACCGTTGTTTTTTGCGAACTTGCGTGGCCCCAGCAGAACGCGGGATTCGCTTGCACACTATGAGGTCGGATGATATTCTGGTCAGTATGACTAGAACTGCACAAGCCCCTGCCAATTCCAGCCGCGTAGCCTCGCCTCCGGGCCACTGGCTGCTGCAGGACGCCAAGGCCCGCTTCAGCGAGCTGGTGCGGCGCGTGCGCAGCGAAGGGCCGCAGCATGTGACGGTGCACGGGCGCGATGAGGTCGTGGTCATCGCGGCCGAGGAATACCGGCGCTTGCAGGGGCTGCAAACGGGCCGAGCGCTGGTAGAGGTATTGCAGGCCACGCCATACCCCGAAATCGACCTGGCCATCGCGCCGCCCACCTACGCACCGGTGCGAGACGTGTCGCTGTGAAGGGCTACCTGCTCGACACCAACATCCTTTCCGAGCTGCGCCGCCCGCGCCCCGAGGCCAGGGTGGTTGACTTCGTGAGTGCGCAGCCGCTCGAAAGCCTGTTTGTCAGCGCAGTCACGTTCGCCGAAATCCGTTTTGGCATCGAGCTGGTCGCCGAGGTTCACAAGCGCGCCGCCCTGCACGACTGGCTCCAGCAGCAACTGCGGCCCATGTTTGAGAGCCGGGTGCTGCCGGTCAGCGAAGATGTGATGTTCAAGTGGCGCCTACTGGTGGAAACCGGCCGCAAGGCCGGGCGCACATTTCCCCAGCCCGACCTGATCATTGCGGCCACGGCGCTGCACCATGGCCTGACGGTCGTCACCCGCGATGTGGGTGGCTTCGATGGCACCGATGTGCCGCTGCTCAACCCGTGGCAGCAGCCAGCATGAGCCGACAAGTATCAAGGCCAGATTGCCCGTGTCATGCACGACATTGGCGACGCCCAATTGGATACTTCATAGCCCTGGGGTCTATGCTTGCCCCATGGACACCCGCAAAACTCTGTTGATCGTCTACCACTCCCTGACCGGCGGCACGCGCCAGATGGCCGAGGCGGCGCGCGACGGTGCCGGGGCCGAGCCGGCGGTGGCGGTGCGCCTGCTGCATGCCGCGCAGGCCGGGCCCGAGGACATGCTGGCGGCCGATGGCTACCTGTTTGCCACGCCCGAGAATCTGGCCGCCATCAGCGGGCAGATGAAGGATTTTTTTGACCGCTGCTACTACCCGGTGCTCGATCGCATCAATGGCCGTCCCTATGCCAGCCTGATCTGCGCCGGCAGCGACGGCCAGAACGCGGCGCGCCAGATGGCGCGCATTGCCACGGGCTGGCGCCTGAAGATGGTGGCCGAGCCGCTGATCGTTTGCACCCATGCCCAGACGCCCGAGGTCATCCTGGCGCCCAAGCAGATTGGCGCGGGTGATCTGGAGCAATGCCGCGCCCTGGGTGAGGCGTTGGCCACGGGTTTGGCCTTGGGCGTGTTTTAGGCCGACTCCAGCCGGTCTGGCGCCGGGCTTGGCATGGAGGGGGTTTCGCCCACTAGGGTGGCGATCAATTGCGGCTTGTGGAACAAAAAGCCCTGGCCCATGGTGATGGCCGTGTTGGCCAGCAGGAAGTCACGCTCCTGTTCGGTTTCTATGCCTTCGGCGACGATGGACAGCCCCAGCGCCGTGCCCAGCGACTCTATGGCGCGCAGGATCAGCTGATTGCGTGGCAGTTGTTGGATGGTCTGCACCAGCGAACGGTCGATCTTGAGCTCGTCCACCGTCAGGCTCGCCAGTTTCGATAGCGATGAGTAGCCGGTGCCGAAGTCGTCAATGGAAACATGCACCCCGGCCTGGCGCAGCATGGGCAGCACATGGGCCTCCAGCAGGCCGGTGTCGGCCAGTGACTCCTCGGTGAGCTCGACGATGAAGCGCTGGGCCTGCCCGGAGGGGAGGCGCTGCGTCAGCCGCCGCATGAAGTCGGTATCGATGGCCTGTGCGGGCGAGACGTTGATGCTGTATTTGATCGCTGTGCCAAACATGGCGTCGAGCTGCGGCAGGTTCCGGGTCAGGTCGTCCACGACCTGCAGCGCTATGTCGTCCAGGAGCTGCAGCCTGGAGGCCAGCGGCAGGAACTGGCCCGGCATGCGCATGACGCCTTCTGCATCCACCCAGCGCGCCAGGGCCTCGAAGCCGGTAATGGCACCGCTGCGGATGTCCACCTTGCGCTGCAGGGCGCAGCAAAACTCACCGGCGCTGACTGCGTCGCGCAGGCGCTGCTCCAGCGACAGGCGCTCCTGGGCCTCCCGGCCCAGGTCGGGCGTGAAGAAGTCCAGGCCGCCCTTGCCGGCCGCCTTGGCGCGGTTCATGGCCAGGTCGGCGTTGCGCCGCAAGGTTTCGTAGTCCCCGCCGTGGCCCGGAAACATGGCCACGCCGATCGATGCCGAGGGTTGGATCTGCGTGCCATGCAGGGTCAGCGGTTGCTGCAGCCGGGCGCGTATGCGCTCTATCACCTGCGCCACGTCCGAGCTCTGCCCCACGGGGTCGAGGGCGATGACGAATTCATCGCCATTGATGCGCCCGAAGACATCCGCCTGCCGGATCTGCGACTGCACGCGTGCGGTCACCTCGCGCAGCAGTGCGTCTCCGGCGGCATGGCCGTGCAGGTCGTTGACGCGCTTGAAATCATCCAGGTTGATGAAGGCCAGGGCCAGCTTTCCGCCAGGCGGCTTGCGCGCAATCAACGCGGTGACCAGCTCCTGCACATGGGCGCGGTTAGGCAGGCCGGTGAGCTGGTCGTGGTTGGCGCGAAAGCGCAGTGCGTCGCGGCTTGTCTGCAACTTGTCCTGCAACTCCCGAAGCCGGCGGCTCTCGGCCTCCTTCAGGGTGGCTCTTTGGGCCGCCATCACATGCGTGCCGAGCAGGGAAAACTTGCGCGCCAGGGCGACATGGCTGCGGTCGAAGCCGCTTTGATGGGGTTCGCGCACCAGCACCATCAGGCTGCGCCGTCCCTGTATGAGCAGCGGCAAATACAAGGCCGGCTGCTGCGCTGACAGGGTGCCGCTCGGGCCCTGCGGCCAGGCGTCAAGGAGGGGGTCGGCAACGCCGCTGACCGTGCGCCCGGCAAGCACTTTGTGCAGAAAAGGGCCCACCGGCCAGCTGTGATGCATCAGCTCCGGACGGCTGGTCGCCACGCATTGCACTGCATCGCTGCCTGGGTGCAGCTCCAGCAGCACCAGGGCAAGGGAACATTCGAACACCGGCTTGACGGCCGCAAAGACACCGGAAAACAGGTCGCCTTCGCTGCTGGTGCACAGCACGGCATCCAGGGCAGAGAGCAGCAGCTGCGAATGGAGGTTCTCGGTGCGCAGGGAGTCGATCTCGCGGCGCATGCAGATGATGGTCTCGCGTAGCTTCTCGGTGTCTTCCATGCGCCTGTGCCTATTTGCCAAAAGCGATTGCGGAAATCATCAGGTTGCCGTGCATGTTTCGCCCTTGCATGGCGCCCTGTTCACCAAAAGTGAAGCAGCCGACGAAGGGCGCGCCGGCGAGGCGTTGCGCCACCGCCTGGGCTACCTGGGGCATGTCCTCGCCCACGGCAAACATGCAGCCCGCGCAATACACCACCAGGGCGCCCGCCAGCGTGTTGGCGCCACCCGGCAGACTGGCGGCGGCCGCTGCGGCAACCAGGCCGGCGCGCTCCACCAGATGTGATTTGTGGCCGCGCATGGCGTACAGGCGCATCCCTTCCTCGACCTGGGCAAAGGTGGACAGCGCGCCGCCGGGCAGGATGCGTTCAGGGTGTATCAGCCGATGGCAGCGCACCTCGCCAATCCTGCCCGCATCGACGCCGAGCGGAAACATGGTCGTGGCCCTGAGGATGTTGCCGCCCGCAGCGAGCTGCGGCTCGAGTGCTCCGCCAAGCCAGCGGTTGTAGACCTCGGCGGCAGGCTGTTCGTCGATGGCGATGATGTGGCGTGCCGCCCCGCCCGCGGCGGCGGTGGCGCCGACGCGGGTGATGGTGCCGCTGTGACCGCTGGGTTCATAGCCACCCTGGAAGACGTGGCTGATGCCCCCGGAGGGGAACAGCACGCCGACCACCAGCCCGTCGCACAGCGGCCCATCCGGGCCGAGCTGACGCCAACGGCCGCCGATATCGTCGTCCGCCGAGCTGCCGCCAATGATGGGGCAGCGGTCGCTGACGATGCGGCGCAGGCCCTCGATGACGGCCTCTTCCTGCCCCGGGGCCTGGTAGATCCAGACCAGTTCGGGCAGCTCGCCGGGGCAACCGGCGTCGTGCAGTGCTGCCTGCAGTGCGCGCTCTGCGCAGTCGGCGGCATTGCCCTGCAGACGGATGGCGGCCGTTCCGTAGTCACCGTCGGGGTCTTGCACCAGCAGCAGCCCTATGGAGCCGCCGCCGGCCAGGCCCGCGTCACTCATCACCCCGGCGCAGGAGGTGCCACCAAGCCGGGCCACACCCGGGAAATGCTGGTCGAGGAAAAGCGTGATCGCCTGGTCGTCATGCAGCGCGTCGTAGAACACGCACAGAAAGTCCGCCGTGAACGGCTGCGCCTCGGCCAGGGTCTGGGCCAACGTTGCCAGGACCTGTGCCGTGCAGCTGCCGCTGGCGGTGTAGGACTTCATTGCGACCATGGCGATGTCGGTTTTCTTGGCCCTTGACGGGCGTTTGGTTGGTGTTCAGCTGGCCGTGCTGCAAAGTTACCAGATGTACAAAGAATGACAAAACATATTGTGGCAAATTTGCAATTGTTTTACATCGTGGTAATGGGCATGGCGGGGCGAGGCAACGCGCAGGCCATGGCGCGTTGCTGCCCGCGGCGCGCCGGGGCGGATTGGTCAGGCGGTCGAAGCGCGTGCCGGTGCCGGCGCGGCCTTGCCTGGCAGCAGCAGGGCCACGCCGGAGGCCAGCATGAGCAGCGCGCCCGCCAGGCCAAAGGCAAGCCAGTGCGTGCCCAGATGCTCGAAGCCCCAGCCGCCCAGCCAGGAGCTGATGGCCGCGCCGACCTGGTGCCCCAGGTAGGCCCAGCCGTAGAGCACGCCTACCAGGCGCACGCCATAGATGTCGGCCAGGATGGCCGAGGACAGCGCGATGCTGCCGGCCCAGGCAATGCCGCCTATGACCGAGGTGCCGTAGAGCTCCAGCGTGCTGCCGGCCAGCAGCAGCGAGAAGAAACCGAAGCCGCGCACGCAATAGATGGCGGCGAGCAGCTTGCGCCGGGGCATGCGGTCGGCCAGCCGGCCCAGCACCACGGTGCTGGGAATGGCCACCACGCCAATCAGGCCGATCCCCAGGGCACTGGTGGTAGCGTCAAAGCCATGATCCATCAGCATGGGCATGCCATGCGTGCCCAGCAGGTTCATGCTGAAGCCGCAGGCAAACAGGCCCAGCGTGATCTTCAGAAAGGTGGCCGTGCGCATGGCCTGCAGCACCGTGTAATGCTGGCCCACGGGCGCTACCGGATTGGCGGCATGGGCGGCACTGCCGGGCAGGGGCGCATCGCCGTCGGGTGGAGCCTGGTCGCGCATCACCAACAGAGCGGAGGGCACGGTGATGGCGCTGAACAGGACCGCGAAACCCAGCAAGGTGGCCTGCCAGCTCAGGTGCTGCAGGGCCAGGCCCAGGGCGGGCGTCATGATGGCGATGCCGGCCATGGAGCCGGTGGACAGGAAGAACAGTGCCATGCCACGGCGCCGGTTGAACCAGCGGCTGATGATGGGGGTCAGCGCGATGGGGCTGGTAAAGCCCGCGCCTAAGGACATCAGCACGCCAAAGCTCAGCATCAGGCCCAGCGGCGTGCGCGTGTTCACCGCCCACAGCGTCGCCACCACCAGCATGGCCGTGCCGCACAGCAGCACATAGCGTGTGCCGCGGCGCGCCACCAGCCAGCCCGCCAGTGGCATGGCCGCGCCATAGCACAGCATGCCCACGGCAACGATGGTCGAGAGCAGGCTGCGCGAGAAACCCAGATCCTCGGCCATGGGCAGGAACAGCGGGCCCAGGCCCAGGCGCATGCCCACCGTCAGGGCGGTGAGCACGGTGGCCGCGGCCACGATGTTCCAGCCGAAGTACCAGCGTTGGGGGGCTGCAGAAGGCATAGGGGGGAAGAAGCTGCGGGACGCAAACCGCTACTTGTACGCCATTCGGCGCCGCTGCGCCACGCCAGGGGCATCTTCATCGGCGCCGGCTGCCTTCGCGCCGCGCATCACGCTGGCGACAGGCAGGCAGTCACAGGGCCGCCACAATAGCCGCTGACTTTCACTCACGGAGACGGACTCATGGCGCGCACGGTGCAACAGCTTTTTGATCTTTCGGGCAAGACAGCCCTGGTGACCGGCGGATCGCGCGGCCTGGGGCTGCAGATGGCGCAGGCCCTGGGCGAGGCGGGCGCGCGCATCATGCTCAGCTCGCGCAAGGCCGACGACCTGGAGCAGGCCACGGCCCAGCTGCAGGCCGCCGGCATCAACGCGCGCTGGATCGCCGCCGACTGCGCGCGCGAGGACGACATCCAGCGCCTGGCCAGCGAGACCCTGCAGCGCATGGGCGACGTGGACATTCTGGTGAACAACGCCGGCGCCACCTGGGGCGCGCCGGCCGAGGATCACCCGCTGGCCGCCTGGGATAAGGTCATGAACCTGAACGTGCGCGGTTACTTCCTGCTGTCGCAGGCCATTGCCAGGCACAGCATGATCCCGCGGCGCGGCGGGCGCATCATCAACGTGGCGTCCATTGCCGGCCTGGCGGGCAACCCGTTTGCCATGAAGACCATTGCCTACAACACCTCCAAGGGTGCGGTGCTCAACTTCACGCGCGCGCTGGCCGGAGAATGGGGCGCCCATGGCATCAACGTGAACGCCATCTGCCCGGGTTTCTTCAAGACCAGGATGACCACCGTGCTCATCGAAACCTTGAACGAGGAGCGGATGACGGCCCAGGCGCCCCTGCGCCGCCTGGGCGACGACGAGGATCTGAAGGGCATCACGCTGCTGTATGCCAGCGATGCCGGCAAGCACATCACGGGCCAGTGGCTGGCCGTCGATGGCGGGGTGAGCGCCATCCTGGGCGGGTGATTGGCCAGCGGCCAAGCGCAAAGCGCCGCCTGGGGCTATTCTTGCCGTCTCAATTTTTCTAGGAGCCGCCCGTGCTGGATTTTGGAGCCGACATTCCCTTCGTCAAAGAACTGGGCTTCAGCCTGCAGCGCATGCATGGCGGCGAGTCGGAGCTGCACTATGAGGCGCGAGCCCAGCACACCAATTCCTACGGCGTGATGCATGGCGGCGCCGTGATGACCCTGCTGGACGTGGCCATGGCCACGGCCGCGCGCAGCGACACGCCGGACATGGGCGTGGTCACCATCGAGATGAAGAGCAGCTTCATACGCCCGGCGCGCGGCCCCATGGTGGCCAAGGGGCGCATGCTCGAGCGCACGCGCTCCATGGCCTTTGCCGAGGCCTGGGTGTATGACGCCGAGGGGCGCCTGTGCAGCCACTCCACCGGCACCTTCAAGTACGTGCCCAAGGCCCAGCCGGCGGCGGGGCAGGGCGCAGGCACCATCTCCACCGATGGGTGATATGAGCAAAATCGGCCGCTAACGCTTACCCCATAAGCATGAACAGCTATCAAAACTGTAAAGGAGGCGCACAGCCATGCCACGCAATCAGCAAATCCTGCTCGACAACCGCCCGCAGGGCGAGGCCACGGCCGGCAACTTCCGCCTCGTCGCCAGTGACACCCCAGCGCTGCAGGACGGCCAGGTGCTGGTGCGGCATCACTACCTGAGCCTGGACCCCTACATGCGCGGGCGCATGAATGAGGGCAAGAGCTACGCAGCCTGCCAAAGCCTGGGCCAGGTGATGATTGGCGGCACCGTGGGCGAGGTGGCCGAGAGCCGCCACCCGGCCTGGGCCGTCGGCGACGCGGTGGTCGGCATGGGTGGCTGGCAGGAATACAGCGTGGTCGATGGCAACGCGCCCGGCCTGCTGCGCAAGGTCGATACCAGCCATGTCCCCTTGTCGTACTACCTGGGCGCGGTGGGCATGCCCGGCGTGACGGCCTGGTATGGGCTGGTGCAGATCATCGACCCCAAGCCCGGCGAGACCCTGGTGGTCAGCGCCGCCAGCGGCGCCGTGGGCAGCGCCTTTGGCGCCCTGGCCAAGGCACGCGGCTGCCGCGTGGTGGGCATTGCCGGCGGGCCGGACAAATGCCGCTACGTGACCGACGAGCTGGGCTTTGACGCCTGCATAGACCATCGCGCGCATGGCGATCTGAAGAGCATGGCTGCAGCGCTGAAGGAGGCTTGCCCGGACGGCATAGACGGCCATTTCGAGAACGTGGGCGGCCATATCCTGGACGCCGTGCTGCTGCGCGCCAACGCCTTCGCCCGCGTGGCCCTGTGCGGCATGATCGCCGGCTACGACGGCCAGCCGCTGCCGCTGCACAACCCGGCGCTGATCCTCATCAACCGCATGAAGATAGAGGGCTTCATCGTCAGCGAGCAGATGCAGGTCTGGCCCCAGGCGCTGGCCGAGCTGGGCGCGCTGGTCGCCAGCGGCCGGCTGCGCCCGCGCGAGAGCATTGCCCAGGGCCTGGCGGCGGCGCCCGAGGCGTTTCTGGGCCTGCTCAAAGGCAAGAACTTTGGCAAGCAGCTGGTGAAGCTGATCTAAGCGCTTGGGCGGCCAGCCCCCATGCCGGGATGGCCCCGGCCGCCGCCCGCAGGAGTCGCACCATGACCGAACTCATACTGCACCACTACCCCGCATCGCCGTTCGCGCACAAGGCGCGCTGCGTGCTGGGCTTCAAGCAGCTGGCGTGGAGGTCGGTCACCGTGCCCAGCGTGATGCCCAAACCCGACGTGGTGGCCCTCACGGGTGGCTACCGGCGCACGCCCGTCCTGCAAATTGGCGCCGACATTTATTGCGACACGGCGCTGATCTGTGACGTGCTGGAGCATCTGCGGCCCGAGCCCACCTTGTACCCGCCGCACCTCAAGGGCGTCTCGCGCGTGTTCGCGCAATGGGCCGACGGCACGCTGTTTGCCGCCGCCATGGCCTACAACTTGCAGCCGCGCGCGGCCGAGGCGCTGTTTGCCGACTACCCCGCCGGCGCCGCCCAGGCTTTCAGCGCGGATCGGCGCGCCATGGGCATGGCGCACCTGGCTGTGCCGGACGCGGCAGCGGCCTACCGCTCCTACCTGCGGCGCATTGCCAACATGGTGGAAGAGCATGACTTCCTGTTTGGTGCCGAGCCCTGCGTGGCCGACTTTGCCGCCTATCACCCGCTGTGGTTCACGCGCCATTGCGTGCCCATGATGGCCGACATTCTGAGCGCCACGCCGGCCGTGCTGGAGTGGATGGACCGCCTGGCCGCCCTGGGCCAGGGACGGGCCGAGAAGTTCAGCGCCCAGGACGCCATCACGGTGGCCGCCGGTGCCTTGCCCCAGCCAATGCCGCCCCAGGTGTTCCAGGACGAGCATGGCATCGCCCTGGGCAGCCGCGTGAGCATTGCCGCCGAAAGCTTTGGCACCGAGCCTACCGAAGGCCTGCTGATCGCCGCCACGCGCATGCACTACACCCTGGCGCGCAGCGACGCGCGCGCGGGCACGCTGCATGTGCACTTTCCGCGCATTGGCTATGTGCTGCGCGCGATCTGATCAAGAAGTTTGAGAAAAATCGGCCGCAAGCGCCCGCGCCTCAAGCGCAAATAGCTATTGATTAAGTAGTAAAAAACTCAGGGTGCCGGCCGCACCAGCTGCACATGCAGCCGCGTGGCCCTGCCGACGTCGCCGCGCGCCTCGCCGCTGGCCATGTCCACGGCCCAGCTTTGCTGCACTGTCATGCTGCTCTCGCCCGCGCCGCCGCGCGCCACGTTGCCGTAGGCGTAGGGGTTGACGGTGTTGGTGTTGACGCTGGCCGTGCCCGTCCACAGCCAGTCGCGCGGCATGGCCGGGAACAGCTGCGTGTCCACCGATGGCGGCAGCGCCTTGCGGTTGACCAGGCGGCGCAGCTCGTTCACGCGCGGCAGGCGCCAGCGCACGCCCTCGGCCTGCCAGCGCTGGCGCGCCAGGGCCTGGGCCTGGCCGTAGCTCAGCAGCTGTGGCACGCCGGTGCAGCCGTTGCCACTCCAGCGCATGCCCTCCACGCAACGCGGCCAGGCCAGGCGCGCGCGGGTGTCTATCACCAGGCTGCCGTCGGGCGACAGGATCAGCGGCGGCTGCACCGCCTGCATGGGTGTGGCCGGCATGTCGTCAGCGCCGGCGTCTTCTGGCGTGGCGGCGCCCGCCGGCAGCACCAGCGCCATGGCCGAAAGCGTCAGGGCGGCGTGCAACAGGAGGGTGCGGGAGGGCAGGGGCATGGCGGATGGTGCGATGTGGGCTTGGCAATGGGGGCTGTGGGCATTGTCCCGCCAGGGTTGGCCCTGCAATGCGGCCAATAGCGGCGGTTTCAGGGCCTTGTTGTGCACGTTCGGCAGGCTTGGGCGAGTCTGGCGACAATCGGGCCGATGTTGATACCAGCCTCCCGCCGCATGGCGCTGCGCCCCTCGCTTGCGGGGCGGCCATGAGCGCGCGCCCGCCAGCCGCGGCCATCACGGCCGTCGGCGACGGCCTGCCGCAAACCGAGCGCCGCCAGGCGATGCGGGTCATCATCCTGGGCCTGACGCTGGCCGTGCTCGACACCAGCCTGGTGAACCTGGCCCTGCCCGACATTGCGCGCCTGCTGCAGTCCGATGCGGCGCATTCGGTTTGGGTGGTCAACGCCTACCAGCTGGCCACGCTGATCGTGCTGCTGCCGCTGTCCGCGCTGGGCGAGCGCTGGGGTTACCGGCGCGTTTACCTGGTGGGCATGGCGGTGTTTGCCGTGGCCTCGCTGGGCGCCATGCTGGCGCAGTCCATGGCGGCGCTGATTGCCGCGCGTGCCCTGCAGGGCCTGGGCGCGGCCGGCGTGATGGCCGTCAACGCCGCCCTGGTGCGCCTGATCTACCCGCGCGCCCAGCTGGGCCAGGGCATGGCCCTCAATTCGCTGGTCGTGGCCACGGCCTCGATGGCCGGGCCCACGGTGGCGGCGGCCATTTTGTCGGTGGCCTCCTGGCACTGGCTGTTTGCCATGAACCTGCCGCTGGGCCTCTACATATGGCGCCTGGGGCGGCGCGCATTGCCGGCCAACCCACCATCGGCGCACGATGCACCGCGCTTTTCGGCCATCGACCTGCTGCTCAACGGCGCCATGTTCACGCTGATCTTCCTGGGGGGATCGAGGCTGGGCGTGGGCGCTGCCGCGCAGACTGGGGGCGGCGCGGCAGGCGCCTGGCTGCTGCTCGCCGGCCTGGCCGTGGGGGCCTTGTTTCTGTGGCGCCAGCGTGGCCTGGCGGCGCCGTTGTTTCCGGTGGACCTGCTGCGCATTCCGGTGTTCGCCCTGTCCATGGGCTCGTCGGTGGGGGCTTTTTGTGCGCAGATGATGGGCTTTCTGGCCCTGCCTTTCCTGCTGCTGCAGGCCCATGGTCGCAGCCATCTGCAAGCCGGCCTGCTCATCACCGCCTGGCCCCTGGCCACGGCCCTGGTGGCGCCGCTGGCCGGGCGCCTGATCGGCCGCTATCCGGACGGCCTGCTGGGCGGCATAGGCATGGCGGTGTTCGCCGCCGGCCTGCTGTCGCTGGGCCTGATGCCCGCCCAGCCGGCCGACTGGGACATGGCCTGGCGCATGGCGCTGTGCGGCGCGGGCTTTGCGCTGTTCCAGTCGCCCAACAACCACACCATCGTCACCTCGGCTCCGCTGCACCGAAGCGGCGCGGCCAGCGGCATGCTGGGCACGGCGCGCCTGACCGGCCAGACGCTGGGCGCCGTGCTGCTGGCGGCCATTTTCGCGCTGCGCCCGGGGCATGACGGCAGCGCCGAGTCGCTGGCGCTGCTGTTGGCGGCGGGGTGGGCGGTGGCCGCAGGCGTGTGCAGCTCGCTGCGCGTGCGGCAGGGGCAAGTTTAATTGGGGTCAGATTCCAATTAATTTAGGCCGTTCAGGCTCTCTGGTAGGGCGTGAGCAGCTCTTGTTTTTGATGTGATTGACCAAGGCGCGCACCCGGCTACCCGCCAAACAGCCCACCCTCATCCAGCAGTTCAAAAACAATCCCCGACCGCGCCTCCATGCTTTTCTTGATGGCCGCGGGGATGGCCTGGCGCGTCTTGCGGCACAGGCCCGGCTGCTCGTGCACCAGGACGGTGATGCCGCGCAGGCTGCGCACCCCGTTGGGGCTGGTGCCTATCGTCAGGCGTACGCCAAGTTGCTCGAACAGGCGCCGCTCCATGTGGCGCAGGTCGGCCAGGCTGGTGATCTGCTCCAGGCGCTGCACCAGGCGCTTTTCCTCCTCGCGCGTGAGGCGCAGGATGCGCGTGTCGCCGCCACTGGCCTGCATCAATGCATCGCGCTGGCACACGCAGCTGCCGGGTGGGCATTCGGTGCGAATGGGAGGGGGCGGTGCGTTCATGGCGGCCCTTGATTATGGCGGGCACCTACAGCCTGTCACAGTGCCCGTGGCCCCTGTGGCAAACTCCCGCGCTTCGTTTTAGCGACTCGTTTCCAGGTACATGCAGCAAATCGTTCGGCAGTTGGCCGCAGAAATCAAAATCACCGAAGCCCAGGTGCGCGCCGCCGTGGATCTGCTCGATGGCGGCGCCACCGTGCCCTTCATCGCGCGCTACCGCAAGGAGGCCACGGGCGGGCTGGACGACGTGCAGCTGCGCGAGCTGGACGCGCGCCTGGCCTACATGCGCGAGCTGGACGATCGGCGCGCGGCGGTGCTCAAGGCGATTGACGAGCAGGGCAAGCTGACCGATGTTCTGCGCGCGTCCATAGCGGCCGCCGCCACCAAGCAGGAGCTGGAAGACATTTACCTGCCCTTCAAGCAAAAGCGCCGTACCAAGGGCCAGATCGCCAGGGAGTTCGGCATAGAGCCGCTGGCCGACAGACTGCTGGCCGACCCGACGCTGGACCCGCACGCCGAGGCCCAGGCCTTCTGCCAGCCCGCCACCCTGCTTGACGACGGCAAGCCGGGGCCAGACTTTTCGACGACGTTTGCCGTGCTCGACGGCGTGCGCGACATCCTGTCCGAGCGCTGGGCCGAGGATGCGGCACTGGTGCAAGGCCTGCGCGAGTGGCTGTGGGACGAGGGCCTGCTGCGCTCCAAGCTGGTCGATGGCAAGAACGCGAACGACCCCGAGGTCGCCAAGTTCCGCGACTACTTTGACTACGACGAGCCGATAGGCCGCGTGCCCAGCCACCGGGCGCTGGCGGTGTTCCGCGGCCGGGCGCTGGAGATTCTGGAGGCCAAGCTGGTGTTGCCTGAGCCGGAGGCGAACTCCACATCCCAGCCTGACCCGCGCCAGCCCAGCCTGGCTGAAGGCAAGATCGCCCTGCACCTGGGCTGGAGCCACGCCGGCCGCAAGAGCGACGACCTGCTGCGCAAATGCGTGGCCTGGACCTGGCGCGTCAAATTGAGCCTCTCGACCGAGCGCGACCTGTTCTCGCGCCTGCGCGAAGACGCCGAGAAGGTGGCCATCAAGGTCTTTGCCGACAACCTGCGCGACCTGCTTCTGGCCGCACCCGCAGGCCCCAAGGCGGTGATGGGGCTGGACCCGGGCATCCGCACCGGCGTCAAGGTGGCCGTGGTGGATGCCACCGGCAAGCTGGTCGAGACCGCCACCGTCTACCCGCACGAGCCGCGCCGCGACTGGGACGGCAGCCTGGCGACGCTGGGGCGGCTGGTGCAAAAGCATGGCGTACAGCTGATCGCGATCGGCAACGGCACGGCCAGCCGCGAGACCGACAAACTCGCCGCCGAGCTCATCAAATTAATACAAAAATCGGCCTTAAACCAAGCAGGACAAGCGCAAACAGCTATTGAAAAAATAGTGGTGAGCGAGGCCGGCGCCTCGGTCTACAGCGCCAGCGAATATGCCAGCCAAGAGATGCCCGACGTGGACGTGAGCCTGCGCGGCGCCGCCAGCATCGCCCGGCGCCTGCAGGACCCGCTGGCGGAACTCGTCAAGATCGAGCCCAAGAGCATTGGCGTGGGCCAGTACCAGCACGACGTGAACCAGAGCGAGCTGGCGCGCACCCTGGGCGCGGTGGTCGAGGACTGCGTGAACTCGGTCGGCGTGGATCTGAACACGGCCAGCGTGCCGCTCTTGTCGCGCGTCTCCGGCCTGTCGGGCAGCGTGGCCAAGGCGGTGGTGCGCTGGCGCGAGGCCAACGGCGCGTTCAGGAGCCGCAAACAGCTGATGGAGGTCAGCGGCCTGGGCGCCAAGACCTTCGAACAGGCGGCCGGCTTTCTGCGCATACGCGGCGGCGACAACCCGCTGGACATGACCGGCGTGCACCCCGAGACCTACCCGGTGGTGGAGCGCATCATCGAGAAGACCGGCAAGCCCGTGGCCGATCTGATGGGCCGTGCCGACATGCTCAAGACGCTGAAGCCCGAACTGTTCGCCAATGAAAAATTTGGCGTCATCACCGTCAAGGACATCCTGGCCGAGCTGGAAAAGCCCGGCCGCGACCCGCGCCCCGACTTCCATGTGGCGCGCTTCAACGAAGGCGTGGAGGAAATCTCCGACCTCAAGGAGGGCATGGTGCTGGAGGGCACGGTGAGCAACGTGGCCCAGTTCGGCGCCTTCGTGGACCTGGGCGTGCACCAGGACGGGCTGGTGCATGTGAGCCAGCTGGCGCACAAGTTTGTCAATGACGCGCGCGAAGTGGTCAAGACCGGCCAGGTGGTCAAGGTCAAGGTGCTGGAGGTCGATGCGGCGCGCAAACGCATCAGCCTGACGATGAAACTGGACGCCGCGGCACCACGGCGCGACGGCCCGCGCGAGAACCGCTTCGAGGGCGCGGGCCGGGGCTACGCCCAGCCGCAGCGCCGCGCCGCAGACCCGGCGCCGCAAGGCGCCATGGCCTCGGCCTTTGCCAAGCTGCGGCGCTGACGGCGGTTGTGCAGCTTGGGCTCGGGCTTACTTGAGCCGGGGCTGAACGATGATCTTCACCGCCGATTCGTTGTTCTGGATCAGCGTTTCAAAACCCTGCGAGACCAGATCCTGCAACTGGATGCGCTGGGTGATGAAGGGGGTCAAGTCAATCTTGCCTTCCTCTACCAGCTTGATGGTTTCCTGGTGGTCGTTGCAGTAGGCGATGGTGCCGCGCACGTCCAGCTCCTTCATCACCACGGTGTGTACGTTGATGGTGGCCGGGTGGCTCCAAATCGAGACGATCACCACCACGCCGCCTGGCTTGGTGGCGGCCACCAGTTGGTCGAGCACCTTGTTGACGCTGGTGCACTCAAAAGCCACGTCGGCACCCTTGTCGCCGGTGATCTTCATCACCTCGGCCACCACGTCCACCTGGGACGGGTCGAGGATGTGATCGGCCACGCCGGACTCGCGCGCCTTCTCCTTCCGCTTGGAGCTCAGCTCGGTGATGATGACCTTCAGGCCCTTGGCTTTCAGCACGGCCGCCAGCAACAGCCCGATGGGGCCGCCGCCGCCCACCAGCGCCACGTCGCCGGCCTTGGCGCCGCTGCGCACATAGGCGTGGTGGCCTACTGACAGGGGCTCGATCAGGGCCGCCTGGTCCAGGGGAATGGCGTTGGAGATCGGGTGCACCCAGCGGCGCTTGACGGCAATCTTTTCAGACAGGCCGCCGCCGCGACCGCCCAGGCCGATGAAGTTCATGTTCTTGGACAGGTGGTAGCGCTCGCCCGGCCCGGTGGGCACGTCGTCGGCAATGATGTAGGGCTCGACCACCACATGCTGGCCCACCTGGATGTCGGTCACGCCTTCGCCGACGGCATAGACCACGCCCGAGAACTCATGGCCCATGGTGACGGGCGCGGACTCGCCCGATATGGGGTGCGGGTGGCCGCAGGGCGGAATGAAGATCGGCCCCTCCATGAACTCGTGCAGGTCGGTGCCGCAGATGCCGCACCAGGCGACGTCGATGCCGACGGTGCCGGGGGCCACGGTAGGCTCTGGAATGTCTTCGATGCGGATGTCGCCGCGGGCGTGGAAGCGTGCTGCTTTCATGGTTCAAGCTCCTGTGCTGGGTGGAAGATTGGGGGGCTCGGCGGCTTGCGCCACGATGCACTGCCTGGGCGCTGCCGAGTGAGAGAGGCCAGGCGCATGGCCCGAGAGTTCACGGGCCGCGTGGGCGCGCCAAGCGATGGGACATTGTCACGCCGCAGGGCTCTTCTGTCCATGCATGGCGATGGGCCGGTCACCGCCGTGGTGTGTCGTCCTCTGCAACTGTTTTGATAGCTGGATGCGCATGCACTGCAAGCGTGTCGAGCGAATTCGTCAAGTATTTGCAATGCACCTGCGTGCATAGAATGCACGCATCATTCACCTCGCCGCGCGGCGCCGCCATGTTTGCCAACCTGACTCCATTCCTGATCCATTGGGCCACGCTGGCGCTGGGCCTGTGGGTCTGCAGCCATGTGTTCAAAGGCATACGCTTCGATGGCGTTGGCGCGTTGGTCATCTCGGCGCTGCTGCTCGGCCTGGCCAACGCGGTCGTGCGGCCGCTGCTGGTGTTCTTGACGCTGCCGCTGACGCTGATCACCTTCGGCCTCTTCCTGCTGGTGATCAACGCGCTGGTGCTGATGCTGGTGGCAAAGCTGGTGAACGGCTTTTATCTGAGCGGCTTCTGGACGGCGTTCTGGGCCAGCATCTTCATGTCGCTGCTCAGCCTGGTGCTGGGCGCCTTCGTGCTGCGCGGCACGCCAGAGTTCATCATCGAAACCGGCCCCAGGGCCGGATCGACCTGGTTGTGAGGAATCAGTGGTGCCTGCTGCCGCCATAATGGCCGTTTCTTTTTGCGTCCCACCTGAGAGGCTGAGAGGAAATTCCCCGTGCCCGCTTTACACGCCAAAACACCCCCACTCTTCGTTGCAAATACTCGCCATAGCCCGAGCTATGGCTGCGTTTTGCGTCTCGATTGGCGGCGTTTTGACGCGTCCTTCGGGCACGGCCAATTTACTCTCAGCCTCTGACCTGTCATGGAGCTTCAAGCCTTGCTGGCGCAGCCCATCGCGCTGCCCAGCCTGCCACGCGCGGTGGCGCTGTTGATGAGCGAGCTGGCCCAGGCCGAGCCCAGCCTGCGGCGCCTAAACCAGTTCTTCGGCACTGATCCGGCCCTGGCCGCACGCCTGCTGCAAGAGGCTAACGCGAGCGCCTTTGGCGCGCAGCAGCAGATCAGCGGCATTCCCGAGGCGCTGGCCCTGCTGGGCGTGGCGCAGCTGCGCACGCTGGTGCGCGCGGCGCCGCTGGGCGCCTCCTCGCGCTCGGTGCCGGGCGTCAACCTGCAGCTGTTCTGGCGCTACAGCCTGAATACCGCCAAGCTGGCGCGATCCTTTGCCGGCCTGGTGCAGCAAAGCCAGATCGTGGCCTATACCGCCGGGCTGCTGCATGGCGTGGGCGAGCTGGCGCTGCACCTGGCAGACCCGGAGCGCATGCAGTCCATCAACAGCCTGATGCCGCCGCTGGATCCGCGCCGCGCCAAGCTGGAACAGCGCCTGCTGGGCTACTGCTACGCCCAGGTGAGTGCCGAGCTGGCCCGCCGCTGGCAGCTGCCCCTGGTGGTGGTGGACGCCCTGCGCCACCACCACGCACCGTTTGACAACAACGACTACGAACCCCTGGCCGGCGTGTTGCATCTGGCCGCCTGGCGCGCCCGGGCGCGCGAGGCGGGCCTGAGCGAGCGCGAGCTGGCGGTGTCCTTTCCCGGCAAGGTCGGCCTGACCCTGGGCCTGGACATCGACATGGTGCTGCAGCAGGATCCCATCGACTGGAAGGCTCGCCCGGACGCCGGCGACTAGATCTGCCACCATCGGCCGCATACCCACAAACAGGAGACTGGCATGAGCATGAAGCAGACCCTCGTCGCGCTGGCGGCGGGCATCACCTGGGCTTTGGGCGCGCAGGCGCAATGTCTGAGCGATGGTGACGTGGGCGTCATGGCCTCGCACTATGCGTCCAAGACACCGGCGCCCAACTTTCCCGCCTTGTCGGATGCCGACGGCGCCTGCACGCGCGCCAAGTTCAATGCGCTGCTGGCGTCCAGCTTTGGCAAGGTGGTGGGCTACAAGGCGGGCCTGACCAACCCGGCGGTGCAAAAGCGTTTCAACACCGACAAGCCGGTGTGGGGCAAGCTCTACGAGGGCATGATCGAGCAAAGCGGCGCCAGCGTGCCGGCCGCCTTTGGCGCGCGCCCTTTGTTCGAGGCCGACATGCTGGTGCGCGTGAAGGACGCGGCCATCAACCAGGCCAGCACGCCGTACGAGGTGCTGCAGCATATCGACCAGGTGATCCCCTTCATCGAGCTGCCCGACCTGGTGGTGCAGGCGCCGGCGCAGCTCAACGGCCCGGGCGTGGCCGCCATCAACGTGGGCGCGCGTCTGGGCGTGGCGGGCCAGCCGATTGCCGTGCCCGCGACGCGCGGCGAGCGCTATGCGCTGCTCGATGCGCTGGAGCGCATGCAGGTGCAGCTCACCAACAACCAGGGCCAGCTGCTGGCCAGCGGCAAGGGCAGCGACATCCTGGGCCAGCCGCTCAATGCCGTGGTCTGGATCGCGCAGGCGCTGCAAAAGGACGGCATCACGCTGCAGCCGGGCGACCTGATCAGCCTGGGCAGCTTCTCGCCGCTGCTGCCGCCACGCCCGGGCCTGAGCGTCACGGCCAGCTATGTCGGCCTGCCCGGCGCACAGCCCGTGCAGGTGCATTTCAAGCAATGACGAACACCGACCTCGCCGCGCAGACCCATGCGCGACTGACGCCGCAGATGCGCAGCGTGGTAGACCGCCTGGCACGCGCCGGTCGGCCTGCACTGCATACCTTGAGCCCGGCCCAGGCGCGCATCGCCTACGAGGCTGGTGCCGGCGTGCTGGAGGTGCCCAGGGCCGAGCTGCCGCGGGTCGAGGATCTGCATGTCCCCAGCCGTGATGGCGTGCAGCTGCCCGCGCGCCTGTATGCGCCCGGCACCGCGGCCGCGCTGCCGGCGCTGCTGTACCTGCATGGTGGCGGCTTCACCATTGGCAGCGTGGCCACGCATGATGTGCTGTGCCGCGAGCTGGCGCGCCTGGGCCGCTGCATGGTGCTGTCGCTCGATTACCGCCTGGCGCCCGAGCACGCCTTTCCCACCGCCAGCAACGACGCCTGGGACGCGCTCGCCTGGCTGGCCGCCAACGCCGCCCGGCTGGGTGCAGACCCCGGCCGCCTGGCCGTGGGCGGTGACAGCGCGGGCGGCACGTTGGCGGCCGTGAACGCCATCCTGGCGCGCGACGCGGGCCTGCCGCTGGCGCTGCAGCTGCTCATCTACCCAGGCACCACGGCGCACCAGGACACGCTGTCGCATACCGAGTTCGCGCACGGCCCGATACTCGACCGAGCCGCCATAGGCTGGTTCTTCGACCAGTACATTCCCAGCCGCGCCGAGCGCGAGGACTGGCGCTTTGCCCCGCTGCTGGCGCCCGATGTGGACGGCGTGGCACCGGCCTGGATAGGCCTGGCCGAATGCGACCCGCTGGTGGACGAGGGCGTCGAATATGGCGACAAGCTGCGCGCCGCCGGCGTGGCCGTGGATCTCGAGATCTACCGCGGCGTGACGCACGAATTCATCAAGATGGGCCGCGCCATTGCCGAGGCACGGCGCGCCCACCAGGACGCGGCGCGCGCACTGCGCGCCGCCTTTGGCATCGACGGAGGCTAAGCCCATGCAACGCCAGGACTTCCGCTGTTTTCACCGCCTGCGCGTGCGCTGGGCCGAGGTGGACATCCAGAAAATCGTCTTCAACGCCCATTACCTGACCTATGCCGACTGCGCCATGACCGACTACTGGCGCGCCCTGGCCCTGCCTTACGAGAGCGGCATGCAGGCCCTGGGCGGCGAGGTGTATTTGAAGAAGGCCAGCGTCGAATACCACGCCTCGGCGCGCCTGGACGACCTGCTGGACGTGGGCATGCGCTGCGCGCGCGTGGGCCATACCTCGCTGCTGTTCGAATGCGCCATGTTCGCCGGCGACCGGCTGCTGGCCACGGTGGAGCTGGTCTACGTGTTTGCCGACCCGGCCACGCAGACCAAGCGCCCCGTACCGCCCGCGCTGCGCGCCATGATCGAGCACTATGAGGCCGGTGGCGAGATGGTGGAACTGCGCGTGGGCGACTGGGCCACGCTGGGCGCCGATGCCACGGCACTGCGCATGGCGGTGTTCGTGCAGGAGCAGGGCATAGATTCGGCCATCGAGCTGGATGACCACGACGCCACGGCCGTGCATGCCGTGGCCTATAACCGCCTGGCCCAGCCCGTGGCCACCGGCCGCCTGTTGTACGAGGCACCGGGCGACGCGCGCATAGGCCGCATGGCCGTCGATCGCGTGGTGCGCGGCCAGCGCTGGGGCCGCGCGGTGCTCGATGCTCTGGTGCGGGCCGCACAGGCGCGCGGCGACGCCCAGGTGACGCTGCACGCGCAGTGCAGCGCCGAGGGCTTTTACCGCCGCGCCGGCTTTGTGCCCGTGGGTGCGGTGTTCGAGGAAGCGGGCATCGCCCACATCACCATGCGGCGCATGCTTTCTTAACTATTCTATTGATAGCTGCTTGCGCTTATCTGGCAAGCGCCAAAGCCTTTTTTGGCTTGAAGCCTGCTGGATGGGCTAGCGGATTTACTTGAGCAGCTCCTGCACCTGGTCGAGCGCCGCCTTGGCGCATTGCTCGTCCAGATGGCCGCCAGGGGCGCCGCCGATGCCCACGGCGCCTATCACCTCATTGCCCGCCTTGACCGGCAGGCCGCCGCCCAGCAGCAGATAGCCTGGAATCTGGCCCAGGTTGGCCGCGCCAGGGTTCTTTTGCGAGGTTTCCATGATGGCGCTGGTGGCGTTCTTGGCCGATGCCGAGGTGTAGGCCTTCAGGCGGCTGGCCTCCAGGGTGTGCGGGCCGGCGTTGTCGGCGCGCAGCTGCGCGCGCACCTGGCCGGCGCGATCGACCACGGTGGCCGTCACCGCGTAGCCATTGGCGGCGCAGGCGGCAACGCTGTGCGTGGCGATCTGGCTGGCGAGGTCCAGCGACATGTTTTTCTCGCTGCGCACGGCCTGGGCGTTGGCGGCGCCGGCGATGACGGCGGTGGCGAGCAGGGCGAAGGTCTTGGCTTGCATGGCGGGGCTTTCTCGGGTGGGTTGAACAAGGCTGCAGCGGCGCTGCAGGCATGGGTGCAACTGTAGAAAATCCCCCGCCGGCGCGCCATTCGCACGGCTACGCTGGGCACTACGTAGTTCTACGCGGCGGGCGGCGCGTCCATTTCCGCCAGGCTGGCGTAGCGGCGCACGAGGTGCGCCAGGCTGGGCACCTGCAGCTTGGCGAACAGGTTGGCGCGGTGCACCTCCACGGTGCGTGGCGACAGCTCCAGCACCCGCGCCATGTCCTTGTTCGACAGGCCCTGCACGATCAGCGCCAGCACCTGGCGCTCGCGCGGCGAGAGTTCGGCAAAGCGCTGCTGGGCATCGCGATCCGCCTGGCGCTGCTGGCGCGCGCGCACATGCTGGCGCACGGCAGCCTGCAGGGTCTCCAGCAGCAGTTCGTCGTCCACCGGCTTTTCCAGAAACTCCGCTGCGCCGGCCTTGAACGCGCGCCGGCACATGTCCACCGTGCCGTGGCCAGTCAGCAGGACGATGGGGTGATCCACCCCTTGCTCCACCAGCTGCGCCAGCAGCGCCAGGCCACCGATGCCGGGCATGCGCACGTCGAGCACGACGGCGCCTATGCCCTGGCGGTCGAACTGCGTGCTGAAGGCCAGGGGGTCGGCCCAGGTCTGCACGCGCAGGCCTATGGTGGAGATGAGCAGGGCCAGGCTGTTGCGCACGGCGTCGTCATCGTCCACCAGGTGGATCAGCGGGGAGAGGTCGGCGTTGGCGGCGATCATCTTGTGTTGTGTACCGGCAGACGCAGGGCAAAGCAGGCGCCGGGGCCGGCATCGTGCAGCTGCAGGCTGGCGCCCATGGCCTCGGCCAGGCTTTGGGAAAGTGTTAGGCCCAGGCCCAGGCCGCGATCGCGGCCGGTGGCAAAGGGGGTGAACAGGCGTGGCCGCATGTCGGGGGCAATGCCGGGGCCGCTGTCGCGCACCGTGAGCAGCAGCTGTGCGCCCTGGTGCGTGAGCGTGATCCACAGCTGGCGTTCGCCCACGGGCGTGGTGTCCATCGCCTGCAGCGCGTTGGTCAGCAGGTTGTGCAGGATTTGTTGCAACGCCACCGCATCGGCACGGGCCGCAGGCAGGCCGGGGGCGAACTGCGGGTGCAGCTGTACCTTGTGGGCGGACAGCTGCGGTTCGAGCAGGTGCAGCGCATCGATGACGGCCTGGGGCAGGTCGATGGCGCTGCTCTGCATGGCTGCGTCGGGGCGCTCGACCAGGCGGCGCAGCCTGGTCACCACATCCGATGCGCGCCGCGCCTGCGCCACCACCTGCGCCAGGGCCTGGCGCAGCAGCGGCATGTCGGGCGCGTCCTCGGCCAGCAGGCGCTGCGCGGCCTGGCTGCTGGCAAGCACCGCCGTGAGTGGCTGGTTGAGCTCGTGCGCCATGCCGGCGGCAAGCTCGCCCAGGGTGTTCAAGCGCGCCACCTGGCCCAGCTGCAGCAGCTGCTCGGCGCGCCGGCGCGCCACGCGTTGGCGCAGCAGCTGGCGCAGCGCCGTGAGCAGGGCGGCGCTGCCCGCCAATCAGCCCAGCATGCTGCCCCACGGCAGCATGGCCGCGCGCACCGCCTGCTGCATGTGCAGCACAAGGGGCTGGCTTGTGGCGGCCAGCGTTTTTGCGCTCTGCCACTGCCAGCGTGCAGCGTTTTCCGCGGCGCCCTGGATGGTGTAGCGTTGACCATCGAGCGCGAGCCAGGCGTGCACCGGGCTGCCGGGCGACAGCGGCCAGTCGTCGGCCAGGGCCGTGGTGCGCAGATCCAGGCGCAGGGCAAAGCAGGCTGGTGTTCCGGCCTGCACCAGGTAGAGCTGGCCACCGGTCAGATTGCTCGGAGCCAGCACGGCGTGGCCGCTGGCGCGGGATTGTGCGAGTGCCGCATCCATGCCCGGCGGCCAGCCAGCAGGCCAGGCAGGCGCGCCATGGTCATGGCGCAGCACTTCGCGCACCTGTGGGTAGGGGCGGGTGAGGGCGCTCCAGGGGGCCGGCTCGGTGGCGCGGCTTTCAGGTTGCAGCAAAACCAGCGTGGCCAGGATGGCCTCGTGCTGCACCATGCGCTGGCTGAGCACGCGGTGGGCAATGCGCGCGCCGGTGTCAAAACTGTCATGCAGTTGCTGCAGGCGCTGTTGCGCCAGCCAGACGCAGCCGGCTGCGCCCAGCACCAGCCAGGCCAGCCACCAGGGCGCCATGCGTCGCAATCCGTTCATGGGTAAATTCTGGCACGCGGTTTCACGGCACCGGCGGCTGCATCACGCGCTCGTACTGCGTGGGTGCCAGGCGCGCCACCAGCACGGCCACCAGCAGCGCCATGGCGCACTGCAGCCACCAGCCACCGGAGAACCCGCCGCCGCCCTGGTGCAGCCGCGCCATCAGCCAGGGCGGCAGGGCCGAGAGCAGAAAGCCGCCGCCCTGCATGAGCGCGTTCAACGCGCCGGCCTGCAGCGGCGCGCGCAAATGGTCCAGTGCCACCAGCATGAAGAAGGTGAAGCAGCCGCCCAGGCCCACGCCCAGCACGATGGCCGTGGCCAGTGGCGCGACAAGAGGTGCCATGGCCAGCAGCGCAAAGCCCAGCGCCTGGCAGCCCAGGGTGAACCATAGCCAGGGCCGGCGGTCTGGCCCGCCGCGCGCGGCCAGCACCGGCAGCAGCAGGGCCGCTGCCGCCTGAGCGATCGACAGCAGGGCGACCAGCGTGCCGCTCTGCGCGGCGCTCCAGCCCAGCTCCTGGTAGTGGGGCGCCAGCCACGCAATCATGCTGGCGTAGCCGCCGTTCATCAGGCCAAAGGCCAGCATCAGATACCAGGTGCGCGGGCGGCGCAGCAGCCAGGCGCTGGCGCCACGCTGCGTGGCGCCGGCCGCGGGCGTCGCCATGCGGCCCAGCTGCCACCAGGCCAGCGCCAGCGCCGCCAGCACCGGCAGCGTCCACAGCGCCAGGGCGCCGCTCCAGCCCAGGCCCCACTGCAGCGCCAGTGGTGACAGCTGCGCGCCTAAAGCGCCGCCGCCCATGAGGGAGGCCGAGTACACGCCCATCATCGGTGCCACGTGGCGTGGCGTGTGCAGCTTGATCAGGCCCGGCAGCGTGCCCTGTACCAGCGCCACGCCCACGCCGCACAGCGCGGCGGTGGCCAGCAGCCAGGCGGGCACCAGGCGCAGCGCGCAACCCAGGGCCAGCAGCGTGAGCGCCAGCGCCAGTGTGGGTCGTGCGCCCAGGCGGGGCAGTAGCGCAGGCGCCAGCCAGGTGCCCGCGCCCATCAGGGCCATGGGCAGCAGCGTGAGCCAGGCCAGCGCCTGCAGTCCCAGCCCGGTGTGCGCCTGTATGGTCGGCGTGAGCGGCCCGATGGCGGTGAGAAAGGGCCGCAGGTTCAGCGTGACCAGCACCACCGTGGCCAGCCAGGCCAGCGCGATGCGAGGGCGCTCAGCCACGGCGGCGTTGCAGCCTGAACGCGCTCAAATGTCTTCCAGCAGCGCGTAGGGCAGGGGCAGCAGCGTCAGCGGCACGCCCTGCGCGGCGCCCACCTGCAGCGCCCCGGCAGTGGCGGCAATCTGCAGCGACACCAGCGCATCCACGCCGCCACCGGGCGCAGCGGCAGCCTGCACCACCAGGCCCACGGGCTGCTCGGCGTCATCCTGTGCAAACACCTCGGCACCGACGGCGACCGGGGCCGGCGCATGGGCCAGGTAGGCGCGGCGCTTGAGCGTGCCACGGAACTGGCTGCGCGCCACCACCTCCTGGCCGGGGTAGCAGCCCTTCTTGAAGTTCACGCCACCCACCGATTCGTAGTTCAGCATCTGCGGCACGAAGGCCTCGACCACCGGGGCGGTCAGCGTGGCGACGCCGCTCCTCACCTCGCTCCACAGCCACAGCGCCTCGCTGGTCGGCGCGCCGGCGGGTGCGGGGCTGGCGGCGGGCGCCAGCCACAGCGCGCGCGGCTGGCCGTCGGCGGGGTACAGGCGCACCACGCTGGCGTCGCCCAGGTCGGCCTTGGCCCAGGGCTCGTCGCCCTCGGGCAGCGCGGCGCGCGCGGCGTCACCCAGCAGGCCGTAGAGGGCGTAGTCGCCGCTGGCATCGCTCAGGCGCGCCTTGGCGCGCAGCACGAACATGGACAGGCGCTTGAGCGTGGGCGCCAGCAGGTCGCGTGCGCAGACCAGCAGCACCTCGGCATCGCTGCGCTTGAAGGCGATGCAGCTGGCGAGCATGCGGCCCTTGGCCGTCAGCAGGGCGGCCAACCGTGCGTGCTGCTCGTCCAGCAGGGCAAAGTCCTGGGTCAGCTGGCCGTGGAGGAATTTGGCGGCGTCTTCACCGGCTACGCGGATCACGCCAAGATGGTTCAGGGGGGTCACGCCGTCCCGGGGCAGGGTGGACGGCGCTGGCTGCTTGTCGTTCATGCGCTGAATTATGATGCCCGGTTGTCTCTCTTACGGGCTGCAGGGTTGTGCGTCGTTTTCTCGTTTTGCTGGTGCTCATTGCCGTGATCGTTGGCGCCGCGGCCGCGTGGTGGCTGCAGGCGCCCCTGACACTGGCCGCGAACCAGTCGCTGGAGCTGGAGATAGAGCCCGGCACCACGCCGCGCGCCGTGGCCCGCGCCGTGGTTCAGGCCGGGGTGCAGACCGATGCCCGCCTGCTGTATTGGTGGTTTCGCCTGTCGGGCAAGGATCGCGGCATCAAGGCCGGCAATTACGAAATCCCCCAGGGCACCAGCCCCTATGAGTTGCTGCAGAAACTGGTGCGAGGCGAGGAGGCGCTGCGCGCCGTGACCCTGGTGGAGGGCTGGAGCTTCCGCCAGCTGCGCCAGGCCCTGGCACGCGCCGAGCAGCTCAAACCCGAGACCGCGGATTGGAGCGATGCCGACATCATGGCCCGCCTTGGGCATGCTGGCTTGGCCGCAGAGGGCCGTTTCTTTCCCGATACCTACACCTACGCCAAGGGCAGCAGCGATCTGGCCGTGCTCCGCCGCGCCCTGCATGCCATGGACAGACGTCTGGAAGCCGCCTGGGCGCAGCGCGCGCCGGATACGCCGCTCAAGTCCGCCGACCAGGCGCTGATCCTGGCCAGCATTGTCGAGAAGGAAACTGGCCGTGCCGAGGACCGCGCCCAGATCGCCGGCGTGTTCACCAACCGCCTGCGTGTGGGCATGCTGCTGCAGACCGACCCCACGGTGATCTACGGCCTGGGCGAAAAATTTGACGGCAACCTGCGCCGGCGCGACCTGCAGGCCGACACACCCTACAACACCTACACCCGCGCCGGCCTGCCGCCCACCCCGATCGCCATGCCGGGCCGCGCCGCGCTGCTGGCCGCCGTGCAGCCGGCGCAAACCAGGGCGCTGTACTTTGTGGCGCGCGGCGACGGTTCCAGTCACTTCAGCGAATCGCTGGACGAGCACAACCGCGCCGTCAATCGCTACCAACGCGGGCAGAAATAAATGCAAGGCCTGTTCATCACCTTCGAGGGCATAGACGGCGCGGGCAAGTCCTCGCATATCGACACCCTGGCACAGGCCCTGCGCGCCGCCGGGCGCCAAGTGACGCTCACGCGTGAACCGGGTGGCACGCCGCTGGCCGAGAAGCTGCGCGCCATGCTGCTGCACGATGCCATGGACGCGTTGACCGAGACGCTGCTGGTGTTTGCCGCGCGGCGCGACCATCTGCGCGTGGTGATAGAGCCGGCGCTGGCGCGCGGCGACGTGGTGCTGTGCGACCGCTTCACCGACGCCACCTTTGCCTACCAGGGGGTAGGGCGCGGCTTTGATCTGCAGGTGCTCTCTTATATGGAGCGCCTTGCGCAGACGGGTATTGCCCTAGAGCCCGATTTGATGCGAAACCCGGATCTGACCCTGTGGTTCGACGTACCGCCCGAGGTGGCGGCCGAGCGCCTGGCCGCCGCGCGCACCCCCGATCGCTTCGAGGCCGAGGGCGTGGAGTTTTTCACCCGCGTGGCGCGCGGCTATGCCGATCGTGCCGCCGGCGCCACGCAGCGCTTTGCCCGCCTGGACGGCGCCCAGCCGCGCGCGCAGGTCGCCGCCCAGATGCTGGCCGCCGTGGCCGCGCGTGGTTGGCTGCAGGGGGCCACGCCATGACGGCGGTCGCGCCCTGGATTGTCGCGCAGCGCACACAGCTCTTGGCCCAGCGCGGCCATGCCTGGCTGCTGCAGGGGCCCTCGGGCCTGGGCCAGTACCAGCTGGCGCTGGAGCTGGTGCGCGCCTGGCTGTGCGAGGCGCCCACCGAGCAGGGCGCCTGTGGCCAGTGCGCCAGCTGCCACGGCATAGCGGTGCACACCCATGCCGACCTGTGCGTGCTCATGCCCGAGACGCAGATGCTGGCCCTGGGCTGGCCCCTGCCCGAGAAGGCCCAGGCCGAGATCGAGGACAAGAAGCGCAAGCCCAGCCGCGAGATCCGCGTCGAGGCCATGCGCGACGCCGTCGAGTTTGCCCAGCGCACCAGCGGGCGCGGGCGCGGCAAGGCGGTGCTGGTGTTCCCCGCCGAGCAGATGAACCATGTCACGGCCAACGCGCTGCTGAAGACGCTGGAGGAGCCGCCCGGTGACGTGCGCTTTGTGCTCGCCACCGAGGCCGCGCACGAGCTGCTGCCCACCATACGCAGCCGCTGCCTGGGCCACACCATGCTCTGGCCCCGGGCCGACGTGGCGCAGGCCTGGCTGGTGGAGCAGGGCGTGACGCCGGATGCGGCTCAGGCACTGCTGCGCGCCGCCGGTGGCCGGCCCGACGACGTGCTGGCCCTGCACCGCGCCGGCCGCAGCCCCCAGGCCTGGGCGCTGATCCCCAGGGCCATGGCGCGCGGTGAGGTGGCGGCCCTGGCCGACCTGGAACCGGCCCAGGCCGTGGATGCGCTGCAAAAGCTCTGCCACGACCTGCTGGCCAGCCGCGTGGGCGCACAGCCGCGCTACTTTGCCGCAGCCGACCTGCCGCAGGCGCCGGGCGTGGGCCCACTCACGCGCTGGTCGCGCGCCCTGATGCAGGAGGCGCGCACGGCCGATCACCCCTTCAACGCCGGCCTGATGCTGGAGTCGCTTGTAGCGCAGGCGAAGAGCACACTAAACTCTCGCCGTTGAACGACCAAAGCCACCCATGAGCAGTCCCTCCACAGCGCCGCGCCCCAGCGTCATGCAGCTGAACATCAAGGAAAAGGCCGCGCTGTACGCGGCCTACATCCCGTTCTTCGAGGAAGGCGGCATCTTCGTGCCGACGCCGCGCGAGTACAAGCTGGGCGACGATGTCTACGTGCTGCTGACGCTACCCGATGACCCGCAGCGCTACCCCGTGGCCGGCCGTGTGGCCTGGGTGACCCCCGCACGCGCGGCCGGCAACCGCACGCAGGGCGTGGGCATCCAGTTCCCCAAGGACGAAAAATCGCGCCAGCTCAAGCACAAGATCGAGGAAATCCTGGGCACCGCCCTGGCCTCGGACAAGCCCACGCAGACCATTTGAGCTTTACCCGCTCAACCGCCGACCGCGCGCCGGTCGGCGTTTTTGTTTCTTTACCACCATGTTTGTCGATTCTCACTGTCACCTGAACTTTCCCGAGCTGATCGACCAGCTGCCGCAGATCCGCCAGGCCATGGCTGCGGCCCAGGTTGATCGCGCGCTGTGCATTTGCACCACGATGGAGGAATTTGCCGCCGTGCATGGCCTGGCCACCCGCTACGACAATTTCTGGGCCACCGTGGGCGTGCATCCCGACACCGAGCACATGACGGAGCCGTCCGTGCAAGACCTGGTCGAGCGCGCCGCGCTGCCGCGCGTGGTGGCCGTTGGCGAGACCGGGCTGGACTACTACGGTATGGAGGACCGCAAGGGCGGACGCAGCATTGCCGACCTGGATTGGCAGCGCGAGCGTTTTCGCACCCATATCCGCGCGGCGCGGTTGACGGGCAAGCCCTTGGTGATCCACACCCGCAGCGCATCCGAGGACACGTTGGTCATCCTGCGCGAGGAAGGCGAGGACGGCGGCGCGGGCAGCGCCGGCGGGGTATTCCACTGCTTCACCGAGAGCGCCCAGGTGGCGCGCGCGGCGCTGGACATGGGTTTCTACGTCTCCTTCTCGGGCATCATCACCTTCAAGAGCGCGCAAGACCTGCGCGATGTGGCGGCCTTCGTGCCCATGGACAGGCTGCTGATCGAAACCGACAGCCCCTACCTGGCGCCCGTGCCCTACCGCGGCAAGACCAACAACCCGTCCTACGTGCCCTTCGTGGCCCGGCAGATCGCGGCCGTGAAGGGGCTGGCCGTGGAGCAGGTGGCCGAGGCCACCAGCCGCAATTTTGAACAGCTGTTCTTGCAAGGAGCCGCCGCATGACGCGCCGCCGCACCACCCTGGCCTGGCTGGCATGGGCCGCCACGGTTCCCGTCTCGGGCTGCGCCCATGCGGGTGCCTACGAGGATTTCTTCAAGGCCATAGAGCTGGACAACGGCGCCGCCATCAGCGATCTGCTCAAACGCGGCTTCGACCCGAATGCGCGTGACCCCAAGGGCCAGCCGGCGCTGGTCGTGGCGCTGCGCGAGGATTCGCGCAAGGCCGCCGCGGCCCTGATCGGCGCCAGGGGCCTGAAGGTGGAGGAGCGCAACGCCAAGGACGAAAGCGCCCTGATGCTGGCCGCGCTGCGCGGCAACCTGCCGGCGGCGCGCGCCCTGATCAAACTCGACGCCGACGTCAACAAGACCGGCTGGACGCCGCTGCACTACGCCGCCTCGGGCACCACGCAGGACGCCAAGGCCATGGTGGCGCTGCTGCTGGAAGAAAACGCCTACATTGACGCCGCCTCGCCCAACGGCACCACGCCGTTGATGATGGCCGTGCGCTACGGCCCGGGCGATGTGGCGCGGCTCTTGGTGCAGGAGGGCGCCGACCCGACGCTGAAGAACGAACTGGGCCTGACGGCGCTGGACTTTGCCCGCCAGGCCGACCGCGCCGACATGGTGGAGCTGATCGCCCAGGCCGTGCGCCGGCGCCAGCCCAGTGCAGGCAAATGGTAATGCTATAAAAATAATTGCTATCTGCGCTTGATACACAAGCGTTAAGGCGGTATTTTGCTGTTGAATTGGTGATGGAGAACTCCTGCGAAAGCGGCTGGCATGGGGTTCACGAAGATTCTTTTAAATGCGAACGATTTGCATTTAGAATGAATTCTCCAACCACACACCGGAGGATCGCATGGAGTACTCGCCTTCTTCATCCAGCTGCCAGCATGCCTTGCTGGCGCGCAGCCCGCTCGGTCATGTGACCGTCTGCCCGGATTGCGCCGTGGTGCATCTGTCGCTCAACTGCGTCTCCGTGCGGCTGGAGGTGGAGGCCTTCGCCGCCCTGGCCGAGATGCTGAATCGGGCCCAGGAATGCCTGCATGGCAGCCGGCCAGCGCAGGGCCTCGGCCATGGCGGCCAGGCGTGCGCGGTGCACTGAAGAGCGGGTCTGCGCACCATGGACAGGCTGCAGCAACAGGCCGGGTCGGCGCTGCGGGCCGACGTTGCCCATGTCGTTGGTCTGGCCGGCGAGCATGGGGTCTTGTCCCGCGAGCTGGGCAGGGTGCAGGAGCGCTGCTCCCGGGTCATCGCCGAGCAGTCGGCCGAGATCGAACGGCTCAAGGCCCAGCTGCTGCGCCAGCGCGCCGTGGCGATCGCCAAGGACACGCGGATTGCCTTCCTGGCGCAGGATCTGGAGCGGCTCAAGGCGTCGCTGCCGGAGTATGCAAACACCATGAAACTGCGCGAGAAGCTGGAGCAGCTCGGCGCCCGGCAGGCCGATCTGGACGCGCAGAATGCAAGGCTGCGCCGGCAGCTGGCTGAAGCGCAGCATATGCTGGGCCAGCATGCGACCGGGGGTAGGCCCGATCCGGTCGCGCAGCATCACGGCGACGCGCCCAGGGCCATCCCGGTGACCGTTCACTCAAGGAAAAAAACCATTTTGTGCGTGGGTGGCCGCAACGGCCATATGTCCAGCTACCGGGATGCCGTGGAGAAGGCAGGCGGCCATTTTGCGCACCACGACGGCGCTCTGGAGGATAGGCAAGGGACGCTGGACGCGGTGCTTGCCGCGGCCGATCTGGTCATCTGCCAAACCGCCTGCATCAGCCACAACGCCTATTGGCGCGTCAAGGATTTTTGCCAGCGCACCGGCAAGCAATGCGTGTTCGTGGAGAACCCCAGCACCTCTTTGTTGACCCGCAAGCTGCAACAAATCGCCGCCGATGAGGTTGCTGCAAAGCCGGTTGCCAGCTCCCGCTGGTGACCGGCCTGAGGGCGTCATTTGCCCGCGCCGCTGCCTGCAATGCGCCGCGCATAGGCCGCCAGCACGATGCGCTCGGAGTGCACCAGGTAGTCGCCCAGCGCCGCCGCAGCCTCTTGGGGTTGGCCGGCTTCGAACAGGTCGATGATCTTCACGTTGCTGTCCACATAGGGTGCGTGCAGAAACTCCGGGTCGTCCAGCAGCCCGAAGGCCAGGCGCAGCTCGGCCAGCAGGTGGGTGAACATGTCGTTCAGCCGCTCGCTGTCGGCCAGCGCCACGATGGCCTTGTGGAACTCCATGTTGGCCGTGCCCACGCCGCGCCAGTCGCCGGCCTCGCGCCAGCGCAGGGCCGCGTCCACGGCCTGGCGCATCTGCTTGCGGGCGGGGTGGCGCGGGTAGGCCTGGGCCAGGGCCTGGCATTCAACGAGCCGGCGCACGCGGTAGATGTCGATGATGGCCGCGATGCTGGGCACGGCCACCGACACGCCACGGTTGGGCTCGTGTTTCAGCAGTCCTTCCTTGGTCAGCATGCGGAAGGCCTCGCGCAGCGTGTTGCGCGAGATTTCCAGGCTGTCGCTCAGGGCCGCTTCGGACAGGCGCTGGCCCGGGGCGAACTCACCATGCACGATTTTCTCGCGCACCTGCTCCGCAATGCGGTCGGAGAGGTTTTGTTGCGGGTCGGCGGCACTCGTCATGGGCTGGGCGGGCTGGTGTTGAGGCAGCAAGTGTAGCCAGCACCCGCATGCCCGTTTGCCGCATGGCGGCAGCGCTGCGGGGGTGATCTCAGGGTTTTTCAGGATGCAAATTGCCACTCATTTGATAAATCATTGTTGAACAATTTAAGTTGAATGGTTCTGCGATCCTGCGATCCTGCGGTGCTTGTGGGCTGTAGGACAGGTTCCGCAGCGTCGGGGCGCTGCTTGCTTTTTGCCCGCGGAAGTTTGTAAATGCGATCTGCGCATGGGCGCCGCAGCGCAGCCCCGTGGGACTTGCCTTCACTTGTTTGTTTTCAACTGTCAATCCAAGGAGTCACCTCATGAAACGCATTCTTCTGTCGGTTGTCTGCCTGGCGGCGGCGGCTTCCCAGGCCCAGGTGAAGTGGGATCTGCCCACGGGCTACGCGGCCAACACCTTCCAGACGCAGAACAACCAGCAGTTCGCCAAGGAGGTGGACGAGCTCACCGGCGGCAAGCTCAAGATCACGCTGCACCCGGGCGGCTCGCTCTACAAGGCCAATGAGATCAAGCGCGCGGTGCAGACCGGCCAGGTGCCGGCGGCCGAGTTCATCCTCTCCGGTGCAGCGAATGAGAACCCCTTGTACGGCGTTGACTCCGTGCCCTTCCTGGCCAGCTCGTACGCCGATGCCTGGCGCCTGTACCAGGCGGCCAAGCCGGCGCAGGAGAAGCTGCTGGCCTCGCAGGGCATGCAGCTGCTCTACAGCGTGCCATGGCCGGGCCAGTCGCTGTACTCCAACAAGCCGGTGCAGTCGCCTGCCGACCTGGTGGGCACCAAGATGCGCGCCTACAACCCGACCTCCACACGCATCGCCCAGCTGCTCAAGGCGCAGCCGGTCACCATCCAGCTGTCCGAGCTCGGGCAGGCGCTGGCCACGAACACGGTGAACAACTTCCTTACCTCCAGCGCCAGCGGCGTGGAGAGCAAGCTGTATGAGCAGATCAAGTACTTCTACCCGGTGAACGCCTGGCTGCCGCGCAATGCCACGGTGGTCAACAAGAAGGCCTTCGACAGCCTGGACAAGGGCCTGCAGGACGCCGTGCTGAAGGCTGCCGCCACGGCCGAGAAGCGCGGCTGGGAGAGCAGCGAGCGTCTGGACAAGGAGTTCCTGAAGGAGCTGGCCGCCAAGGGCATGACCGTCTCCGAGCCGTCGGACGCGCTGAAGAAGGAGTTCGCCCGCATCGGCACCGTCATGACCGAGGAATGGGTGAAGGCGGCGGGCGCCGAGGGCAAGGCCATCGTCGACGCGTACAACAAGCGCTGACCTGTCTCATCGGGACGCGGGCCGCATAGGCACTGCGTCCCTTTCCATCCACTTTCAGAGCCCGCCCGGAGCCCGCCATGGATCAGCTCTTCCGACCTTTGTACCGCCTGCTCATAGCGCTCGCCTGCCTTTCCATGGTGGCTGCGTTCGTGATCGTCATGCTCGGCATCCTGGCGCGCCAGGTGACGTTCATCGACATCCAGGGGCTGGATGCCTATGCCGGCTACGCCATTGCCGCCACGCTGTTCTTTGCCTTGCCCACGGCGCTGATGCATGGCGACCATATCCGCGTCACGCTGCTGCTTGACCGTATGGGCAGCCGTACCCGTGCGGCTTTTGAGTGGGCCATGCTGATTGCGGGCCTGGGCCTGGCGCTCTATCTGGCCTGGTTTGCCGCGCGCGCCGTGTGGCTGTCCTACATCACGCACGACGTCTCACCCGCGGCCGACGCCACGCCGCTGTGGATTCCGCAGCTGTGCATGGCGATTGGCTGTGCGGCCTTTGCGCTGGCGTTTCTGGATGCCATCGTGGCGCGCTGGCGCGGGCGTGAATGGTTCATTGCCGGCCCGGGCTCGGTGGCCGAATAAAGGAGAACAACATGGACATGATGGCTGCACTGGTGCTGATCATTGCGCTGTTCGCGGTGCTCGGCGCGGGCATGTGGATCGGCCTGGGCCTGCTGGCCGTGGGACTCATCGGCATGGGGCTGTTCACCAGCCGCCCGGTGGGCGACAGCATGATGCTGACGATCTGGGGCGCCAGCTCGGCCTGGACGCTGACGGCGCTGCCGCTGTTTCTGTGGATGGGCGAGATTCTGTTTCGCAGCAAGCTATCGGACAGCATGTTCCGCGGCCTGGCGCCGTGGATGGACAAACTGCCAGGGCGCCTGCTGCACACCAACGTGGTCGGCTGCACCATCTTTGCCGCCATCTCCGGCTCTTCGGCCGCCACCTGCGCCACCATCGGCAAGATGACCCTGCCCGAGCTGAAAAAGCGCGGCTACCCCGACGCCATGGCCGTGGGCACGCTGGCGGGCTCGGCCACGCTGGGGCTGCTGATTCCGCCCTCCATCATCATGATCGTCTATGGCGTGGCGGCGAACGTGTCGATTGCCAAGCTGTTCCTGGCCGGCGTGTTCCCGGGGCTGCTGCTGGCCGGGCTGTTCATGGCCTATATCGCTACCTGGGCGTTGTTCAACCGGGACAAGGTGCCGGCGTCGGACATGTCCATGGGCTTCATGCAGAAGATTTACGAATCCCGCTTTCTCATACCGGCGGTGATCCTGATCGGCCTGGTGCTCGGCGGCATCTATAGCGGCGTGGCAACCGCCACCGAGGCCGCTGCCCTGGGCGTGGCCGGCGCGCTGGGCCTGGCAGCCATTGAGGGGTCGCTGACCTGGCAGAAGTTCACCGAGGGCCTGGTCGCCGCCTGCCGCGTGTACTGCATGATCGGCCTGATCCTGGCCGGGGCGGCCTTCCTCACGCTGGCCATGGGCTTCATCGGCCTGCCGCGCCACCTGGCCGAATGGATAGGCTCGCTGCATCTGTCGCCGTTTGCCCTGCTGATGATGCTGACGGTGTTCTTCATCGTGCTGGGCTGCTTTCTGGACGGCATCTCCATGGTGGTGCTGACGATTGCCGTGCTGCTGCCCACGGTCGAGGCCGCGGGCTACGACCTGATCTGGTTTGGCATCTTCATCGTGCTGGTGGTGGAGATGGCGCAGATCACGCCGCCCGTGGGGCTGAACCTGTTCGTCATCCAGGGCCTGACCAAGCGTGACATAGGCTGGATCGCCCGCGTGGCCGCGCCCATGTTCTTCGTCATGCTGGCCGCCGTGATCATGCTCTATGTCTGGCCGCAGATCGTGCTCTGGCTGCCTTCGCACATGTAAGGGAGTGCGCCATGTCCGTGATCGACCTGAACAGCGACCTGGGCGAGAGCCTGGGCGCCTGGAGCATGGGCGACGACGCCGCCATGCTCGACATCGTCAGCAGCGCCAACGTGGCCTGCGGCTTTCATGCGGGCGACCCGGCCGGCATCCTGGCCACGCTCCGGGCCGCAAAGGCGCGCGGCGTGGCCGTGGGCGCGCATGTGGCCTATCCGGATCTGATCGGCTTTGGCCGGCGCAACATGGATGTGGCCAGCCCCGACCTGGTGGCCGACGTGATCTACCAGATCGGCGCCCTGCAGGGCCTGGCGCAGGCGGCCGGCACGCGCATCGCCTACGTCAAGCCCCATGGCGCGCTGTACAACACCATTGCGCACGACGAGCGCCAGGCGCGCGACGTGATTGCCGCCATCCGCGCCGTCGATGCCGGCCTGGCACTGGTGGTGCTGGCGGCCTCGCCGCTGGTGCAATGGGCGCGGGACGCCGGCCTGCGCGTGATCGCCGAGGCCTTTGCCGATCGTGGCTACACGCCCCAGGGCACGCTGGTGTCGCGCCGCGACAAGGGCGCCGTGCTGCACGACAGCGCCCTGGTGGCCCGGCGCATGCTGCGCCTGGTGAAAGACGGCGTGGTCGAGGCCATCGATGGCAGCCTGGTTCGCCTGGACGCCCAGTCCATCTGCGTGCACGGCGACAGCCCTGGCGCCGTGGAGATGGCGCGCGCCGTGCGCAAGGCGCTGGAGGCGGACGGCGTTGCCGTGCGGCCATTTGTTTGACGGCTGATTGACGGGAGCCAGCACCATGACGAACAACCCATTGCAACAGGCCCACACCCCTGCTCAGGCCGCCGCTCGCCAGGCGCGCGCTGCCTACCGCGCCGGCCTGAAGCAGCCCACGGCAGGCGTGGCGCCCGGCATGACCCAGGCCAACATGATTGCGCTGCCGCGCGACTGGGCCTGGGACTTTCTGCTCTACGCCCAGCGTAACCCCAAGCCCTGCCCGGTGCTGGACGTGATCGAGGCCGGTGCGCACCACACGGTGCTGGCCGAAGGCGCCGACATCCGCACCGACATTCCGCTGTACCGCGTCTGGCGCCATGGCAAGCTGGCCGAGGAGGTGCAGGACGCCACGGCCCTGTGGGCCGAGCACCCGGACCTGGTCACCTTTCTGATCGGCTGCAGCTTCACGTTTGAAACCCCGCTGCAGGAGGCCGGCATCGAGGTGCGCCACATTGCCGACGGCGGCAACGTGCCCATGTACCGCACCAGTCGCCAATGCCGCCCGGCAGGGCGCCTGCATGGCGAGATGGTGGTGTCCATGCGGCCCATTCCCGCGCACCGCGTGGCCGATGCGGTCAGCATCTCGGCGCGCTTTCCCGCCGTGCATGGCGCACCCGTGCATGTGGGCGACCCGGCCGCGCTGGGCATTGCCGATCTGGCCAGGCCCGACTTTGGCGACCCGGTGCGTATCGAGCCCGGCGAGATCCCCGTGTTCTGGGCCTGCGGCGTCACGCCCCAGGCGGCGGTGATGGCCTCGGGCGTGCCGTTCGCGGTCACGCATGCGCCGGGCTATATGTTTATCACTGATGTGCCCGACAGCAGCTACCACGTCTGATATGCGCTTCCTGCCCGTCTCATTGAACGCGCTGCTGGTGGAGCTGGCCGATCTGGATCAGACCCTGGCGCTGCTGGCTTCGCTGCAGCGCGAGCCCCTTCCGGGCGTGCAGGAGTTGGTGCCTGCGGCGCGCACCATCCTCGTGCAGTTCCGCCCTTCGGCCACCAGCGTGGCCGCGTTGGTGCAGGCTATTGCCGCGCGCGACCTGTCGCAGCAGGTGCGGCGCGACGCCACCCTGGTGGAAATCCCCGTGCACTACGACGGCGAGGATCTGGCCGAGGTGGCGCAAATCCTGGGCATCACGCCCGAGGAGCTGGTGCGCCGCCACACAGGTAGCGACTACAGCGTGGCCTTCGTCGGCTTTGCGCCGGGCTTTGCCTACCTGTCGGGCGGGCATGAGAGCCTGGATGTGCCGCGCCGCGCCACGCCGCGCACGCGCATTCCGGCGGGCGCCGTGGCGCTGGCCGGGCGCTTCAGCGGCGTCTATCCGCAGGCCAGCCCCGGGGGCTGGCAGATCCTGGGCACCACGCCGCTGGCCATGTGGGACATAGAGCGCGAGCAGCCGGCGCTGCTGCAGCCGGGTTTTCGCGTGCGTTTTGTCGATATTGCTACTCTGTCTGTAGCTGTTCGCGCAGAACTGGAGAGCGCTGCAGACCAAAAACACTTGAAGCCCGCAGCGCCCGCACCAGCGCGGGGGCCGGCGCTGGAGGTGCGCTCGCCCGGCCTGCTCACGCTGCTGCAAGACATGGGCCGGCCCGGTTTGGCGGGGCAGGGCGTGTCGGCCTCCGGTGCGCTGGACCAGGGCGCCTGCCGCACGGCGAATCGGCTGGTGGGCAACCCACCCGACATGGCCTGCCTGGAGACCGTGAACGGCGGCCTGCGGCTGATGAGCCATGGCGACACCGTGGTCGCCGTGACCGGCGCCGATGCGCCCCTGACGCTTACCAGCGCCGGTGGCCTGCGCACCAGCGTGCCGCGCTACCAGCCCCTGGCCCTGGCGCATGGCGATCTGCTGGCCATTGGCGAGCCCGTTGCCGGCACGCGCTGCTATGTGGCGGCGCGCGGCGGCTATGACGTGGCCCCCATCCTCGGCAGCCTGAGCACCGACACCCTGGCCCATGTCGGCCCGCCGGCGCTGGCGGCGGGCGACCGGCTTGCCTTGCGCCCCGTGGCGCGGGGCTCGATAGTCGGTGGCGCCGAGCTGCCGCCCGATGATCTGCCCGGCCCCGATGGGGAGGTGGTGCTGGACGTGATCATGGGCCCGCGCACCGACTGGTTCACGCCCCAGGCCGTGCAGCTGCTCGCCAGTCAGCGCTGGCGCGTCACGCCCCAGTCCAACCGCGTGGGCCTGCGCCTGGCGGGCGAGCAGCCGCTGACCCGCTCCATCACCCAGGAGCTGCCCAGCGAGGGCACGCCCACCGGCGCCATCCAGGTGCCGGCCAGCGGCCAGCCGGTGCTGTTCCTGGCCGACCACCCGCTGACCGGCGGCTACCCCGTGATCGCCTGCATCGCGCCGCACCACCTCGATCGCGCGGGCCAGATCCCCGTGAACGCCTGGGTGCGCTTCAACCCCATCCGGCCCTTCGAGGCCATCAACCGTCCTTGAATGCCATGAAAAAAGTCCTCATTGCCAATCGCGGAGAAAACGACCGCGCAGCGGGCGTTTCATCACATTGCGGTGCCTGCGCAGCAGGCGACGGCGTTCTCGCCATCCAGCATTTACTGAAGGCGAAAGGTTTGAAGTCATGAAGAAGGTTCTGATTGCCAATCGGGGCGAGATCGCCGTCCGTGTGGTGCGCGCCTGCCGCGACTACGGCGTGCAGTCCGTCGCCGTGTATGCCAATGCCGACATCGACGCCCTGCACGCACGCATGGCCGACGAGGCCTGGGGGCTTGACGGTGACCGCCCGGCAGACACCTATCTGCACATAGAAAAACTGCTGGACATCGCCCGCAAGAGCGGCGCCGACGCCGTGCACCCCGGCTACGGCTTCCTGTCCGAGAGCGCAGCCTTTGCCCAGGCCGTGCTTGATGCGGGCCTGGCCTGGATTGGCCCCACGCCCCAGGCGATTGCGCGCCTGGGCGACAAGCTGGAGGCGCGCAAGATTGCGCTAAAAGTGGGCGCGCCGCTGGTGCAGGGCACGTCGGAGCCGGCAAAAGACGCCGCCGAGGTGCTGGCCTTTGCCGAGCAGCATGGCCTGCCCATCATCATCAAGGCGGCGTTTGGCGGTGGCGGGCGTGGCATGAAGATCGCGTGGCGCATGGATGAGGTGGCCGAGCTGTACGCGTCTGCCGTGCGCGAGGCCACGGCGGCCTTTGGCCGCGGCGAATGCTTTGTCGAGCAGTTTCTGGACAAGCCGCGCCATATCGAGGCCCAGGTGATGGGCGACAAGCATGGCAAGGTGGTGGTGCTGGGCACGCGCGACTGCTCGTTGCAGCGGCGCAACCAGAAGCTGGTGGAAGAAGCACCCGCACCGTTTTTGACCGACGCCCAGCGCCAGCGCATCCACCAGGCCGCGCACGACATCTGCGCCGAGGTCGGCTACGAGAGCGCGGGCACGGTGGAATTTTTGCTCTCGGGCAGCGGCGCCCTATCGTTTTTGGAGGTGAACACGCGCCTGCAGGTCGAGCACCCGGTGACCGAGCAGACCACCGGCCTGGATCTGGTGCTGGAGCAGCTGCGCGTGGCCGACGGTCTGCCCCTGTCCATCACCGAGACGCCCGCGCCACTGGGCCATGCGTTTGAATTCCGCATCAACGCCGAGGACGTGGGCCGCGGCTTTCTGCCCACGCCCGGGCCCGTGCAGCGCTTTGATGCGCCCAGCGGCCCCGGCGTGCGCGTGGACTCGGGCGTGCAGGCGGGCTCCATCGTGCCCGGCACTTTCGACTCGCTGATGGCCAAGCTCATCGTCACCGGCAGCACGCGCGAGCAGGCGCTGGCACGTGCGCGCCGCGCGCTGGCCGAGTTTCAGATCGATGGCGTGGCCAGCGTGCTGCCGTTTCACCGGGCGGTCATGGAGCAGGCGGACTTCATAGCCGCCGATGGCTTCAAGGTGCATACGCGCTGGATAGAAACCGCCTTTGCCAACGACCTCGCGGCGGCGGTACGTGCCGCGCCCCAGGCCGACGCCAGCCTGGTGCGCTGCGCCATCGAGATCGATGGCCGGCGCCTGCAACTGGGCCTGCCGGCCGTGCTGCTGCAGGGGCTGGCCGCCGCCGGCGGCGCATCGGCCACTGCGGCCGTCGCCCAGGAGTCGGTGGACGAGGCCGCCGTCGCCGCCCCCATCGCCGGCAACCTGCACGCCTGGAAGGTAGGGGAGGGCGATGCCGTTCAGGCCGGCGACGTCATTGCCGTCATGGAGGCCATGAAGATGGAAATGCAGGTCACTGCGCACCGCTCCGGCCGCATCACGCTGCAGGCGGCGGCCGGCAGCTACCAGGCGGCAGGCTCTTGCATCGCGCGCATTACTTGATGGTTTGAAGGTTTTTTGGCCTCTGGCCCTTATAGGGTAAGCGCGAGTAGCTATCTTTTTTGCGTCAAGAGGTGTGTGCCTGCAGGCGCGCAAACAGCCCGCCGGCGGCCACCAGCTCGGCATGCGTGCCCTGCTCGGCAATGCGCCCGCGCTCCATCACCACAACGCGGTCGGCATGCTCGATGGTGGACAGGCGGTGGGCGATGACCAGGGTGGTGCGCCCGCGCATCAGGCGCTGCAGGGCGTCTTGCACCAGGCGTTCGGACTCGGTATCGAGCGCCGAGGTGGCCTCGTCCAGGATCAGGATGGGCGCGTCCTTGTACAGCGCGCGTGCGATTGCCAGGCGCTGGCGCTGCCCACCCGACAGCTGCGTGGCGTTGTGCCCCACGATGGTGTGCACGCCCTGGGGCAGGGCGGCCACATGCTCGGCCAGGTTGGCGGCCGCCAGGCAGTGCTGCACCCGCTCTTCGTCGATGGCGGCACCCAGGGCCACATTGGCGGCAATGCTGTCGTTGAACATCACCACGTCCTGGCTGACCATGGCGAATTGCGCGCGCAGCGACTCCAGGCGCCAGTCCTGCGCGGCCACGCCGTCGATCAGCACCTGGCCGCTGCTGGCTGCCACAAAGCGCGGCAGCAGGTTCACCAGCGTGGTCTTGCCGGCGCCCGACGGCCCGACCAGGGCCACGATCTCGCCGGGGCGGATGTCCAGGCTCACGCCGCTGAGCGCGGGCGCATGCTCGCTGTCAAACGACACGTTCACATCGCGCAGGCTGATGGCGCCCTGGGCATGCTGCACGGCATGCGTGCCGCCGGTTTCGGCCGGTGCGTCGCTGAGCAGCAGCAGGCCGCGCTCCAGCGCCGCCACGCCGCGCGTGATCGGGTTGGCCACATCGGCCATGCGGCGTATCGGCGCAATCAGCATCAGCATGGCCGCGATGAACGAGGCAAAGCCGCCCACCGACACATCCTTGGCACCATGGCCATGGCTTTGCCACAGGGCGATGCAGATCACGGCCGACAGGGCGCCGGCGGCCAGCAGCTGCGTGGTGGGCGTCATGGCCGCCGAGGCGATGGTGGATTTGATGGCCAGGTGGCGCAGGCGCTGGCTCAGGCTGTTGAAGCGCGCGGCCTGACCGGCTTGTGCGCCATGCAGGCGCACCATGCGGTGGGCGAGCACGTTCTCTTCCACCACATAGGCCAGGTCGTCGGTGGCCTGCTGGCTGCTCTTGGTGATCTTGTACAGACGGCGCGACAAGGCCTTCATGATCCAGCCCACGCCGGGCACCATGACGGCCACGATGAGCGTGAGCTGCCAGTTTAAATAAATCAGGTAACCCAGTAACGCCACCAGGGTGAAGCCGTCGCGCGACACGCCAATCAGCGCCTGCACCAGCGAGGTGAAGCCGGTCTGCACCTCATACACCACGGTGTTCGACAGGGTGCTTGCCGACTGCTGCCGAAACAGCGCCATGTCGGCCGCCAGCAGTCGCTCGAACAGGGCCGTGCGCAGGCGCAGCATGCCTTCGTTGGCGATGCGCGAGAGCGCATACTGGCCAGTGAACTGGGCCAGTCCGCGCACCAGGAACACACCGATGATGGCCGTGGGAACCATCCACAGATTCAGTGATCCCTCCGTGAAGCCCTGATCGAGCAAGGGTTTGAGCAGCGCGGGTATCAGCGGCTCGGTGATGGCGGCCACCACGGTGGCCAGCAAGGCCATGGCCCAGGCCAGACGCTGGTAACCAAAATACGCATGCAGGCGCCGCAGCCGGGCTAACAGCGATGGTGTTGGCGGCTGGGGGGGCTTGGGCGCGCTATGATTCAAGTCTTGCATGAGGGGCGGATTCTACGCAGCAGCACAGTTTGTGACATGGCGCGCTACGCTATGTGTAACATCGCAGGTTCTGTTGACCGGCACTAAACGGTTATTTGACGGTTATTCAACGGTTGCCAATGACTATCGAGCGCACCTTCCCATCCTCACCCCTTCGCGCGGCCATGCCGCACATCTCGCGCCGCCATGCTGTCGCAGCACTGGCCGCCGCCTCCAGCCTGCCAGCACTTGCCCAGTTCCGTGTCGAGATCACGGGCGTGGGCCTGACGCAACTGCCGATCGCCATCGCGCCGCTGCGCGGTGAGGCGCAGTCGCCGCAGAAGATCTCCGCCATCGTGCAGGCCGACCTGGAGCGCAGCGGCCGCTTTGTCGGCGTTGACGCCTCGGGCGTGCCGCTCGATGAAACCTCACGCCCGGACCTGTCGCAGTGGCGCCAGCGCAAGGCCGACGCCCTGAACACCGGCAGCGTGACGCGTCTGGCCGACGGGCGCTTTGACGTGCGCTTCAGGCTATGGGATGTGGTCAAGGGCCAGGATCTGGGCGGACAGAGCTTTGTCGTGACGCAGGCCGACCTGCGCCTGGTGGCGCACCGCATCGCAGATTTCATCTACGAGAAGCTCACCGGCGAACGCGGTGTGTTCTCCACGCGCATCGCCTATGTCACCAAGGTGGGCGCGCGCTACAGCCTGTGGGTGGCCGATGCCGATGGCGAAAATGCCCAGTCGGCACTGTCAAGCCCCGAGCCCATCATCTCCCCGGCCTGGTCGCCCACGGGTACGCAATTGGCCTATGTGTCGTTCGAGTCGCGCAAGCCGGTGGTCTATGTGCACGATGTGGCCACGGGCAAGCGCCGGCTGATCGCCAACTTCCGCGGCTCCAACAGCGCTCCCGCCTGGTCGCCCGACGGGCGCACCCTGGCCGTCACATTGAGCCGCGACGGTGGCTCGCAGCTCTACACCATCGACGCGGGCGGCGGCGAGCCGCGCCGCCTGATGCAAAGCGCCGGCATTGATACCGAGCCGGCCTTTTCCAGCGACGGCCGCAGCATTTACTTCGTCAGCGACCGTGGCGGCTCACCACAGATTTATCGCGTGGGTAGCGGTGGCGGCAATGCCGAGCGCGTGACCTTCAACGGCTCCTACAACATCTCGCCGGCCATCAGCCCCGACGGGCAGTGGCTGGCCTATATCTCGCGCATCGGCGGCGCCTTCAAGCTGCAGGTCATGGATCTGAAGTCGGGCACGGTCAGCTCGCTTACCGATACCTCTGCCGACGAAAGCCCGAGCTTTGCACCCAATAGCCGCCTCATCCTGTACGGCACCCAGCAGCAGGGGCGCGAGGCGCTCATGACGACCACCCTGGACGGCAAGATCAAGGCCAGGCTGGCCGGGCAGGGCGGCGACATCCGCGAGCCCGATTGGGGCCCGTTTCAGAAGTAAGTCTTCCCAGCTTTCCAAACACCTGTTTTTCTCAGCACGACATCATGAAATCAACTCCATTCAAACGTCTTTCGATCGCCTTCACCATTGCCGCCCTCATGGCCGGCTGCAGCTCCGGCGTCAAGCTTGACGATGTTCCGGTCGAGGACAAGGGCGCCACCTCCACCACCGGCGGTGGCGCTGGCGCCGGTGGCGCAGGACAGAGCGGCGTGGCACCGGTGGATCTGAGCCAGTCCAGCCGCGACGTCGGCGGCCCCGTCGGTGTGGCGCGCATCATCTACTTCGACTTTGACAGCTACACCGTCAAGCCCGAGTTCCAGTCGCTTCTCGAAGCCCACGCGCGTTACCTGAAGGCATCCTCCGCACGCAAGGTCATGCTCGAAGGCCACACCGACGATCGCGGTGGCCGCGAATACAACCTGGCCCTGGGTCAGAAGCGTGCCGAGGCCGTGCGCCGTTCGCTCGGTCTGCTGGGCGTGTCCGATGCGCAGGTCGAAGCCGTGAGCTACGGCAAGGAAAAGCCAGCCGTGCAGGGCAACAACGAAAGCGCATTCGCACAGAACCGCCGCGTTGAGCTGTCGTACCGCTGATGGCCGCGCGCATGTCTTTTCCCCAACGCTCGCGCGCCCTGACGGTGGCAGTATTTGCCGCCGTGGCGACCTGGGCCGTGCCCAGCCATGCGTTGTTCGAGGATGACGAGGCGCGCCGCGCCATCCTGGAGCTGCGTCAGCGCTTCGATGCCTTGCAGCAGTCCAACCAGCGCTCTGGCGAGCGCTCGGGTGAAGAAGTCTCGCAATTGCGCCGCAGCCTGCTCGACCTGCAAACGCAGATCGAGGCATTGCGTACCGAGCAAGCCAGCCTGCGCGGACAAAACGAGCAGCTGCAGCGTGAGGTGGCGGAGCTGCAGCGTCGGCAAAAGGACATCGCCCAAGGCGTGGATGAGCGGCTGCGCAAGTTCGAGCCGTTGGCAGTGACGGTGGATGGGCGCGAGTTTCGTGCCGACCCGGCAGAAAAGCGCGAGTTCGAGGCGGCTCTGGCCGTGTTCCGCTCGGGCAAATTTCCTGAGGCGGCAACGGCGTTCGGCAGCTTTATGCGCCAGTACCCGCAGTCCGGCTACCTGCCATCGGCACGCTTCTGGCTGGGCAATGCGCAATACGCCACGCGAGACTACAAAGAGGCTATCAACAACTTCAAGAGCCTGCTGGCAGCCGCGCCCGACCATGCGCGCGCGCCCGAGGCAGCATTGTCAATTGCCAACTGCCAGATCGAGCTGAAGGACACGCGCGCAGCGCGCAAGACGCTGGAAGACCTGATGCGCGTATATCCGCAATCCGAAGCCGCAGCCGCTGCCAAGGAACGTCTGGCGCGCCTGAAGTGAGCGTGCCGGCGCAAGAGTCGGCCGATCTGCAGCGCCGCTTTGGCGGTCTGCAGCGGCTGTATGGCGTGGCCGGCGCCCAGCGCATCCGCGCCGCGCATGTCGCCGTCATCGGTATCGGCGGCGTCGGTTCCTGGGCCGCGGAAGCCCTGGCCCGCTCCGGCGTGGGGCGCCTCACCCTGATCGACATGGATCATGTGGCCGAATCCAACGTCAACCGTCAGATACACGCCCTGAGCACCACCCTCGGACAAGCCAAGGTGCGCGCCATGGCCGAGCGCATTGCGCTCATCAACCCAGGGTGCCGGGTCGATTGCATAGAAGAGTTCGTGGATCCGGTCAACTGGCCAACCATCGTGCCCGCCCCGGTGGATGCCGTCATCGATGCTTGCGATCAGGTTCGCGCCAAGGCCGCCATGGCTGCCTGGGCCATGCAAACGCGTACCGCTTTCATCACCGTGGGCGCGGCCGGCGGAAAGCGACTGGCGCACAAGGTCGATGTGGATGACCTGGCACACACCACACATGACCCGTTGCTGGCTCAGTTGCGCTATCGCCTGCGCCGTGAACATGGCGCCGCCCGCGACGGCAAGCGCATCGGCGTGGCCTGCGTCTTCAGCCGCGAAGCCGTGGCCCCGCCGCATGCCTCCTGCGCCATCGATGAAGGCGATGGTTCATTGAACTGCCATGGCTACGGCTCCAGCGTGGCCGTCACCGCCACCTTCGGGCATTGCGCGGCCGGCTGGTTGCTGGACAAACTGTCGGCGGACGTTCCAAAAAACACGCTATAATCTAGGACTTTGCTGTAGACATGCAGCAAAGCCTGGGACGTTAGCTCAGTTGGTAGAGCAGCGGACTTTTAATCCGTTGGTCACAAGTTCGAATCTTGTACGTCCTACCAAGCCAACAAAGAAAACCCTGCTATCGAATTGGTAGCAGGGTTTTTTCTTTTCTGTTGCTTGTAGGCAATCTGTAGGCAAGTTGCCCGAATGAGCCACCCAACTTCAGTAGCAAATTCACGCGCAGGGGCGTACCTGCGCAGGCATTCCTGCTTTGGCCGGGGTGTTCGGCATGGTCGGGTCTCAGAAGTTCATCCGCATCAGTATGGGTACGTCCTGCGGTTGCACTCGTTTTGTTCGTAGGCTGCCTTCCACCAACACCAGCAGCTGACGGGTGCGGATGGATACCAGTCTGGATACCGGGCTGGATACCGCGCTTTGGACGCGTGCACGGTTTCCGTGGAAACCATCTTGTAAACAAGCCTCTTTGTTAACCGCCACCTTCATGCGTACCGTGTTGCGTACCTTCACCATCAACTCTTCGCGCGCGCGTATTGTTCGCGAAAGTGCAGGCTACAGTGCCAACAGGTCGTGGTCATGCGTTCGTTTGAGCAGTAGCTGTCATGCTGTGCAACAAGGCAAAACCAGCACAGTCGCCAGCGCTGCATCTCCTGTTTGTGTATCTCTTCGTAAGCTAAGCTAGCGCATTACCCGCATTACGCTTTCAAAGGTGCTTCCGTGGTCAAAGCCTACTCCCAAATGATTGGTTTCTGCGTAGAGCCCCGCAGTAATGCTGCTCTTCGGTCGGCTGCTGAGCGCGGTCTGCGTGCCCTCACCATTGCCGTGGAAGCGATGGTGCTAGCCTTCTGGTACACACATAGACGTCAGTTTGTTAGGGTTGCGGATTTCGCTCTGTCCGTGCCCAATTGGCGAGGAACTGCTACGTGACAGAGGAGCGTCAGGCACTTCTCGAGCAGCTAGGTTTCCGCTTCGGCATCAGCGGTCCGCACGCGGCGCGCACCATGATGCTGGACGACCTGCGTCTGCTGCTTGCGCACACACCGCCGCAAGCCACACGCGCCGACTACACCTCGGCGGTGGTCGATGTCAACGTGCTGGGCAAACCTACACGCAAGGCGCGTGAATTGGCTCTGCGGCATTTGGCAACCTTGTACGCCCTGGACCCCGCCAACCCCATCTTCCGCGCCCTTCGTCGGCTGTGGCCGCTCGTCGAGGCTGCCCAGCCCCTGCTGGCCTTGGCAGTGGCCTTGGCACGCGACCCGCTGTTGCGCGGTACCCAGTCCTTCATCCTCGGGCAAGTTGCGGGCGCCGCGGTGCCGCGGGAGGCCATGGAGGCTTTCCTCAGCGCCACCTATCCCGACCGTTTCAGCCCCTCATCGCTTAAGTCGTTCGCGCAGAACGTCTCTGGAACCTGGACGGCGGCTGGCTACCTGCATGGAAGAGCACGCAAGACCCGCATCGCGGTTCAGCCACGCCCCGAGTCCGTCACGTTGCTGCTGTTCCTGGGCTATCTGGACGGTCGCACGGGCCAGCGTCTCTTCTCGTCCGATTGGACAAACTTGCTGGGCAGTTCATCGGATGAGCTGGAGGCCCTTGCAACCACGGCGTCTCACCGGGGCCTTATGGTTTTCATGAACGCTGGCGGCGTCAAGGAAGTGCGCTTCCCCGACTACCTCACGCCTGAAGAAGAACAAATCCGACAGGAGGTCTCGCATGTCGTCTAAGGTCGCCAAACTGGTTTCCGTTTACCGCCAGCACCTCACTGTGCCATGGCAGGCTGGGCTCGCGGCCATCCAGCGCGTCATCTTTGCTGTGTACGACAAAGCCGACGAACTGCGCCTGCGCGCCAACATTGAAGAGTTCGCCCTGGCCACGCAGCAGGCCGGCAAGCAGTGGCTGCTGCTGGACCTGACCAACGCCTTCCCCGAATGGATGGCATCCCAGGAGTACCGCGACGCCTACTTCGAGTCCCCAGAAGACCTGGCCGGCTACCAATCTGGTGAGCTGACCGAGTTCGTCGCCGACCTTACTGCCAAGCTGAAGAATCGAATCAGCGCCGAAGCGGGCTCCGACACCGTGGTGGCTCTCATGGGTGTTGGCACGCTGTTCGGACTGGCCCGTGTGTCCTCCGTGGTCGAAGGCATCAAGGAGGCAGTGGAAGGCCGCCTGGTGGTTTTCTTCCCTGGCGAGCACCACCCAGAGAACCACACCTACCGATTGCTCGATGCCCGCGATGGCTGGAACTACCTGGCCGTACCGTTATTGGCCAAAGACTGACTCACTTTAAAAATCAGAACGAGGGACCACCATGCTGAACCGCGACATCTACAACAAGGCTCCAAAAGAGAACCGCCTCGTCAACAACGGTGTGGCCGAAGTGTCGGAAGACCATTCCGAAGCGGCTCAAGCCATCCTGCGCTACGAGTTGGAGACCTTCGTCTGCGACGGTCAGTATGAGAAAGGTCTCGAAACCATCCTCGACAAGTTCTTGGTCAACCTCGATGCCGGCACCGAGCAGCCGGGCGTCTGGATTTCCGGCTTTTACGGCAGCGGCAAGTCTCACCTGGCCAAGATGCTGCGCACGCTGTGGACCGACTACCAGTTCACCGACGGCGCCACCGCCCGCAGCCTGGCCAAGCTGCCTACTGGTGTGTTTGAGCACCTTAAAGAGCTGAGCACCCAAGGCAAGCGCCACGGCGCCCTGCATGCTGCTGCAGGCAAGCTCGGTGCCGGCGCTGGCGACAAGGTGCGCCTGGCCTTGCTGGGCATCGTGTTCAAGTCCAAGGGCCTGCCCGAGCAATACAACCAGGCACAGCTCGTCTTGTGGCTGAAGCGCGAAGGCATCCTGCCCACGGTCGAGGCCGAGTTGACCGCCGCCGGGCGCTCCCTGGCGCAAGAGCTGCCGCACATGTACGTGTCCAGCCACCTCGCCAAGGCGCTGCTCAAAGCCCGGCCCGACTTGGCGCACACTGAAGCCGACGCCCGCAAGCTCCTTAAAGAGCAGTTCCCCCAGGTCACCGACGTCACCAGCGAGCAGATGACCACGGCCATCGAAACCGCGTTGGCTGAAGATGGCAAATTCCCGCTGACCCTGGTGGTGCTCGACGAAGTGCAGCAGTACATCGGCGCCGATGCCGAGAAAGCCTTCCAGGTGCAGGAGGTCACGGAGACCCTGTCCAAGCACTTCAACGGCAAGCTGCTGTTTGTTGGCACCGGCCAGTCGGCCCTGTCGGGAATGCCCAACTTGCAGCGCCTGATGGGCCGCTTCCCAGTCCAGGTGATGTTGGGCGACTGGGACGTTGAGAATGTGACGCGGCAAATCATCCTGGCCAAAAAGCCCTCGGCACAGCCAGAGGTCGAACAGGTTTGGCGCTCCAACCTTGGCGAAATCTCCCGCCACCTGCGCGGCACCAAGCTGGAGCACGTCACCGACGACGAAGACGTGATGACGTCGGACTACCCGCTCCTGCCTGTGCGACGCCGCTTTTGGGAACGTGTTCTGCGCACCATCGACACCACCGGCACCGTCTCCCAGCTGCGCAGCCAGCTGCGCGTGGTGCACGAGGCCGTACTAGCCACGGCCGATGCGCCGCTTGGCCATGTGGTCTCAGGCGATTTTTTGTACGACCAGATTGCCGCGAACCTCGTCTCCACCGCCCAGCTGCCCAAAGAGGTGTTCGAAAACGTCCAGCGCTTTGCTGCGGGGGATGAGCACGCTCAGCTCAAGGCCAAGCTGCTCAAGCTCGTTTACCTCATCAACAAGCTGCCCGCTGATGCCGCGCTGGACATCGGCTTGAAAGCCACCGAAGAGGCTCTGGCAGACCTGCTGGTCACCGACCTTTCCGCTGGGTCATCGGAGCTGCGCAAAAAGCTGCCCGCACTGCTCGACGAGCTGCAGAACAAAGACCGTCTCATCATGGCCCTGGCCGGTGGCAGCGGCACCGAATACCGCCTGCAAACGCGCGAATCCAGCGCGTGGTACGACGAGTTCCGCGCCCAAGAGGCCGAGCTCAAGGCGGCCCCGCAGCGCGTGGAGCAAAAACGCTCCGACCTGCTCAAGGCCCGTTTCGGCGATGTGCTGAAAAAGGTCCGCGTCGTGCAGGGCAAAGACAACGTCGAGCGGCGCCTCGCGCCCGCCTACGACGACAGCCTGCCCAAGGACCACAGCAACAACCTCTACCTGTGGATTCAGGACGGCTGGCAAACCGAAGAAAAATCGGTCATCGCCGAAGCTAAAGCCAAGAGCGCCGACAACCCCACGCTTTTCGTCTTTCTGCCGGCCCAGCACAAAACGGAACTCACCAACGCCATCGTAGCGCTTGAAGCTGCCCGCAACACGTTGCAGAAAAAGGGCAGCCCATCCACCGAAGAAGGCCGTGACGCCCAGCGCTCCATGGAAAGCCGCCAACGCACGGCCGAGAAGGAACTGGCCGAACTCGTGGAGCAGCTCCTGGCCGGTGTGCGCGTGTTCCAGGCTGGCGGGCAAGAAGCGGTGGACGGCAACGACCTGGCCGACCGCATCAACCGCGCTGCCAAGTCTTCCGCCATCCGCCTCTACAGCCAGTTCGACGCCGCCGACCACGACCTCTGGAGCAAAGTGCTCGACGAGGCCCGCAAGGGCAACCTCGAAGCACTCAAGGCCGTGGGCCACACCCAAGAGGCTGACAAGCACCCAGTTTGCCAAAAGCTGCTGGCCTACATCGGCCCCGGTAAGAAAGGTGCCGAGATTCGCGACAACTTCGAGGCGCCCCCATTCGGCTGGCCGCGCGATGCCATCGACGGCGCCCTGTATGCCTTGCTGGCAGCCGGGCACCTGAAGGCCGCCGACGCGGCATCCAAACCCGTGGACGCCAAAAGCCTGGACCGCGCCAAGCTCACCCAGACGCACTTCCAGCGCGAGAGCATCAACATCACGCCGCCGCAGCTCATCAAGATTCGCTCGCTTTTCAGCGCGGTAGGCGTGCCTTGCCAGCCCAAGGAAGAACTGACCAAGGTGCCCGCCTTGCTGGCCAAGCTTCGAGAGCAAGCATCCAAGGCCGGCGGGCAGGCCCCCGCACCCGAAGCCCCCAAGCTGACGCCCGTCGAAGTCATCGAAGCCCAGACCGGCAACGCCCAGCTACTGGAGCTTTTCACCCGTTACGACGAACTCGTCGGGCTATCCAAGGCCTGGACCAAGACGGCGGACGACATCGCCAAGCGCTTGCCAGCGTGGAACAAACTCAATGACCTGCTGCGCCACGCCAAGGCGCTGGGACCCTATGCCGTGCTCAAGGCTGAAGTGGATGCCATTGCAGCCCAGCGAAGCCTACTGGCCGACCCTGACCCGGTACGTCCGCTCCTGGACAAGACGGTAGACCTGTTGCGCCAGGCGCTCAATGCCAAACTGCAAGCCTTTGAGCAGACATTCCAGCAGCAGCAAGCGCAACTGCAGGCAGATGCCGACTGGAACAAGCTGACGGACGCGCAGCGCGCCGACCTGACCGGAAAGCACAACCTGAGCGCACCTGTGGCACTGCAGCTGGGCACCCCGGAGCAATTGCAGGATGCCCTGGACGGTTGTGACCTCGACCACTGGGTGTCGAAGGCCCAGGCGCTGCCCAGCCGTTTCGAGGCGGCCCGCCACGCCGCCGTGCAGCTGCTCAAGCCCAATGTGGTGCATGTGGCGCTGCCCAAACGCACGCTGAATGATGAAGCCGAGCTGCAAGCCTGGCTGGCCGAGGTGCAGGCGCTGCTGCAAGCCAAGCTGCAGCAAGGCCCGGTGGCCTTGTGAGGCAGGCCAAAGGCGCACCGCATGAAACCCTTAAAGCCTTGGCTCGCGTTTGCCCAGCAGTTAGACGTGCTCCAGGCCCGCTGCCTGGAGGTTGAAGACCGCGCTGCCGCGCTCGACTACCTGGAGCGCCTGGGCTACTACCGCTTGAGTGGCTACTGGTATCCCTTGCGCGCCATAGATGCGCAAGCCTCTGCAGCGCAGGGCAAGGCTGTTCGGTTAGACAGTTTTGTCCCTGGCAGCCGCTTTGAAGATGTGGTGCGCTTGTATGTGTTCGATAAAAAACTGCGCCTGCTGGCACTAGACGCGCTGGAGCGCATAGAAATGGCGGTGCGCGTGGATGTGGCGCACCTGCTCGGCAAGCGTGACCCCGCCGCCCATGAAAACCCGGCCTGCCTGCACGGCAACTTTGCCAAAAAGCAGATAGCCAGGGGCCCGGATGCCGGAAAAACAGAGCACCAACTCTGGCTGGCCAAATACCACTCGATGCTGCACCGCGCCCGCAAAGAGCCCTTTGTGCAGCACCACCAGCAGCAGTACGGCGCGCTGCCTATCTGGGCCGCCGTGGAAGTGTGGGACTTTGGCCTGCTCTCCAAGCTCTTTGCTGGCATGCAGCATGCCGACCAGGAGCAAATTGCCACCCTCTACGGCGCTCCCAGCGGCCAGGCCTTTGCCCAATGGCTGCGCAGCCTGAACTTCATCCGCAACGTATCGGCACACCACAGCCGCTTGTGGAACATCAATGTGGTTGAACGCGCCCCGGTGCCCGAACACTGGCCTGCCAAGCTGGACAACGCCCGCCCGTTTCTTTATTTCTGTCTGATGCGGCAACTGCTGGGTGTGATTTGCCCGCGCTCCACCTGGGGCCAGCGTGTGACGGACTTGCTGGAAAAAGAGTTTCCCAACTCCCTCAGCGCACAGTTAACGCTGCAAGACTTTGGTGCTGTGGAGGGCTGGGCCGATGCGCTGCCCTGGAAGCAGGAGTGCAAAAAGTGACCCCACAAATGAGAACCGACGCGTACACAGAGTGCAGAGGCGTCGGGCATATTGCTGGCAATCATAAACCAGTTTGCCTCTTGGCGGCTGGCGACACGCCCATCTGTAGGCTACACGCCACGGTAAAAACCATAGCTGCTCGCGCTTGTCCAGTAAGCGTTTGAGCCATATTTGATTAAAAAATACGCCCCCTTTGCCATGCCCGCCATCCACAGCCACCCCCTGCCCAAACCCCAACGCACCCAGCTAGAAAACACCGTCAAATCCGCCCGCGAGGTGGCCGAAAAAGGCGCCCGCGCCGCGCTGGCCCAGCTGGCCGTGGGCGAGGGCAAAGCGCCCGACTACCTGAGCGACGAGCACAAAGCCCTGCGCCGCCGCCTGCGCGCCCATGGCCGGGCGCTGGGCGATGCCAAAGCCTCCGACGACACCCAAGCCGTGCAGCACCTCGTCTGGGAAGTGGCCTACGAGCACTGGCACCGCATGTTGTTCGCCCGCTTTCTGGCCGAAAACGGCTTGCTGCTGTGGGAGCCAGGCGCCGCCGTGTCGCTGGACGACTGCGAAGCCCTGGTGCAAGAAACCGACCCCGCCATGAACCTGGGCGCCAAAACCCGGTGGGAGCTGGCCGGCAAGCTGGCCGCGCGCATGCTGCCCCAGGTGTTCAAGCCGCAAAGCCCGGTGTTTGAGCTGGCCTTCGCCCCCGAGCACCAGCGCGAGCTGGAGCGCCTGCTGGCCGCGCTGCCGCCTGAAGTGTTCCAGGCCAGCGACAGCCTGGGCTGGGTGTACCAGTTCTGGCAGGCCAAGCGCAAAGACGAGGTCAACGCCTCCGAAGTGAAGATTGGCGCCGACGAGCTGCCCGCCGTCACCCAGCTCTTTACCGAGCCCTACATGGTGGACTTTTTGCTGCACAACAGCCTGGGCGCCTGGTGGGCCACACGCCACCCCGGCAAGCCGTGCCCCGTGCCCTTGACCTACCTGCGCACCCTGGAAGACGGCACGCCCGCTGCCGGCAAGTTCGAAGGCTGGCCTGACAGCCTGCGCGACTTCACCCTGCTGGACCCCTGTTGCGGGTCGGGCCATTTTTTGGTGGCGGCCTTCTTGCTGCTGGTGCCCATGCGCATGGCCGCCGAGGGCCTCACGGCCCAAGATGCCGTGGACTATGTGTTGCAAGACAACCTGCACGGCCTGGAGCTGGACCCCCGCTGCGTGGAAATTGCCGTGTTTGCCCTGGCCCTGGCCGCCTGGCGCTACCCCGATGAAGACGGCCACCCGCTGGGCGTGCGTGCCGACATGCCCGCGCCGCAGATTGCCTGCTGCGGCCTCAAGCTGCACGCCAGCACCGCAGACTGGAGTGCGCTGGTGCCCGAGTCGCTATCAAATAAAGAGCTGGTTGCGCAAGACCTGCGCGCACTACAGGCCGATTTTGCCCAAGCACCGCTGCTGGGCAGCTTGCTCGACCCCGCGCGCAGCCTGAAAGACGACCTGGCCACATCCAACGTGCAGGCGCTGCGCGACCTGCTGACCCAGGCGCTGGCCCTGGAAAGCAGCGACGCCCACGGGCACGAAGGCGAACTGCTGGAGCTGGCCCTGAGCGCCCGGGGTCTGCTCGACGCCGCCAGGCTGCTGCAGGGGCGCTACCACCTCGTCATCACCAACGTGCCGTATCTTGGTCTTTCCAAGCAACATCCCATGTTGTTGGAGTTCTGCACTAAACATTGGCCAGTCGCAAAGAATGACTTGGCGTTGTCTTTCGTCGAGCGTGCCAAGAGCCTGCTGATTCAAAACTGCGGAGTTGCGGCTCTAGTAACTTTGGGTGAATGGCTATACCTCGGCCCCTACGCCGACTACAGACAGCACTTCTTGGCCAGTGTTTCACCCTTGCTCGTGGCTCGGCTTGGTTGGGGGGCTTTCTCGACTCCGATTCGGGCTAATCCAGCGCTTTTCCTCTTCGACCGCCAAGAATCTAGAAGTCAGTTTCAGTTTCTGGACGCTTCAACAGCGAGTGGCTTCGACGAGAACGCCAATTCTGTATTGATGAGCGAAACCGTTTGGTTGTCAAAGCAACAGGTGAAGGCTAACCCTGACCATCGCTTTCTCTCTCCTCGAACTATTTCTGGTGGCTTGCTAAACGAGTTTGCTGAAGCGCGTAGTGGCCTCCATGCTGGTGACTTGCATCAGTTCTTTAAAAGCTTTTGGGAGGTTCGTGACTTAGCTCCTGACTGGGAGCTTGTCCAAACGGCTGTAAATGAAACCACTCCATTTTCAGGACGAGAGCAAATTTTGTTGTGGGAACAGGGGGTAGGCAGATTATCGAGACTCGCTGAGAGCGTACGTCATCTCAACCACGCCGCGCAAAACTGGAGGGCTGGTATGCCTTTTTGGGGGCGCCACGGAGTCGTAGTGGGCCTAATGGGAAAGGCGCAATGTGGAGTCTATTCAGGGCAGCCATTTGATGTGAACAGTAGTGTGATACTGCCGCGCGATGAATCTTTGCTTCCCGCTCTTTGGGCATTTTGTGAAAGTGGTGAATTTAGTCGAGCAGTACGAGAACTAGACACTTCACTAAAGTTGGCTCCAAAAACTTTACTCAAGGTTAGTTTCGACCTCGCCCACTGGCAACAAGTCGCCGCCGAGCGCTACCCCCACGGCCTGCCCAAGCCCTACTCCGACGACCCCACGCAATGGCTGTTCCACGGCCACCCCCAGCCCGCCACCGACCCGCTGCAAGTGGCAGTGGCACGCATGGTGGGCTACCGCTGGCCAGCAGAGCAAGAAGCCGCCACAGCGGGTGGGACGGCAGGGGCGGAAAAATACCAAGCCAAATCGACCTCTAGCGCTTACCCAGCAAGCGCAAGCAGCTATCAAAATGAGAGTTTTGCAGCCACCGCCGCCACGCCAGCGCTGCCCACGCCAGAAAATCAAGCCAAATTGGCCTCTAGCCCTTATGCAGCAAGCGCAAGCAGCTCTTTAATTGATAGCGAAAGCACCACCACCGCCGCCCCCCAGCGCGCGCCCATGGAGCTGTCCGAAGCGGCGCACGCCTGGATAGCGCGCTGCGCCGCGTTGAAGGCGCACACCGACGACGACGGCATCTGCTGCCTGCCCTCAGTGCGCGGCGAGGCCCCGGCGCACGAACGCCTGTTGCCGCTGCTGATAGCCGCGTGGGAAACCGTGGAGCCCGGCAGCTGGCGCCCCGCCATCCTCGACCAACTGCTGGCCCAGGCCGACTGCGCCGGCAAGGGCCTGGACGTGTGGCTGCGCGAAAAATTCTTCGAGCAGCACGCCAAGCGCTTCCACCACCGCCCCTTCGTCTGGCATGTGTGGGACGGCCTCAAAGACGGCTTTGCCGCGCTGGTCAACTACCACCGGCTGGACGCCAAAAACCTGGAGCGCCTCATCCACACCTACCTGGGCGCCTGGATTGGCCAGCAAGAAAAAGGCGTGCGTGACGGTGTGGACGGCGCCGAAACCCGCCTGGCCGCAGCCCAAGACCTCAAACGCCGCCTGGAGCTGATTCTGGAAGGCGAACCGCCTTACGACATCTTTGTGCGCTGGAAAAGCCTGGCCGAGCAACCCATCGGCTGGAACCCCGACCTGAACGACGGCGTGCGCCTGAACATCCGCCCCTTCATGCAGGCGGAAGTGCTGCGCCACAACAAGCCGCCCAAGCTGAATATCAAATGGGACAAAGACCGCGGCAAGGATGTGGAGAGCGCGCCGTGGTTCAAGGTGTTTGGGGGGGACCGCATCAATGACCACCATTTGACGTTGGCGGAGAAGAAGGCAGTTCAAAAGAATTGATAAGGGAGGGCGGGGCATGGTGAGCAGAACCGACGCACAAGCGCTGCTGCGCGTGGCGATGACGAATCCGGAGGCGGATTTCAGAGACGGCCAGTGGGAGGCCATTGACCACATCGTCAACCAGCGGGGCAAGGTGCTTTGCATCCAGCGCACGGGCTGGGGCAAGAGCATGGTGTACTTCGTCGCAGCCAAGCTGATGCGGGCGCAGGGGCACGGAGTCACGCTCATCGTGTCGCCCCTGCTGGCCCTGATGCGCAACCAGATTGAAGCGGCGAGCCGCCTGAAACTGAAGGCGCTGACCATCAACTCAACCAACACCGACAACTGGGATGCGGTTCGCCGTGAGCTGCTCGCAGACCGTGCGGACCTGCTCTTGATTTCGCCCGAGCGGTTGGCCAACGACGAGTTTGTGACCGGTGTGCTGCAGCCGATTGCCGCGCGCATTGGCATGCTGGTGGTGGACGAGGCGCACTGCATTTCGGATTGGGGGCACGATTTTCGCCCGGATTACCGACGCATCGGACAGGTGCTGGAGCGGCTGCCCAACAACATTGCGGTGCTGGCCACCACCGCCACGGCAAACCACCGCGTGGAGCGCGATGTGGGCGCGCAGTTGGGTGACAACGTCAAGGTGCAGCGCGGCCCGCTCATGCGCAACAGTTTGGCCTTGCAGGTCATGCAAATGCCCAGTACGGCCGACCGCTTGGCCTGGTTGGCTGAACGCATCCCAGCGCTGCCGGGCAGCGGCATTGTGTACGTCCTCACCACCCGAGATGCTGAGCGCGTGGCGGCTTGGTTGCAGCAAAACGGTAGTGACGCCTATGCCTATCACGCGGACATTGACGACGTTGAACGCGAACGCCTGGAGCAGGCCCTGTTGGCGAACGAGCTGAAGTGCCTTGTAGCCACCACCGCCTTGGGCATGGGCTATGACAAGCCTGACCTTACCTTCGTGATTCACTACCAGACGCCGGGCAATGTTGTTGCCTACTACCAGCAAGTGGGGCGCGCGGGCCGGGCCATACCGCTGGCGTACGGCGTGCTGCTGTCGGGGGAAGAAGAGAGCCGTATTAACAAATTCTTCCGTGATGCGGCCTTTCCACCAGAGCGCCAAGTGAACTTGATTTTGCGTGCGCTCGAAGAAGCGGATGACGGCATGCGCGTGCGCGACCTGGAGCGCGCCGTGAACTTGCGCCCTTCGCAAATTGAGAAAGTGCTCAAGCTGCTGGTGGTCGAGCCGGAATCGCCGGTGTTGCGCATTGACGGTAAGTGGTTTCGAACACCGAATCCGTTCGCCATGGACCACGAGCGCATTGAACACCTTACCCGGCAACGCGAATTGGAGTGGGAACAGATGCAGGAATACCTGGCCAATCGCTGCTGCTCCATGCAGTTCTTGGCTGCGGCGCTGGACGACAACACGAGTGGACCTTGTGGCCGCTGTGCGTTCTGTCTGCAGCGGCCCGTGTTGCCCGTTGAGACGGAGCCTTCCACGCTGATTGCCGCGCGGCGTTTTGTTCGCCAGAGCGAAATGCCGCTTCAACTCAAAAAACAATGGGATTTGAGTGCCTTGGGGCAGTACGGCGGGCAGTTTGGCTGGAGGGGGTTGAATATTCCGCCCGAGCTGCGTGGCCAGGATGGGCGCGTGCTCTCTCGTTGGGGCGAGCCGGTGTGGGGCGCTCTTGCGGCGGAGGGCAAGGCTGCCGGGCGGTTTGACGATAAGCTGGTTGAAGCGACTGCAGACCTGGTGGCGAATCGGTGGCCCGATGCCGCAAAAGTGCGTTGGGTGACTTGCATTCCATCGCTTCGGCATCCAGGATTGGTGCCTGATTTCGCCCGTCGGCTGGCGGAGGCCTTGGGACTGCCCTTCCGAGATGCGGTCAAAAAAGTGCGCGAGACAGACCCCCAGAAGCAGATGGAAAACCGGTTCTATCAGTGCAGTAACCTGGATGGCGCGTTTGTCGTGGACCCAGAGCTTTGCTACTGCGACCCTGTGCTATTGGTGGACGATGCGGTGGATTCGGCGTGGACACTGACGCTGGTCTCGATATTGCTGCGCCAGGCAGGCGTAGACGCGGTGGTGCCGTTTGCTTTGGCCAGCACAGCAGCCAAATGAAAGTTGTGAAATGAGTAAAGAAGATTTGAGTGCGGACACCGAGGTCGTCCTTTTGCTATGCGGACGCTTTGGTGGCGAGAAGCAGGAGGCCTATCCGCCCCTTGCTCCGAGAGAGTATGGCGAGCTGGCCAAGTGGCTGAAGGCGCTTGCGCTTCGTCCGTCTGACCTGTTGACCGATGCCGGGCGTGTGGCGCTGTCGAGCAGCATCCATGAGGCTCGGCTGGAGCGCCAGCGCGTGGAGTTTTTATTAGGTCGGGGCACCGCAATGGCTTTGGCGTTGGAGCGTTGGGCACGCGGGGGGCTGTGGGTCATCTCCAGGAGTGATGAGGCGTATCCGCAAAGACTCAGGCGTCGACTGAAAAATGCGGCTCCACCATTGCTCTACGGCGCAGGGGACAAAGCATTGCTGGACAAGGGCGGGCTCGCCATCATCGGCTCCCGCGATGTGTCGCCTGCTGGCGAGTTGTACACCCGGGCCATCGCCGCACGGTGTGCCAATGAGGGTCTTGCCGTGGTTTCCGGCGGCGCGCGCGGTGTGGACGCAGCAGCAATGCAAGGGGCGACCGAAGCGGGCGGGTACTGTATCGGCGTCCTTCCAAGCGACTTGCTCAAGACCAGCCTCAGTCGGCAAAACCGTATGGGGTTACAGGAGGGGCGTTTGGTGCTGGTTTCACCGTTTTACCCTGAGGCTGGTTTTGGTCGTGGGCAAAATGCGATGGCCCGCAATCGCTATATCTATACCCTAGCGGACCAAGCATTGGTCATTGACTCAGCTCTGGGAAAACACAGCGGAACTTGGTCTGGGGCGGTCGAAAACCTGAAGCATGGCTGGGTGCCGTTGTACGTGCGGACACCAGGTGAGGGGGCTGGCAATGCGGCGTTGGTTGCGGAAGGCGCGTTGCCATTTGCCCTGACGCCAGACTCGACAGACACACTCATCGGGCTATTAGGAGCCCAAGCTGTTAGCCAGCCGCTGTCTGACAGTGCCATCATCGATGAAGTTCAGCAGTCGTTTCTGGCCCCCGAATCCGATGCACCGGCAGAAGCTGTCCCTGCCGAGTTGCCACCTGTCGCTGAGCATCAGGAACTGCTGGCGCAGCCAAGACCTGAAGAACCGGCAGTGCAATCGACGGTGGCCGCTGATTTGTTGGCCGTGTCTGCTGTCGATGACTCTGGCGACACCACGGATACGGTGATTGAAGAGCCACTAGCTGCTCAACAACCGGTACCGGTGGGCAGCAGCGGCTTCGCGTTGGATATGTATTCTGATTTCAGCAGCAAGCTGGCTTCGCTGCTGAGCGGGGGCGCACTGTCTGAAGAAGAAATTGCGACGCTGCTGTGCATTGAAAAATCTCAAGCCAAGGCTTGGCTAAAACGTGCCAGTGAGGTAGGGCTTGTCGATAAGCTTAAGAAGCCAGTGCGATACGCGCTTGTGAGCCAAGGCAGTTTGTGTTGACCGAGACGGTATCCAACAGGGGGTAGAAGATGTTCGACACGATGAGCCAAACGGATTTGCGCACGCAGATGGAGCAGCATCTGCTGATGGTGGAAGAGGTGTTGGGTGGACTCGACCAGTTCGTGCAGGGCCTGGAGCGGCGCATTACCCGTATTGAAGAAGGCTTAGGGCTGGAGCCAGAGGGCATTGACTCGACAGGCTGGGTGGCAGACCTGCAGCGCGTGAAAGCAGAACTGGCCCAATTGCGCCGTGCCTGAGAGGCGTTGTGATGCCCCATGCCCAACACCGGCGCTTGCACGACCTGGCCCGTCGATACGCTGCCAACACTGAGATACCTCCAGGCGAAGCGTTCCTGCACGCTTTTCGCCGCTACCTCAAGGCTAACCGTGAGTCTTTGCTGGACATTGTGGTGGCTGCTGCGTCCGTCCAGATTTCAACTGGCACTTGGCCAGAAGACCTTGACCCACTGTTGCTGAAGGCGATTCACGACACCAACCCCTCGCTGATGCAATCGAACTGGTTTGCACTCGATGGCGAGGCGCTGCAAGGTGCCGTGAACACGGCCAAGGGTAAGTATTTTGAATACCTGGTGGCAGACAGGTTGAACCAGGGCCAGCAGGTGGGTCCTTTGCTGCTGGAGCCAGGACAAAAAGCGGTGCTGGCTGAGTCCATGACCCAGCCGGGTTGGGATTTGCGTATTGAAGACGAGCACGGCGCAGTGGTCGAATACCTGCAACTCAAAGCGACCGACAGCGTGGGTTACATCCGCACGGCCCTTGAACGCTACCCAGACATTCAGATACTTGCCACGGGTGAGGTTGCAAACAGCGGTTTGGTGCTAGACAGTGGCATCACTGACCAGGAACTGAGGGCTCAGGTTTTGGAAGGCGTGGATGCGGTGGACGTTTCCCTGACTGAGTCTTTTTTAGACCATTTTCACCCCTTGCTGCCCCTGGCTGCCCTGGCTTTGTACGAGGGGCATCAGCTTTGGATTGGTGAGCAATCGCTGGACAACTTCAAGCTGGCCTTGGCACGTCGTGGCCAACGCATTGTGGTGACCCAGGCAATCGGGGCAGCAGTCTATGCGTTGGATGGCGGCCTGCTCTCCGTACCTGCAGCTATTTTTGGTGGTTTGGTTTTTGACCGCACCATCAACCAGTCAGCCATGGCAAGCGCGTACAGCGCACACGAAAGAAAACTGTTGGCACTGCGCCTGCTTCAACAAGAACGACAGCTGTCTAGGGAGTTCTGATGGGTTTTTTCAATTGGTTGGCCAATGGGCTGGGGACTCTGATTGGAGTGGTGACGGATGTCGTCTCGACAGTGGTGGATACCGTTCGCACTGTTTACGAGTCATTTGTCGGTAAGGGCGGCGCTGTGAAGGATGTCGCCGTGGAGGAGGCGCGCCACAAGCAAGACCGTTTGCGAGAGGTGAACGATGAAATCATGCATCTTCGTCACCGTGGAATGAGCCGCGGGGGGCTATCGGACCAGGAGCGTAAACGCTGGCACGACTTAAGGGAGGAGCGCGAAGAGTTACTGGGAAAGCTTCATCAAGTTAAGGAGGTGAAAGCGGCAGAAAAAATTCTGGACTCTGAGGGTGTGCTTGAAAAGGTCGAGGTTGACCTGGAAACAACCCATGTACTGCAATACAACGCCTTTGCCGACACCCTGGGCAAAACATGCAAATGCGGGCGTCCCATGAAACTCCAGTGGCAACGTGACCTTAATGTCGCTGGTCCGCGCGACTTCTTCTGGGCATGTACGGGATGGTATGTGCCAATGGGTGAAGGCAGAGCCTGCACTCGCAGGGAGCCGTTACAACGTTCAGACTATGCGCTGATGACAGATACTTCCGCCCCAGAGTTCAGCGTCACAGCGGAGGAGTTTGGCGTCATCCTCGAAGACCCTGGTACGGCCAAAATTATCACGTCCAGGGTGAATGACCTACGGTCTGATTTGGCATCCAAAAAGCAAGGGGTGGAGTTGGCCACTTGCCCTGTACACGGTCAAAACATGGTGTTGCGCAAGAAAAGCAACCCTACAGGACTGCTGGACGCATATTTCCTGGCCTGCCCCCACTGGCAGCCTAATGGGCAAGGTTGTTCGTTCATTGAGAAGCTGAAGTCCGGTTCGCAACTTGCTGCGCTTCTGAAGGCTGAAACTGGCCGAGGAATTCTCTAGTGGTCACTCTAATCTTGAATGGGTGTGAGCGAACTGAGGTGTAGTGGTAGTCAAAGACCGTCGTTTGATGGCACAGAATAAATCTTTGAGGGAAAAGTGAACATGAGCAAAAAAATCAGCGGCGCTGAGTACCCGCTTGCGAAAATCTTCAGTTCCGACTTCGATTACGCGATTCCGTCTTACCAGCGTCCCTATGCGTGGACAGAGGTGCAGGCCGGCGATTTGTTCTCTGATTTGTATGACTTCTTCGTCAAAGAAAAGGAAGACACCTATTTCTTAGGGAGCATTGTTCTTATCAAAGACGAAGGCAAGCCACATGCGGAAGTCATTGACGGTCAGCAGCGATTAACGACCCTCACTATTTTGTTGGCCGCGCTCACGCAACTTTCCAAGGGCAACATTCGAGAAGCTTTTCATCGCTATCTGTGCGAGCCTGGCAACGTTCTGGAAAGTCTTCCGCAAAAGCCACGCCTGACCCTTCGGGAACGTGACCGGGCTTTCTTTGAGAATTTTGTGCAAGGCATTCGTCTCCGTGATTTGATTGCCCAGGATGCCGCGCAACTGGACAACGAATCGCAGCGCAACATTCGTATCAATGCCAAGCTGTTTTTGGACAAACTCGAGGAGAAGTTTGGAAACGACAGCGATGGGCTGACGAAGTTCGGTGGATTCCTTGTCCAGCGTTGCTTCTTGGTCGCGGTGTCCACGCCTAGTCAACAGTCGGCATTTCGAGTGTTCTCGGTACTCAATAGCCGTGGACTGGATTTGCTGCCCACCGACATCATCAAGTCAGACATCATCGGGAATATAAAAAGCCCAGAAGAGCAAGATGAAGTGACGGAGCGCTGGGAAGAGCTGGAGGTTCAAACCGGACGAGATGGCTTTGCAGAACTTTTTGGCCACATTCGAATGATTTTTTCCAAGGAGAAGGCACGGCGAACATTGTTGGAGGAGTTTCGCGAGCAAGTCATTAAGAAATACGAGTCGCCAGAGACATTGATGTCTACCGTGGTGGAACCCTTCGCGGACGCCTACCTCACTGCTAAGAAGTGCCAATACCTATCCACAACTAACGCAGCCGATGTCAATGCACTGTTGAAATGGCTGAACCGGATTGAGAACTCCGATTGGTTGCCATCTGCAATCAAATTCCTGGCGACGCAGGGTAAAGATGCGGACTACGTTCTTTGGTTTTTCCGCAAGTTGGAGCGGCTTGCGTCCTTCATGCACATCTGCGGATACGACGTCAATCAACGGATTGAACGCTACGCCACAGTGTTGTCTGCGCTGGAGGGCTCGCACTCACTGGAGGCACCCATTTCTGCGGTGGATTTGGGGCCAGAAGAGAAGTCCGAAATGCTGCAAGTTCTGGACGGCGACATCTATCTTATGACCGCGCGCCGTCGAAACCATTTGTTGCTTCGCCTAGATGCCTTTCTGGGTGACGGTGCGGCTACCTACGACACTGGGTTGCTGACAATCGAGCATGTGCTGCCCCAAACCGTCGACCCCGCGTCGGGCTGGCAAAAACTCTGGCCAGACGAGGCACTGCGCAAGCGCTGGGTTCACCGTTTGGCGAACCTGGTGCCATTGACGCAAAAGAGGAATTCACAGGCGCAAAACTACGACTTCGATAAGAAGAAGTCGGCGTACTTCGGCGGTAAGCACGGTGTGTCGTCGTATGTACTTACCACGCAGGTTCTCAACGCATCGAGCTGGACGCCTGCGGTAGTTGAACAGCGCCAGAGTGACCTGATAGATGTGCTCGCTACCCGCTGGGACTTGAAATGAGCGCAGAGAGTCAAAAATCTACGACTGCCACCCAACTCGGTACCTCCCTGGCAGCCGCGGTTTTGGCAGCAGCTAAAGGAAACTCGCACACTGCCACCACTGCTGCTGCGGTGCTTTGGCCTGACAAAGAGGGTCAATGGCTGGCTGCCTTGCCCGCCCTGAAGAAGCTGATACCCAGCCTGTGCGAGCTCGGCGAATACAACCCAGGGCAGCGCTGTGGACCTGCGGTATGGCTGAAGTGCGCCATTGCGGGCTCGCTGCCCGAGGTTCAGCTGGATGGCATTCCGGTGGTCTATCTGCCCGGTGTCAGCCGCGCAGAACTGCGCGCCATCGAGAGTTGCCCGCGTGACCTGCAGCCCCTGGCTGAGCTGCAGTACCGTGGGGCGTTCTGGAGCCAGGCCAGTGCCAAGGACTGGACTTTGGCTGCATTCCTTTCGTCCAAGAACGGTGGCCTGGGCTTGGACGTGGCGCAGGACAAAGCCACCCAGGAAGCGCTGTTGCAGGCACTGCAAGCTGGTGTTCTACTGGACCGCAGTGTGGATGAGTTCAAGGGGCGCACCATCAATGCCGAGTGGCTGTTGGGCCTGCTGGCGCCCAATCCCACCCGTGACCTGCTGGTGTGGATGAATGCACCCGACGCGGCCCGCAGCCAATGGAGCGGTGTGTTGTGGGAGGTATTCGCCAAGCGTTGCAAGATGGATTTTGGCTTCGACCCCGTGGCCGACGGTGTGCTGGTGGCTGCCGAACGGCTGGCGAAGGCGGAGGGCAAGTGGGCCGCCGTTGCCGAGCTTTATCGAGACTCCTACAACAGCTTTCCCAACATCTTCGGGCTGCTGGCCAAGGTGCAGCCGCCGCAAATGGGCCTGTTCCCGGACCAAGGCTTGTTGGCGGGGTATCCGCAAGCCAACGAGCAAAGCGAATCCGCTCTGCGCTATGCGTTGTCGGCCTGCGCCAGCATGATGGCGCTCCAAGCCTGTTCAGCGGTGTTGGCGGCAGAGAAGGAGCACGGCTTGCGCCGGTCGTGGTTGTGGGCACGTATGGGGCGCTCTCCGCTGGCGGAGGCTCTCGGGCATCTGGCCCTGGTGGCCGGGCGCTGCAGCACGCTGCCCATTGGGCAGACACCAGCCGAGCTAGCCGCTGGCTATCAGCAATCTGGCTGGCAGGTGGACCAGGCAGCACTGCATGCGCTGGCCTGTGTGCATGCCAAGGCCGACTTGGACGTGGTGGGCGCTGCATTGCGCGCGATGTATCTGCCGTGGGTAGAAGAAGCCGCACGCAGGTTGCAAGAAGCGGCGAAGACTGCAGGTGGTTTGCCTGCACTTCCTGCGGAAAAGGCCAGTGGGTTGGGTGCGGGCACCTGCACGGTCTTTGTGGATGGGCTGCGCTACGACGTGGCGGTGCAGCTCCAACAACGGCTGTCAGCCCTGGGTGACACCAACCTTTCGGCCCGCTGGACGAGCCTGCCGTCGGTGACGGCATCTGGAAAAGCTTGGTGCTCCCCTGTGGCTGCCCACATCGCCGGGACTGCAACCGACACCGAGTTCGAGCCCAGAGTGGCTGCGGACGGCAAACCGCTGTCAGGCCACAACTTCCGCAAGCTGCTTACTGACCAAGGTATTCAGCCCCTGGATAAGCACGAGACCGGTGACCCGCATGGCCAGGCTTGGACCGAAGCGGGCGACTTGGACCACTACGGTCACGAACACGGTCTGCGTCTGGCGCGCGACCTCAACTCCCAACTGGACCAGGTGGTCGAGCGGGTGCAAGAACTGGTGGACGCAGGCTGGAAGCGCATTCGCATCGTGACCGACCACGGTTGGCTGCTGATGCCCGGTGGACTGCCAAAGTCTGAGCTGGCCAAGCACCAAACCGAAACCCGCTGGGGGCGCTGCGCCGTCTTGAAGGACAGCGCACACGGCACACCGCTGACCTTTGGCTGGGACTGGTGCAAAGATGTGCAGGTGGCTTATGCACCGGGTGTGTCGAGTTTTATTGCGGGCGCCGAGTACGCCCACGGCGGTATCAGCTTGCAAGAGTGCCTAGTGCCTGTTTTGCAATTGGACTGTGCTGGTGCAGAGAAAACGGCCGCAGCGGTCACTATCCAATCGGTGACGTGGAAGGGGCTGCGTTGCACGGTGGTAGTTGAGGGTGCATCGCCCGGCCAGCGGGTTGATATTCGTAGTAAGGCAGCCCTGGCGTCCAGCTCGCTAGCGGCGAGTGTTAAGCCCCTCGATGGGGGCAAGGCCAGCCTGGCTGTTGCCGACGATGAACACATGGGTGCTGCTGCCGTGGTGGTGGTGCTGAGCGCCGAGGGTGAGGTGCTGCAGAAGCAGGTCACCACGGTGGGAGGAAACTGATGATGCAACTTGACGACTTGGATAGGAAGGCGACTGCTGCCTTCGAAGGCTACGTGGTGCGCAAAGACTTGGTGCGCACGTTCAGCCGCCAGTTTCCGGTGCCTACTTATGTAGTTGAGTTTCTGCTGGGGCGGTATTGCGCCACGACCGACGAAGCAGAAATTCAGGAGGGGTTGGACATCGTGCAGCGGCAACTGGCCTCCCGCACGGTCAAGGCCGGCGAAGAGGAGCTGTTCAAGGCCCGAGCGCGCGAATCAGGCTCCGTGAAAATCATCGACATCATCACGGCGCGCCTGGACTCGAAGACCGACTCGTACGTTGCCAGCTTGCCTAGTCTGCGCTTGAACGACGTACGCCTGACGCCCGAGATGGTGAAGGAAAACGAACGCATGCTGACCGGTGGCTTTTATGCCGAGGTCACGCTAAGTTATGACGCCTCGATTGCACAGGAAAAAGGCGGCCGCCCGTTCGGAGTCGATGCGCTACGGGCCATTCAGCTTTCCAAACGCGAAGTGTTGGATGTCTTGGCCAAGGGGCGCGAGCAGTTCACCACCGCAGAGTGGCGCGACTTGTTGCTGCGCAGTGTGGGCTTCGAGCCCGAGACCTTGTCCGACCGGGCCAAGGATGCGCTGTTTTTGCGCATGGTGCCTTTCGTCGAACGCAACTACAACCTGGTAGAGCTGGGGCCTCGTGGCACCGGTAAGTCGCACCTGTTCCAGCAGGTGTCGCCTTACGCGCACCTCATTTCCGGCGGCAAGGCCACCGTGGCCAAGATGTTCGTGAACAACCAGAACGGAGCGCGCGGTCTGGTGTGCCAGTACGATGTGGTGTGCTTTGACGAGGTGTCTGGCGTGTCCTTCGACTCTAAGGACGGCGTCAACATCATGAAGGGCTACATGGAGAGCGGCGAGTTCTCCCGGGGCAAGGAAAGCATTCGCGCGGACGGTTCCATCGTTCTGGTGGGCAATTTTGATGTGGATGTGGAGCACCAGCAGCGCGTCGGCCACCTTTTTGGCCCATTGCCGCCTGAGATGCGGGATGACACGGCGTTCATGGACCGCATCCACTGCTTCCTTCCAGGCTGGGACGTCCCCAAGCTAAATCCGGGCCTGTTTACCCAGCACTTCGGCCTGGTGAGCGATTTCCTTTCCGAGTGCTTCACCCAGCTGCGGAACCAAAGTCGGGTGTCCGTCTTGCAGAACCGCGTGTATTGGGGCGGGGCTCTTTCGGGGCGTGACCTCAACGGTGTCAACAAGACAGTCAGCGGCCTGCTCAAGCTGCTGTACCCCAATGCTGCAACGCCGGTGAGTGATGAAGACCTGGAGTGGGCGGTACGTTTGGCTCTGGAAGTCCGCAGGCGGGTCAAAGAGCAGCAAAAGCGAATTGGCGCGGCCGAGTTTCGAAACACCCATTTCAGCTACACGATGGGCGCCGAGGGCGTAGAGAAGTTTGTCAGCACGCCAGAGTTGCAGAGCCAAGGTGGCATTGGCGATGAGCCGCTGGAATGCGGCCAGATTTGGACGCTCAGCCCTGGGGGCCAGGAAGAACACCCAGGCCTATTCCGCCTGGAGGTCACCGAAGGACCTGGTAGCGGCGTGAGGGTTCTGAACAACCCCGTTCCGTCACAGTTCAAAGAATCCATTCGCTGCGCCGAGCAAAACCTTTATGCGCGCGCGCAGCAGCTGGTAGGCGACCGGGACCCACGCTCGCACGAGTTTTCGGTTCAGCTGCGCGGCTTTGACGCGGCCAAGTCCGGGGCCAAGACCGGTGTGGCGGCCCTTGCGGCGCTGTCGAGCGCGTTGCTAAAGAAGTCGGTGCGTGGTGGATTGGTGGTTGTGGGCGAGGTGACTTTGGGCGGCACTATTGAGCCCATCCACAACGCCGTCACCCTGGCTGAGCTTGCCGTGGAGAAAGGTGCCAAGTCCTTGCTGCTACCGGTCTCTTGCCGTCGGCAGCTATTTGACCTCTCCGATGAAATGGCCACCAAGCTGGACATCGAGTTTTATCAGGATGGCCGGGATGCACTCTTGAAAGCATTGGCTGACTGAAAGAATGGGCGCCGTGTTTTCGTGGTCGGGGTGCATCTGGGCATGTCCACCATGCGCCTGGCCATCAGAGAATGGCCTTGCTCGTGGCTATCCCCAACACCTGCATAACGGCCCCGACCTGCAACATCGCTAGGGCCCGGTCTTCGCGCGGTGTGAGGGTCAACACCTCGTCGCCAATCTCAATCTTCACCGTTCCGTCTGTCAGCACGGTTTTGCTGATACAGCGAGCGGGTGGGTGGACTTCCACAGGCACATACACCCCGCGCAGCACGCGCTTGAGTTTGCCGTCATCCATCAGTGCGCGCAGGCGGTCATCCACGATGGCCAATTTCAGGCCGGTCAGTTCGGCCACGGTGTCGCGAGTGGCCACCTGCTCCAGGGCATGCAGCTCGCAAACCGCTTCGTAGATGCGCTGAGTACTTGTGGGTGCAGGTGTTGTCATAGGGCTTCCCCCAGAGCCCGCTGGGCATGCTTGTGCTTACTGGCGCTGAACATGCTTGCTTCATCAGACACGGTTGTAACCGTGGGGATGGACGAGCACTTGCTGTCGAAATAGGCGTCAAGCTCCGAGCACTTGAAAAGCACCAGGCGCTTGTTCACACGGATGGGCTTGGGAAAGTCGGGGTCATCACGCATGCGGCGCGCGATGGTGCGGCGGCTCAGGTCGTACCGGGCCGCCACCGAAGATGGACGTAGCGTTTCAGGCTTCATGTCCGCTATCGTCCTGAACTGGCGGGTTTTGGCTCAACCCTATGCCGGGCGGCGCCCTGCGCGGGCGGAACCCGTGATATGAGGTTTTCTGAGGTGTTCGCAGCCCCGGGCAGCGCCTCGCGCGCGTACTGCTCAAGTTGAGAGCACGTACCACGAGACTTTCGTAGTGCATCCCCTCGCGCGTGCGTGCGTATTGGTCCCACACCACGACTTAGTAAAACTTCAGGTTTCTTCAGGTTCTGATGTTAGGTTTTGACAGGTTCAGGCCCAACAAAAAGCCCGCACGGCGGCGGGCTCCTAGGTGCGGGGCTGCGCAGTGCGGCGCGTCACGACCTTACTGAATCAGATGCACCGGGCCGATGTGCAGGCCTTCCGAGAAACTCACGTCCTCCATGTGCTGGATGCCCGCCTCGATGGCCTCCACGGGCACGCCCAGCGTGTCGGCAATCTGCTGGGCGCTGTACACGGGCCGGCCATGGTCATCAACGTGGGTAGCGGTGGGCAGCGCTTCGGCCAGGATGGCGTCTCCCTCGGCTTTGTAGCGCGGCGGGGCGACGTGCATCATCTTCATGAGCAGCTCTGCATGCTCCAGTGCTGCTGCGGCTTCCTCCCCCTGGTCATCACGGACGCGGCCAATCTCGGCCAGCATGGCGAAGAACTCCGGGTAGTCGCGGTGCTCGATGTAGCCCTGCGCCCAGTCAAGCATGGCAGTGCCTGTGCCGGGGTCCAGGCGTTCAACTTCCTGCCAGTAGCTGACAGGTGCATCCAGGAGCGCGTCGGCGTATTCACCCGCCAGGGCGGCCGGGGCGTCATTGAAAGCGCCATCCTTCCAGTACGGGACCATGGCTTCATGGGCTGCCATCAGGCGTGCGAGGCGTTGGGAATCGGTGGTGGTCATGGTGTTCTGTCCTTTTCAGGTGTTGGGGTATCGCTTGATGCGGCCTTAAGGCAGCGCGGCCGGCTCGCTGTCGAAGTCGGCACCCCACTCGCGCGCCAGGTCGTACAGCGCCCCGATGCTCGCCAGCTCCTGGGACAAGTCGGCGTTACGGTGGTCGCTGTGATTGGTCAGCCAGTCGTCCAACTCGTCGATGCGCTCACGCAGCGCCACCATGCGGCGCTGCAACGTGGCGATGGTCTTTGCCGCCTGCTGGTCGCTGGAGAGGATGCCGAACTGCTCGCAAACTGCGCGAAGCTGCCAGGGGTGAACCACTACGGTGCAGGGCTTGTTATGGTTGTTTTTTTGCTGGGTTAGCATGATGGCCTCGTCGTGTTCGTTGTTGACCAGTTGGGCGGTCAGGTGGTGGTGGGTCAGTTTGTTGGTCATGGTGGTGTCCTCGGTATCAATCGTTCCAGGCGTGCAGGTCTTGGGCTTCGCTGCGGTCGATGCTGTTCTCATCGTCTGGGGCGGCCAGCACAGGCCCGGGCTTGGGGGCGTGCCGGGTGATGGCTGCATCCTGGGCGGCCTGCGCCACGCTCTGGCGGTCGCGGCGTCCTGCGGCGGTCTTGTCGGCCAGCACAGTCCCCGCACGGCCAATCTTCGGCAGGGCCATGGCACGGATGCCGACCTTCGCCCACAGGTCGACCAGGGTTTCGATGACCTCGGGGTGGTCGGCGGTGATGGTGGTTTGCGTGTTCATCGTGGCTTCCTTGCTGGTGCTGTCCAGTTGCTGCTTCGCTCCTGCAGATGGCTTATCTAAATAGGTGCCTCGTGGCGGGACAAGCTCGGGCTCAAAAACAGGAGGTTTTGTCCCGTGGCGGGACGAAGTGGGTGGTTTTGCTGCATTTTTGAGGGGCGTTCGTCCCGTGGCGGGACGGATTTCGGCTACTTTGTCCCGTGGCGAGGTAAGCAAAACTGTTTTTCTGGCCCGGCGCCAGACAGCCGGATTTGCCTCGGTCGGCGCAGCTTCTCCGTGGGCTCGCCAGTCTTGTGTCGTGTAGCTTCCCGGCCCGGCCCCGACGTCCAGTTTGTCCACGTCGCAGTTCACCGGGTACAACGTCAGCGCGTAGAGACTGCAATCACGGCGGGAGCCTTGCCGGGTCTGTGCCAGCAACCCATGCTCCAGCAGCTCGGCGACTGCCATGCGCAGCGTCTCACGGCCAGACCAGCCGCGCGCTTTCATTGCCTTGGGGGCCAGGCTCAAATCCCCGTTGCGCGTGGCGTTCGGTCCAAGCAGTGCCATAAGGTCAAGCAGCAGCTTTGCCGCGTGCGGAGACAGTTCAGCGCAGGCGCGGCTGCGCATGAACTCCAGAGGGACGGGCAGCCAGGCGCCATGGACGGCAATGCTGTGCTTTTTGGTGCGGTCGCGGCCCATCTTTGCTGCCTCAGTCGAAAAGGCCTTGCTGACCCGGGTGGGAGCGGCGGGCGCTGCGCGATGCATTGGCGCGCTCTGCATTGCGCCGGGCCTGGGCGGCCTGGGTGCGGCGGGCACGGCGAGCAGCGCGAACCTTTGCGCACCAGACACCAGCACCAGCGGCCATTGCGCGGGCGATGATTTCTGGCGCCATAAAATACTCCGCCACCCATGCCACACGGCCATCACGGCAGCCTGCGGCCTTGTCGTCGGCCTCGATAGGCCATCCATATTCCTTTCCGAGGTAGTGCGTCACCGCAGAAAGACGGGTGGTGCTGGCCTCGCTCACTGCGTCCAGGCTGGTAAGGCGCTCATAGTTGAGCAAGCGCGCCAGCACCTCGGCCGTGACAGTGTTCAGCTTGGTAGGCAATTCCCCAGGGCTGATAATCTGCGCACCTTGCCAGGTAGCGCTCGGGTTTTCTTTGGAAGGCTCGGGCGTTTTCATTTACGCGCCCTCCATGCCCAGCAGACGGCGGATGCTGTCAGTTTCCCAGGCCAGGCGGCCATTGATGCGCAGGGGCTTGATGGGGTGCCCCGTCATGGCCCAGATACGGAGCGTCTGCGGGCGGCGGTTCAGGTAGTAGGCAGCCTGTTCGGTCGGAACCGTGGGGCGGTTCTCCAGTTCCAGCGGGGGGAACTGTGGGAGCTCAGTGGCAGTGCGGCGGGTGCCTGCGCTGTGTTGGGTGATGCCGGGATTCATCGCTTTGCATTCCGTAGAGTTGGGATGCAGCGATGGTTTTCGGGTGACTATCCTCCCCCGCAAGTGTCCCGGTGTCCCCCAGTTTGGGGGACACCCTACTGGGTAGGGTCAGGCTACATAAGCAATTTCTTCTCGCTGAAGCAGACGCTCCCATGCCTTGTTAAACACTGTTGTTCCTGCAAATAGTACATTGCCATCTAGGGCTTCACGAATTACAGCTTTCACTCCCCGCTTACCGCTTTCATTCGCTGGCAATGCCAGCGGGCTGTACCCAATTTTTTGAATGGCAGCCAAAATCGCAGCATCCTGAGCAGTGCTTCTCTGAATCGGTCTTGCTTGGGAGGCATCGCGGTCTTGTCGCTGGTCCTCGGCCTCGGCCGCATTGCTGGCGCTCCTAGCCACTCCGGGCGCGAGCGCTGCGGCCTGGAGCAGCGCTGGGGCTACAGAGTGGTGCTGTGCATCCAGAAGCATTAGCGCATCGCCCAATTCACGGTTTAGGGGAATGCCATCAAGGAGCCCTGCACCTTTCCAAGTGCACGCCAGTCCCCACCAGTTGGCCAGTCTGCGCCGCTCAGGATGACTTTTTGCGTGGTCGCTGAATCGGCGCTCCAACATCATGAAGTCCTTGCCGGCAGCGTGATGCTTGTCATCCAGCGGGTTGATACCGCAGAGCAGCGCGGCGGCTTCTTGGGAGCTGACGTCTTCCAACGCGGTCCAATGAAGCAGGTCATACGTGGTCTCATAGAACCCTGTGACGAATGCCTGTTGTTCTTCCTGGCGCTCAATATCAGATGACTCTTGTTTGGGCGGTGTGGGATTCAGCAGCTGTCGCACCATCGCCTTGCGCAATGTTTCGTGCGCTTCGTCGCGAGCAATCTGGGCTTCACGCTTCTTTTGGCGATACGGATTCACCGCAGCCAAGTACGCCAAGCGCCGCTTTTCCCGTACGGCTTTCGGCTGGTTCGTATCTCTCCAATTATGCACAGCCCCGGCCGCAGTTTCAGCGGCTTCGCATTCCTCCCGTGCCTTAACGAGCGCCTGTTCAAGTTCATGGTCGGGTATAGGGGCATTGAGCCGTGCATTCTGGAGTGCACTGAAAGCCGCTGTGATGGACTCGCGCAATTTCGTATCCAGTTTTCCGCCCAGAAGCAGCGACACGACTTCAGTGTCGAGCAGGCCGGTGTCGTCCGCAAATCGCTCGCCCAGAAGCCAGCCCCAGCCACCCAGAGTGAAGGCGGCAAGCTGACGCGCCGTAAAGGGGAATGGCAGGGCAGGTGTTGTCAGCGGGTCTGGATTTTCTGGGCCTTCTTCCAGGTCGCAAGCAGGCGTCCAGTTAAATGCGGGTGCCGCATCGCTTTGTCGCAGCCAAACGCCATCGTCTCGAATGTCGTAGTTCCTGCGCACGGCATCATCGGGCATATGGATAATGCTGTTGTCGCCTGTCAGCACCACATCGAGTGTGTGCAGCAGCCCTTCGAACACCTCGCGCTTGTATCGCGGCTCTTGGTTTGTCATCGTGCATCCTCCCGGATGCTGCTCCACTGATAGGAGCCCCAGCAGGCCAGCGGGAGGAACCGGCTTTTCTGCAGGATTCCCGCCCTGCCTAGCTGGGGCGGAGACGGTCAGGCGTGTTCCAAATGCACCACGGCGCGGCATCCTACGGCCTGGGCATAGCGCTGCAAACTGCGCAGGGAAGGCGCGGCCTTGCCACCCTCCAGGCGGGCGACGGTGCTTTGCGTAGTGCCCATGCGCTCGGCTACGTCAGCTTGCGTCAATCCGGCCTTGGTGCGTGCTGCAATGAGTTCACGCGCCATGGCAAATTCATCCGCCTGGGCGTCATAGGCGGCGCGAGTGGCTGCGTCGGCCAGCAGTTCGGCTTTCAGGGCCTTGAGATTCTTCATTGGTGCGCCTCCAGTCGTTTCAGGGCGATTTCTATGGCCTTGCGGGGCGTGGTCTGGGTCTTTTTCACAAACACATGCAGCACCAGCAGGCGGCGGCCTTGGACTGCGGCATACACGGCGCGGGCGATACCGTCCCGGCCTTGCATCCTCATTTCCCACAGCTTGCTTTCCAGTGGGCGAATATGCGGCAAGCCCACGCGCTGCGGCCCAAATTCCTCCAGCAGTTCGGCGATGTGCACGAACCGGGCTTGCATGTCGGCGGGCAGTGCGATGAGCTCGGGCTCGGCCTGCGGGTGTAGCGTGACAGTCCACTGGTTCATATTATCGCTTTTTTGCTATTTCCTGCCACTACGTGCAGCGTCCGAGGCGCTGCTTTGGGGTCAAATTTCACCCCGGCCTGTTCCAGAACCCAAGCTTCGATGCGCTCATGGTGCAGGCGCAACAGGTCAAGCGGACGCACGGTGTAATGCTTTTCAGCGGTGGCGCTGGGCTTGTGGCCTTGAATCTGCGCCACCACGCCAGCGGGGATTTCCAGCCACTCGGTCAGGCTCTTGAAACTGCGGCGCAGACCGTGGAATGTCAGCCCCTCGATACCGGCCACCTTGCAGGCCGTGGCGTGGGCGTGGTGTGGCTTGGCAATGGGCCGCGAAGGCTTGCCAGGCTCCCGGATGGCGCTGGCAAACACCCATTCACTGCGGCGGGGCAGGGTGGCAAGCAGTTGATGCACATAGGGCGTCAAAGGAATGACGCGCTCGCCCTCTACCTTGTCGCGGATGGTCAGGCCCCGCCATTGGGTGTTCATGTCCTCCCAGCGCATCGCCAGCACTTCACCTGGGCGCGCACCGGTCAGCAGCAGCGTTTGCAGGTAGGCCGATATGGCGGGGTTGCCGATGTTGCGCACGGCCGCAAACCATGCGGGAAGCTGCTCGCGCAAAAGGGCGTCCTGTTTCACGCCAGCCTTACCCAGTGCCTCACGGGTGCGGCGGGTCTTGGCGGGATTCTGGGCAGGCACCACGGCGGAATATTCGGGATGCTCGGCACACCACGCCAGGAAGGCGCGCAGCAGGCGCCAGGAAAGCCGGGCGGGGGTCGGGCGGGTCTTGGCCTGCTCCGCTGCCCATGCCTCGATAGCAGGGGCGGTTAGGTCTTGCAGGCGCATCGCCATCAAGGGGCGCAGCGGCCCGTCGATGGTCACGCCACGGCCACGGGTGCCACGGTTGGCAGTCGCACCGCCAGCACGGGCCAGCTTTTCATGGTCTTGGTAGTGGCGGTCGCCCCAATGCTGGCGACGGTCATCAAGGTATGCGGTCCAGGCCTTTTCGACAGTAACGGCCTTCACGGCAGCGGCGGCTTTTTGCGCTGCCTGGGCGGCTTGCTGCTGGCGCTCCACTTCGCGGGGGTCGGTGCCGCAGTCAACCATCATCTTGAGCCCCTGGGCTTTGGTGCGGGCGGCCTCAAGACTCCATTCTGCAGCGGTCCCGATATTCACGCGGATGGTGCTCCCGTGCAGGCGCGATTCAAACACGTAGGTCTTACGGCCCGTGGGTGTGACGCGCAGCGCTAGGGCGGGGGTATCGGTGTCCCAAAGGAAGGCCTGGGACTTGCCGTGTGGGCAAGCGAAGTCAGCCACCCGGCCAGCGGTCAAACGTACCCGGCTTTTCTGTCCACTCATGGCGCCACCTGAAATCTGTAGGCAATCTGTAGGCAAATTCGACAAATATGCCTATGTGTAAATCAACAGTATTGAGTTTCAAAAGTCTCGTAAGATGTTGATTTACATTGATTATATCTACGCCATTCAACACTGGCAAATCTTGATTTTTGTGGACTTTTAATCCGTTGGTCACAAGTTCGAATCTTGTACGTCCTACCAAGCTATATAAGGAAAGCGCACTATCTAAACAATAGTGCGTTTTTTTTGGGTTTGGCTTGTAGCTTGTAGGTGACCTGTAAACAGTTTGCCCAAAAATGGCATGTCCCAGCGCCTGGTCCAAGCTATAGCAGCTTGCGCAACTCGGGCCAGACGTTGTCCAGCATACGCGGCTGGGCCTCGGATCGCGGGTGGATGCGGTCGGGCTGGAACAGCGCCGTGGGGTTGGGTGCATCGGCCACGCCCTTGAGCAAGAAGGGCACCAGGGCCGCCTTGCGCTCCTTGGCTACGGCCTCAAACAGGCTGGCAAAGCGGCGCCCATAGTCGGCACCATAGTTGGGTGGCATCTGCATGCCCACCAGCAGCACGCGCGCGCCTGCCGCCTGCGCCTGCTCGGTCATCCAGTCCAGGTTGTCCTGGGTATTCGCCAACGGCAGGCCGCGCAATGCGTCATTGCTTCCGAGCTCCAGTACGACATGCGTGGGCTGATGCAATTTGAGCAGCGCGGCCAGGCGTGCGCGGCCACCGGCTGTGGTGTCGCCGCTGACGCTGGCGTTGACGACCGTGGCCGGGATTTTTTCCTGTGCCAGGCGCTGTTCCAGCAGCGTGACCCAACCCGTTCCGCGTGCCAGACCATACTCGGCGCTGAGCGAGTCGCCAACCACCAGGATGACGGAACCCTTGGCGGAGCCGTTCTTGCCTGGCTGGGTGCCAGCGTATGCCATGCCCACAATGGCCAGGGTGGCCAGCACGATAAAGTCACGCCTCATCATAGAAATCAACTTCGAGAACCTTTCATGTCCGAAACCATTGCCGTCCCTGCCCAAAGCCTGGCAGCGACCGCGTCGCAGGCACCCATCATTGACGTAGCGCATGTGCACAAATCCGTTACCGACTCCACGGGCACACTGGAGATTTTGCGCGATATCGATTTCACCCTGGCCGAGCGGGAAACCGTGGCCATCGTCGGTGCCTCGGGTTCGGGCAAGAGTACCTTGCTTTCCATCATTGCCGGGCTGGATACACCCACCCGTGGCACGGTGCGCCTGGCGGGGGAGGACTTGTTTGCATTGAACGAAGACGAGCGTGCCGCGCTGCGTGCGCGCAAACTGGGGTTTGTTTTCCAGAGCTTCCAGCTGCTGGCCAATCTCACGGCGCTGGAGAACGTGATGCTGCCGCTGGAGCTGGCGGGTCACCGTGACGCGCGCCGGCGCGCCGCCGACATGCTGGGCCGTGTGGGGCTTGCGCAGCGGCTGTCGCATTACCCCAAGGTGCTCTCCGGCGGCGAGCAGCAGCGTGTGGCCCTGGCGCGCGCCTTTGTGGTGCAGCCAGCCGTGCTGCTGGCGGACGAACCCACGGGCAGCCTGGACTTTGCGACCGGCGAGACCATCATGGAACTGATGTTCGCCCTGAACCGCGAACAGGGCACGACCCTGGTGCTGGTGACGCACGATCGCGCCATCGCCGAGCGCTGCGACCGGCGCATCACCATCGAGGCCGGGCGGCTGGTGTAGCCAAGCTGTGTCGGTGCGCGACCGTCACTCGGCCAGAGGTGTGTCGCATTCGACGCGGTTGCGCCCGCTGTGCTTGGCCCGGTACAGCGCCGCGTCTGCCCGTCCAAGCAGCGTGGATTGGGTGTCGCCAGACCGGTAGACGGTTCCACCTATCGATATGGTGATGTTGTGCCTACCCAATTCAGGAATGCGTAGGCGCTCTACCTGCACGCGCAGGCGCTCGCTCGCAACTTTGGATTCAGCAAGGTCGTTGGCCGCAATTAGCAGTACGAACTCCTCGCCTCCGTAGCGGGCCATGTAGTCGCCTTTTCGCAGCGCCTCACGCATGGCGTGGGCCACCCTCTTCAAGACCAGGTCGCCCACCAGATGCCCAAAACTGTCGTTAATGTGCTTGAAGTGATCGATGTCCGCGAGCAACAGTACAAAGGCTGGGGCACCGCGTTCGCAGCGGCTGACCTCACGATCAAGCATTTCTCCCATGTGATGGCGATTGAACGCGCCGGTCAGCGCGTCACGTTCGGCCATGTCTTTGATCGTGCGCAGTGATTCTGACAGCCTGCGCCGCACGTGGCTCATGTAACCCACCAGCGGGCCCATCACAGCCAGGGTGGCGGTGAGCGTGGCCCATTGCGTCCACTCGACCGATGGTTCGATTTGCTGCGGCTTACGCGTCGTGAGCAAAACGATGACCAGCGCATAGGCGGCCGACGATAGTGCCCCCATGGCTAGCAGTTCCACGGTTGTTAGCCGCAGCACACCGAACAGAAGAATCACCAGCAGCAGCATCAACATGCCGCCACGAATGGCGTCGGCGTGATAGAGGATCACGGCCACTGCGGCAATGGCCACGGTCATTTGCGCCATGGTCATGCTGGGATCATTGAGGCGCAGGTTCAACCCGCTTTTGATCAGCGCGTAGAAGACGGTGTTCGTCACCGTGAAAATCGCCAGCCAAAGCGGAGTGAACCAGCGCGGCAAAAAACCCAGCCACGTCACCATCAGCAGCATCAACGCGCAGGGCAGGTACACGGCCACGGAAAGCAACAGGCGCCGCAGGCGTAGCCTTTGCTTATCATCGATGCGGTGGTCGGACTGCGCCGCCGAAGCGGGGGGTGGCATGGGGTTTCGGTACCGATGATTCCTGATGTGTGTAATTTTGTATCTTGCCGGCAAATTTGCAGTTTGGCTACGGCATATCGGCGTGAGTAGTATTCAGGCCACAGGGGCTGGCGGCTATATCGGGACGTCTCAGCCGCGTTCCTGCGCCATGCAGGCCGTGGCGGTGAACAGTACGTCGGTGGAAGAGTTCAGCGCCGTCTCGGCAGAATCCTGCAGCACGCCGATGATGAAACCCACGCCCACCACCTGCATGGCCACGTCGTTGCTGATGCCAAACAGGCTGCAGGCCAGCGGAATCAACAGCAGCGAGCCCCCGGCCACGCCCGAGGCGCCGCAGGCGCAGACCGAGGCCACCACGCACAGCAACAGTGCCGTCGGCATGTCCACCGAGATGCCCAGTGTGTGGGCTGCGGCCAGCGACAGCACGCTGATGGTGATGGCCGCGCCCGCCATGTTGATCGTCGCACCCAGGGGAATGGCGATGCTGTAGGTTTCTTCGTTCAGGTTCAGGCGCTTGGCCAGCGCCAGGTTGATGGGGATGTTGGCCGCCGAGCTGCGCGTGAAGAAGGCGGTTACGCCGCTCTCGCGCAGGCAGGTGAAGACCAGCGGATAGGGATTGCGGCGAATGACCAAGAATACGATCAGCGGGTTCACCACCAGCGCCACGAACAGCATGCAGCCGATCAGCACCGCCAGCAGGTGAGCGTAGCCCCACAGCGCCTGGGTGCCGGCCTCGGCAAAGGTGGCGGCTACCAGGCCCATGATGCCGACCGGCGCGCAGCGTATCACCCACTGGATGACCAGGGTGACGGCCTGCGCGCCGTCCTGCAGCGCGGTGCGTGTGCTGGCGCTGGCGTGGCGCAGGGCAATGCCCAGCGCCACGGCCCAAGCGAGGATGCCGATGTAGTTGGCCTCCAGCAGCGCCTTGACCGGGTTGCTGACGATGCTTTGCACCACGTTCAGCAATACCTGAGACACCGCACCCGGCGCCGCTTGATCCTGCGCCGCCGATTGCAGCACCAGCGTGCTCGGGAACCACAGGCTGGCGGTCACGCCGACGATGGCAGCGGCCAGGGTGCCAACGAGGTATAGCAGCAGCACGGGGCGCATGTGCGTGCTCTCTCCCGGGCGGTGGTTGCCGATCGCGGCCATCACCAGCACGAACACCAGTATTGGCGCAATGGCTTTCAGGGCGGAGATGAACAAGGTGCCCAGAAAGGCCACCGAGGGCGTGGCCGCTGGTACCAGCATGGCCAGGGCCAGGCCGACCAGCAGGCCGATGATGATCTGGGTGACCAGGCTGGTGCGCTGCACCCAGCGCAGCAAGGCGGAAAACAACATGATGGGATACACGTGCAAAGCGCGCGCCAGGCGCACGGATCGGTGCAGCGGGCATTTCCACCAAGGCGGGTTGCCTTGGCGTGCGCGGGGTTGTATGGAGGGGAACCCGGTATTTTAAAAGCTGCACCGGCGCATCGCTGGATAATCCCCTCCATGTCGTCCCCCAAAGTCCTGTTCGGCTTTCATGCCGTGGGCGTGCGCCTGAAGACGGCGCCGCAATCCATCATCGAGGTGTATTACGAGGCCACGCGCCGTGATGCGCGCATGCGCCAGTTCCTCGCGCGTGCCAAGGAGGCCGGCGTGCGCCTGATCGAGGCCGACGGCCTGCGCCTGGCGAAGCTGGCCGGCAGCCATGGCCACCAGGGCGTGGCCGCGCGCGTGGAGGCCGTGGCCCAGCTGCAGTCGCTGGACGATCTGCTTGACCAGCTGGAGGCCGATGGCGTGACGAATCCGCTGCTGCTGGTGCTCGACGGCGTGACCGACCCGCACAACCTGGGCGCCTGCCTGCGCGTGGCCGATGGCGCCGGCGCGCATGCGGTGATCGCGCCCAAGGATCACGCGGTGGGCATCAACGCCACAGTGGCCAAGGTGGCCAGCGGCGCGGCCGAGACCGTGCCCTACTTCATGGTGACCAACCTGGCGCGCACCCTCGGCGAGCTCAAGGAGCGCAATATCTGGGTGATAGGCACCAGTGGCGACGCCGACAAGAACCTCTACCAGGTGGACTTGAAGGGCCCCGTGGCCCTGGTGCTGGGCGCCGAGGGGCCGGGCATGCGTCAGCTCACGCGCAAGACCTGCGACGAGCTGGTGTGCATCCCCATGCAGGGCGCCGTGGAGAGCCTGAACGTCTCTGTGGCCAGCGCTGTTTGCCTGTACGAAGCGCTGCGCCAGCGCGGCCTGGCGTAGCGGCTGGCTCGAATCCGCGGTGCCATCAGGGGTGACGCATGTGCGTGGGCAACCCCGCACAATCGCAGCGTATGCTTGCGGCGTCAGCTGTATCCATCATTGATTGGAGACGTCATGATCCGCATGTCAGCCATCACGGTTTTTGTTGCCTTGGTGCCGGGGGCATTCCTTTTGGCACCTGTCTGCGCCTCGGCCGAGGGCTCGGTCACGATCGAGTCTCCCAAGGACGGTGCGCGACTCGACGCGATGAAGCAAACCAGTCTCGTGTACGAGGTGCTGCCCGGGCCCGACGGCAACCATGTGCATGTCTACTTGGACGACAAGGAGGTCGGCATCCTGCGTCAGCTCAAGGGTAGTTATGCCCTCCCGACGCTGGCCGCCGGAAAGCACGACATCTGCATCAAGGTCGTCAACAAGGGGCATACGCCGATCGGCTTGCAGCGCTGCGTCGGCGTCACCGTCGAGTAATCGATGTGGATCTGCAGAACCTTGCGTATGCGCTGACCCAGGTCGCCCATAACTTCGGGGCCGTGGCGGTCGTTGCAGTTCCTCTGTATGCGCTTTGTTCCATGCACCCCGCGGGCTCGCGCGGCCTGCTGTGGCTGGCGTTGTCGGGCTGGGCGCTGCAGCTCGCCAGCGGTGCGGTGTTTGGCGCGGTGAGCTGGCATTTCTACGGGCAATTTCCGGACATCCGCGGCATTGCGATTGGGGCTTTGGCACTCAAGTTGTTGTGTGCACTGGCTGCACTGGCACTGATTGTGCTGTCGCTGTGTTCACGCCTGTCGCCCGACGGTCGCCGCAACACCGTGACCTGGCGCCTGCTGGCCACGCTGGGCGGTACGGCACTGACGGGCGCGGCGTTTTTGCGCTGGTTTTCGTGATCGCAATGCGACGGTGCGGCCGGGTGTTCAACGCCCAGGGTTTCTTGCCGCTTGGGCTAGTACTGCAACTCGGAAGTAGAGGAACACAATGAAATCGATGCATTCGCGCGCAAGGCAAGGCGCAAACCGCAGCAATAGCCGTAGCCATTGCGAGGATTTGCAACGCCGCCATGCGGGCGAAGGCGCGATTTCATTTCCCGATACTTTCGGGTTGCAGTACTAGTACTGAGGCCAATCGATCCAGGTTCTGCTCGTTGCTGGGAGCGCACAGCGGGGCCATGCGCGCGCAGGCCTCGGGGCTGTCGAAGCGCTGCTGCCAGCCGATGCGGGTGCCGCCGTCCTGCGGTGCCAGGCTGAGCGTCAGCTCGAACCAGTGCATGTTCAGGTGTTCGATCACCACCCGCTGATCGGCCACGATCTCAATAAAGCGGCAGACGTTGGGGTAGTCGGTGCCATCGGGGCCGTGCAGCGTGAAGATCCAGTCGCCACCGGGGCGGAAGTCAAAGGTCTGGAAGCTGCTGCTAAAGCCATTGGGGCCCCACCAGCGTTTCAGTAGCGCCGGGTCGGCGATGGCGCTAAAAACGGCCTCGGGCCGGACGGGCAGGATACGCGCCGTGGTCAGCGTGAAGACATCGTTGGATGAAAATTCGCTCATGGCTTGGCTCACTCGTTTGAGCCGCCGGCGCGCTCTTGGCGCCGCAGGACGGCATGCATGGCTTTCTGCGATGCGACAAATTCAACGCATTCGTATCCCAGGGTTCGCAGGTCAAGCCCCTGAAACAGCGACTCGCCCCGGCCCAGCAGGACGGGCGCGATGGCAAGATGCAACTCGTTCATGAGGCCCTCGCGTAGATACTGCCGGATGGTGCTCGGCCCGCCGCCTATGCGCACGTCCATTCCCGCCGCGGCCTCGCGCGCACGGTCGAGCGCCTCGCGGATGCCTCCGGTGATGAAGTGAAAGCTCGTGCCGTCTTCCATCGCTATGGAGGAACGCGCATGATGGGTCAGGATGAAGACCGGAACGTGGTACGGCGGATTGTTGCCCCACCAGCCTTTCCAGCCTGCGTCCGGCCATGCGCCGCGAATCGGGCCGAACATGTTTCTGCCAAGAATCCAGGCGCCCACATTCCGAAAACCACGGGCGGCGAACTCATCGTCCACTCCGGCCGTGCCGCCGTCCTTGCCGAACAAGGCCCGTTGGAGGGTACGCGTTGGCAGTAGCCACTGGTGCAGTTCCGTCGCGCCCACGCCGAGCGGATGGTCGATGTCCTGATCCGGGCCCGCTGCGTATCCGTCAAGAGATATGGCGAAGGCCTGAACGCGAACTCTTGTCATTGATTGCCTCCGCTGGACGCCCGAACGGTTGCTGCGCCTTCGCCGGCTTACTGCATCGAATGCAGGCCGATGGTGTTGCCCTCGGTGTCGATCAGCAGCGCGCAGTGGCCGTATGGGCCGATGGCGAACTTTGGTTTGAACACCTTACCGCCTGCCGCCTCGACGCGGCCCTGCTCGACGGCGCAGTCCGTGCATGCGAAGTACACCAGGGTGCCTGGCCCACCCGCGGGCCGCGGGCAGTCGGCCATCTGCACCAGCATGCCGCCGGCGCCGGGCGCCTCCATGGTCATGGGAAAGCCGAGCATCTGCAGGCCGCTGGCTTCGCCCTCGGGGGCGGCCATGGGCTCCAGTTGGCAGCGGAACACGGTTTCGTAGAACTTGCGTGCGCGCTCCATGTCTTGCACGTAGATCTCGAACCAGACGACAGGATTGGGTTTCATGCTGTTCACCTTGTTGCAGGGCGGCGCACCCCCTGGGCCACGGGCCGGCCATCGCGCCACCACCAGGCTCCGGCCTCGCCCTGTGGCCAGCCGGCGGGGGAGTCTTCCCAGGTTTCCTGCCGCCCGTAGGCCGTGAGGTCGAGCAGTTGCAGCGTGGGTAGCATGGCCTCGACCCCGCGTGCGGTGGTCTCGTAGGTCTGGAACACATCATCGCCGTCGCGCAGGTAGCAGCGCAGGTCGCCGCCGTCGCGGGTCGTCGGCAGCGCGGTGCCGGTGTCTTGTGTCGAATACCAGGGACCGGTCCAGCCCATGAATTCGCGATAGGCGGCGATCTCGGGCCAAGGGCCGGCGCTGAAGACCGCGTAACTCACGTCGCGTTCGGCCAGGTAGGCGCGCACGGCCTCGTTCAGCGCCACCTGGGTGTGCGTGCAGCCGGGGCATTGCTTGTCATGTGACGCGCCGCGTTTCCACATGAAGTGGTAGACGAGCAGCATGTGCCGGCCCTCGAACACCTCGCGCAGCGGCGTAGGCCCGTTGGCGCCGGTGACCGTGACGGGCCCCATGCGCGTCATCGGCAGGCGCCGGCGTGCCGCGGCCAGTTGGTCGCCGGCCCGGGCATGCGCCTTCTCGCGGGCCAGCAACTCCGATCGTGCGCCTTCCCACGCGCCACGTTCGACGACGGGAGGCCTGCTGGGGTATTCCATGGTCATGCTCCTTTTCAACCGCGCCGCGCCGCCTCGATGGCCGCAACGTCGATCTTGCGCATCTGCATCATGGCGTCGAACACGCGCCTGGCGGCGGCGCGGTCTGGGTCGGTGTATCCCTGGATCAGAACCATCGGCGTGATCTGCCAGGAGATGCCCCACCTGTCCTTGCACCAGCCGCACTCGCTCTCCTGGCCGCCGTTGCCGACGATCGCGTTCCAGTAGCGGTCGGTCTCGGCCTGGTCTGCCGTCGCCACCTGGAACGAGAAGGCCTCGCAGTGCCTGAAGGCCGGCCCGCCGTTGAGCCCCAGGCAGGGGATGCCCATGACCGTGAACTCCACGGTCAGCACGTCCCCCTGCTTGCCCGAGGGGTAGTCGGCCGGCGCGCGGTGCAGCGCGGTGACGCACGAGTCGGGAAAGGTGCTGGCGTAAAAGCGCGCCGCTTCTTCGGCGGCGCCGTCGTACCAAAGGCAGATGGTGTTCTTTGCGGGCTTCATCATGTTTGCGTCCATGCCCCTTCGGGCCAGCCTGTTCTAGTGTAGTGTTCCATTCTGTTTGGAGCTTAATCGGCTATTGGCCCGAATGACCTTCTGCAGGATGTCGCGGGCGCTCTTGGTCCAGATGAACGGTTTGGGGTTGGTATTGTGATGTGCCACG
>Ga0209369_1000265_pt1 | contig 101917 bp, 90 predicted proteins | sample EBPBio142010_DNA_FD_185865 | JGI IMG/M metagenome (GOLD analysis project Ga0209369, IMG submission 185865) | Wastewater treatment Type I Accumulibacter community from EBPR Bioreactor in Madison, WI, USA - Reactor 1_10/4/2010_ DNA (SPAdes)... | ecosystem: Engineered > Bioreactor > EBPR >...
CTGGTTTCATTATAGAATCAATTTTTTAGTTGGAGCACCCATTTGATGATGTGGAGCTATATTTCCGTGACAACGGAGCTAAATCTCCGTGCAAGTGGAGCTTATATCTCGAAATTTACACAAACTGAATATGCTCTGCAATATAAAAGCCCTGTCCAATATATATTGAACAAGGCTTTGTATAACACTTTTTTATGATATCAAATTTTAGTTGACAACTTAATGATATAAAAATGTCAGATCTTTATGTTTAATATATCCTTATAATTCTAAAACGAATTGATATCTTTAAATATTGTTTCTCTAGTATTTAAGTTTTTTATCATTATTTTGTTATTCTCGATATCTCGTTCATCAAGTATTATACAATGGGAAGCCCTATAATTACTTGCCTTAGCAAGTAATTTGCTCATTTTTGCAACAGAGTAATCTAAATACACCTTATAACCTAACTGTCTTAAATTATTTGAAATTTTAACCCCTATTGATAAGTAGCTTTCATTTGTTGAACAAATATAGTAATCAACTAATAATTCATTTGTTTGCCACAAATTATACTCTGATATAAGATTGCCCAAAACAACATCACCAAACCCGAAACCAACAGCCGGAGTGAAAGTACCTCCTAGTGATGAAATCAAATTATCATATCGCCCTCCACCTAAGATTGCGCGATGTTCACCTTTTGTATCGAATACTTCAAAAACTATTCCAGTATAATAACTTAAGCCTCTCACAACTGAGATGTCATATTTTACATATTCAGATATTTTAAAGAAATCTAAATAACTCCTGAACTGTTGAATTTTGTTTAACACATCACTTCCTTCAATCAAAGCTTCAACTTGTTCAAATGTATTAATATTAAAAAGTTTCATAATTCTATCAATTTTTATTTGGCTGAATTCATGTTCAATGAGCATAGCTTGAATGTCATCAAAACTCACTTTATTAAATTTATCTAAAACCATAAAAGCCGTCATCACTTCATTTTCTGATAAATCATAAATTCGAAAAATTTCTTGCATAACTTCTCTACTATTAAATTTCACAACAATTTTATCTTTGTCAAAACCAAATCGTTCCAATGCATTTATAGCTATTGCAAGTATCTCAGCTTCAGCAATTACGGATTTCTCTCCAATAATGTCAACATTCCATTGATAATGCTCTCTTTTACGTCCTTTTGTCATACGCTCATATCGAAAACATTGTGGTATTGAATACCACTTTAATGGGAATTGTAGTGACTTATCAGCAATAATCAATCTAGCTAATGTGGGGGTCATTTCGGGTCTTAGCGCTAAATTTCTTCCAGATTTATCTTGGAAATGATAGATTTGATCTGTTATTTCTTCTCCTGCTTTTCTCTTAAGCAATTCGAGGGATTCGACAATGCAGGCATCATATCTCCTAAACCCATATTCAGTAGAAATCTCATTCCAAACTTTAAAAATATAGTTTAATTTTTCATACTCGTTTGGATAAAAATCTCTCATTCCTCTAACTGTTTGATACATAATAGTCTCCTTGTCTAATTATTTAGCAGCATTCATTATCCATACACACTTCAAATTTAGTTAAAAAAATATAAAAATAGTATGATTAAAAATAAGATTTTGTTCATTTAAATCTATAATGTTTTATCGGAAGTACGACTAATAGTATTATATCATGCATTGATTAATATGAAAAACATACAAGACAATAGTAAGGTAATTAATAAAACTGTATTTTTTCAAATAATGAAAATATTAAAGTGTACTATCCTCTTGTAATAATTCTTGCGTGTTTTACTAGCCAATCTTTTATAATAATTTCGTTTAAGTTCTCAGTTATCAGAATTTCTTTGAACTCATCTGCTTCTTCTTGTGAACATACGATTTTAATACGGTTAATATCTAGAAAGACATTTAATACTGTCAAGATGAATTTGATAGGCTTTTCACCAAAAATATTACTAGTGGTTAATCTGTATATTAAGTGTGATGCTTGATCGAGGATTGATCGATATACATACTGTTCTTCTAGTAACTTAAATGGTGACTCAGCAATTTCATTGATAAAATCAATATTTAGTTGTGGTTGATTAAGTGGTTTTTCAGGATAAACGTGATTAAAGATGTAAACTAGCTGTTCTGCTGTAATTCTTCTCATATTAGTCTCCTTGTAATAAAAGACTCTTACTTGCTTGTGACAATGAAGCCTTTATTACTTCTAATTCTGATGGTGTATCATTAGGTACTGTGCCATACATCATTTCAAGCTGCTTTAAAATAAGGCGACGCGCAAATTCTGTTTTTGCATGATAGAGCCAATTAATGGCGACATTGCATTTAAACTCTGTTAAAATGCCGTTAACAACTCCTGTAGTTTTAATAATCTCGACTTTATCACCATTATTTAGTTCTGTAAATAGACTTTGTTTTTTTTCATTAATTAAGGCTTCTTTCGCACATAAACCAACATCTTCATGAATTTGAAATGCGAAATCAAGTGCAACTGCACCTTTGGGAACTTGAAATTTTTCATTTGTGTCAGAATAAACAACAATTTGTTGCTTATAGGAATCCAGTATATTCTTAATGCTGTTATTTGATACAACGATATCTTGAACACCAAATTCGTAATTGTGTTGATCAGACAAAGTAGTAACAATTAGTCGATACCGATACTTTATAGTATCTTCAATAGTAATAATGAGTCTATTGTTTTCATCTATAGAAATTTCTTTGAACATGATACCTTTTTTGAAAAATAAATCGTCTTGATATTTATCAAAAAGTAATTTTCTAAAAAGGCTAAATGGACTTTCATGTTGTGAAATACAAATAACATTAATATCAAAAATTGTCATTTTTTTATTATTATGCATTTGTATAAGTAAGTCTTTATCATAATCAAAAGTATTTTCTACATTTCGTAAAATTTGGAATGGTGAATAATAAGACTCTTCAACTCGAACTTCAAAATCATCATAGCCCATCAGTCGAATGGAATCAGATATTGATCTTGACATTCTTCTGATGGTTTCATAAGTGTTAAAAAAATAACCTTCTCTGAACGCTCTATTTCTTTGTTGAATGTAACCGTCATAAGAATTCTGAATTTGCTTGTATTTTTTATTTAAGGTATTATCGCATGCATCTTCAAGTTTAAAGAGCAGGTCTTCAATTAAATCTTCAAAGTAATGAATACCAAAATATCTGCAGCCGTCAACGTAGTAAGCCTGGGTTTCCTTGATTTTTCCCTTTATTTTGTTTGGATCGCCCGTATTCAAAGTCTTCAAATTATGGACACGATCAGCTAATTTGACGATAAATGCAAAGGTATCTCCATATTCACTGTAAGTTTTGAAAAGTTTCTTTATTGATTCATCTTTTCGTTCTTCTTTATCTAAATGATAGGCATTTGCATCACGTTCAATGTTTGTAACAGCACTTACAATTTCAGCAATTCTACTTCCAAAAAGACTCTGAATCTTTTTGGTTGAAACAATAGGTTCAGCTTCAGAATCTTCAATTACATCATGTAAAATAGCTGCGATTACAATATCTGATTCAAAGTTTAAATCGGCTAAAATATGTGCAACACTTAATGGATGACAAATGTATGGTTCACCAGAATTTCGTTTTTGATTTAAATGCGAAGTGTTTGCGAACTCAAATGCTTTTCTTAAATGCCTAACAGCAAATTGACTCCGTTTGCTGATTTTAGCTTCTAATGAGGAATATAATGCTTGAGGATCATTTTCAGAACCACATACATTATTATTAGTGATACCATTTGTATTTACAGTAGTATTTAGCATAATGATCCTCCTCACATTTAAACAACTGGCGAGTTGATTTTAATCAACTTATAACAACGTTGGTCATCCTCACTATCTATATAACTATACGAATGGGAGGAGTTTTGAATTTGGTTTTTGATGTAAGTTATTAACCGTCCTTTTAGTAATTGAAGTTTTTCTTCATCTGATATGATCGTCAAATTCTGGTTGCAATTATCGTCCATGGTGTAAAGATTTTTCATCCACTTTATGAGATGAGATAACTCTTCATTGATTTCAATCTTTGTATCTTTAAGTTTAAGGTGTTGAGCGATTTCCTCATTGCTGTACTTAATACTATACTTTGAAAAGATAGCCTTTTGAATGGTTGGTAACTGTAGTGCGCCATGAGCGGTCGAATTCAATGTAGAAATGCCACCTATATAATGATTGTATTTGTATTTTGAAGGTGTTTGTAAAACGAACATTGCATAATCTTTTTTATTGTTACATGTGATCATAATAAACGCCCTGTTATTCGTGAGAATAAGTTCACCTTCATAATATTTTCTATGTAGTTTGAAAAGGTCAATAATTTTTTTATCGACATTTTGATTGGACTCCTCTTCTATTCTTCTTTTAAAAATTTCAGCAGATTCAAGATCATCAAAAAATGTTGCTAGTGTTTCGAGCTTATCATTTTTATCAGTATATTTCCCTTCAAAAAAGTGTAACACGCCATATCTGAACTGTGGATCATAATCTAGGCCATTAAAGTTTTTAGAATGTGTTTGATTAAAGTAATAAACCAAATATGTTCCGACAAATCTTTTTCTAGCTGAGTAATCTGTTTTATCAGGGAGAAAAGTATTATCTGATGAATGATTAATCAGTTTGTGAAAGTCAATTTTTCTATTTAAGAAATCATCAATAGATATTTCAAAATTTTTCATATGTGAAGTGTTCATTAATGATATTAAAAAATCAGTGGGCATCAATTTTCTAGTATTAATATAGCCACCAATAGAAGGTGCACTTTTACCAATCAATTTTGAAAGACCTTTGTTGTCTAACTTTAAAGCATCCCTAAATGATACGAGATTATAAATTGAATTATCAATGTAGTTTTTGAACTGCGGATCTGAATCCCATTTTACATACTCTTTTTTTTCTGAAACTTTTTTTGTGGTGTTCACTTTATTATTCATATGCCCCTCCAAACTGTAATAATTTAATGGTTATCTTCATAATATGCAAATATTTAAAACAAGTCAATTGAAGTGCAAATATTAATATGAATACAAAATCTAATGCAAATATGTTTTTGAACTCTGAATTAAAACAACTTTTTAAATCGATAATAAATGAATTTAATGATTCAAAACTCAATGATCAAAAGTAGAGTATGCTCAGACCCTTTTAATAATTAGATTTGATATATAAAACTCGTAACTAGTAAGAGTTTTATTTTTTTTGCGGGTCTTTAAGATATTAAATCGTCATCGATAATAAAATTTTTATATACGAATAACTGACATAAAAATTAAACATCGGATGTAGGTTCTCTGTGTTTTTGAACGCATAATAATAATAGGATTAATTTACATCAAAAGATTTGCAGGTTAATACGTTCGGTAGCAGTTGTCACTGTGAAGTGAAAGGAGGAGTAAAATGAAGATAATTCTCAAGAGTGTCGTATTACTAATGGTATTAATACTTTCAAATGGTATAGTGTTTGGTAAACATTTAGAGTTCAATCCGATGGAAGTGATCCTATTACTAGACGTTTCAAAATCAATGAATGAATCAGATCCAGAGCGCTTGGCTTTTGAAGCGATGAATTTGCTGGTGGATTTAGTGGAAAACGAGCAGGCAAAAGTTAAAATCGTGACTTTTGCAGGCAAAATCCATGAAGAAACTGAATTTTATACTTTATATTCAACAGATGAAAAGGAGTTGTTAAAGAAAGAATTAAAGAAAATTATAACGATGAAAGCGGCAACAGATATAGGTAACGCTGTCGAATTTGCGGTTAACGCGTTTAATGAAGTAGCGGATAAGGACTCCCAGAGATTAATAATTTTACTATCAGATGGCAAAACTGAGGTTGGTGATGCAACAAACAAATCCTTAGATCGTCTTAAATCAGCTCTTGAAAAAGCTTCGAGCGATAATATCAATATTCATACAATTGGGCTAAATAAAAGTAAGAACGTGAATGCCAATGAGTTGTGGAAGATATCAGAAACAACGAATGGGCAAAGTTTTATTATCGATGATCAGAGTCAACTGCCTAGTGCAATTACTAAAATCTATGCACAACACTCAGGGAATTCAACAAGAGAACTAGCAAACATAATCGCTGATGGAACGCTTCAAACCGTAAAATTCTCTATACCAGATACAGGAGTGTTATCAGCACATATCATTTTGACATCATCAAATGCAATCAACCAAATAGAACTTTTAAATAAAAATGGTGAGGTAGTTCCATTCGATGATTTAAACTATACGCTAACTCAGACTAATTTTTATAGCTTTATCAAAATATTAAACCCTGATGATTTTGAATACTCTGTAAGATTTATGGGGCAAAAATCAGACAAAATCCTTATCAACCTAATGACAACAGAGCAACTAGAAATTTTAACTACTTTAAATGAAATAGAAGTTGAAAATGAAGTGAATCTATTACGCGTAGAAGCAAAACTAATGAATACATCAGGAGATAACTTAAGTAATCACCCGGGACTTATAACTACTTTTATCATTAAAAGCGGTGATAAGGAAACTGAATATCCTGCGGCTTTACAAAATGATGTCTTTATGGTAGAAATTCCAATCAATTTAACGGATGAATTAACCATCAAAGTAGTGACTGGAACTAAAAGATTTCAAATTGAAAGTGACCCAATTAGTTATACACCTCAAAAAAGACCGCAATATAGTATAGATAATATGCTTAATGCCAATATAAACAAATCTCATTTAGGATTGGTTATAATCATCATTGCCTTGCTATTCGCAGTATTGGTTTTCATTCTTAGAAAAAGAAGGAGCCCAATTTTCGATGCATCAACTCAGGTCTATTTGAGATTAGACTGTGATGTACATGTGCCACCTAGAACCATAAATTTTATCAGAGATAACCCATTTGGGCTTTCGAAGTTTAAGTTAGAGCCTTTCGTTTCAGATTCACTAATCAGAGCGGATCAGACATCATTGCTTATGAAAATGAAGAATAAACTAAATAAGATAGTGTTTAAACCAACACGAAGCGGAAGACTTCGCGTATTCATCCCAAAGGATGTAAGGTTAAACCAGTCAAAAGTAACAAAGTCAAAATGGATAGATATGGTAGAAAAGCCACAGATATCTGTCTCTTTTGATGACGATCCTAACGAGAATGTGACATTAACGATTGAATTTATTTAGAAGGAGGAAAGTATGCGTAATGCTAATGAAATTAAAAGAAAATTTAGAATCCAAGCTATGAAATTTGACATTAGGAAAGGCACTGGTGTTTCTCTGGAAACAAATAAAAAACAGTCTGTAACCAATAGAACACTTGTAGTTGGTTTAGGGGGAAAAGCAGGCACAGCAATTCTTAGATTGAAGCATGAAATTTTAGAGTTAGTACCCGTTGGATTGGATGAGAATGGCAATAAGAAGATTTTACCCTCTAATATAAAACTAAAGATACTTGATACGACCCACCAAGAACTTCAAAAGCTAAATTATAGGGGGACTCAAATTGATCTAGCAACAGAATTCAGTTCAATCCAGTTTAGAGAGATTGCTGACTTTCTTAAAAACAAGAAAATAGTACCGCAATCTATTAAAGATTGGATTGCAGATGATCTAGATACAATGATTGAAAAGATGGGTGATGGCGCAAATGGAGTACGTCAATCAGGCAAACTCCAAATGATACAAAATGTCGAGTCAGTAAAACGTGAATTTATTAATATATTTAAAGAAATGACAAAGGGCTTAAACTCCGATGATAAAGTCAATATCATCTATTTTATGGGCATAGATGGTGGAACTGGTTCTGGAAATATTCTATTTTCTTATTTCCTAAAGGCAATTCTAGATGAATTGGGTTTATCAGATCGTTTCGAACACATCGCCTTTTTATTTACTCACGACGTAACGATGGCGCAAACAGGTTTCCCATATGAATATGCACCAGTTGTAAAACAAAATTCAATGGCAGCGTTAATGGAACTTGATTACTTCATGAACATCATGGATCGTAAAGAATCCTTTAATGAAACTTATGGAAGTTTACAAATTATACAAAGGACAGCACCTTACGATTTGTGTCACATTATTATGAGCCATGGTTCCAATACAGGATATATACCTCAAAACGGCTATGACCATGCGATGACTGTAGCCGCACAATTTGCAATTAATCTTATCACCAATAGTTCAATAAAGTCAGATCTCGAAGAGGGGCAAAAACAAAAAATCCTTGAGCAAAATCAGCCATTTAGAAGCTATGTATCTAATGTTCGTGCTTTATCAGCAACTATAAAAAAAGATTATCATGCAAACTACATTTACACAGCGGTAGGATATGCTGAAGTGAGTTTACCAAGAAATAAAATTAACACTTTGTTTACAGCATACTTGTTCAACAGAATGGAGAAAATCTTCAATCAGTCACCATCTGTAGAAGATGTGGAGAAATTTTTAAGAGCATGTAACATTAAGATTTCAAATTTAAAAGAAAAATGTTTAGTTGATATTGGACCTGTGATTCCAAACATTGAGGTTTTGAAGCGTAATGGCAATATTTTCTCAGTTGAAAAACTAAGAAACAATCCAAAACTGATTAATGATTTATCAGAACGCTGGTGTGATGCTGCAACTCAAGCAACTCAAAAGAAAAAAGGACATGTCGTTGAGGAATTGATGAGTTGTATTAGTAATGAAGTGACCAATATCGTTAAAGATGTAGCTCGGGGGCCCTATTATTTTATTCGTATGGTAAATAACCTCAATGCAAATTTTAAAGATGTTAGAAAACAAATTCTTGCGTTATCAAGTGAAACTACTAAGCTTCGTGATCAAAAGTTGATTGAAATTGAACATCTAGAAACAATTTCTAAGGAAGCTGAAATTGCATTTTTAAAATCATTCAGTCTAATTAGGAATCTAAGTCGAGATCGTTTTATCAAATCAGTTGAAAATGTTTACGAAGCACGTTATGAAGCAGCGCTATTAACGACAGTCAAAGAAGTGCTTGATATCGTTTTAAATGAGATCATGATGGAGAATAACCAAAAATTCGAAATATTCACTTCACTATTGGATTATCTAATCAAGATTTTCGATGATAATGCTGAAATTTTAACTTCAAGCACAACTGTGAAAGATGAAAATCACGGGAAGGTATATTCATGGGATCTCGTAAATGTTGATAATCCTCGGATTATGAAGTTAATTGAAAGTTCAGTTGCTCAAGTAGATATAAAACTCGAAACGGAGAATTTTATAAAAATGATGCTTGATGAATCTGACAAATGGCTACTAGAGGATGAAATGGACATCCCATGGTTAATCGCCAATTTTATTGATCAAAGATTTAATAAATTTGTTCATCAAAGCGTTGATCAATTTTTATCCTATGAGTTAGGGGATAAGCAAGAAATTGATAATTATTTACTAAATGATGTTCTACCCAAACTGTTTAATAATTCAGATCCAATGTTTGCAAGATCAACATTTGGTGGAACGTTGCAGTTTCCAACCTGGAAAGGTATTAGTTATCCAGCTGATTCAGATAGAATTGATGAAGCTGTAAAGAATGCTCTGGCAGGGAAAGTGCCCAATGCAACCGGAGTGAGTTCTGTGGATTTGCGTAGTAATTTTGACAAAATTTGTGTTACACAAGTTCAAACAGGTATTCCGTTGTTTGCGATGAAAGGCATAAATGAACTTGAAAAAATATACCATGAAGCAATCGCTAATAATAAAAGACGGATTGGCATACATCTTTCTCAGTCAAATAAAGAAAACTGGATTTATGAACTACCAAGCCCTATTCCCAAGGAAGTTCGAGGAGATATAAAAGTACCTTTTATCGAAGCAGCTCACCAAAGGGCAAATGAAGTCATGAAGAATGCCTTGATTTTAAAAACGCTTAGACCATTTTATGTTGAAGAAAATATACAGTACTATGAAGTTTTTGATTTTCCAATTAATCAACTGCCAGATACTAATGAACCAATTAGTGAATTATCCTTACAAAAGCTTAGCCATTTTAAGGACAGAATCAATGAATTACTGAACTCCTGGGAAAATGAGGCTTTCAAAATGGATGCATTTAAAAAGATAAATGAAAATTCCCAAGTAGGTTTGTTGACAGCACTCGAGTCATGGCCACGTTTAGTTACAACTATAAATCAGAGTAATCGGCGGGTTGAAAGTGTTATTGACTTAATGAAAAAAGTTGAAAACCAAATTAAATCTCATCAAGATCTAGTTCTTATGAAAGAGGATTTTCTTAATGCGATAACATATGGTGTTGTTGTTAAAGATAAAGGCAAATATCAATTGAGTAGCTTTCAAGAACATGATCAACAAAACATAATTGATTTGAATCTAGCAAATAGAAATTTACTGAAATATCATGAATTTGCTGCATTTGAAGCTTTCAGTAAACAGCCCAATAATGTAATCTCAAGAATTAAACGACAAATCACAAGCAGTGACGTAAGTCCAGAAATTCTAAGAGGGAGTATCATGAAATTACATGAATCTATCAAATCAAAAGTTTTAGGACTAGAGTATGATGAAGATTTGCTAGAGGTTGAAAAGGTCATTATCCGTGAGTTCTATATGTATGCACTAAAGGCATTAAGTTTGAAACTGGAAATTATTTAGTATATTTGATTCTCGGTGCCTTCGGGCACCGAGAAGGAGGTGATTACATGACGATTTATAATCAATGGTTTAGTGATCTTGAGGGACTTCTTTTACTCGAAAACATAAAAGAGAAAGAGAACATTAACTTTCCAACCATGTTGATCGTAATAGATTATCAAAAGCTTGAATACTTAAATGATCTTATTGCATTGAATATTAAAAGTCATAATAATTTTCAAATCGAGTCAATTGACAGTCAAAATCAAATCAGTTTGATTCCTAATCTAAGAGATGTATTAAAGAAAATGATTCAATCTGTGAATTTCATCAGTGAAGAATACAAGAACAAGTTAGTCTTACACATCATATGTCCATCGAATAGTGATGTCCAAATGATCTACATGCTATTATCAAAATTTGAGAACTATCATGAGAGTTTTAAATCAATTCAAATATTCATCTATGGTTTATTAGATACTTTTGATGGTAAAAAACATAACCAACATTTTCAAATGAATCTTAGTAAGGTTGTAAATAAGCTTGATAGCGAATTTGAAGTAAGTATCATATATCTCAACAATCAGTACTCAGATGGAAGAATCATCAGTGATGAGAGATTATTGAGTTTAATAGTTGGGAACATGATAATCGTTAATCAAAATTCTTTTATGATTGATAAGGAGCCATATATAAAGAAAAAGATTTGGATAATGAAAGAAATTGCAAATACCCATAATTACCTTAATAAGTTATATCGTAAATTCATCATCAATGCGATTAATCAAACTTTTGAAAGTAGCAACTGTGATGCAAATCTAGATTTAAACAGTGTCAGTGCACGTTTAAAAGATGAGGTGAATAAATGTGCGAATTTGCTAAGACAAGTATTGCGTAATAATTACAGTTTAATGAGTTTAATGCCCCAAATTGACAATTATAATCATGATTATTCTATGTTTGATATAAGCAAATCGTTTTATATTGAGTCGTTTTTTGGTGATAATCTCGAATCCTTATGGTCTTCTCAATATGAGTCAACTGCTGAGCGCGTTCTTTTTAGTCAATTCAATGACATAGAGAGAAATTTTACAGAATTGATTTGTGAATTTCCATTAAATATCATGGTGATCACATCATTAAAATCACAACTAAGTGTACTATTAACTAATGCAAAAATGGAAATGGATGAAAAATACGACAATTATTTAAAGTTTCTTGATGAACCAACCTCATCCAGACGAATTTATAAAGAAAAGCACTTAAACAAAGATTTTTTATTAATGGATATCATTGAATCCTATATTCAATTGAGAACACATTTACTGGTTTCAACTAAAGTCTACGATCTCTACATCGATATTAATCGGGTATTTTCCTCATTTATCCTTAAAGCTGAATATAATCTAAATACTTTAAAATCCCTTTATGAAGAGCTTAAACGACAAACCATTATTGAAGCTGAATCAGAATCTGATTTAAATTACATTAATCAATTACCTTTAGTTCCTATTTGTAAGCTTAACCATACGTTTCAATACTATAAAGAGATGTTAGAACGTCAATTCTTAAGCCATGTTAAATTTGATATACATGTTATGACCCCGATAGGTGAAACAAAGCGTAATGTTTACTCATTTCACAATCGACGAGAGTTTCGAATCGTAATGAATGAAAAGTGTTCTGAAATAGTTCAAGGATTTTCAAGAAGTTATGCTTTAGAAGAAGAAATCAATCTTGAGGAGAGTCAAAGTTAAATTACATTTATAAGGTGGTGATCGACGGTGAATAGTTATAAAAAAAGTGTATTGCTTAAATGGAATTGGCCTATAAATTGTGACCGCATCCTATTATTAAAAGCGTGGAAATTATCGGAAATTTCTAGATTTGAAAATGAAGAGTTGGTTAAGTTGAATCCGTCATGCTATCAAGTATGTTATAAGGCAGAATATGAACTAAACGGGGGATTTGAGTACAATCTAAGTTTAGAAGATTATGGTGAACTCAGATTTTATATCATGCCATTATCTAAATCGGGCACTCAATTCGATAATAATTTGACATTCAAATTTTGTGAATTTGACCATCTCTCTGCAGTTAGTACGTTAGGTTATCCGCGACAAGTAAAGGCGAAAACACGAAAAAGTAAAGTGTTTGGCTCACCCTATTATAAAATTAAAGCTACTATAACTTGCCATGGCAAGGGATTCGATGCGGGTGATTTATTTTATCGCATTAAAGGATCACAGCATTTATATAAAGTACCAATAAATGTTGAAATAGGTCAAAACGACTTACCCTCAATTCTAATAAGAGGTGATTATCAAATTGAGTTTTTATATAAGCAAATGGAAAAAATGATAGTCGTTTAGGAGGTGACATCATGATTTATCCTATAAGGTGTTCACATTGTATGTCCACATTTAACCACGATGATGTCCATTTTAGGGCATCACATTACAAGGAGTGGATAAAAGATCCACTTCCAAAGATAATTGATGGTTCAGGGGTAATAGACGAAAAATTGAACCAATACTATAAAAGAATTCATAGTGATCAAGATGCACGCTTGAAGAAAGCAATTGACACGAAATCTGCAGCGATTCAAAAAAATTATAGTGAAGAAGGAATGTTAATTGGAATTGTTGATGATTTTAAGGAACCTACTACTCAGCGCTTATGTCCAAATTGTCATAATGACATCCCCGAATTCTCTGGAAGGTTACCTCATTTTTTTATCGCATTAATAGGTGAAACGTCTGTAGGAAAAACTGTTTATATGTCAGCACTGGCAGCAACACTTTTTCCTGGTGACGCTAAGGACAACCATGTAGGTGTAAGCATAAAACCAGCTGATTTAAAAACATTAAATTGGTTCAAAAGTGTATACACTAAAATGTTTGAAAAACAGCTATTACCGAGTTCAACTCAAAGAGAACGTATTGAGCCTATCCATTTGAACATCGGCAATAAAGCTATTGTTTCTATTTATGATGCTGCAGGTGAAGGGATTAGAAGATTAGAAGATAGAAAGTCCTATCTCGTTCATCTACAAAATTCGGATGGGTATATCATATTGGTTGATCCTTATGAAACGACAATGAGAGCACGTGTTAAAGATATACACGGAGAAGTGACCACACAAAAGGATGAACATATTATTGAAAACAATATTAGATGGATGCTTCCAGAACTAAGCACAACAGATGATGTAAAAACAGAAAAGCCAGTAGCCATCACTTTATCGAAGAGCGATTTGTTAAAGTCATTATTAATTGATTCTTCAACGTTGCATTCGAATTCAACACTGTATACTCAATCATCACATAGAGAATTTTTGAATTTATCGATGATTGATACCATCGATTATGAGGTAACAAAACTGCTTAAAGCTTCATACTCCCAATTTATAACAGTTATTCAAGGCTACTTGTCGAATTACAAATGTTTTGCAGTATCATCCATAGGTCTAGACACTCATATAAGTTCCAGCGATCAAAATGTTTATACTCTATCGTGTAGACCTAGACCTTTAAGAGTTGAAGAGCCGATACTATGGATTTTGTATAAACTAGATTTAATTAAGGGCTCAAGCCCCTCATTGCAGCGGCCAAACATTTTAAATAGAATTTTTGGATAGGAGGAATAGTTTATGATTTTATATCATACGTTTTCAAGGATTGCTGATGGCTACGATGAAACGTACTGTTCCGAGGGACTAGCCAGAAATACTATAGAATCAGAAATACTGCCATTATGTAAGTTAGATGAACCAGTTAATAGGTTTGAAGCATTAACTTCACATGCGTACACTTATAAGGTTATCGATTCACAGGAGCGGAAAGCAATTTTTGGAACTGCTTCAATGTTTAACGACGGAAGACGTTCAAAAAAGTATCAACACGCCTTATTTTTAGACGAGGATTATGACGAAATTCTAGCGAACCCTATGAAAGTAATATCTAATATTAAAATTGAAACCAATTTAATAAAAGAAATACATTTACTAGAAGTCCTAACGATTGAACAAGAAAACATTTTGTTAAATGCGATTTTAAGTGCTGTTAATCATCAGGGACGAGTATTTGTTTGGTTTCCTATAGAGGAGAGCTTAGAAAGATACTCAAATGTCGCTTGTTATAATTTTATAAAAATAATGCAGAAATTACCTGTATTTATTCGAGAATTAATGGGATTTAGAAGTTTTTCAGCAACACTGCAAAGATCTCGATACATTAATTTGATTGCAATGCAACCATCAACAGAATTTCTGAGTTCAAATTTGTTTGAAAATGAGTTGGCAGTACAGTTTAACTCAGATGGAAGTTATAAAGTTCATGGTATGTTTAAGAACGATGTTGAGCCTAATCGCTTCTTTACTACTGCATGGGATAGAATCCCTCAAAGAATCAACGCTTTATATATAAAATTTGAGAAGGAATGCAACTTGAGTTTTAAAAATGAACCGCTAAGACACCTTAGAAACATTATATGGATTTATAAAAATATGGTTTCATCATCAAGTGAAAAATGGGAATATGATGATTTGTTATTTTCAATCGAGGCCTTAGTTTTATACGACAATGTAGACATTGTAAAAATGAGACAATCAGAATTATTATCGAAACTGTTTAGTCATCTACATCAGAATCTGTTAGATGTGATTTCTTTACTTGATGTTATCCTTTCATATGGAGATTTATGTTTTAAAGTTGAAAGATTTCAACCCAATTTGGTGTTTCTACTTAAGAGAGTTTGTTCCTTTGATAGAAATGTAATAGGTGCGTTTATTCTAGCGTTAGTTAAAAATGCAAATACTCAAAAATATGTTTATCAAATCATATTTCATACCGAGAACTGGCTTTTATATGAAACGTTTCTAGAATATTTGAGAAAAAATCGACTGATGTCTGAAGAATCTGACAGGGTTCTGGATGAGTTAATGAGGGCTTTTTCGGAAAAGACAAACCTACAAATTTCAAATTTAAAATCCGATCCCTTTGTCAATATATTTTCTGATATTTGTAAGGATATTTACGACTTAAAAAGCTTGGTGTTGTTATTAGAAAAATGGATTTTATATCTTGGAGCTTATTCTTATAAAGGAGTTTGTGAAGAGCTTCAAAAGGTTTTTTTAAGTCGAACAATTGAACTGTTTAATAACAAAGAAATCAAAATCGAACATTATGACTGGATTGAAAGAGCTGCATATTTGATCGAAGATGCTCATGACCTTGATTCTTATGAGGATTTGAACTTTAAAACGATTTTGTATGTTATTAAACAGTCTAGAACAATCGAATATAGTAATTTTCAAGGATTCCACGCGGATTTGACGTTTAATGACTATTCAAAAGCAATAAACTTTATTGGGTTAGCATTTCAACAAAGATCAATTTGGCAGTTTTCTTATGATGAGTTACTGGTTTATTTGATGACAACATATGATTATAAGTTAAGATCCTTTTCTTTAGTGAACTTACTTAAAGTGTTGGTTGAGGCTTATAATTCCCAAAGTGAGCGTGAATGTCGGGAACAAATCCAAAAGACTATTTATCGTTTAGAAAGAATTAGTAATAAAGAAAAAAAAATAGGTGAAGTGTTTCAAAGAGACATAAAACTATTTGTGCCGAAAAATAAATGGCTTAGAAAATTAGTCAGAAAAAATATGCCAAAGAAAAGCTTAAAATGGCGATGGATTACACTTTCAATAGTAGTTGTTATTTTTGCTGTGCTGTACATCCTTTTACTATTCTACATTTTTAATAAATTGATAGGGGGTTGAGTTATGTCTAAATGTAAGATTTGCCATACTGCTTATGTTGATTATGAAGGTTATGTCTGTGATACCTGTCGAAAATGCAACTCAGAACAAATTATATCTGATTTACCTTCAAAACATCGATCATACAAGACAAGTCAAAAGGATTTATACGAGGGTGTCGTACGGTACTATAGACAATATGATGATCAACAATCCTTTTGGATTAAGTTCTTTAAATCGTTAATATTATCAAGTCAATTTAATGTATCAAACCATGTTAGTTCTTTTCAACTTTATGAAAATCAAAATTATGTAAAAAATACAAAATTAGAAAATGCATGCAAAGAAGTAATCGTAAACGGTGCAATTCTTTCAGGCTTCTTAAATGATAATAACACGGTTAGAGTAATAGGTAAAATGAATCGAAAAGGCTCTATAATCGCTACTGATGTTATTAATGTTTCGAGTGGCTCTAAAATTAAAAGAAGAGGTATATATAGTGCTAACGCTGTAAGGATTGCTACATTAACATTCGCGGTGCCATTGATTATATTATTCAACATTTTAAGCAATTCAATGCCCACTGAATGGACCTTTTTAATTATATTCATGTTGCTAATATGGTTTAAATTTTTCAGGTTTAGGCGTAAGAGATAAATGAACAGGGGGCAACTATGAAAAATTATATGAAGGAATACCATACGCTTATGAGGAACCTGTTAGACGAAGATGAGCTTAGAAATTTAACAAAACCTATAGATTCTATTCCAATAGAGGGAATCTCATATTTCTATATTAAGGGAGTCGCAGATAGCTGGGGCAAGGAGTCTTATTTAATTAACAAAGCGATTTCAAAAACACTAGCCTCAATGTCTATTGAAGGCGTCATTATAAGCTTCATCATAAGTTTTGATTATGGTAAATTAAATCTCTATATAGGAACCTATAAAGAACTTTTGAATCTTTTGGAAGGCGCATTAAAAACTGCGTTTTCAGGACTCAGCTTAATGCCTATTGACTGTGATCTCAGTCTTTACAAAAGAGGCGATTGTATAGGGATTATCACTGGTCAACCTATGTTACCAGATGAGAATCAAAAAAGAACTTTCATAGATCTATTATGTGAGGGGATGTCAAACGAAAATTTTAATATTTCTATAATTGCAAAACGTCTCGGTTCAAATCGTGTAAAGCTTTGTCATGAGGAAATCATAGAGGTTATGGATAGTGTTGGAATGGAATTGACGCTTTCTCAGTCGGCGATTGGGCAATTAGATGGGGCTACAATTCAAAAAAATAATCATAGTGCGCAAAAGTATTATGAGTCTCTTAAACAAATTGAATCGCAGTTTTCAAGAGGAATGGCAGGTGGTATCTACCAAGTATCTATTACTGCAAACACATTAACTAATGAACAATTAGAGCGATTAGCGACAGTATTAAAAGTTACTTTGCATAATTCTAATTACATCAATGAGCCAATCCGATTTATTCGTACAACTTATAGTGATTATTTTGGAAGGCGATTAATTCATGTGACTGACAAGTCTAGAAGGATGTTTATTGGCACCAATCTAGACCAATCCATGTCTGAAGCATACAGTACTTTAATGGATGTAGATATGTTGAGTGCCTTCATCAATTTTCCATCACAGGAGATTCCAGGTTTCTATATAAATGGGTTTTCAAGATTCGATCAGACAATGAGAAAAACTCCCCCTTTAGAAAAATCACTTGAGATTGGAAAAATCGTAAAGAATCAGTATGACGATTTTTATAACATGAATCCATATATGATAAATATAAATCAAATGTCCTTACATGCCTTAATCATAGGTATGACGGGTAATGGGAAAACCACGACTGTAAAAGAACTACTAAAAAACATTAGTGATAAGTTTAGTATTTCTTTTTTAGTGATTGAGTCTGCAAAAAAAGAATACTATAGCATTTTAGGTTCATTAAATGCAGGGAACACAATGGTTTTCACCCCTGGGTTGGAAGCTGAGTTTATCTCAGTGCCTTTTAGATTAAATCCATTTGAATTTAATCCTGAAGAAACATTAGCCGCACATATAGATAGTTTGATGGCTACTTTCAAAGCTGCCTTCGACATGCCGCCTCCAGTTCCATACGTACTTGAACAGGCAATACTAGAGATATACCTCGAAAAAGGATGGAATCCAATAGGTAAAACCAATCGGTTTGGAGTACTAGTCTTTCCAACTTTAACAGACTTATATAATAAAATTGATGATGTAACTAATCGAATGGGATATTATCCAGAGATTACGTCTAATGTAAAGGCAGCTTTAAAAGCGCGTATCAATTCATTACGATTTGGAGGGCGAGGCTTATTATTTGATACAGTAGAATCCATTAATATGGAACTGCTTATGAATACACCTACTGTAATTGAGCTAGATGCACTAGGTGATGATCAAAGTAAAGCGTTCTTTATGGGGTTGCTATTATCGAAAATATACGCATATCAAAGAAATAGAAAAAGGAATGATTGCAATGATTTGAATCATGTATTGGTTATAGAAGAGGCACATCGGCTACTTAAGAATGTTGATGGCGCTGATGAAAGCGCAAATGTTCAAAGAAATGCCGTAAACTACTTTTGCAATATGTTATCTGAAATACGCTCTTATGGACAGTCATTGGTAATCGTAGATCAAATAGCATCAAAACTGGCTCCGGACACATATATGAATACAAATTTGAAGATTTGCCATCGAATTGTTGCCTTAACAGAGAGAGAACTAATGGGAGCAACTATGAACATGACTCAGGATCAAATCGATTATCTAGCAAGCTTGGAAAAGGGCTATGCAGCAGTATATTCTGAAGGTGATTTTAGGCCGAAACTGATAAAAGTCCCCTATTATAACGACGCTAAATTGATTAAACGAGAAGATATTTTAACTAAATCAAGAATTTTGACTATAAGTTCAGAATGGTTTAAGTATCCTGTTGAGATTACAGAACGGCATCGAGCATCAGCAAGAACTTTAATAAAGGATTTGAAAAGCATTAATGCACTTGAAATAATTAAAAATAAATCGACAATTAGCAAGCATGAGGTGTTAGAAATATTTCAATATTCTGATCGCATTAGTGAACACGAATTATCTATTGCACATCAAATATGCCTAATAGAAGAGATCACTAAGGAAGAAGATTTTAAACATTTAAAAATGTCTGTTAATGAGCAACTATCTTTGATACTGGAGGTTGGTTATGGAATTTGAAAAATTAAAGGAAGATAAGAATGTGGATGAAATTAGAAAGAAGTCTACGGAAGCAAAATTCCTTAATAAATTATTAGAAAGCTATGAAGATTACGAATTAATATATGATGAAGTGCTTGATAAGACCTTCACTGCGTATGGAAAACCGATTGAACGTTCTGAAATGGTAGTTTGCTACCAAGGTATTAATAAGAGAAGGTTTCTTGGTACCTGCGGAATTGTTAGTTGTGTTAATGTCGTTAACATTTCAGAGGAAAATCGTTTGTTCGAAAAAAGAGTACTTGAAAATGATCTTGTTAGCTATGCTGTTGAAAAAGGTTTATGTGATGCTAACCATAGAAGCAATTATGATAATGGTGCAACAACAGCCACTGGAATTTCAGAGATTCTTAGTGGACAAGGAATCGAAAACACGGTTTTGGGAGATGAGAAACTCCCTGATTTAAATCAACTTGGTGAAATTATCAAATCTGGTGATGTCGCTATACTAGGTGTTAACGCAGCTGATTTTTATGATAACGCTACGACACGATTACCTTTTTATAGAAATAGAAAACATGCAAATCATGCTGTAACAGTAACAGGTGTCGCTTACGAAAATAACGGTAATCAAAATGAAGAATTGAAAGGCTTTTATTTTGCTGACTCGGGGAGAGGAAGGACCACAGATAAAGCAAGGTTTGTCGATTTAAATCAATTGAACAGATCGTTCATGGATAAGGTAGATGCCGTTTGTATCGTAGCGCATATAGATAAATCTGAAAAACTAAACTAGGAGGTTACGAGTATGCTATATAAAACGATTCAAGAAATTGAAGAGGTAATCTTTAATATGAACTTCTTTAATAATTGGAAGCTACATTATGGACTTTCAATGCCAGTTATTCGCCATCAAAATAGGCAGAATTATGTTGCTTATTATGTCATTAGAAATGGACTAGAAACGATTCTGACGGGTAAGTGTAATCGACCCGAATACTGGATCTTGTTTAATACAGAGGACGGTAAATGTGAATTGAAGGATTGTAGAACCGAAGATTTTTTAGAAGGATTTGATGATTTTGAGGTGTTATTCGACTTAATTTCGGATAGTTCATTAAATAATGCTGAAATTGAAATGAAATGGTTGGATATGTTCAATGAGTTTTTAGCAACTGATTTTATTAACAAACCATATACTTCTTCGCATTATCGGATGTATTTGAATCATTTGAAATCCTATGTAGGCGTTGAATTCGCCACATTCTATGATTTTTTATCAAGTTGATGAATAAAAGGAGGCATTTATGAAACGTTCAGTTTTATTGCTAATTCTAATGATATTTCTGATGACACAGTCAGCCTATTCGATGCCCTCAAACTGGGCTTTAGAATCTGTCGAATACGCATTAGATAACCGTTTGGTAACCTACGAAATGACGGAACGACTTCAAGAGCCTATTAACAGAAATGATTTTGCGGAAATGGTTATCTTGTTATATGAAACTATTTCAAGTGATGAAGCACCAATTGTCTATTTTAATCCGTTTAATGATACAACAAATGTTGATATTCTAAAGGCATTCCAGCTGGGAATTGTAAATGGAAAAGGGAATGGTCGATTTTCTCCAAACGACTTAATAACCCGTCAAGAAATTGCTGTTATGTTATTTCGAACACTTTTTGTTTCAAGCGCTGAGATTTCATTTATTAATAGTCCAACGTTTTTTAATGATGACATTTTAATTTCACCCTGGGCAAAAGAAGCCGTTCATACGCTCTATCAGATGGATGTTTTGAATGGTGTAGGAAATAATGAAATAGATCCTTTAGGAATGGCTACTCGAGAACAAGTAATTACGCTTTGTGCTAAAATCCATAAACAACAAGTAAACGGAAAAGATAAAGGATCAAATGCTTTATTGACTTCTACTGAAATTGGCGCTTTTTCCAGGAGTGTCGTAAAAATATATGTAGAGACATATACTGGCGAAACATACATCGGTAGTGGCTTTTTTTATGAACCTGGAAAGATTGCTACGAATTATCATGTTATGGAAGGCGCACAAAAAATTGAAGTTGAGTATGACGATGGAACGCTTTATTCAAGTAACGTGAGCATAATTGGATATGATCCAAACTTGGATTTAGTTGCATTAACGATTAGTGATACGCATACTCCAGCACTCCTACTTGGTAACTCGGATACATTAATAAAAGGCAGCAAAATTTATACGATTGGCAGTCCAATGGGTTTAACTAACACGTTAGGTAGTGGTATAGTAAGCTCGATAAGACATCAATCTATTCAAATAACATCGCCAATTAGTCCAGGGAGTAGCGGAGGAGCTTTACTTGATGAATATGGCATTGTGGTTGGTATTACAAACGCTGGGATTATAGAAGGTGAAAACCTAGGATTTGCTATTCCCATCAATTTATTTAAAGAAATGGATAAATCCAGATTATTAGCATTATCTGACGTGTTTAAAAAAAAGGAAATTGTTAGAACGATAGTATTAAAAAATGCTACCTATGTAGGCGATATTCAGAATGGCCTTCCTCACGGTAATGGTACCATGACTTTTAATGATGGTGATGTGTATGAAGGGAACTGGGTTGAAGGCAGATTTGAAGGATTGGGTATGATAGCATTTGGAAATGGCGATCTATATAAGGGTCAGTTTGTTGACTGGCATTATTCCGGAAAAGGGATTTATTACTACTCAAATGGTGAAGTTTATGATGGGGATTGGTCTGAAAGCCAGCAAAACGGATATGGCATCTATCAATGGCCAGATGGAAAGTCCTATGTTGGCGAATGGAAAGCGGGGATGTATCATGGTTATGGGATTTACACCTTTGAAGATGGAACGGTCTTGAAGGGTAATTGGAAGTTTGGTGAGTTTGAAAACTAAGCGTCAGGATTAGTTGAGTATGGAGGAGGGAAGAAAGATGCAATTTGAATATTTCAAAAGTATCAATGAGTTGATGGAATATTATGAGCATGAAAATGTGAATACGAATTACTTTGTTTCACATTCTATTGAATCACATAAAAGCGTAACCGTTGATGTTAATGATTTTGTTTGTAAACTTTCTTCCTTAATTCTAAAGGAAATGAAGATTACGAGAAGAAGTGACTTGACTTTTTTGGAACTTAAGTTTCCAGATGTTGATTCTACAGAAGAAATCTTTAATAAATTTTATGATAGTGCAACAATTCTCACAAGACTGTATAAGAATTTCGAAGGATGTCAAGTGATTAATATTGACTCATGGATTAATAACATTAATTCGGAAAGGTTTAAAGAATTTCTTGAGCATCTTCGTAGAAATACATCAACAACGCGATTCATCATTAAAGCAAAAATTCTTAATGAGGAGGTTGGAAAAAAAGTACTTGCGATGTTGTCTACTGCAATTGAAATTACTCCAGTCTTCATAAAGGATTTACCAGAAGATAAGACACTCGATAAAATTATAGAATCATTTGAAAATAGCAGTATTGAACTTGATTATGAGGCAAAAAGAACAGTACAAGAATGGCTTATGAACTACAAGTTAAAGCCTTTTCTCGATCAACCAAATGGATTGCAATTGTTAAACAAGGCAATTCTGACTATTGTCAGTAGAAGATGTAAACCGCTGCAAAAGAATCAAATAAGAGTAATTACCAAACAAGACCTTATTAATTTTGAAAAGCATTTACTTGCATTCATAGACTACGAAGAGGTAATTATGCGAAGAAAAATCGGTTTTTAGGAGGCGAACATGTTAGAATACATTAATTATAAAAATGGTGATTTTGCAGATGTAAAAGACTTAGATAAGTTCGCAAAAAATGTTGATTTATCCAATTCTGAAATAGAATACTCTGGCGTACCCGTATTCGGTGTTAAAGACAAAATAAAAGTTTTGGATCATGATGTACATTCCGTTTGTTTTGGGACAACAGGTGCAATGAAGACGACACGATACCTACTGCCGACGGCAATTAGTATCGTTAAAAGAGGCGAAAGCATGATCGTAAATGATCCAAAAGGAGAAATTTTTAGTAAACTACACAAAATGCTCAAAGAAAAAGAGTATAACATTATCATTTTGAATTTCCGTGATCCTTTTGTAGGGAATAAATGGAATCCTTTAAAATTGGCCGGTGACCTCTTTAAAAATAATGAGAAAGATCAATCTGATATTTATTTAAGGGATATAGGATCCATTTTGTACCATGATATAACCAAATATTCACAAGATATTTTTTGGGGACAGTGTTCTACCGATTTGTTTGTTGGTTTATGCCAAATTATCAGAGATGAATCTGATGGTGAACTTTTGACGATAGAAAATGTAAGATTAACGAATGCATTGGGGTTCGAAAGAACATATGACGGAACATATCTTAAGCAGTACTATTCGCTAAGTAATAAAATGGATGAAAAGTGCTTAAATATTGAATCAACAATCCTTTCACCTTCACAAACTTTATCTTCAGTAAGATCGGTTTTCAGCCAGAGTTTAAACGTGTATGGGCATTCTGGCTTGAGAGATATGATGGCTACAAGTGATTTTGATATTAAGGCGATTGGAACCCAAAAGACCGCATTATTTATGATTACGCCTGCGGAAAGAACAATATTCAATCCCATAATTTCAGCTTTTATCAAACAAAGTTATAGTGCTTTGATTGATTTAGTTGTTTCTAGAAATCCGAATCGTGCATTACCAGTTAGACTTAATTATTTACTAGATGAATTTTCAAATTTAGTGAAAATTCCTGATTTTTCTCAAATGATTACGATGGCAAGAAGTGCAAATATTCGGTTTAATTTAGTCGTTCAAAGCGTATCACAGTTATACTCAGTATATTCAAAAGCTGAAGCAGAAAACATTATGAATAATTGTGAAGCGTGGTTTGTTTTCAGGTCAAAAGATCTCGTACTCCATGATATGATTACACATATGTGCGGTTCCAGAATATATGACCATACACGAGAGGAGAGACCACTGATTACCTCAACTGATATTCAGAAACTGAGTAAAAATGATGGCGAAGTGTTACTTCTACTATCAGGGATGGATCCAATCGTTACTTATTTGCCATCTATTTATGATTTTAGCTTTACACTTGATAATTATGATATTTCAAACATGCCAGCGAGAGAGATTGTCCCAAGAGTTGAGTTCAGAATAGATAAGGTCGTTAAGGCTCTTATAGTGTCGGATATCAAATCCGATTTAGATATTTTCAGTTTAAATATACCATCAAATCTAGATATAGATAAGCTGATTGCACGTTTAGATGAAGAAATTCTGGATTATGACGCAGGATTGGTTGAAGCAAATATTGATGAAGATGAGAATGATAAAGATAAAGATAGTTGATTGTAGCTTAGGAGGGTCATTATGTATAATCAATTAAAAATAAGAACTGGTGAAAAAATGCTATTGGGCTTGGGGGTTGTGTTTATCGTAAGTTTTCTAGCTCCTAGGGCAATTTCAATTTTAGTTTTTCAAATTAATTACTTCTTAAAAGATGGTTGGATGTATCCTTTACTTAACTTTTTTATAGTAAATATCATCGTATCGTTATTTATTATGATGATGTCTTATATGCTTTTAATCGCTATTGACACAATATCATTGATTTTATCAAGTAAACACAAGCATAATAAGTATATTTTAAAAATTGAAAGCGTTAGTGAATGGATAATGAAAAGGTGTGGAGAATTATCGATTTGGCTATGCGTTTTAACTGGCTTTATCGTATTGCTGAGAGGATTATATGGCTTAGACCAAATTGTTATTTTGTTATTCAATGACATGAGTATGCTTAAAAATCCCCTGATCCCATTTTTCTTCTTATTTATTCTTTATTCATTAAAGAAACGACTAATTAAATTTGATTTCTTAGAATATATACTTGAAAAATTATTTGTGAGGTGAGTATATGACGGATTCTTATGAAACTCAAAGAAATAAAAAAAGAACCTTTATTCAAATTAAAAGATGGCTAATAAAGCATTATGAAGGATACAGTCCATCTGTTGAAGACGATAATAACTTATCGATTATGTATACTGAAAATGGAATGATTTACAAGCTGGTTATTCAGATTTGTGAATCCACACATAATATTAGATACTTTGTGGAGTTACCACACAGAATCGATTCATGTATTTATGAACCTTTAATTGAAAGAATCAATTCACATCATTTAAATACGTGTATTGGAAGGTATGATCTTGACCCAAGAAAAGGAAAGCTAAGATTTAATTATTGGAATTCATATAATCCGGAAAAGTTAGATTTTGATCTGATTGACAACGGTATGGGAATCGCAATGATCTGTTGTAAAGAAACTTTTGGTATTATTGACAAAGGAGTGGTGAGATATGAGCAGAATAGTATTATTATCTGATGGACTTACGAGTAGAACGGGACATCGATTATTATCAAAGCTAATTAACAAAAATGAAGCTGTAACGAAACGCATTCTCTTGATTTCACTTGAAAAATACAGACTTAGTATAAATGCTAACATAAAAATGTACAAAAACGCTCATATAAGAATGTACAGAAATGATTGAGTACGCTATAATTCTAAAATCAGATTTTGAAAGGATTTTAGACTAATGATTATTGAACTCAATCCAACAACAAACTTCAAGGTTGAGTGTCTTGAAGATTTAAGTACACTTAGCACTCTATATGAGGTGAACCATTTGAAACCAAATCTTTGCAGGCTATCAAGAGAACTTAATCATGATCGCCGAACGATAAAGAAATATCTTGATGGTTATAACAAACCGACTGTAAAAACTAAGTCATCCAAGATTGATGCTTTTTATGAGAAAATCACTGAGCTGCTTTCTGATGATAACATTCAGATTTTTGAGTACAAGCAAAATCTATGGCAGTTTTTGAAAGACAATCACGGTCTCAACTGTGCTGAATCTAGCTTTAGACGATATATATCAAAATATCCAGAGTTAGATGCATATTTCAAGAAAAGCAAAAATAAAATCAACTCACAGTCTATTATGAGGTTTGAAACAGAACCAGGCGAACAAGCACAACTCGATTGGAAAGAATCAATGAACTTTACTCTTTCAACGGGAGAAGTCATAGAAGTAAACATCTTTGTTCTGATACTCTCGTATTCGAGATTTCGTATCTTCAAGCTGTCTCTTACAAAGTCTCAAGAAATACTTTTAAACTTTCTTACAGAGTCATTTGAAGCGATCGAAGGAGTTCCAAAAGTGCTGATTACTGACAACATGAAAACCGTAATGGATAGCCCACGAACCGAATACACTAAAGGGAAAGTAAACGATCGATTTGCAAATTTTGCAAAGGACTTTGGGTTCACTTTAAAACCTTGCATAGCAGGTCGCCCAAATACTAAAGGCAAAGTTGAAACAACTATGAAACTCTTAGATGAAATCAAAGCTTATAACGGATTGCTCAGCTATCAAGAGCTTCATGAATTAGTAGTAAAGATCAATGATCGTGTTAATGCAAGCTATCACCAAGGAAGCGGTAGTATTCCTGCCTTTGCTTTCAAAAAAGAAAAAGACCACTTATCTGAACTTCCAAACATCAAGATAAGAGGTCACTACAAGATGATAAACACGAACCACAAGGTCAACAAATCAAGTTTGTTTTCTTTCCGTTCAAATATGTACTCTGTACCACCAGAATACATTGGAAAGACCGTGAGAGTTCAAGTTTATGCAAATCAATTGCATGTGTATTATAGCACAAAATTGATTGCAGTGCATCCTCTTACGAATCAAAAATTAAATTATCAAGAAACGGATTATCTTCAAATCACACGCAGAACCTTTAAATTTGCAGATGATCGAATACGTGATATTGCTAAGGAAAATTTACGAAAAATAGGAGACCATTATAAAAAATGAGCAGTAACTACAATCAATTAATCAGTAACCTAGAATATTTGAAATTAAAGCACATGCTCCTTCACCTTGATGAGACGATTGATTTTGCAAGTCGTAACAGTCTGTCCTTTGTAGACGCATTCTTAAGGCTGTCCAATCATGAAATTGACTTTAAAGAAGCTAACATGATTAAGTCAATGGTTAAGGTCGCAAATTTTCCACACCTTAAGGAACTGAAAGACTTTGATTTTGACTTTCAACCCAGCGTTAACAAACAGCAGATGCTGGACTTTGAATCGCTTAGATTCATAAATAAAGCAGAAAATATCGTTTTTTTAGGAACACCTGGTGTAGGAAAAACGCACTTGGCAACCTCCATCGGCATCGCTGCAGCTAAGAAAAGATACACGACCTATTTCATTAAATGTACTGAAATACTCGCACAGCTTAAACGTGCAAAACTAGAAAATCGGCTTGATGCAAGGCTTCGACATTTTAATAAATATAAGTTATTAATAATAGATGAAGTCGGCTATCTGCCAATTGATAGTGACGATGCTAAGTTGTTCTTTCAACTTATTGATAAGCGATATGAAAAACGCAGCACAATTATTACGACAAATATCTCTTTTGATACTTGGGATGAAGTATTCCTTGATCCGGTTATAGCTAATGCCATTCTTGATAGGATATTACATCACGCTCAAGTTGTTAACGTCATTGGGCCATCTTATCGGACAAGAAATCATTTCAAGTCTGAGTAAAATTGTACATTTTTATATGATCAAAATTGTACATTCTAATGTTGACATTTATACATGGCAACAAAAATGAAATTACAATTCAAATTGAAAATAACAAAAATGTATTAAATTTCATTCTGACTTCTCCAAAATCAGTTTACAAGGGCAGGTTTGAAAGACTAAATTTACTTAATAAGTATAAGATAAAGAATTCATACCTTAATGATTCTATAGTTGAGTACATTCAAGGTTTAATGAAATATCCGATTAAAATTCATTATCTGCCTACTTCCAGAACTGGAAAAGAACAATTGTTGGATCAAATTGATTCGATTAATGGTTTAGTATATAAAATCAGAGACAATGCAAAATCAACAAGAGAGACCTTCGGTAGAGAATTCAAGAATAAAGTTTTTGAAGAACTGTTTACTCCTCACACTGAAAATAAATATAAAGTTTTGGATAGTAAAACAAAAAATTTATTGAACAAGTTGCCGAAATATTCAAAAGATTTTGCACTAGAAGAAAGTAGCTTAGCTAACAGAGTAAATGAAATGTTAAATTATATTGATATTGGTGATGACTTAATACGAAAAGTAAGTTTAAGTAAAGATAATCTTGATTCAGATACAGCTCGCAAATATGTGAATTATTACCAATCCCTTACTCAAATAGATATAATTACTAAAATTGTGCCTATTTTTGAAAAGTGGACTAAAATTGAGGAAGAAATTCTAAGACCACTTGATCAGTTGAAAATTAGTCTGGATAATTTTTTTAGTTACTCTAAGGAAATTGTATTCGATTTTGAAAATGACATGTTGAACTATTATAGAACTGATAATAAAGGATCAAAACGTAAAATTGAATTGAGTTCGCTTTCTTCAGGCGAATTACAATTAATTGTTTTATTCGCAAATGGCTATTTAAATGATTACAATAAAATCAGAACATTAATTATCGATGAGCCTGAATTATCATTACATCGAGAATGGAAATTACATCTTGTCGGAGAATTAAAGAAAATGCCAAAAAGTCCTCAAGTTATTTGTGCCACACATTCTTCTGAAATAATTCACTATCACAAATCTTGTGTAAAAACTATAAAAATTACGGAGAGAGTATGATGAGTTTGGATAGAAATGATGATTCTCTATATGGAAGTTGGACTGATATGATTGATATCGACAGAAAAGAGAGCATCATATTTGTTGTTGAAGATTCAAGAATAATTGGTACTTATAGAGAACTATTTCAGTATTACTTCAAAAACATTTCATTTGAAGTTTATAATTCAAATCAAACCGGAAACTGTGATTCCGGTGGTAAATTTAAACTATATGAGGAGTTTGAAACAAATAGAAATCAACTTGCAGAATACGAAAATCGATTATTAATTATCTTAGACACTGATTTTAGCGAAATATTAGAAGAAGGTGAGTATACTACATATTGTAAACATAAGAATTTTTATTATTGGAAAAAGTACTCTTTTGAAAACTACTTCGTAATCTCTGATTTTTTGGTTTCATTACTTAGAACTACTAGTAATATTCATGGAAAAAGATCTTTTGAGAATAATTTCTATTTATGGGAGCAAAGTATAATAAGATTTTTCAAAGTATATTTGCCTGATATAGTTACACTTTCTGAATTTAAAGATTATTCAGTAATAGGGTGTGAAGACATACTAAGTAATTTTAAAATTGATAATAATTTCACAATTTCTTTTAAAAGCTCTGACTATTTAGAAAAAAAAATACAGAATGTAAAACAACAAACGGTGATGTGTTCGACTTTATATGATTCTAAATTGAAAAAAAACAGGAGTAAAATGAACCAATTAGAAAAGCAGCGTGGATACTTGTCTATGGTGCCCGGTAAACTATTAATGCAACATTTTCTCACTACGGTAGTCCCTTTTTACAATCGAATATTCGCATGTAATTCAAATCCTTGCAAAGGAAATAATTGTGATACAAGAAAGTGTACTTCAAGGATTGATGTTAAACATAATCACGAATCTTATATAAAGCTTTATTCAAATGCTTCAGAGCATAAAAAGTCTTTTCGAGAGGATTTTGAGTTAATCAAGTCAAAATTGGGTATTAACTAGATTAGATTGTATTTGACAATAATGAAGACCTGTAATATTATTTTGATGTGAAACCTTTCGGAGGTATATCATGAATAAGGTTAAAAATATGGTTAACCAATTATATGAGATTGCAAACTTAGAACCAGGTTTTGATATTGAAAAATTAGTGGTTGATTTGGGCGGTACAATCGAATACGTTTACTCTCCGAATATGGATGCTTATATTCAAAAGTATGGAAATGCATTTGAGATTGTACTGGACAAATCAAAACCAAGATCGCGACAAAGATTCTCAATTGCACATGAGCTCGGTCATTTACTTATACATCTACATTACTTTGATAGAAAGATTTGGAATAGTTTGAAGGATGTTGATACTAGAATATATAGATACGGATATGATCAATTTGAACGAGAAGCTAATGAATTTGCTGCGGAATTATTAATGCCAGAGCTGGATTTTGTTAATTATTTAGAAAAATTTTCTAATGAAGAATTCTATGATTTGTCATCAATTGCAAGACATTTTGCTGTTTCCAAAGACGCCGTTAATTATAGAGGTTATAATTTAGGGATTTGGTCTATTTGATTTATGTAATATCTGATATTGTAATGAAGATGAGTGTATTATTTTGAAATATACATAAAATTGATTACAAATATAATTTATTACATCAATTTCTCTAAAATGATATTCATCGATGTAAACTTTTCTGATATTTTTTTGAGTTGTTTTATTAACAGTTTTCAATTATCAGAATTTAACAGTGGACCCCTCCACTGTTTTTTTGTGCTTTCTTTGATTTTCGTTAAGCTAAGTCATAATTAATTATTGTTAGTAAAATTAAATTATCAGCATGTTATTCTAATTTGTAATTCGAAACTATTCCCTAAAGGTTGATTTAAGGAATAGTTGAAAATGATATCTAATCACTCCTCTATCAAAAAAAACACAATTTCTTGTGTTTTTTTATGCATTAAATATGTTAATTTAACCCCCATACACCTACCCACCAGTTCCATTCTTCAAGATTAGTGCTGTCTATGGCTTCATAAATATCATTGAAAGATGCTTCATATCCATTGTAATACTTATATGATATTGGATTGCTTTCATCATAGTATACAATTCCTCGTGAAACATTATCAAATAAGCTGCTGAAGCGATCAATCCATTTTTCAAAGCCATTCGTAAGGCTGGTGGCTTCTATGGCAACATTGAATCCATCTTTTGTTTTGACTATTACCCATGCATGATATGTAGTTGTATCAAATGGAGCCTGGCCAATAACAATCTGAGCGTCAAATCCGCGCTTTTCTAAGCACCATTCTAAGTAAGCTGATGATTCGCTGCAATCAAAAATGTGCAAATTGTAAGCTGTTGGAAGTTCAAAACCGTACGTTAAGTACTCGGAAAGACCTTGAATTGTGTTCGCGTAACTAAAATTTTGATCTTCATAGTAGTTCTCTGGAACCTTTCTAGTCTGCTCTTTCTTTAATTCTAAGTTCAAAGACTCAATATATGAATATGCTTGGGTAAGTTGATTTGCTGACTCCATTAATTTGATCCGATTCTGATTTAACGATTTCTCTTGAACCGAAATCGTATTTCTTAAAGTACCAATGAGTTCGTCTTTTGTGGCAATCTCTTTTGATAAAATTTCATTTTGAGATTCTAAAGTGGCTACTTCATTGTTTAAATTCTTGACTTCAAAGGCTGTGAGGAATACTGCTAAAATCAAAATTACAGTAAAAACCATCACTATGCCAAAGTTAATCAACTTTGATCGACTTACCTTGTTTACCTCCATGGCTCCCCTCCTTCTCTTCAATATTTAAAATTTTATGTGTTTCTAAAGCTCAATTAAGGTATGCGCATACTATCTTTACATGATTCCCAGCTCAGAACTAATGCGATTTTGATAATATGCATTCATCGTTGTACTGGAATTATAAATCATTGTTAAAAGGTAATTCTTAACATTTTTGACGGTCTCTTTACGATTGGTAAATGATTCGTAAACATAGTCAAAGTGACTCGATTTTAACTCGAATACCCTTTTCTCAAAAGCAGCTTTACTTACATGGTTGTCTCGATTAAGATATACAATACTAGACGGTTTATTGAGCTCATCGGTAATGATTCTAAGTAATTCGGCTTTGAACTGATTTTGTTGATCATCAGGATGAATATCGATAAGATAAATCATATCTAGCTGCATCGCAAGTTCTTCAAAAGAATAACGATCGATTTTGTGTTTGTAGTTCCCCATCAGTCCATCTTCGGCTTTTGTGATAGATGGATTGGTATCAATAGAATCAGTTAGATAATTATTAGTATCATTTAGTCCCATTTTTTGGGATTCATGTGTCCCAAATTTTGTGACTAACGAATCCCGAATTTTGGGAGTCGCGTGTCCCAACTTTTGGGACTCACTAGAAGTATTCATTCTATCAGCAATTTCTATAGTATTAACATAAATCATGTTTGGTTTTCTATCACCAAGTTTCTCTTCTGTGATAAGATTATGATCAACTAACTCTTTCATAATCTTGGTGCAGGTATTCTTTGAAACATTAAGCAGCTCTTGCAAATCGGCTCGAGTGAATAATAGATATACCTCTCCTCTATCGTTAACCCAGCTGTTTTTTATGCTTAGCTCATTTCGATCTCTAAGTAATGCATATGCAACTTTAGCATCGTTTGAAATATGCTTAAATGGATCTACGAATAAAAACTTTGGAATTTTGTAGAAACGCTCCTCTACTACATCCGAAAGAGTTATTCTTTTGAAGCTATATGAGTGAACATCTGAAAAATTTTCATTTCCCATATGTGAAATCCTCGCTTTATTATGTGTCATAATATTTGTCTGAATATTATCATATGTAATATGTTTTTGCAATTCGGTAGATACCATATATTACCATCGCGAACAAGTAAGTAATTTGAACGTTTCCAGTATGACTCTAATGAAAAACGGAATAAATGTAGTACAAAGCGGAAACATTGTAGCAATAAACGGAAAAAATGTAGCTGAAAACGGAAGGTATGTAGCTACTACGGAAAAATTGTAGCTGAAAGCGGAAGAATTGTACCTAAAACGGAAGAATTGTAGTTGTGTTTTTGAGTGATTCAAAATGGTTCTTTTATCTAGCCTATTAAAATAACTAAATTACAAAATATTACATTTAATGGTAACAAGTGTGCACCCTAACTTGTGATATTTCATAATTTATTACTAAATTGATTGAAATTTTAATGTTAGAACTTTTTTTAGATTTTTATTGCCATTATTAATTTGGATCTAAGTTAAACAATTTTGATTTTTATACTTTCAACATGATCGTCTTAATCGACTTGAATTTTGACTATTAGTTCCTTTGTTAAATTGAAACGGAAAAAAACGTAGTAAGAAATTTGATATTTTTGGGCTTTAATTATTTTTTTTTACTTATTAATCCAAAAAGCGGAAATAAACGTAGCTAATTAACGAAAGGATTGATACCAATTCCGCTTTTAGGTATAATGATTTCGGAGGGATAATCTATGAACAAGGTGTTTTTAAAGAAATCTAATGAGCTGGTTACAGCACGATATTATTTACCGATAAATACTCAGAAATTGATTTGTCTCTGTGCATCTAAAATCCAAAGTGATGATATTAGCTTCGACACACTTGAGATTACTGCAGAAGAATTTCAGATGATTAATAAGACAGAGAATCCTTATAGAGATCTTAAAGATGCTTCTGAAGACCTTTTTAATGCATATATTCATGGTGTAGATAAACACGGAAATTACACAGAGAAGAAAAGATGGGTTACAACTGTTCGATACTACTCTGGTGAGGGCAAAGTAGTTTTTAAGTTTCACGATGATATTAAAGAGTGGTTATTACAGCTCAAGATTAACTTTATTAATTATCGCCTGGATGCGATCGAGAGTTTATTTAATAAGTATTCATTAAGAATCTACGAGTTACTAATCTCTAACGATAATATGAAAGACGATATGTATCATATGGTTATTTCTATTGAAAAGTTACGCGCTATGTTGGTACTAGAGGACAAATATCCTAAAGTTAATGATTTAAAGCGATACTTAATTGATCCAGTTGTTGAAGAGCTTAATAAAACAAATCTCTCAAATGTAAGTTACAACGCATTAAGAAAAGGACGTGTAATCGACAGATTTGAATTTTTGTATTATAAGTGATTCTAGATGTAGGGGATTGATACTATATTAATCGCAGAATATAGTAATGTTGTATTCTAGAAAAGCAACTTTATAAGATTTATTACTAATTTACACTCTAATTCAAAATGTTCGTAAACGTTGAAATATGAACGTTTTACAATTATTAATACATTTGATTAGTTTAATTTAGTAATAAATCTTTATTTTTTTTGCACATATGATATAATTTAGTCAATTAGGGGGTGTAAGTATATGTCTATCAAGATTAAAAGTGAGAAGTTACGTGAAATTCGTGAAATGAAGAAATTGTCTAGAAAAGATGTTGCTAGCGAAATTGGCTGGAACGAGGACCGTATAGTTAATATTGAAGAAGGTCGATCAGGCCAGACTACACAAACTGTTAAGTATGTCGAGCAGCTATGTGATTACTATAGCCTAAATAAGAATGATGTTATTAATTATGACTGGAAGGACGTAACCTTTGTTGTAATGGGTGCTGGTAAAGGTGGTACTGGAAAAACTACAACTACAGCCGAAGTTATTTATCATTTGAGTAAAAAGTATAAAGTTCTTGCAATTGATGGGGATCCACAAGGCAACTTATCAAAAATGCTTGGTTTTCATGAAATAAAAAAGCACAACCTATATAGCTTATTGACTTACAATGAGAATGAAATCGGTGATTTAAATCTGAACAATTTCATTCATAAGTCTAGATTAGGTAATGTAGATGCGATAACATTCCACACTTCAATGTATGCAGCTGATAAAATTCTTAATCAAAGATTTGTACCTATGGGTATTTTCAAAAAAGTTAAAGAGTATATTGTAGAGCAAGGTAATTATGATTATGTAGTTATCGACACATCACCACAAGTTACAACATACACTATGGGATTATATGCTATGTCAGACAAGTTCTATATTCCATTAGACTTGGCCCCGTTCACTATTGACTCATTACCAACCTTCTTAGAAACATTAAATGGTGTTAAACTTATTAAATCCTCAATGTGGCCAAATGAAGAGTTCAAAATTTCTGGAATCATAAAGACGAAAGCTGATATGAGGCAACTAATTTCTAAAGAAGTGTCTAATTATATTGACAATAGCCTCCCATTCCCAGTCATTTCAGAAATCATACCTAGAACAACTTTCATTGAGCAAGCTCAATACAGTAGTCTTTTCATGGAAGAATTCGATGCCAAGGAGAGTTCAGCAATTAAGCTAATAAAAGCATACGAAAAAATCGCTAAGGAGGTTGCAAAATAGATATGTCTAAGAAGTTACTACAACGACAAAATGACAATCGAATGAAAAGTGCCTTAGAAAATTTTGAAAAACCACTCAGTGATATCGATATCAATGAAATTGAAACAACAATTGGTAAAATTAATGTGATCCCTAGTGGCGTTGTTGAAGCTGCACCAGTCGAAACAGAAGAAGTAATTAACGAAACTGAATTGGTGACGTCATACCAAGATATTTCGATCGATATGTTATATGCTGCACCTGAAGAGTGGAATTTATGGACACCTTATTCCGACGAGAAGAAGTACGAGTTGATGGAGTCTATACAAGAAATAGGTCTTCAGCAAAATTTAGTGCTTTGGAAAGTACCTAATCGACTTAAATATTTGATTGGCGAGACTGATGGATATTTAATATTAGTTGGGCATAACAGAGCAACTGCACTTAGAAGCTTATACCATATAACAAATGATCCTCAATACTTAGTTGTACACGCTAAGGTTTATGAAGGTGATTCTATCGATGAGAGAATCGCAAGACGTATCATTGATGATACAAATCTTGTTACTCGAGATAAATCATTAAGAGAAATATCACTTGCTTACTTAAGACGCTGCGAAGAATTGAGAAAATCAGATGAGTTGAAGGATGCTTCTGAGCGTATGATTCATAGCATCATAGCAAATGAGAACAATACTTCAAGAACACAAGTATTTAAATCTTTAAAAATGCTAAATTGTATTGAACCTATATTCGATCAAGTTATGAAAGAAATTTCATTTAACACAGGGTTAGCTCTATCTGGTTTGGATAGTGATGTTCAGCAGTACATCTATGATGAATACTACCTTAATAGGGAGAACAGACATTTATACACGAATAAGAATCTTTCAAAAATCAAACCACTTATGACCATACAAAAGATTGACAGTGTAATGCATGGCAGAAATGGAGTTGTAAAAGTAACGTTTGATGTCGAGTCTCACCTTGTCGACGATCTGAATAAGTTAGTTAATAAATTTTTGAACGCCAATAGATAAGAGCTAAGCTCTTATCTTTTTTTCTTTAGAACCACTGAAATTCGAAGATATTACTGGTTCACAATGAACCACTGAGCAAAAAAAATGATGTTTGTGGTTCGCAATGAACTTCTATGACCTAAGCGTTACTGGTTCACCATGAACCACTGAGTAAATAAATGGTGTATGTGGTTCACCGTGAACCACTATGCAAATAATACATGCTACTGGTTCACCATGAACCACTAAGTAATAAAGATGTATGTGGTTCACCATGAACCACTAAGTAATAAAGATGTATTTGGTTCACCATGAACCACTGAGTAAATAAAAGATGTATGTGGTTCACCATGAACCACTAAGTAATAAAGATGTATGTGGTTCACCATGAACCACTAAGTAAATAAAAGATGTATGTGGTTCACCATGAACCACTGAGTAAAAAAAGATGTATGTGGTTCACCATGAACCACTGAGTAAAAAATGATGTATGTGGTTCACCATGAACCACTAAGTAAAAAATGATGTATGTGGTTCACCGTGAACCACTAAGAAAAAAAGTTGCTGGTTAACCAGGTATCAATTGATCAATAATTATGTACAGGAGCTATTGTGACTCGTATATTTAAAAAAATGCTCGCTTCAGGCGAACTACGGATCAATAATAAAACTATGGTTACAGATAAAAAAGTGATGCGTCTTGGCATCACTTTTTGATTTGTTAAATAGTATATGGCACTATTTCTTGTTTATGAACTTGTATGTTACTTTTCCTGATTCATCTAGTCGTAAATAGATATTAGCTTTATTTCCGGTCTTAAACTCAAATTGTTTGATTTGGGTTGAAGTCTCACCACTTTCAATCAATTCAACAATATCATGCTCCGTCAGTTCGTAGCTGCTCTTTGAAGTTATCTTCTTAGAAATTGCAATTCTACATTCTGGATAAGATGAGCACCCAATGAAATTTGTATACTCTTTCAAGTTTTTCCCGCATCTACATTTCCTATTAGAAATAATTTTCTTGTAGTTGGGTGTTAGTGTTTTGTGGTAATTCTGAGTTGACTCTAAGGAACGGATCATGGAAATATGACTGGATAAAACGTCAGCTACAGCTCTTTCACCATTCAATACTTTTACAGTATCTACATGCCAATTATTCAGATTGTCGATATTAAGCAAGTAAGCTTTGCTATTGTTTCTAAAATGTCTCCCACAGTCTGATAGCGTAAATGTATGATCATCAGTTTTGATTATTATATCCATTCGTTCGAGATCTTCAATATATGTTCTCCATGAAATAGCGTCACCTATACTAAAGTTTCGATACTTTAACTTCATATTACGAGGGATCATATTTTTACCCATGTTCGTAAGTTTGTTCAGAAGCTGCTTTTCGTTCATTTCCTTCTGAGTGCTACTAACGTTTCCCTTTATTTCAAAGTTTATCATTCTACCATTAATTATGGACCCGATTGGTAGCAAGCTTTGTAAACTACTTGTATCGGTATTGTTCTCCTGAAAGATTTTATTGATTGTGTTTTCGAATACAGAACAGCCTAGTGTTAAGTCACCACTTCGCTCTAGGATTAAATAGGTATTATCATTTGAGACAGCTTCAATTTTCTTGGAAAACTTTATAGCATTAGGCAAGAACATGGTAAAGTAACGTAGTACTAATAAATCATAGATGTACATTTCGGCTTCGTTAAGTTCTAATAAACGTGAAGAAGGAATTGGAAGTATTGCATGAGACTTATCCTTATCACAAGTAAAATCATCTACATAGTTTTTAATTATACTGTGTTCTAATTGATCAAGAGGTATTCCATAAGACTTTACATGCGATATAATGTGATTATATCTATTTCCATAATTTACCATATTATGGATTATGTTTTGAACTTGACTTGTTGGAATGGTGTGATTTTTCGAAAAAGGATTTGTAATAAAACCTTTTTCATAAAGAGTATTTAATGCTTGTTGAATGTTCTCAATTTTTGCAGTACTTTTGACTATTGATGAGATAGTGTGAAGCATTGGTTTAGCAAGGCTTGTTTCTTTATATTTAGATTTGATCACAATGAAATTTGAAGACTGAGTAATTGAATTTTTCGCGTTCTGTAATGAAGAGAACTTAAATTTTTTGAAATGGGATATTTTACCTTTTAGAGAATCGTAGGATGCGTTAACAGTGAAGTATGTTGATTGAACATCTCTTGCTATCTTATTATCGTGGTTTACAAGCAATGCTAGAATATAATAATGCTGTAGTGTTAGTTTGATATCATCACGAGAAGTCACTTTCGAGTTAAGCCAGTAATAATCAATAAGCATTTTTAATAGGTGAAACTGTGATATATGCTTAAAATCACCATTATCATTCATATGGCTAGTATCGATTAATCCAAATGAGTTTACATCGTTGATGTCATTGATCCATAGCCGTTTTACACTTGAAATTTTGCCCTTATTGCTTAACTGTGATAGCATCATATCGAAGTCAAATTGCGATTCTGCGTTAGGCGTAGTTGCATTTACAATACAAACTTGGTCGTATTTATTAAGTTCTGAATCGATATTTTTTACACTACATCCGTTACATTCTGACAAACATATATTGTGTGTTGTGTTATCAATAGTCAGCGATTTTATAACAATGCCTGGAGCATCAAGTTTAACCTTGTATGAGCTCTTAAGTAAATAGCAATTAAGATTCTTTTCGACAAATAGGCCATAAATTGAAGGCTGATTAGTTATATAAAGTGTATTCATCTCATTATCACCTCGATTTCAATATTAAGGTTATTCCTTCTTAGTTCATTTCTGATTAGTAAAAGGAAGTAGTCGACGACAATCGATTTTGAACCTGAACCAACAAAAATTTCTAACGCGCTTCTACTAAATTTGCTAACAAGTACATTATACTTGTCCATTAACTTTGACTTGTGTGCATTTAAAAGAACCGTTTCAAGGATATCTGATTGACCATCGACTTTGAAGACTGCATTCGATTTTTCGGAAACATTAATTCTACAGATAATCTTTAAAATGTTGGCTTTTTTGAATGATTCTAGCTGATCAACAGTGAAGTTTTTAATTTCGCTATAATAAAAATCAATGATGTTGGTATCTTTTGAAATAATGCTAATGTCCAAAGTTGAGTTAAAAGTTTGAACAGAAATGAAGTTCTTCAGATTACATAGGTCATCAATTATTTTGATTACATTCTTGTTCATGAAAAGGTGTTTTATAAAGTCTTTAGTATCATGCTGCTCATAATCAAGACAAAATGACGATATTATTCCGTTGTTTCCTTGAATTGAAATATTTAGTTCATCAATAGTCGTAATAAACACTGTTCCAGCAACTATGCTTAGAGTATTTATTTCATCAATACTTAAATAGGAACTTGAAGTTATGGCTAAAGAATCAGATGTTATTCTATCTGAGATTGTAGTCTGGTTAACTTCAAGCGAATTATTTTCGATAGATTTAGGTGAACTTGATTTATCAATGCAGTATTGAGGTAAAGTTTCTGAATCTGACTTATCTAGTGTAAATAGGCTTAGTTGTCCGGGAAACTTTTGCGGTTGACTTGGATCAACCTTTGACTTTTTTTCAGGTTTTTTTTCTGCTTTGGGAGTTTGTGTCCTTTTATTCTTTAGCTCTTTTCTCTGATCAACTAAGTTCTGGTTAGAAATGAGTAATGATAATACATCAGTATGTTTTGCCGTCCTCCTCTTAAGTGCATTTTTATTAAGTTGATCAATTGATTTTTCAACGTTGATAATCGAATCCTCGGTTATCTTCTCGATCATAGGTGATGTCAATTTATAGACGTGTTCATTGTCTTTACACCATTCAAGTAATATTTCTGTAAGGTCATTCCCAGCATCAAAGTTTTCAACTATAAGGTCATATAGTAATCTTGTTATTGGTACAGAATTGAAGTTCTGATCAAGGTAGTAATACTTAAAATGTTCTATTGAGATTCTCTCATCTAGCCCATGATGAAACGTGTGGTTTAGTAACACAAGTTCATCTGTTAACCGGCCAAGTACATTTGATTCGGAAAACTTACATATTCCACAGTACTTTTTGATTGAGGTAAATTTGGTTTGCATATCTGAGCAGCAGTTAGCGTCAATATCTGCTTGAGATATCTTACCTGCATCAAATTCTGCGATTCTTTCGCATGACGCACGAGATAACTCTACAACTAACTCAAGGTCCCTTAGAGCCTTATAAGGGGCTGTAAGGGACATTTTCACAGGAATATTGGCATTGTTGATGCAGTATGGGATGTTTAACATCTATAACCTCGTTTTCAAATCTAGAAGATCAGGTAGAATCGCTGACTTTGGATTTTTTTCACTTGTTTCGCCGCTCAATATCCTTAAAGAAGCCTTGGTCTTATTTGGCTTAGAAAGTAAATCTGAAAGGGATACGTCGGCTTTTTTCTTAAACTTAGGTTCTACTTTAGACAGCGTTAGTTCATCGAGCTTGTTTACAGATTTTGACAAGATAGATTCTGTTTCACTCCTTTTAAGAAGTGCACTTTTAGTCATATCAATGATTCTTTCAGGTGGATTCTTCATGACGCTCATTGTGTAAGTAACAACGCGGTCTTTTTCTGCCGAATCGTGTCTACCAATATTCTTAATTGCGGTTTCATAGTCCTGAGTAGTAAAAGCGTCATATACACCATAGTGTATATACCTGGTGTTTGACATTAAATTTGAAATTTCCTTTTTAAGTAGAAGTTCTTCTCTATCCGAAATAAGCCTTGTATTATTCTTTTTTACCAGTACAAAGGATGCAACCAATGCATCACTTAAATCATATCCATCAGCAAATATTTGACTTTTTACACTCTGTTTAGCGATATTTTCTATGTTATTATCATGTCTACTATCAAATGAATATTTAGAAAAGCATAAGAATCCGGGCTCACTGAAAATATCTAAAAGTTCGGATTTGTCAAAACTCTCTTGAGAGGGGATAGAGGATGTTACAGTGATTTCCGTAATCATGGATACTACTGCAGCATTGCCTTTTTCATGCCATTTAAAAGTTGATTCATTATCTTTAATTGCGTCCGATATCAATTTTTCGTTGTCGATCACAAGGATATTACCGAGAACGCCTTCTTCTTGTAGTTCGGTTAATTCTTTTAGCGCCTCTGCAGCGTTTAGCTTTACTCTATGGCCTGATGAATCATCAGGAAGCATCGCAATCACCCCAACGGTTGGCTTACCTTCATTTAAGATATAATCGTCACTTTCTTCATATCCTATTCGCATATCTCCGTTTCTCACCAAACTTGAAACTATTTTAACAACATCAGTAACAGAACCCGAACCAGTTCCACCACCAAATGCTGCTAAAACCCAAACGAAATCAACTGATCTCAAGTGCTCATCATCAACTAAATTTTCTTGAATTATTTCAAGGTTTTCATGTACTGCTTTAAGTCCGATTGTACGGTCCTTTTTAGCTCCATCAAATCCAGAAAACTTTGTAATTTTATAGTTATTGCTCCCGATTTCTTTTAGTGATTGTTCAGCGTTTAGAAGATCTTCGCTTGCAGTATTAAATAAAGATACATAATGGCCAACTCTGTTAAATTCCACAGCAAGCTTTCCACCACCTTGTCCTAGTGCAACTATTCCGTATTTCACTTTATCAATATCAGTTTCCGGATTTATAATGTGACCTTCAAGCTTGATATTCTTTAACTGGTTAACTGAAAATATTCTGCTCTTCATCATTTTCACCTCGTCGTATAAATTTGATTATTTCATTTGATTTAAAACTCATGGTGTGGCTGCTTTTCATTGATGATATCCAGTACTGATATAAAAATTCTGGCCATTATCTGTTGACAGGAATTTTTCAAGGTATCTCATTCCGCAGTTGGTTATCTTGTAAATGTTCTCTTTACCTCTTTTTTGAATCTTTATAAAACCCAAGCCATCCATAAATCTTAGCATTGAAGATACGGTATGCTTGCTTTCATGAAACTCATTCAAAATACGATTTTTCGTCACTAACTGCTGTTTTCTTTCGTCTTCGATGATGATGAATAATAGCATGCGGTTCAATATGTCATCGTTTTCTAAACGTTTGAAATTACACCCTATTATCTCTTGGATAGTTTGTTCGCTATAGTCCATGATTGCCTCCAAATTTTTACAAGGGTACTATGAGAACCCAAGTCTTGTTTATAATTTATTTCATAGGGGTACTCGGAGTACCCCTATGAAACGAAAAAAACTTCTTCAGGGGTACTCCGAGTACCCTTGTGTAAAGTATAAATGAGTATTGAATACGTACGTGACAAGTTTGGGCAATGTTTTTATTAAATTTAATCTGATTTTCAAAAAATAGTATTTGAAAGAATTAAATTAAAAGTATAGTGAAAGTCGTATGAAATACATGTGAAAGTACGAAAAAAATACAAAATGAAAATCATATGTAGATTTTACAGAATCATTTTTAATGTTTGACATCAAATTGCACGTAAGTTATTCTATTTTTAATGTTGCAGTAGCTTAATTTGAAGTGTGTTGTAAATTTTTAATCAGAATCAAAAATTGACTTGAAATGATTCAAACTACTATTATATTTGGAGTTATAAAACATGTATCATTTAAATGAGAAAATGGAATCTATTTTGAAAAACGTCTATAACACGAGTAAGATACATGGTTTAGAATTAATGGCTGCGCAATATGAGTACTTGCTTTATCATATTTATATTGCTAATGCGACTACTGCTGATCAGTTGAGCGAGATTATTTATCTTGAAAAAACGAAGCTGATGACAGCACTAAGCCATATGGTAGCTAAAGGTTTAATTGAATCCAATAAGACTCTTTATAACGGTGAAACAATCAGTGTTTATAGCATCACACCATTAGGGATTGATTTTGTAAGAGGCTTTTTTGATTTTTGTGATTATGAGATTAAGCAGCGTTCATTCAACAAACAGATCAATCATTTTATTGAAGCAGGCAGTTTATACTTTTCTGCTTTCAACAATGCAAAGCGTATTAAATTGACTAGAGAAGAGAATCACCTTATTGGTGATAAAAGTATTTTAAGACCAGACTCAGAACTGCTAATTGAATATGATGAGTTCTCTGAACATTTTTTTATTGAGAATGATAGGGGAACTGAGCTTGAAGGTAAACTTATAGAGAAGTTAAACGAGAAATATGCTATTTATATGCTTAATGATATTCCAGTGAATTTAGTGTTTACTATTTCTCGCGAAAGTTTACTGAAAAATAAAAAGGCAAAGGATCTCTCGAAAACGATGTCAGTTAGATTAGCGACTGAATTCGTGAAGATTCTTAGAGCAACTTCTGTAGTGATGAGTAAGCTTAAACTTAATAGGATTGATGATCTTTACACTTGTATTGAAAATTACTATTCTGTTGAGCCTGACTACAAAACATATGCAATAATCAACGAGCACATTGGGAGTCTAATTGCTTTTAAGCGTTTGAATGAATCACTTATGCTTGAGACTAAGGATGACGTTTATTCGCGAATGTATTTCGAGGATGACGTACGTAAAAGAACCCTCGATCAAGAGAAAGAACTTTTTTTGAAAAGAAATACTGACTATAGGGTTGAAACGATTAGAAACATTGTAGTGAAAATGGGTGAACAACATGAGGTGTCTGAAAGTCTGTTTAAAACATATAGTGAGATACTGAAAAATCATCTCACAAATGATTTAGATAAAATGAAAATACCAAGCTATAAAGCGCTACTTCTAACAAATGAACTGATCGTAGGACCGTTATTGGATGTTAAGCGGTATTTTTCTAAAAGGACCAAAAACCTACAGTCTAGTAAAGTCTATTTTGAAGATGTGTTCAATATCAGGTTTGATAAGTTCGAGTACAGTACAATTGAATTCACTGTCGGCGATACCATAATCAAAAAAAATCTCAATTCATGCATTGGTTATGTGAATAGTAAAAGAATCGCATTATCAATCTTAGAGCCCAGTTTAAACTTGTCGGATAAAATTAAACTTGATTTGATTAAATATAATAACGTCAAGCATAGTTATGATGCGCTCAGATTTGTTATACTCGGAAAAGAACGGTCGATAGATGATGTTTTTATTGATTATGATGATGTTGTTTTAGACGCGCTTGAATTTTGAAGTCACAATTGAAATTGACAAAATAATGTGTTACCATCAAACTAATCAATGTTGTTTTTTTATTAATTCAAAGCCCACCAGATGAGTGGCACTACCACGAGGCGAGAAGTCTATCCATTAGGATAGGCTTTTTTTATGCCTAAAAAGAGGAGGATAGGTTTTATGAACTGGACACTATGCAGTCATGATTTACTTAAAGTAGTTAGGCGAGAGTTTGAGCTAAGATTTAAAGGTATCAATATCCCTGAGCTTAAAATTACATTTGCACCAAAAAACAATCGGATATCGATCTATTTACGTAGAGACGAATCAACAGAAGCTTTTGCAGAAAGATTAGAGATGCATAAGCTCCTTTTAAGGGTTGATCAACTTCATATCTTTGTTAATTCGGATTTACTCATGAAACTATTTTTTAGTAGTTATAGGGTGAATCATGACAGCGTGGATTTTTTTGATGTATCTGAATTTGGTCTATCGGAATATGTCATCTCAGTTTCACGTGATGGAAAACCGCTGAATATTAGCATAACTGCAGGCAACGCGATGCATGCTTATTTAAAGGCGCTGTCGATGCCTAGTTTGGGTCATTTGGTGTCAGATATGGATTTAAGTATAATTATGCCCATTTAATAAAGAGGCGAGTATGCATTGATAGGGCGTCGCTTTGGTGCCCTTAAAACCATTCCAGTTCTACAAGTTAGAACAGATTAATTAGCAAGTCTATGAAATCGGAGGGAAAGATGAGAGATTATATCATTATGCTCTTTATTGGCCTTTATAGGCTTAGAGAGCATAAAAAATACAACATCGACAAATCAGTTATCAAAGCTTACAGACAGGCTATTAAATGCGAGATTGCGCGTCCATGGCTCAAGAAATACGTGATTGGTGATGTTGATAGTTTCACTGAGATTTACTTAGTGGATTCTAAGGACCTAGAAGAAGCTAACCAGTTTGTTGCCAAAAATCTAACAAGCTGCATCGGTGAGCCTGTTATAACCAAAGTATGTGATGATAGGTTTAAGATTAAATATACCTTTTATCATGAATGGTAGGTGGGTCTATGAAAAGTAAAGTTCAAAAGTATGTTGACGATTTTATCGAAGAGACAACACTTGCGTTATATTTAGACGGAAAGTATGAGCTGAGAAAATATGCGCCATACTGGATACAGGACATTTATCATTTTTCATCGGCTTTAGTAAATCAGCTCGGTAACGATAAGTGTAACCAGAATCTTTGTCACGAGCTAAATCAGAATGGAAGTGTATTATCAGAGGATGTGGCCGACCAAATTTATGAAAGCCTGAAGCATTATAAACTCTTTGCCTATTATTTTGATATCAAGTTCAGTCATTTACGCGAACTTGTCTTAAGCATGGAGAATTATGTCGAAACTTACATTAGTGATAAGCCGACCAGTTACAGTGAATGTAAACATATAAACGAGAGCCTTTATGGAATAACTGATGCAAGGCCGCTGCCACTTAGTGCGTCCCCTGTGTTCTCGTATATCGGCGATGATTTCACCCCTGATGTAATCGAGTACGAGGGGTTAAGAAGAAGCCTTGATTCTTTAAAGAATGTGTTCACATTAAGTTATGCTGCGACAAATCGACAAAACTACAAGGAAAACGTTAAAGAAATTCTTTCAGGTTTTAAGATTCCTATTGATAAGAATGTTGAAATATCAGTGTCGGATGATTCCATTTTGATGAACTATTATTTAAACGGAATAAAACGTCGTTACCATAGCCGAATGCTAGTTTACTCAGGTATCTATAAACCAAGCTATACCGGACTTGGATTACTTGGCACACTGAAGGACTTCTTGTCAGAAGCAACTGAACATGTTATTGGAAAACCAAAAGAAAAATACAGTGATGGTGAAGCTGCCTACGGGATCATGCCAATGAAAGATTTAGCGAACCATGGACTAAAAATTGATTTTGAGAGAATCGATGAATCAAGGCGGCTTGTAGCAAAAGAGGCACATTCGGTTAATCTGATCAAAGAAACGCTATTTTTAGGAAACCACCCCGTTACATCAACTTCTTATGGTGCAGACTCAGTACTGGTCCAGCATCTAGTCAGCAAGGTCTATCCTAGCATAGATGTTTACCATGGTAAGACTGGTCTTGATTTTCCAGAGATTTATGAAGTCGAAAAGAGACTAATTGAAAATGGGATCATCAATCCTAATCGCCTTTTCTACGGGAAGAACAAAACGTCATACTGGAGTTTAGTTGATGAATATGGGTTTAACTTTGAGAGAAAAGGGAAACGTCAAAGCAATGTGAATCGATCGGAAAAGTGCTGTATGGAGCTGAAGCACATACCATTTTTAAACGCGATTAAAGAAAAGCACTGGAACATTAATTTTGCTGGACTAAGAGCAGACGAATCAAGAGCAAGAGAGCTTGCTGCAAAACGTGATGGTCCGATTTATTTTGCAAAGTCCTGGAACCTTTTTAGAGTTAATCCGATTATCTTTTGGACAGATGAAGATGTTTGGCAGTATACGAAGGCTAATGACATTCCTTATGCGAGCATCTACGATATGATTCTTTTAAACGATAAAGGCGAAGAGGTATTTAAACCTCGAATTGGTTGCTGGGCATGTATGCTTTCTGCAAAGTATGGCTATTTGAAATGGTTAAAAGAGTTCAAACCAAAGCTATATCGTCATATTATGCTTGATAAAGGGCTCCTAGAGCTCCTGTACGCGAAAAAACTCGGATATGGATTCAGTACTAGCAAAACTGGCAAAGAGCAAATAGAGGGCAAAATTGAAGGTTTTGACCCTGATTACTTATTTGGGTTTCTTGAACAACGACCATGTTTTTTCGATGATACACTTGTTGACTTATAGCAGCCTTTCTTAAGGTTGCTTTTTTTATTGCGTGTAAATTCATTAGACATGTTCAAAATATTGATTTTGACATGTTCGCAGTTCTCCTATAGTCTATACCTACAGAAGTAAGTTGAGTTCGAACAAAGATAAATGGTAAAATGAAGTGAGTATAGATTTGATTTGTTTCGGCGGGTAAATTCTGCATTACAATGAATGGGAGAGTTAACCATGGAAGATAATGAGCTATATATGAGTGATAATATTCCTAATGACCAAATATCTCAATTAAAGAGAATCGTCTCTTATATGGGATACTTTGAAAGAAATCTAAACGTTGAGCTGGAAGATCCTCATAATGATGACATGATTGGGTTTTCGTTAGCTGTAGAGAATACATATTTGAACGAAATTGCTTACAATGAAGTGCTTGGTGAGATTGAATACGAAATGCCACATGAGCTTTCAGAACATCTTGAAGAGCTGGATGTGATTTATGCACAGGCGCTACTTATAAAGCTATTACAATCTGAGAGGATTCATGGAGTGTACTGGAAGCCGGCGGTAATGGACGGTACATTCATTCGAATCTTAAAACGGTTTGAATTAGAAATCGAAAACCTTGAAGCCAATAAGAATTATTATGTATATGCCCTAGTGGATCCAACTAATGGTTTTATCCCATTTTACATTGGAAAAGGTGTAAACAAACGCGTTTGGAATCATTTTGTCACTATTGAAGAGGATGAGTTGGCTTTTAATGAAGCCGCCAAGGTAATAAAGATAAATGAACTAAAGTCAAAAGGATTTGAGAAAAACGATATTGCACGTGTACTGGCAAAAAATTTAACTGAAGATGAAGCGTTCTTACTGGAGTCATTTTTGATTAAAACCGTATATGGGTTCGACAAGCTTACAAATAAGGTTCATGGGAAATATCAGAATCGTTTTCGTCAACATAATTCGCTGGAATATTTCTACGATTATGATGAGTTCCTGGTCGGAAGAAAGAAAATTAATCAAAGTAGAGACCATATCGCTACTGCTTACATTAACCAAGGGAAAGACCAACCATTAAAACTGATCGCGCAGCAGTTACCAGAACTAAATTTTTCAGATTTGAGAGTTTTGGATGCTGGTGAATTTGGAATGGAAGCCAGTGTCAATGGAATAGCGAACCTCAAAATCTATATTCGTAGCAAATTTATCTATATTGAGCTGTGGCCAAGAAAAAAGAGCGAGAAAACGGCTATAGTCAAGCATTTCGAATCTCTTGGTATTAGTGACCAGCTAAAGAGAAATGATTTGGTTTTTAGGCCGGTAACTTGGTCATTAAGAGAAAACAGGACCAACGACATTAACGAAATTGTTAGAAGAGCACGTCTGCTCATTGAATTTTTAAACACTACGAGTCCTGATGAAATTAACAGATTTGATGAATTGTTTGAATGGGTTTAAACGGAATGTTCAGTGATTATATTATTGTGAGCATATAAAATAATGTTGGTGCAAAGAATGGAGATTTCAATGAGTAATTTAAATCACTTAGAATTTTTTAGACGAGATCTTTTACATGAATTGGGTCATTACTTTAAAGTTTTAGATACGTTTGATTGTAATCGCCAAGTTAAATCACTTGTGTTTGAAAGATGTGATGCTATTGTGTTAGACCTTTTAAAAAACATTGAACCCAGTGGTTCAGACGATATGGCAGTATCGGATGCTTACTACACGGTGGCAGTTATAAGCTTTAGCATTGCTGGAAGGATGGCAGCCGATTGCTATTTTGATCGCGACACATTCGTTAGAATCGAAAATAGTCATTTTCTCTACTATTCTCTGGATGAAGCCTTAATTAATCTTCGACCTATGTTTGGTGAAGATGGTGAAGATGAAATCGAACCAACTATGGAGACTTTATTTAAAATAGTTAAGTATCACATGGAAAAGGTGAGCCACCTAGAAGATGGTGAATATCAGAAATACATGTTTGTCGCGATGCAAGCGTGCTTTTATATGGGCGCAATTGTTGAGCTGAGCCTATTTTAAGCATCAGGTCATAGAAAACTCCTGAATTGATAATTGAGATAAAATCAGAATCGGAAGAGAGCCTAGTTGTAGATGGAATTATTAAATATTCCTTGTGGGACATGCACGAACCTTCGCTGCAAAAAGGTGCTCCTTATCAAGGGAAAACAGCTAGCGGTTAGAGGCAAACTTTCAAACATGAGCAACTGAGTTTTTTCCAAATATATCCTAATGCAAAACAAAGAGAACCGGAATTGCATTAGGAGATTTCTACCATCATTAAACCAAAGGCACTGCTTTGGAACAAGAAAGCTGAATTATAAAAGGATATTAGATTGCAAGGCTTCTATCCTCTTTCATTTCTATAAACTCCTTGCTAATACAATTATATGAGGAGATTGAATATGCAGTCTTTGACATTCGATGAGTTGTTACGCTCGTTTAAACAGAATAAAGATACTCCGCATTCACTATTATTGGGTGCTGGAGCATCAGTTGAGTCTGGTGTTCGGTCTGCCTCCGACTGCGTCTGGGAGTGGAAACGAGAGATATTCTTGTCGCAAAATCCCACCTTTGTTGATGCATATAGTAATATCAAAGTAGACAGTGTCCGCGACGCTATACAGCGTTGGCTCGACAATAAAGGCGGATTTCCCACTAATGGTTCTGATGATGAATACACCTTCTATGCCGAAAAAACATATCCAATTCCAGATGACCGTCGTAAATATTTCCAACATTTGGTGGCTGGAATAAATCCGAGCATTGGTTATCATCTAATATCTATGCTTGCCGAGAACGGCATATTTAAGAGCGTCTGGACAACGAATTTTGACGGTCTCATGCTGAAGTGTGCACATCAATACAATCTCAATCCTATTGAAGTGACTGCTGAAACGTCTGATCGCATTTATCGCGGCAATGCGGCTGGCGAGATACTTTGCATTGCCCTTCACGGTGATTATAAGTATGGTGCATTGAAAAACACAACATCCGAGTTAGACTCACAAAATGATGTTTTTATTAGAGCAATTAGATATGAGTTGGCAAATCGAGATTTACTTGTCATTGGTTACAGCGGTCGTGACAAATCGCTCATGAATGCTTTGGCTTCAGCGTATCAGACTACGGGCAGTGGAAAGTTGTTTTGGTGTGGCTACGGAAACAATGCCCCTATACCTGTTATGGATTTAATTCAATCGGTAAATGATGGCGGGCGTAGTGCATATTATGTGCCTACTGATGGATTTGATAAAACGATATATAGCCTTACTCGTCATTGTATGAGTGAGGAATCTGATTTTCTGCGTAGGATTGATGCACTAAAAAAAGAGTTAGGATCTTCTGTTTCAGAAACTACCAGTAAATTTGAAATACCGACCGCAACAATTGGAAAAATAACGAATACTAATGTCTTTCCGATTACATTCCCAAAAAATTGTTACCAATTTGAAGTTAAATACAGCCAGGGCGAAAAACCGTGGGATTTCTGTAAAAGCCTTGCTACAAATGGTGTTATGGCTGTACCGCTTAACGGCTTTTTATATGCATGGGGTGAAAAAGACAAAATTCAGAATCTTTGCAACGGCAGGATGATTGGTGAGTTATCTTTGACTCCGTTTACACGCGAAAATCCGATGAGAAATGGTGCCTTTAACGAACTACTTCTCAAAACGGTTACTGCGATAGTTGGAACAGCTAACTCGTTACCTTATTCCAAGGATAAAATTTGGGACGCAGCACAAAAAATCAATAAACGCGTAGGCAGCCGTACAATAATGGGATATAAGGGTGTTCGTTTAGCTCTGTTTTTTGATACGAAATACAGCTATATTACGGTAACACCGACCTTTATGTACGAATCAGGAAATAGCCTAAGCCGTGAGGAAAAAAAGCAATTTGCAGACAGTTTTACTGCCGAAGTGAATTCAGGTAAGCCAAACCTAAATGTTTATGAATATATAGCCCAATGGGTTAGTCATTTGTTCGGGAGAAATGGGATACAAGCAAACTTCCCGCCAAACTCATCAACGAGTTTTGCATTCAATATTCGTCCGAATAGCGCAATCCTTGGAGCATCGACTGGCTCGCAGTATCCAGTAAGACTACCTCAAACGATCAATGAAAAGCGAATCGTATTTAGGGGAGTGGAATGCCGCGATACAGACTTGGTATTCTCTAATCCTGCCCAAAACCGTATGGTGACTGATTTTCATCCTATGCGTGGATTGATAAATAACGCACCGTTTGACCATTCTCTAAATAACAATGTCTTACGTTCATCGATTTCGTTAGGTGTAATATGCCCATCAGTGCATAATCAGAAATTTCACAGCTTTCTTAGCCAATTGAACAGTCGGCAAAGCGTTAAATATAACCTCGAATATGTAATTCCGTATTTAGGCTTTTTTGAGGCGTATAATACATATTTAAACATACCTACACCCAATACAACTACATGGCTCGATTTAGCAGTTACACAGTCACACGATGTTAATTATGCCGCTGTACAACTCGGAAAGTCGCTTTGCCAAAGCCTTGACAGACTTAGCGCATCGTCCGTGGATGTAGCTATAATCTACATACCAAAAGAATACGAGCAACAAACGGGTTATGTTGATGAAAACGAAAAGTTCGATTTGCACGACTATGTTAAGGCATATGCCGCACAAAGGAATATCGCGACTCAATTTGTGCGAGAGAAAACATTAGAGAGCGATTTGAACTGTCAGATAATGTGGGCTTTGTCTTTGGCGATATATGTGAAGTCAAGCCGTATACCTTGGGTTGTTTCCGGTATTAACAAAGATACGGCTTTTGCAGGGATTGGCTACAGCATTAACCGAACCGAGAGCAGTTCCAACGTGGTGGTTGGTTGCAGCCATATTTACTCGGCAGACGGGCAAGGAATGAAATACAAACTATCCAAAATTGATGACTGTACCTTTGACCGCAAAAAAAACCCTTATTTGTCCGAAGATGAGGCATATCGTCTCGGGCTTAATATTAAGGAGTTGTTTTACAAATCGTTCTCTGAAATGCCCAAGCGTGTAGTCATACACAAGAGGACTCCGTTCCGCCGTGACGAAATCAAAGGCTTTGTAACAAGCCTATCGAGTGCGGGTATTAAAGACATTGACCTTTTGGAAATTACGCTTGAAGATGACTTGAAATGTTTTGAGTTCACTCGAAATATGGACGCGATTGATGGCTTCCCAGTTCGCCGTGGCTTATGCTTCCCTCTCAATGATAATACGATGTATTTGTATACTCACGGCATCGCACCGTCGGTGCGGAATCCGAATCATCGTTATATTCAGGGAGGCAAGACTATCCCACAACCGCTGAAAATTGTAAAACACCATGGGAACGGCACGATGTCACAAATTGCTACTGAAATTCTCGGATTATCTAAAATGAACTGGAATAGTTTCGGTCTATACTCAAAAGTGCCATGTACTATTGATTCATCTAATGAGATTGCAAGAATTGGCAGATTGCTTTCTCAATATGAAGGGTCAATTTACGACTATAGGTATTTTATGTAGGACAATAGGCGATAGAATTGCAGGTTAGTATAGCTTAATAATAAATAAAGGAGAAGAATGAGATGGCAAATGAACTTCAATCATTATCGGTTCTATTCCAAAATCGATTGTTTCGAATTCCTGACTATCAGCGCGGGTATGCTTGGAAACATGAACAACTTGTTGATTTTTGGGAAGACCTATTGAACCTCCATGAGGATAGATATCATTACACAGGTTTATTATCTTTAAAAGCTGTAAGCCGCAAGGATACGACTCTTTGGAATGAAGATGTTTGGCTACTTGACATAGGTTACAAGCCTTATCATGTCGTTGATGGACAGCAGCGATTGACAACATTTTCTATTTTGATGAATGAAATCGTCACCTTTGTAAAAAATCTTGCTGACAATAAAGACAAGACTGACGAAGAGATATTCCTTGGATACGAATCACTGAAAGACATTAAGGCGAAGTATGTTCTGAGAAAGCGACCTCCACATAACATTGTGACTACATATCTTTTCGGCTATGAGACTGATAATCCAAGTTCGGATTACCTCAAATATAAAGTTTTTGAGGAACCCTTTGGCGGCGCGGTTTTTGAGACCTATTACACAAAAAATCTAAAATATGCCAAGAATTTTTTTGCTGAAAATTTGAATGCTATGTATGAGAATGACTGCATTAAAGGCATAGAAACACTCTATAAGAAATTGACTTTACGGCTGATGTTCAACCTTCATGAAATAGAGGATGATTATGATGTTTTCGTAGCCTTTGAAACTATGAACAATCGAGGCAAGAAACTGACTAATTTAGAATTGTTAAAAAACAGGCTTATATACCTCACGACCCTGTTCGATGATAAGCAGTTCGATGCATTGAATAAAGAACAACTTAGGAAAAATATCAATGAAGCCTGGAAAGAAGTCTACTATCAGCTCGGTCGGAATCAAAATGCACCACTTTCCGATGATGACTTTTTAAGGGCGCATTGGATCACGTATTTCCAATATTCACGGAAACGTGGAGACGATTATATTCGCTTCCTTCTAAACAAGTTTTCCGCAAAAAATGTTTTTGAAAAATTTACAGTCATTGTAGAAGCCAACGGAGCTGAGCCACTTCCTGGGTTCGACCCATCAGAAGATGACGAAGCGGAAGATGAAACTCAGGAAACTGAAATAGTTATGATAAGCAAACTTGCACCAATGGAAATCAGCGACTATGTCAATAGTTTAAAGGCACTGGCTGAACATTGGTATTTCAGTTTCTTCCCATACGACAGCACTACCCTTTCTAGTGGTGAAAAAGCCTGGATTGATAAACTTAACCGTGTCGGTATAGGATACTTTCGTCCGCTTGTTGTAGCGGTACTCGCCACAGCGAATAGGACTTCGGTCAATGAACGTATTAATTTATTTAAAGCTGTCGAGCGTTTTGTTTTCCTCTCTTTCCGTATGGGTGGGTTTAATGCGAGCTATAAAAGCAGTGATTACTACAATAAAGCTAGAGACATCCTTCAAGGAACCATTGAACTTTCAGCCGTAACTGATGATTTGAACAACACCGTTGTTTCTGATATGACATCACTAGTTACAAACTTTATTACCCGCACTGACAGACGATTTGATGCAGGTGACGGTTTTTATGGATGGCGTGACCTTAGGTATTTCTTGTACGAATACGAACATGAGTTGTCGATTCGCAATAATTTACAGAAGGTCGACTGGAATATGTTCACACGAGTTGAAAAGGATAAAGTTTCAATAGAGCATATTTTGCCGCAGACACCAACTAAGTGGTACTGGCGAAATCAATTCAGACAGTATAACGAGAATGAGATTAAACTCTTATCAGCATCACTTGGGAATCTTCTCCCTCTTGCTCAAAGCATAAACTCTTCGCTACAAAATGATAGTTTCCATGACAAAAAGAATCCTTCATCCTCTGGTCGAAGAGGGTATATTAATGGATCTCATTCGGAGATTGAAGTAGCTGCTGAGCGAGACTGGAACGCGCAAAAAATATTAAACCGCGGACTAATACTGCTTGATTTCATGTCCACCAGATGGGGAGTTGTTCTTTCTGATGAGCAGAAGATGCATCTGCTCCATATTGATTTTGTGAATGATGGAAGGGTAATAATTCCAGAGTTGTCCGAAGAGACTGTTTTAGAACCTGTAAAAAAGGAATCTCAAGTAGCAACCTCAAGAGTGCTGTCTGACAGGCATCATCTAAGGTTTGACTTTTGGAGCAAATTCGTTGAGTATTGCAAGTCGAAAGGCCGAGCTGAAGATATTGCATCCCGCAAGCCAAACTATGATGATTGGTATGATGTAACGGTCGGTAGCCGTGATTACCACGTTTTCTTTCAACTTGTACGTCAGAAAGTACTTCGGATTGGATTGTATGTGTACCGACCCGAGGATTTTGCTCGTTTAGAATCCTTAAAAACTGAAATTGAAAATGCATATGGATATGCGCTAGAGTGGTACACGAGCCGTGAGAAAAGCACTGCAAAAAGAATTTTACATTCTATAGATGCAGACGTCCATAATTCTGACTTGTATACTCAGCATTTTGAATGGCTGATATCTCAGTTTGATAAGCTAAAAGTGTCATTAGAGATGATTGATTCAACAGCATATCAGCAATCAGTCAATACATCTAGCAGTTCTGTACTTACAAACGATATGTCTGCAGTAGCTTACGAGGTAGCAAAAAAAGTATATGAAGGTACCTTTGGCCGGAGTGAAGGTAAAGACGAAATCGTCAGATTAACTGGGATGAATCCTGGATCAGCCGGTGACTATATTTCAAACTTCTTGGCGATGATAAATGGGGAGAAATACACCAGGACGCTTAACGAGTATTCAACAAGATATTTCTTAAATCATATCCTTGAAGATTATGGTCAGCTAGCATTACAGAAGGCTGTGGTAGCGTGTAAAATGCATGCTGAGTATTACGCATCATTAGGACATGGCAGGCTGATGTATGTTGAAAGACTTGTCGAGGAATATTCCAGCATTTGATATTAGAGGTGCCAATTGAAAAAATGCTGAATTATGTTTAAAGATGCCATGCAATAAGAACTGAAAAAAACGAAAACTTATAAGGGGGCGCTCACTAATATTTACGAAGGGGGCTGGTGATTTGGCAAATTCAGAAATCAAAATATTTTATTCATGGCAATCTGACTTGCCTGGAAGTAAAACTAGATATTTAATCCAGGATAGTATTGATGCTGTCGTAAATGGAATGAAAGATACACTAGAAATAGTTGCCGACAGGGATACAAAAGGTGAATTTGGTTCACCAGACATTGCGCAAACGATTTTTTCGAAAATTGATGAGTCTGATATTTTTATTGCGGATGTTAGTGTAGTAAATAAGTATTTTCCAATTGGTGAAGATGGTGAACCAAAGCAAGATGTTAAGACATCACCAAATCCAAATGTTCTATTAGAATTAGGTTATGCAGCTCAATCGCTGGGATGGGAAAATGTAATATGTATTATAAATACTGATTTCGGTGCAATAGATGACTTGCCATTCGATATTAAACATAGAAGGTTGACGCCATTTTCACTGGAAGGAAGAGATAAAGCAAGTGTTAGAAAAGAACTAAGAGACATTATTGCTGCTACGGCTATGAACCTTATTGAGAATGGTATAAGACCGAAAGGTACATCTACAAATTATACAGTAGGTACTTATAATATGGAATTAAAGTGTGTTCAAAAGCAGCTTATCCCTTTTGATTTTATTAATGCTCAGGAATATAAAAGCGATCAGGATATGTTATTGGCTAATTGCCGTTCACTTATTAATCTGATCTCTGCAATAAATATTCAACCTCAAGAAGAAACTCAAACGCAACATAAGAAAGAAATAAAAAATGATCACCACGATGAAATTGAGGTGACGCAAGTAAACAAATTGATGCCTTTAAATCTTGAGTTACTTAGTAAATTTTCAGGTTCACCGCAACTTGTCGAAGTTCAAGATGAAGATAAAGAATATGTATCCAAAAAGGTGAAGGATTGGTTTGATATAGATTTATCAGATGAATTTTTTAACTTTGGAAATTTGCAAATAAAAACATCAATATTTACAATGCAATCAAGCGAATATTTAGGCACAGAAGATGAGAAAAAGAAACATGATGCTTTCCAAGAACTCGAGTACAATTTGCATCGAATTACGCTGTTAATAATGTATAAAGAAACTTTTGCCGGTATGTATTTATTCCCATTAGCTATTCAAAATACTTCTTCGGTAGCTGATAAAGATATTTCAATAACGGTCATTGTGGACGATAAAACAGTAGATGTGGTTCTTCCAAATTCAAAACTAATTAATAAAGAGCTTATCGGATTTGAGGGTATAATTTATGAAGAGGGCCTCGTTAAAAAGCTTTTAATGATGCCTGATACTTCAGATATTCAATATGATGATGATATTTCATTTGATATTCAGGATAGTATTAGTCAAATTAGAAATGTACCGATGCCTGGATTTGGCAGTTCTTATCCCAAATACGATAGCAGCGATTATGAAAGAGAAGTTCAAAAGTATATAGCTTCACCGATTAAAGGCAGCCAAAATGAATTTGTTTTTCATATCAAAAGCCTAAGACCAAAAGAAAACAGCTGGTTAGGTGCGGGAATTCTGGTACGGCCCAAGACGAATAAAATGTCTTTTTCCTACGTAATTAAGTCTCAGTATTCTGATGGTAGTTTGTCAGGTAAGGTAGAATTTGATATAGCTGAATAGAAAATATCATAACTGAGGCAAGGGGTAATCATAGGGACAACAGCCACATTGATAAAAAGTTATGGATTCATTTCCTCGAATAGATAAAATGTACGGATATGTTTCCGAGGACCGAAAATCCTTGAAAATTAACATCGACAAATTACCAAGAACAGGCAAAACAAAATTTACAATACCGACATCAGGATGATCCTTTCTATTCCATAACATTACATGGAAGTTATCCAAATCGAGCACTCGACCTGAAATAGTGGACGTATTTCCTTTAACAAGCAAGATATAAAAACAGTATGAACGTGTTTCCTTGTACGAGAAAAATCAAAAATACACTCAAAACATTCAAACGGGCGCTTTTAGCCACGTTGAGAGTATAATTCTGATGACGTATTGTGGTTCAGGGGGCGAAAAGTAGAAGTTGACCACAACATATAGTGGTTCAAGAGTGATTTTGGAGCAAAAAATGAGCGAAAAAACACCGTTTTTTGACCCCTATTTTTGGGGTGCTTTATAGATGACATAGGGTAAAAAGAGTGATGACATTATAAAGGTGGAAAAATTGATGGCTCAGAAAGAGGGAGAAATAATCCTCTGGGATGATAAGAATTTTATATAATCTAATGTAGTGGTAGTTGTTTTGAAACAGCTACCACTATAGTTTTTTAATAGTTTGAAATTTTATTTCAAACTATTATAGAACCTACAATATTTGTGTTTTTAAAATAGGTTTGTATAGAAATCACCCTTTTATGGTATTAATGTCGTAATAGATGGTTTTGAGATATTTCAAATAATATAAAAAACACTTGAATAAATGCTCATATAACTATTGACATATGAGAAAAACAATAATATGATAAATACACAACGTATGAATGCTTGCTCAAGTATTCAGATGAAATGATTTAAAAAGAGGTGATAATATGACTGAAAAATTTAATTCAATTGAAAGATGTGACTGCAATGTAATTCATGAGGATATTGTAAATCAAGTTAGAGATAAAATGCCTCAAGAAGAAAGCCTTTATGATCTAGCAGAATTATTTAAAGTATTTGGAGATTCAACACGAATCAGGATATTATGGGCTTTACATGAAGCTGAAATGTGTGTTTGTGATATCGCTGTATTACTTAACATGACACAATCAGCAATTTCCCATCAGCTGAGAGTCTTAAAACAAGCTAATTTAGTGAAAAACAGAAAAGAAGGCAAAGTAGTATATTATTCCTTAGTTGATGATCATGTAAGAGAAATATTTGATCAAGGTCTAATTCATATCAACGAAAAGTAGAAATACGGTAGAATAGAATGTTTTTTGAAAATTAGTATTCATATTAGATGGGCAATTCTTCAAGTAAATTTAAAAAGACTTGTAGTATGCAAAACAAAATTATAAATAATATTTAGGAGGAATTAAAATGAAAAAGAGATTTAAACTTGAAGGTTTAGAGTGTGCAAATTGTGCAGCAAAAATGGAGAGGGCTATTAATGAGCTTGATGGTGTGAAGGAAGCCACTGTAAACTTTATGACACAAAAACTTGTTATTGAAGGTGAAGATGAAAAAATGCCTACAATTATAGAAGAAGCAGAAAAAGTCGTTAAAGATATTGAGTCACATGTTATCATGAAAAAGGCTTAAAGGAGTTGAGGTAGCATGAAAAAACGTTTATGGAGAATAATTATTGCTGCATTAGTATTTATTGTAGCACTGCTAATTAATAATATTGAATGGTTGCAGATTGCTATGTTTGTAATCAGTTATATTATTGCAGGTGGAGATATTGTAAAAAGAGCTGTTACAAATATTCTTAGAGGTAAAGTTTTTGATGAGAATTTTTTAATGAGCGTCGCCACAATTGGAGCATTTTTAATCGGTGAGTATCCAGAAGGTATTGCAGTTATGCTATTTTATCAAGTTGGAGAGCTATTCCAAAGTTACGCAGTTGATAAGTCAAGAAGGTCAATCGCAGATGCTATGGACATACGACCAGATTATGCAAATGTTAAAAGGGGCGATGAAGTTATAAAAATTGACCCTGATGAAGTACAAATTGGTGATATTATTGTAATTAAACCAGGGGAGAGAGTTCCGCTTGATGGTAAGGTAATTGAGGGAAATTCAATGGTTGATACATCAGCACTTACAGGTGAGTCTGTTCCACGTGAGGTAGAAGTGGGACATGAAATTTTAAGTGGATGCATTAATATTAATGGAGTTATTACTGCAGAAGTTACTAAAGAATATGGAGAATCTACTGTAAGTAAGATTCTTGATTTAGTTGAAAATGCAAGTAGTAAAAAGTCCCAATCAGAACAATTCATTACGAAATTTGCAAGATACTATACTCCAATTGTTGTAATTCTTGCAGTTTTCATTGCTATTATTCCACCTCTTGTTATAGAGGGAGCAACCTTTAGCGACTGGATATATAGAGCATTAGCATTCTTAGTAGTTTCTTGCCCATGCGCTCTTGTAGTCTCTATTCCTTTAAGTTTCTTCGGTGGAATAGGTGGAGCATCTAGAAAGGGTATTTTAGTCAAAGGTAGTAATTATTTAGAGGCATTAGCAGAAACTGAAATTATTGTTTTTGATAAAACTGGAACATTAACGAAAGGTGTATTTAATGTACAGGAGGTTCATCCAAAAGGAGTTTCTAGAGAAGAGTTATTAGAGTTAACTGCATACGCAGAAAGTTACTCAAACCATCCAATTTCCAGTTCTTTAAAACAAGCCTATGGTAAGGAAATTGACAATGGACGTATTTCAGATGTAGAAGAGATATCAGGGCATGGAGTTATTGCAACAGTGGATGGAAAAAAGGTTATGGCAGGCAATATTAAACTCATGAAAAAGAAGAACATTGCATACTTCGATGGAGAGTTGATTGGAACTGTCGTACATGTTGCAGTTGATAACCAATATGCTGGTTACATTGTTATTGCTGATGAAGTAAAGCCAGATTCAGCACAGGCAATAATGGAACTTAAGGCAGCAAATATTAAACAAACTGTTATGTTGACAGGTGATAATAAAAATGTTGGTTCAAAAGTTGCAAAAGAACTTGGTCTTGATAAAGTTTACGCAGAACTATTGCCAGCAGACAAAGTTGAGAAACTAGAAGAATTATTTTTGCAAAAATCTAAAAAGGGTAAACTTGCTTTCGTTGGTGACGGAATCAATGATGCACCTGTATTAGCCCGTGCAGATATCGGAATAGCAATGGGTGGTTTAGGTTCTGACGCTGCCATTGAAGCTGCTGATATTGTAATTATGACCGATGAACCATCAAAAATAGCTACCGCAATTAAAATTTCTAAAAAAACACTAAAAATTGCATCTCAAAACACAGTATTTGCTATTGGAATAAAAATAATTGTTCTTATTTTAAGTGCTTTTGGAATAACTACTATGTGGGCAGCTATATTTGCAGATGTAGGTGTAACTATCATTGCAGTATTAAATGCTTTTAGAGCCTTGAATGTTAAAAATCTGTAGTATTACGAAAATATAGTTTTTTTATCGCCGATTGGGAGTTGAATTCATCTTAATCGGCGAATTTTGATAGCAGGCAGTGTGCATCTTCTTTTAATGCGAAGCAAAGACGAGGAGGATATATAATGAACAATGTTAATGAATGTTGCCATGAGTGCAATACACAGAAAATAGATCAAACTAAGGATAATTGCCCGGTATGCAATAAAGGAGGAATTTCTGTTAGTAAAGTGACCGTTGAGCACTTAGTAACAGACGATTATCACAAGTCAGTCGAAGGAGAGCAATATAAGATTTGCATGAATGAGTACTGTAATGTAGTCTACTATAGTGTTGATAACGAAAAGAAATTCTTAAAAGACCAGGTTAGGGTACCTATCTGGTTTAAGAAAGATGCAAATCCAAAGTACGCATGCTATTGTAGCAAAGTTACAGAGGATCAGGTTATTGATGCAGTATTAAAACATGGAGCGAAAAGTGTAAAAGAAGTGAATGCCATAACTGGTGCTATGAAAAATTCCAACTGCAAGGAAAAAAACCCTCTAGGGACTTGTTGCCATAAAATTATTCAGGAAGCCATTGATAAAGGCTTAAAAATGGAATAATTTCAACTGAATGTTAAAAATCTATAGTATAAGGAGAAAATTATGCAAACACTTATTTCAGCGTTACTTGTATTCATTTCTACATCGATTGACTATTTAGTTGTTTTAATAATTCTTTTTGCCAACCAAGGAACCCGAGGGATAAAATCTATTTATATCGGGCAATATTTAGGGACTGGTATATTAGTCGGGGTAAGCCTCATTGCTGCCTATTTCCTCAATTATATTCCTCAGGATTGGATGATTGGGTTTCTAGGTTTGATTCCTTTGGGTTTGGGGATTCGTTCGATATTTGTTGATGAGGATGTGGATGAAGATTCCATTGGAAATCAAATTAAAAACAATCAATCCCAAATTTTTGCTATTACAGGTCTGACTTTAGCTATGGGAGGAGATAATCTTGGGATTTATATTCCATATTTTACAGGAATGAATGTTGGTCAGATTGTTATAGTTCTTGCAGTCTTTATTATTGGCATATTCCTTCTATGCCAGTTAGCTAAAAGATTTGCTACTATCCCAATGATTGGTGGAATTATCGAACGCTATGGGCGTATTATTGTGCCCGTTATCTTTATCGGGTTAGGAATTTATATTCTTGTCGAAAATGGCACAATTAACTACCTGATTTCTTTTTATAATTGACTATATTCTTGATAAGTTCTTATAGTTAGTGTAAGTTTGAAAACCGAGATGCGCCACATTTCTTTTCGGTGAATTAGGTTTTTACAATAAACTCACACGAAAGTCTATAGTTGATTTGTTCCCACATACGTACACCCTTAGTCGATATGTTCCCTCGGAGAGAATTTCAGTCTAAAAAATACAGGCTGCTAATTCTTGACAGCTATCCCCTCCTCTCAAAACATGTTGAGACGGTAGTATTGATGTCAAGGGTTAAGGTAAATACGATGTTTTAGGGATAAAAAAGTTTATAAATAAAGGGATTCCGTGATTTGAGATCTGGTTTCAAGCCGGCAGGATGATCACGGGATTTTTCTTTGTGGGAACTTGTCCAAGATAGGCAGGCTAGATGATTAAGAAGATGATATAGATATTGATGTGGTGAGTTGACAAAATTGCTGGCAAAAACGTGGTGAGTTGACAGGGTAGTTGTCAAGTTTAAACTAGAACAAATGACAACAAACAACATAAAACATGTTGAAAATTGCAATAAACTATGCTAAAATATATAATAGAACGCTATTAAACTATACTAACTGGTCTTGAGGTGAAGAAATGATAGAGCAGAATGAGAAATGGATAAATATTGATGAGGCTGCTGAATATTTAGGGGTTAAGCCAGGAACTGTGCGTGATTGGATCAGAAAAGGCAAAGGAATCCCAGCTCATAAAATCGGCAAACAATGGAAATTTAAATGCGTTGAGCTAGATGATTGGGTTAAGAGTGGGAAGAGTGCTATTGACTAGATACAAGGAAAGAGAGGCATCATAAAAAATGGATTTAGGTCAAATATTCACAAATAATCACGTTGCAAAATATATGGCGTCTCTATTTAATTTAGATAATGAGGATTCTATTTTAGATCCATGTTTTGGAGATGGAGTATTTCTAAAGGCTTGTTTGAGTCAAGGATACAATAATATATCTGGATACGAATTGGATGAAAATCTTTTTAATGAAGTACGAACAATATATCCGGCGCTTGATTTATACAATGTAGACTTTTTAAATATAAATCGCGAAAAAAAATACGATGGAATTATTATGAATCCTCCTTATATAAGACAAGAAAAAATAGACGATCTTAAACACTATGGAATTACAAAAGAGATATTGAGAAAAAACAGCATTTTTGATAAGCTGCCTAAGACAGCTAATCTGTATATGTATTTTATATTTAAGGCAATTGATTTATTAAAAACCAAAGGTCAGTTAGTAGTGATTTTCCCAAGTAGCTGGTTGAAAACACGAAGTGGTAAATCTTTTGAAAAAACACTCTATTCACAATGTACTTTAAAACAACAGATCCATATATCGGGAGAAGTCTTTGAAAAGGAGGCATTAGTTGATGTTGTGATTCTAGATTTGATAAAAGGCAAAGTAGCAATTAAGCCAGAGATAAAAAATTTAGAATTCACCAATAAACAGCTAGTTGATAAGGGGATCTTCAATGTTGAGGATGATTTGGGTTTTAGTGAAAGTTTCTCAAAGTATGCACGCATAAGACGAGGTTTAACAACAGGCTTTAATGCTATGTTTATTAATCCTGTTGTTAAAGAAAGTTTATCAAAAGAGATGCTTGTACCTATTATTTCATCTCCAAAAGCTATTAAGGGCTTCAACACTGAAGATGCAGAGGTAGATATGTTGTTTTCATTATCCAGAGATGATGAACTAAATGATGAAATATCTGCTTATCTTACAAACTGGAAAAAATCGATTTTGCAGAAAGCTTCACCAATAACTTTGTATAAAAAAATTCAACAAGGAGTACCTTGGTATCTGATAAAGACAATTGATAGTAAAGGGATTCTGTTTAGTTATTTTGTACGAAATGACATGAAATTTATTGATAATGATTCAGGTACATTGGTACGAGATAATTTTTATATTATTTATCCGAAAATTAATAGAATGTTGTTATTTGCACTACTTAATAATTACTATACATACTACCAACTTGAGAAATCAGGTAAAAAGTATGGTGCAGGATTATTAAAATTACAGCGTTATGATATTGAAGATTTGATGTTTCCAGATATTAGTCAGATTTCTAGCCATGATCAAGTAAAAATCTGTAAACTTGCTGAAGAACTGTCATCTGAAGGCGATGCATCTTTAGTGAGAAAGATTACAGAAATTATTTCTTCTTACTCAAATGTGAGTTATGAAGAAGTTACAAATTGGTATAGCGAAATAAAGAAACACAGATTGGAGGGTTACACAAATGGCAATTAGTGTCGTAAGTCTATTTTCTGGGGGCGGAGGGTTAGACCTTGGATTTAAAAAGGCAGGATTCGATATTAAGTGGGCAATAGACAATAATAAAAATGCAGTGTCGACATATAAGAAAAATATTGGCAATCATATTGTTTGTGCTGATATTAATACCATTGATTTGGAAAGCATACCTCATGCTGATGTCGTTATAGGAGGGCCGCCTTGCCAGTCATTTTCTCTTGCAGGAAAAAGAGATGTTGAAGATGAGAGAGGTCAATTGGTTTGGAGATATATTCAAATCATTAAGCAAGTAGATCCAAAGGCGTTTGTCTTTGAAAATGTAACAGGTATTCTTTCAGCTAAAAATGCAAAGGGAGAGAAGGTTGTTGAACTTTTAAAAAGTGCTTTTATTGAAATTGGTTATTCAATTTCAACTAAGGTAGTGAATGCAGCTGATTACGGAATTCCTCAAAAAAGAAAAAGGGTTATTATTGTTGGATTGAAAGACGGATATTCTTTTCAATTCCCAACAGAAACGCATTGTGAAGATGGAACTGGTCTTAAACGTTATGTAAGTGTTGAAGAGGCGCTAGGGGATTTACCTTTAGCCGTAGAGGATGAAAAGGGAGTTACTGAATATTTGGTGGAAGCCCAAAGTGAATACCAAGGTAAAATGAGATGCGAAGGGAAAATCACAGAACACTTTATACCTCAAATGAGTGAGCTTGATAAGTATATTATTTCACACGTTAAGCCTGGCGGAAATTATATGGACGTTCCCGTAGACGTGAACTCAGCAAGAATTAGAAGGCTACAGAGAGATGGGGGACATACAACTTGTTACGGTCGCTTAAAGCCAGATGAACCGTCGTATACTATTAATACGTATTTTAATAGACCGAATGTAGGTTGTAATATACATTATTCTGAAGACCGTCTAATAACGGTTAGAGAAGCATTGAGATTACAATCCTTTCCTGATTCATATGAATTGGTATCATCGAGTAAGCAAGGCAAACACCTTATTGTAGGAAATGCTGTTCCTCCAATATTGGCAGAGATTATTGCTGAAAAACTAAAAAATTACATTTAGGAGGATAGCTTATGTGGATTTCATACTCTGATTCAGAGGTTAATAAATTTCATCCTGTATGTGAGAGGGCATTGAATCAAGCTCTTCTCTTGCTTGCAATAGATAGTAAATATAGAGTTGTACATCATCAATACACTGGCTCGTTAGAGATGGATTATGTAATACAAAATATTAATACGGGAAAGTATCTCTGCGTTGTTGAGGTTAAAAGGACTCCATCTGACATCAATAGTGCGAGATATCAATTCCAAGCTATGTCGTACGTACAAATGAATGCTAACGAATCAGAAAAGCCCTTCTATATTCTTACAAATTTAGAATATGCTTTTGCTTTCAGATATGATTCAAATAGACCCCGTGTTTTTCAACAAATGCTAAAGCCAGGTCTTTCAAATATAGGTAGTTTTCTGAATGACGATGAAGAAACATTTACTAATAAGTTGGCAGAATATTTTAAGGAAAGAATCTCTGAATATTGTAATAATTCATATGAATACTTGGTTACATTGGAAGAATTCGCAGGACATATGGAGCGAATTAAAGGGCAGCCAAAGAGGTGGAAAAGTCATCTGGCTGTATTACTATATGAATATATTAGAGGAGCATTTACGTTTTTAAACAGAAATGATTTGCCAGACATAAGAGTATTCCACAATAACATTGCAAGTATTTGTAATGAGGCAGCTAGAGTAAATTTTAAAGATATTTTTGATTACTCGGACGAAAAGTTTGAAAGAGAGTCTGATGTAGATAACTCTGCTCTTATCAATCTATATGATTTTGGGAATCAAAATGTTTCTGGAGATTCAGTAGCTGGTATTTTGCATCAGATAGTTTCTGCGGGTCATGAACATGAAGGTGAGGTTCCTACTGATTTAGAATTAGGCCGTATTGTTGCTGAATTAGCAAATTATATTAATGGTAATTTAAATGCCGATGACCTATTATGCGATCCTGCTGCAGGTAGTGGTAATCTAATTAGTTCAGCAGTAGAGACACTTAATTTAAGACCGACACAGATACTTGTAAATGACTGGAATCCTAAGCTTTTAGAATTATTATCTTTACGACTAGGATTGAATTTTGCTAGAACTATTTCACTTGTCAATTCCCCTGCAATACATAATAATAATGTTGCTGATTTGGAAAGAAGTTTTTTCAATAATGTAAAGATTATTGTAATGAATCCCCCTTTTGTGGCTGGAATTAATTGCGTAAATAGAAAACAAGAAATTCATAGAAAAATACATTCTTTGGTGGGAGAAAATACTAACACGAATATTGGCCAGATGCCTTTGGAGGCACCATTCCTAGAACTAATAACTTATCTGGTTAATCCAGGAACTACAATTGCTTGTGTATTTCCTAAAACTCATCTTATGGCACGAGGCAATGAAGCAAAGCTAATCAGAAAGTTAATTCTAAATAATTTAGGTTTAAGACTTGTGTTTACGTACCCAGGTAATGAAATATTTGATGAAGTTATTAAGGATACCTGCGTTCTGGTCGGCAAAGCAATGCAACCCGGTGATTTTGTTGAAGTGATATCTAGTTATGAGAAGATACCAGATTTAGATACACAACGTTTTTCGCAATCTTTAGCAAACGAATTTGCAGTTGATTTCACGTCAATGATGCCAGGTGTTGTAGCTAAAAAAATAGCGATCAATGAATTAAGAAACAGTATTACGGATGGTTGGCGTTCTTTGAATAGTGAGATGGTAAATGCAATAACTTTTGTAAAAGATAATTTTGAAACTGCAACATTAATGAGAACTTTAGGGGAGTATGATTTTCTAGTTAGACCTAAGCGTGGTAATGCAGGAAATAGTGGTGGCAGTGATATAATGTTTTTTAAATCAAGAGAAGAACTGTATAGTCAATTCGATAATAGAGGTATAGTTCTAAAAGTAGGAATGAGAAATGCAAAAATAAATACTCTCGATATTGGTGAAGGTGACTCGAAATTTCTAGACGTGGCATCAAACAGTGAACAAACAATAGATGATATTATTAATGCCTATATTCAATTACCTGCTCGTGGAGGTAGACAACAAAGACTGGAAAAGACACATCAAGAGTGGAAGCAAATTTTACAAAGAGAAAGTCGTAATGGTTTCAGTCAAAATTCTGTTCTTGTTCCCCGTGCAATTAGAGCTTCAGGTAAAGCGTATTTATCTAGAAATCAGGTATTTGTTTCAACAAATTTTGTTGTATATACATTGCCAACATATGAGGAGGCTTTGCTACTATCTTCGTGGATGACAACTATTTTTTATCAGTTAATCTGCGAAGTAACATCTAAAGACCAAGAAGGGATGAGGAAGATGGAGGTTGCTGATATTAATACAACTCTTATTCCTCAACTTGATATGATTTCTGTAAATACACTGAATCGCATAAGGGCAATAAAAGAGGAGATCATATTTCTTAATTTAAAAAACCCTGAAATTAGAGAAATTGATAAAATATGGGCTGAAGAACTGTTTGGTGGTATGTCTAATGAAATTTTAGAAAATGCTAAAAGATTGTTAGGTTTCTTGGCGCACAGAAGAAATCCATAATGTATTAATGGAGGTGCATTGATGGCCAGATGGAACAGTGTGGGTATACCACATAAAGGGTGGAAATATCTTGGGATAGAAGATTTAGGCGAGGATTTGTTACCTGATGAAGAAGTGGAATTTGAGCAATGTGAGATGTGTGGTAAAGAGAAAATACGCTATGTTCATCTGTTGGAGCATCCAGATTATCATGGTGAAATACGCGTGGGTTGTGTTTGTGCCTCTAAAATGATTGATGATTATGTCAATCCACAGGAGCGAGAGAAGGATTTAAAAAATCGTATAAATCGCAAGAAAAACTTTTTGAAACAAGAATGGAGATATAAACAGGATACCGGAAACTATACACTTCGATACAAAGGCGATTATATCACTATCATGAAGAGTAGTTTTGGTGCGGGTTGGGGTGTCGTTTTTCAAGGTGAACGCAGGTGGAACTATCATGGCAAGAAGATTACTGACCTTCATTCGGCAAAGATAGTGGCATTTGATTTATTCGATGAACTCCACGAATCAAATCATCAGGCGCAACCGTACTGGGATGGGATTCGCTGGATTTATTATTAATTTATAGTAAATTTAGCTGGGATTATCTCAGGATAGGAGGATTGCATATGGCGGATAGCCGATCGTTCACAGAATATGTGTCAAAGACATTTGATAATCATTTTTGGACAGTAGCCGAAGAATATCTACGTGAAAATTTTGATGCCCTTGATGTGGAACTGTATAAGATTCATAAAGCCGGCGAGTTAGAAATATCAGATGTTCATGTTGAACACGTCTGGGTTGATGATTTGCCGGAAATGAAAATCCAGTTTGATGTGGCTTTGTCCGTCATATTTGAAATCTCAGAAGCTGATCACCATTATGATAATTCTGAGGAAAAGCGAATCTGGCTCATGGTCCGTTGCCGTGGAGATCTCTCCTGTGACTTGCAGGATTTTGAGATTTTTGAAGTTTCTGATTATAAAGGGAAAAACCGTGCTAAAAATCCATTGGACGATTCGCTTGTTCCTTATATTCCATATGAAAAGCTAGATGAAGTGGCTACATCGTTTCTTAAAGAATATTACCCCGAAGCTCTTAAAATTACTCAATATAAGCAGGACCCTGTTTGGGTTGACCCCAATATCCTTACAGAAAGACTTGGATTAACAATAAATACTCAACGCATAAGGGAAGATGCATCAGTATTCGGTCAGATATACTTTGTTGATACTGATGTAGAAATGTATGATTCCAACACTCAAAGTAATGTAGCTATGCAGATTGAAGGGAAAACTATTGTTGTCGATCCCTATATGTACTTGCTTAGGAATCTAGGTTCTGTTAATAATACAATAATACATGAGTGTGTACATTGGGTTAAACATAGAAAAGTATTTGAACTGGAAAAACTATATAATGCAGCAGCCTCTCATATAAGCTGTGAAGTAAAAGGTGGGGCAATCTCAACGCTATCTAAGAAATCTACAGAATGGATGGAAAAGCAAGCTAACCAATTGACACCACGGATACAAATGCCAGCAGAGCCTTTTAGAGTAAAGGCAAATCAATATATAGCACAATTTATGCGTGAATCGAATGCTAGGCACACGGTAGATGTGATGGAAAAAGTTATTACTGCATTGGAGACTAAATTTGCAGTATCTAAGCAAGCAGCAAAGATTCGACTTGTAGAGTTAGGCTTTGAGGAAGCTATTGGCACATACACATATCTTGATGGTCATTATGTAAAACCACACGGTTTTCGTAAAGGGACAATCAAGGTAAATCAGACATTTTCTTTAAGTGCTCAGGACGCAGCTATTGAACGCTTTCTCAATCCTGAACTTCGTACTCTAACTGAAAATGGAGATTATCTCTTTGTAGATAACCATTATGTATATAATGCACCACTTTATGTAGAACGCGATGAAAACGGAAAGCTAGAATTAACTGGATATGCCCGTTCTCATATGGATGAGTGCTGTCTTGTATTTGATATGAGAATCACTAGCAAGGTAGAGAACATATATCACACAGCATGTTTTTTAAATCGTGAACTGAGTGACATCACATTTGAAATTAAGTATCATAATGGGTTTGAAAATGCACCGCAGGAACGTCAAGTCGCTATGCGAAAGAAAATTCAAGCTGAAGAATTAGAGATTCGCAAACAGATGACGGACGATCCGGAACAGTGCCTGGAACTTCTTCTTAAATGGAGAGGTATGAATTATACTGACCTTGGTCTTGAAATTGACCGTGATCCAAAGACTATTAGTCGTACTGTTAAGGGTAAAACTGCCCCTACAGTGGAAACTGCAGCACTTATATGCTTTGGTCTTCATCTCTCGCCTACGATCAGTATGAAGTTGATGGATGTGTTTGGCTGCAAGCTGAACCCTATGAAATACCCTAATCATCAATGGATAAATGAGGCTTTATACATAAAATATCCTGAGCCAATATGGGCTATTCGGGAGTATTTAAGCCCATACGGAGTAGAAATTTAATTTTTTTCTTAAAAAAATGGACAAGGTATGTCCACTATAAAGTTGAAAAAGTGACCTTCGACAAAAAGATTAGGTCTCTTTTTTATTGGTAAGTAAGATAAGCAATTGACACCAACATTATTTTAGTCAGTAAACTTAATATTGAGTCTAAGGAAAGAAGACTTCAAAAGCTATGAATAATTAAAGAAATAACCGCTCATCAATTCATAAATAATCGCCGGAGTTATCAAAGTAAGCCATTAAAGGCTGAACTAGATAACTCCGGCTTTTTTTATTTTCATGGGTTTTGACAGGACATGGCATGTCCATTTTCAAAAAAAATTCCGTGTTACATTTAGTTTATAGATAAGCAATATTGCTTTCTAAATAAATCTCAAAGTCCTAGTGCGCATACGGACGGCGGGATGCATAAGAGTTCAGAACACAGTGATAAAGACTGTGTTTGGAATGAAGATGCACCCACCGTAATTTCGTGTGCCCTTTTTTAGGACAAGCGGAGTCTGTGGTCATCTTCATCACAGGCTCTTTTTGTATTCCGCCGCCCAATGCCAGGACGGAAAGGAATACTTTATGAAGATTCGAGTTTTATATGAAGACAACATCAAAAATGGTCACAAGAACTACACCACAATTGAAATTCCAGATGGAGATTACAGCGTTATGCTGGACATTGACTATGAGCAACGTCTTGCAGAGGCAAAGCCTGAAAAGAAAGCAGAAGTTAAGCGTTGTGAGACTTTACAGGAAATGTTCGAACTAATGAATTCCAAAGAATATAACCACTGGCGCCGCTATCATAGACATCTTGGCAATCCTAAGACTCCATATCGTAAAGATGATCAGGCTGAGGATGAAACTGATGTTATGGATACATTTGCAGATAACTCTCAAGAAATAGAGCGTTCTAACCAATACGAGTACGAGGATGTTTGTAAATGGATACGCAAGGTACTCGGTAAAAAAGAAGATTGGGCGGATATGTTTATCGCCGTTCGTATAGACGGTATGTCAATCCGTGAATATGCCAGCTCCATAGGTGCTGATGAAAACAACATTACTCAGAAGTTAAAACGAGCAACAAAAAAAATGGAACAAGAATATAAAAACCGTCAGATTTGACCTTCTCCCAAGGCTACCAGGTAGGAGGTCAAGACCTCCAAAAAAATTTAAGGAGGTAATTCTGATGAGAGAATTAATACCTAAAGACCAATATGGTGTGTTTGCCGACACCAAAGATACGGCAAGAGTGGATAGTTTGTTTGTAGCAGAGTTCTTTGAGAAGGAACATAAAAATGTTCTGCGTGACATTGCTAAAATCACTGACCCCAAATCTGGGTTAAGCACAGAATTTGCTCAGCTCAATTTTGAGCCGACCTCATACACGGATGGTTGGAACAGAAAGCAAAAGGCTTATGCCATGACTCGTGATGGATTCACTATGTTGGTAATGGGATATACAGGGCAGAAAGCAATGAAGTTCAAAGAATTATACATCAAACGCTTTAATGAAATGGAGCAATTCATTAAAACTCTTGTTTCGGCTCGTAAGGAGTTCCCTTTACTGACAGACAACATTAAGTTACTTCATGAAAATCCAAAGCCATATCACTTCAGTAATGAATGCGATATGTTAAATCGCATCGTTGTTGGAATGACGGCAAAGCAGTTTAGATTAGCAAATGGAATTGAAAAAGGAAAAAGTATTCGACCTTACTTATCTGATGAGCAGATTACGATGCTTGATACATTACAAAAAGTGGATGTTGGTTTGTTAGTGGCTGTTCCAGATTATGGGCAGCGCAAGCGTTACTTGGAATGGTACAAAACCAAAATAGAGAAGAATTAAGGAGGGCTCTTACTATGTTTTACGTGAAAGAAAGATTGAATGATTCCATGGAGATATCTATTGAAATAACAGATGAGAATGTATTTTGCCATTGCCCGATGTGTGGTGTTGAAGTAATGGTGGATATTGCAGAAATCCTAGGTGATGGTGAAAGTGATTTATTTGGAACTGCAATATATTGTAGCGAATGTAGTAAAAACATTAAAGCCGGAGGTAGCTGTGATGAACATAAATAAATTCAATGCTGAAGGATACTATGACCCTACTCCCCATGAAGCACTAACCAATATTGTAAAAAAGGAAAAGGCAGCATTAAAACCTGCCTTTCGTCCTTTGGTATATATATGCGCCCCTTTTCACGGGTCTGTTAAGGAAAATGTATTAAGAGCCACTCAGTTTGCAGAATTTGCTTTCAAACGTGGATGTATCCCGCTGACCCCGCACCTTCTATTCCCTTTCATGGATGACAGTAATGAGAAAGAACGTGATCTTGCTATTTTTATGGACATCATTCTTATGGGTAAGTGCCAGGAAGTCTGGGTACTTGGTGATGTTATCTCAAAAGGCATGAGTATTGAAATAGAAAAGGCAAAGAAACGTAGACAACCGGTCAGATATTTCAATAAGGATTTTGAGGAGGTAGAGGCTTTATGAAAAAAATAAAGGCAATACAGGCAAGATTTGAACATGGACAAAGACCTCGTTTGAAAGGAGGTTATTAAGTTGAGAAAACTAGCCATTGCCTATGGGAACAGCCGACAGGCAAAGAAGTGGGTCAACAAAGAAATCACATTTGATGCGCTAAAAGATAGATTGAAGACTCCAATCAGAACCACGGAATCAGCTGAAGAATATGCCAAGTTCAGTAAAGGTCAAAAGGATAATGCAAAAGACCATGGTGGCTTTGTTGCAGGTGTATTAAAAGGTGGTCGCAGAAAAAACGATACTGTGGAACTTCGATCAATGATTGCTTTAGATGGTGACAGAATTACTAAAGAATTTCTTGAAAACTATGAATCCAATGCTGCATATACCTCTGTTCTTTATTCAACCCATAGTAGCACAGAAGAAAATCCACGGGTGCGTCTTATTTTTCCCCTAACAAGAGATGTAACCTCAGAGGAATTTGTAGCAGTTTCAAGATATTTAGCACAGATGCTTGGCATGGATTATTTCGATGAATGCTCCTATCTGCCAAACCAGCTGATGTACTGGCCAAGTACGCCATCTAACGGAAAATTTATCTATAAGGAAGTAGACAAAACTTGGCTTAATCCAGATGATATTTTAATAGCCCATCCCGAATGGACTGATCCTACAAGACTTCCCACTTCATCAAGGGAGAGTAAGGCAAATACAGCAAACCATCAAAAGGTACAGGACCCTCTTGAAAAGGAGGGTGTTGTGGGCCTTTTCAATAGAGTTTATTTCCCTGTTACAAAAGCAATCGATGCATTTTTATCAGACGTCTACGAACCTACAGAAAATGAGGACCGCTACCATTTTATAGAGTCAAGCAGTATGGCCGGAGTTGAAATCAAAGAAGGTGGCAAGTTCGTGTATAGCCATCATGCCAAGGACCCGGCATACCTAAAATTATGCAATGCCTTTGACATCGTTCGTATCCATAAATTTGGTGATGAGGATGATAAGAAGTCCTTTAAGAATATGTGTGATTTTGCCATGAAAATTGATGAGGTAAAAGTCTTTGCTACCAATGAAAAACTTGCAGAAGCTGAAGTGGATTTCACTGACAGTGGAGATGATTGGAAGTCAAGACTGAGGTATCAGCCTAGATCAAGTTTACTGGAAAACAGCGTATACAACTTAAACCTTATTCTTAATCATGACCCCGATTTCAAGAACTTTGCATATAACGAGCTGTCGAACCGTATCCAGGTCACAGGGCCTCTTCCGTGGGAAAGACCGGAAGGTAACGTATTTTGGAGAGATGCCGACACAGCCCAGCTTAAGTCCATTATGGATATTCGCTACCTTCCGTTTTCAAGCAGAAACCACGATGTTGCATTTACTAAGGTTGCTGATGATAGAAGATTCCATCCTATAAGGGATTATCTTGATTCCCTTCCTGCATGGGACGGAGTAAAACGTGTGGAAGATATTTTTATCAAATATCTCCAGGCAGATGATACCGAGTATATACGCACAGTGACTAGGAAGACTTTTGCAGCAGCTGTTGCACGGATATATGTTCCTGGAATTAAGTTTGACTGCGTTCCAGTTCTTGATGGCGATCAGGGTATTGGGAAAAGCACAATCATTAAAGACCTTGTAACAGCAGATTTCTATTCTGAAACTCTATCCCTTACCGATATGGACGATAAGTCAGGTGCTGAAAAACTGCAAGGGTTTTGGGTGGTTGAAATCGGAGAACTTGCTGGAATGAAGAAAGCTGATATTGAAAAAGTAAAAGCGTTCCTCTCTACCTCAGATGATAAATATAGACCATCCTATGGCAGAGTTGTTGAAAGCCATCCCAGACAGTGTATCGTCATTGCAACGGTAAATGGAGAGCGAGGATATTTACGTGACATCACGGGAAACCGCCGATTTTGGATTATTAAGGTACATCAGAAAAAGCAGAAGAAGACCTGGAATTTTACAGAGGAATATAGGCAGCAGTTCTGGGCCGAAGCTAAAGAAATATGGAAATCGGGTGAAAAACTATACCTCGAGGGCGATGTTTTAGAGGAGGCTGAAAAAGCACAGAAAGGTGCGATGGAGGCTGATGAGCGTGTTGGTATGGTTGAAGAATACCTAAATACTCTACTTCCAGATGATTGGGATAGTATGGACTTATTTGCCCGTAGGAATTACCTAAGCGGTAGCGAATTTGGTGGAGCCAAGCATACAGGTACTGTTGCACGAACATCTGTAAGCAATGCGGAAATTTGGTGTGAATGCTTTAATCGTAGTCTCCCAGAATTAAAGACTACCGACAGTTATCAGATTGCAGCACTTATGTCTCAGATTGCCGGTTGGGAACGAACCAGTAGTATTAAGCGTTTGCCGATTTATGGTAGGCAGCGATTATATCATTATGGTGGATAGGGAACACAAGAATGCGACACAACACAACTTTTTCCCTTATATTCAAAATGCTTTTTCTTAAAAGTAGATAGAAAATAACTGTGAGCGTATACGCGCGTTAGTAAATATAGGGGAATGGTTGTGATTTTGTGTTTCTTGTGTCAGATGGGAGGAAAAAATGACTGAAAAATATATAGAGAAAAAACTTGTAGCAGCAGTTAAAGACATGGGAGGTATTGCACTGAAATTTGTAAGTCCTGGAGTTGATGGTGTGCCAGACCGCATTGTACTACTTCCTATGGGGAAAATGGCATTTGTTGAATGTAAAGCAACGGGAAAAAAGATGCGTCCTATACAAGAAAAAAGAAAGAAACAACTGGAGGCATTAGGTTTTTCGGTTTATTGCTTGGACAGTGTATGGCAGATTGGAGGGATACTGTATGCCATTGAAAATCAAATGTGATTGGTGTGAAAAAGAAATTTTTCGATGTCAATCGCAAATTAAAAAACATAATTTTTGTAGCCGTAAGTGCTTGGCTGACTTTAGTAACAAAAATAAGAATCCTAATGGATACTCAAAATTGAAAAATTATGAATCGATGTCAAAAAACATGATTGAAATAAATAAGAAACTTAATCCTACAAGGATGACTAATGAAACAAGACAAAAGCTCAGAAATGCCCGTTTAAACTGTGGGAACGGAGTTACTTATTCAAAATACTACGGAGTACATGAACATCGAGTCGTTGCAGAAAAAATATTAGGGAGATCCCTCCGTATGGAAGAAGTTGTTCATCATATTGATGGAAACAAACGTAACAACGATGAGTGTAATTTGATTATTTTGCCCTCACAGTCAGAACACGCAAAACTACACATAAGGGATCGTGCATTTTGGGAAGGAGGTGATGCCAAATGAAGTTCATACCACATGATTATCAGCAGTATGCAATTGATTTTATTGAGAGCAAGCCAATATCTGCAATATTCCTTGATATGGGCTTAGGTTAGGAAAAACAGCAATTACTCTCACAGCATTGTTTGATTTATGCCTTGATAAATTCGAAATAAGAAAGGTCTTGGTCATTGCGCCACTTCGAGTAGCAAGGGATACTTGGCCTTCTGAAATTAAAAAGTGGGAGCATTTGAAAGGTCTATCCTATTCTGTAGCCGTTGGAACAGAAAAAGAAAGAATCGATGCTCTTATGACAAGATCAACAATGTATATCATCAATCGTGAAAATGTGGATTGGCTTGTTAACAAGAGTGGCATATCCTTTGATTTCGATATGGTGGTCATTGATGAGTTATCATCCTTTAAATCCTATGGAGCAAAGCGGTTCAAAAGTCTACTAAAAGTAAGGCCATCTGTTAATAGAATTGTAGGTCTTACAGGAACTCCATCGAGTAATGGCTTAATGGACTTATGGGCAGAGTTTCGCATTCTAGACTTAGGTCAAAGACTTGGCAGATATATTACTCACTACCGTAATACTTACTTCACTCCAGATAAACGTAATGCGCAGGTTATATTTTCATATAAACCACTTCCTGGTGCTGAGGACAAAATTTATAGCCAAATATCTGATATTACGATTTCCATGAAATCCATAGACTATCTTAAAATGCCTGAATGCATCGCAAATGAAGTGTCTGTTTATCTGAATGAAAAAGAATGGGACATATACTCTAAATTTAAAGATGATATGGTCACGAAATTAGGTGATGAGGAGATTGATGCAGTTAATGCTGCAGTGCTTTCAGGAAAACTTCTACAGATGGCAAACGGTGCTGTCTATGATAGTGAAAACAAGACACATATCATCCATGACAAAAAACTTGATGCACTGGAAGATTTAATTGAAGGTGCAAATGGCAAACCTGTCCTTGTTGCATATTGGTTCAAACATGATTTAGAGAGAATTAAGAATAGATTTCCGGTGAGGCAAATAAAAGCATCGAAGGATATTGAAGATTGGAATGATGGAAATATCCCTATTGCTGTGATCCATCCAGCAAGTGCAGGACATGGTCTTAATCTTCAAAGTGGTGGTTCGACACTTATTTGGTTCGGACTTACCTGGTCTTTAGAATTATATCAGCAAACCAATGCCAGACTTTATAGACAAGGTCAAAACGAGACGGTTATTATCCATCACATAATTACCAAGGGTACTATTGACGAAGATGTAATGACTGCTCTTACAAGAAAAGAAGAGACACAAGCCTCCCTTATTGATGCTGTAAAAGCAAAGCTGGAGGTGATGCGATGACCACACCTTATGAAAACTTAGCCAATGCTATCATTTTAATGGCAGTTAAAGATTATAGGTCTGCATTAAAGAAACTTAAAAATCGTCCAAACTATGAGCCGGCTAAAATAATGAAAAACGAGGTGGAGAGGTTCTTCCGCTCTGATTGGTATAGAGAACTTACCTCTGTTGATGGGAACATCCTAATCAAAAAATTAAAATCGGAGGTAAGAGAGATATGAAAGTAAAGGAATATTTACACCAAGCTTACAGGCTTGATAAAAGAATACAATCAGACATCGAGGAAATGGAATGCCTCAGAGAAATGGCAACAAGTGTATCATCACCAAGTTGGGATGAAAAAGTTCAAACCTCACAAAATGCCGATGCCAAGTTTGTAAGGTGTTTGGAGCGGATTATGGATTTGGAAAGAAAAATAAACACGGAAGTAGATAATCTTGTAGCACTCAAGGAGCAGATAAGGCGTGTTATAAACGAGGTTGCAGACACTGATGAGCGCATGGTATTACGGTATCGGTATGTCCATAACCTAACTTGGGAGCAAATTGGCGATGAACTTAATGCCGATAGAACAACAGTCTATAGATGGCATAATGCAGCTCTTAACCATGTAACTCTTCCTAAAGATCCTATTAAAATATAGCTTGCACAACTTGCAACACTTTGCAACAAGATACCACTATTGCATTTGTGTTAGTATATAATCAGCAAAATAGAATATTTACCAAGCCTTGTGGGAATTCCTCGCAGGGCTTTTTCTATGCCCGGAAAGCGAGGTGAAATGATGCCCAAAAGACCAAAGCGACCGTGCAGTACCCCAGGTTGTCCTAATCTAACCGATGGTAGGTACTGTGAGGAACATAGAGTAGTAGAGCGTAGGCGCTATGATAAATTTGAACGTTCACCGGATGTCAATAAAAAGTACGGTAGAGCCTGGAAAAGAATCCGTGACAGATATGCCAGGGAACATCCTTTGTGTGAGATGTGCGAGGAAAACGGACGGCTTACCTCTGCTGAAGAAGTACATCACATCCTCCCCATTTCTTTAGGCGGTACGCATGACAAAAGTAATTTGATGTCTTTATGTAAGTCCTGCCACAACAAGATACATTTAGACCTTGGTGATAGACAGATTCGTAAGTGAGCCAGGGGCGGGTCAAATCTCTACACCTTTTATAGCGGACAACGGCCTGGGGTCTTGCGTGTAAAAATCAGAAATCAAAGGGGGTATTAAAGACTTTTAGAAAAGTGAGGTGGAAAAATGGCAAAGGACGGTACAGCAAGAGGTGGCCAGCGTGTTGGCGCCGGAAGAAAATCAAAAGCTCTAACAGATAAGATTGCTGATGGCAGATTAAACGGTGCTCAAGTACTGCCGGAGCCAGCAGAAATGGAAGGCACTGAAGTTCCTCCAGTAAAAGATTATCTAAAGGCGGATCAGAAAAACGGTAAAGACCTCTGTGCAGAAGATATTTATATAGAAACCTACAAATGGTTAAAAGATCGTAGCTGCGAAATGTTAGTAAACAACCAGCTGATAGAGCAATATGCCATGAGCGTTTCTCGTTGGATTCAATGCGAGGAGTGCATTTCAGAATATGGATTCCTTGCAAAACATCCTACTACATCAGCAGCCATAGCATCACCGTATGTTGCTATAAGCCGCGAATATATGAAACAAGTAAATCAGTGCTGGTATCAGATTTATCAGATTGTAAAAGAAAACTGCTCTGTGGAGTTCGGTGGCAGAAGTCCACAAGATGATTTAATGGAGCGGTTACTATCTGCTCGGAAAGGAAAATGAAAATGATAATTGAAAAAAAGAATACAAAAGACCTCCTTCCTGCTAAATACAATCCCCGTAAAGATTTAAAACCCGGAGATGCAGAGTATGAAAAGCTGAAACGCTCAATTGAGCAGTTTGGATATGTGGAGCCGGTTATCTGGAATAAGGTGACCGGCAATGTTGTAGGTGGCCATCAAAGACTCAAGGTACTCATTGATATGGGTATATCAGAAGTCGAATGCGTCATTATTGAGATGGATGAGGAAAAGGAAAAAGCCCTCAATATTGCTCTAAATAAAATTAGCGGTGATTGGGATAAGGATAAGCTTGCCCTCTTGATTGCTGATTTACAAGGTGCAGATTTTGATGTTTCGCTTACTGGATTTGATCCTAAAGAACTCGATGACTTATTTAAAGATACCATTAAGGATGGAATTCACGATGATGACTTTGATGTGGATGAAGAATTAAAAAAGCCCACAATCAGCAAGTTTGGTGACATATGGACATTAGGTAGGCATCGACTCGTATGTGGAGACTCGACAAAAAAAGAAACCTATGATGTGCTGATGAATAAAAACAAGGCGAATTTGTGTGTGACAGACCCTCCCTACAACGTAAATTATGAAGGCTCTGCAGGGAAAATCAAAAATGATCATATGGCAAATGATGCCTTTTATCAATTCCTCTTAGATGCCTTTATCAATATTGAAGAAGCATTAGCAGACGATGCCTCCATCTATGTATTTCATGCCGACACCGAAGGGTTTAATTTTAGAAAAGCCTTCTCGGATGCCGGTTTTTATTTATCCGGGTGCTGTATATGGAAAAAGGACTCCCTTGTACTTGGGCGTTCACCATATCAATGGCAGCATGAACCGGTGCTGTTTGGTTGGAAAAAGAAAGGCAAGCATCAGTGGTATACAGGAAGGAAAGAAACTACCATCTGGGAGTTTGATAAGCCAAAGAGAAATGGTGATCATCCTACGATGAAACCCATCCCTCTTCTCGCCTATCCAATTTTGAACTCCACTATGAGTAACACCATCGTGCTTGATCCTTTTGGAGGCAGTGGTAGTACCTTAATTGCGTGTGAACAATCAGAGCGCATTTGCTACACGGCAGAACTGGATGAGAAGTTTTGCGATGTCATTATTAAACGCTACATTGAACAGGTTGGAACTTCCAAAGAAGTCAGTGTTCAAAGGGCTGGACTAAGCTACAACTATGATGAACTGGAGGTCGCTGATGGATAAACTAACCCTTGGCAGTCTTTTTGACGGCTCGGGCGGTTTTCCTTTAGGCGGTTTAATTTCTGGTATTACCCCAGTATGGGCATCGGAGATTGAACCGTTTCCTATTAGGGTGACAACGAAAAGGCTGCCTTTTATAAAACATTACGGTGATATCTCTTGCATGGATGGCAGCAAGATAGAGCCAGTAGATATCATTACCTTTGGCTCCCCTTGCCAAGATTTATCCATAGCAGGTAAGCGTGATGGCTTGGATGGTAAACGTTCAAGTCTTTTTTATGAAGCTATCCGAATTGTAAAAGAAATGAGGTGTGCTACAGATGGCAAAAAACCAAGATATATTGTCTGGGAAAACGTCCCTGGAGCCTTCTCATCAAACAAAGGAGAAGATTTCAGATGTGTCCTTGAAGGCGTCTGCCACATCAAGGATGAAACCTTATCAGTTCCTAAAATTGATAAATGGAAACAAGCAGGAACTATTGTGGGAGATCATTTCTCCCTTGCCTGGCGAGTGCTTGACGCTCAATACTGGGGAGTTCCCCAACGAAGAAAACGCATCTTCCTTGTCGCAGATTTTGCAGGTGGGGGTGCCGGAGAAATACTATTTAAGTCAGAAGGCTTGTCTGGGTATTCTAAGGAGAGCATCCGCTCGTGGCAAGGTACTGCCAGCTATATTGCAGACAGCACTGGAGAGGCAGGCACAATCTGCTTAAATGACCAGGGCGGTAATCGTATGGATGTGACAAAGGATATCACTTGTACTCTTCGTGCTAAGTCAAATCATCCACCTTGTGTTATGGACTCGGCTGTTTTTGATAATCACGGAAAGGATACTCGTTTTAGAGGGCCGATTGATGTTGCACCAACTATTTCTGCAACTTATGGAACAGGCGGCAACAATCAGCCATTTGTTGTGGAAAATCCTAAGACCTACGATGTGCGATTCACCTCAGAAGGAACAATCAATGCACGTTCAAATGTCTATGAAAGTGATACGGCAAGAACCATTGATACGTCCGGCAATGCTCCGGATAGCAATCAAGGTGGTATTGCTGTGGTAGAAAGTTATGCCTTGCAAGGCTCTATGATAGGCAGAGATGACAAGAATGGCCCACGAGGTGATGGTGTTAATGAGGAAGTCAGCTTTACTTTAAATACTGTAGATAAGCACGCTGTCGTTTATGCGATTGACAGGGAGTCTTTCAACTGTGGTCAAAATTATGCTAGAAATCTTGGGATTACAGAAGATGGGATAAGTTCAACACTGAATGCACAGGGTCCCAGTGCAGTGGCAACTCCTACCTACTCATCAAGTAAGGCATCATTTTTTACAAATGCCGAGAAAGAACTTGCTAATACTTTAGTTGCCACAGATTATAAAGATCCACCTCTTATTAATGGTAATGACGGTATAGAATACACAGTCAGAAGATTGACACCAACAGAGTGTGCAAGGCTGCAGGGTTTCCCCGATTGGTGGTGTAGTGATTTAGAGATAGAAAACCCTACGATGGATGACCTTCGCACCTGGTATGACATATTTGAAACACACCGTAAAGTGATCGGCAGTTATTCAAAAGCCAAGACACTAAAGCAAATATCTAAGTGGCTAAAGAATCCGCATTCTGATTCTGCTGAATATAAGATGTGGGGTAATGGAGTGGCCCTTCCTAATGTATGTTTTGTGCTGTCTGGCATTGTTTGGTATACACAATTAGAAGGAAATAATTAATCCACATTTCTATTCTAAATTAGCGATAAAAAGCTTGATAAATAAGTGTTTTAGAGTGATATATGTACATACCAAAACAAAGGAGGTTTTGTACATGATCATTAATTATAACGTAACAGGGTCAGAGCGAAAGAGGTTAGTCACAGCACTTAGCGACATCACAGGTGTTAAAGCAAAGTATCTTGGAATGCCCAGCATGGCTTACGAGGTGGATGCCTTTATCATCGACAAAAATGGGAGCCTTGAATTTAGTGATAAGGCAGACAGCGAAGAAATCGAAAAGGTGGCCCAGTGTTTGGCAAGGGAGGGTTTTATCGCAGAGGAGCAAATTGATGCCACTGAGGGCAAACAAACCGCAGACAGCGAGGCTTTAAGCCTTTGCATATCAATGCCAAGGAGTAGCTTTACAGAAAAGGCACTTGAAAACCTAAAAGCGATTGTTGAGGCAAAAGGCGATCTTATCCGTCATGCACTTGAGGCAGAAGACTTACCTGTTGAAATTTCTGAAGATGAAGTTTCATTCCCATGGTTTAAAGAAATACCAACACCAGAAGAGGTTAAGGCTTACAACCATTTTATTTCTGCGCTTTGCGAGATGGCAAGAAACCAGAAACGCATTACTGCAAAAGAAAAGGAAATCCCAAATGAAAAATACGCATTTAGATGCTTTTTGCTCCGCCTTGGCTTTATTGGCAAAGAGTATAAAGAAGAACGAAAAATATTACTCAGAAATCTAACCGGTTCTGCGGCATTCAAAGGAGGAGTAAAAAATGAGGATAATCAGTAAAGAACAACTGCTAAACCTTCGTGAGAAGTACCCTGCTGGATGTCGAGTAGAACTATTAAAGATGGATGATATTCAAGCTCCAAGGATTGGTACAAAAGGAACAGTTGTAGGAGTTGACGATATTGGTTCTATTATGGTGCGTTGGGATTCAGGCTCCAGCCTCTCAGTAGCTTTTGGCGAAGACCTGTGCAGGAGGATTCACGATGACAGATAAGATAAAACAACAGATTCTTGCTATTCGTGACACAGGTGAAACCAATATGTTTGATGTACGAAAAGTACAGGAAATTGCTCTAAGGGAAGGATATGACGAGCTGCTTCTTTACCTTGCAGATAACATCGGGGCTTATTCCAGGTTCATTTTGACCGGTAAGGAGGAATAAAGCCATGTGGAAAGAAGGTAGCATGAAAGTTCATAACAGTATCATTCATTATTGGGTAAAGTGCTATGAGAAAGGTTCTGAATTTGGCATTGACGAAGGACGTATCTCTAAGTTGATGCTTAAGCGTAAAGGAAAGATTATTGCAAATTATGACCGAGGCTGGGATATTGAACCTGTGGATGAGGATGCAGAAATTGCACTTGCAATCCTATTGCTAGAACACAACTAAATAGTAACAGAGGACAGTGCCAAAATTGGCTCTGTTTCTCGTATGAATAGAATGATAAGGCTTGCTTGATGCAGGTCTATTTTTATGCTTGTTGGGAGGTGACCGCATATTAGAAAATTGAAGAAATATAAACCGACAGCGTTTATGGCAAAGGGCTCTTATTACGATAAAGATTCTGCAGACTATGCGGTCAACTTTATTGAGTGCTTAAGCCATACCAAAGGTAAATGGTCAGGAAAGCCTTTTGAACTCATAGATTGGCAAGAGCAAATCATCAGAGATATTTTTGGAACACTTAAACCAAATGGATATAGACAGTTTAATACAGCTTATATTGAGATACCAAAGAAAATGGGTAAATCAGAACTTGCGGCTGCTGTTGCCCTACTTCTTTGTTGTGGAGATGGTGAAGAAAGAGCGGAGGTTTATGGTTGTGCCGCAGATCGTCAGCAAGCATCGATAGTATTTGAAGTTGCAGCTGATATGGTGCGTATGAGTCCGGCACTTAGTAAACGAGTTAAAATCCTGTCGGCAACAAAGCGTATTGTTTTTCAGCCGACAAATAGTTTTTATCAAGTGCTTTCAGCTGAGGCCTATTCAAAGCATGGTTTTAATATACACGGTGTTGTTTTTGATGAACTTCATACCCAACCCAATAGAAAACTCTTTGATGTTATGACCAAGGGTTCTGGTGATGCAAGAACCCAACCGCTGTATTTTCTTATTACCACTGCAGGGTCAGACACCAAATCTATCTGCTATGAGACACATCAAAAAGCAAAAGACCTCTTGGAAGGGCGAAAGGTTGACCCTACATTTTATCCAGTTATTTATGGAGCAGACGAATCTGATGATTGGACAGATCCGAAGGTGTGGAAAAAAGCTAATCCAAGCCTTGGCATAACGGTAGGGATTGATAAGGTAAAAGCCGCTTGTGAATCAGCCAAGCAAAACCCTGCAGAAGAGAATGCCTTTAGACAGTTACGACTTAATCAGTGGGTCAAACAAGCGGTTCGATGGATGCCAATGGATAGATGGGATAAATGCGCCTTTGCTGTAAATGAAGAGGATTTGCTTGGCAGAGTATGTTATGGCGGACTAGACCTTTCTAGCTCCATTGATATTACTGCCTTTGTATTGGTGTTTCCTCCCCTAGATGAAGATGATAAATACATCATTCTTCCCTACTTTTGGCTGCCAGAAGAAACTCTAAGTGCCAGGGTCAACCGTGACCATGTTCCCTATGATGTCTGGGAAAAGCAAGGACAGCTTAAAACAACGGAAGGCAATGTGGTCCATTACGGTTTTATTGAGAAGTTCATCGAAGAACTTGGCGAAAAGTACAATATTCGTGAGATTGCCTTTGACCGTTGGGGAGCCGTTCAAATGGTTCAAAACCTAGAAGGCATGGGTTTTACTGTTGTCCCCTTTGGTCAAGGATTTAAGGATATGAGTCCACCGACTAAGGAACTAATGAAACTAACGCTAGAAGAAAAGGTTGCTCATGGTGGACATCCTGTACTTCGTTGGATGATGGATAACATTTTTGTTCGAACAGACCCGGCAGGCAACATCAAGCCAGACAAGGAAAAATCATCAGAAAAGATTGATGGTGCAGTGGCAACGATTATGGCTCTTGATCGAGCGATTCGTTGTGGCAATGATACGAGTGCTTCGGTTTATGACAACCGAGGCATTCTCTTTATATGAGGGAGGTGATTGGTTTTGGGATTTTTATCATCCATTTTTAAGGCAAGAGATAAACCTACTGATAGAGCTGTGAGTTCCAACTATACATTTTTAATGGGTTCAACCACAGCAGGTAAAACAGTCACGGAACGCTCTGCCCTACAAATGACGGCTGTATACTCTTGTGTTCGAATATTAGCTGAAGCAGTAGCAGGGCTTCCTCTGCATCTTTATTGTTATACAGAAGATGGTGGCAAGGAAAAAGCAATTGACCACTCCTTGTATCGACTTTTGCACGATGAACCAAATGCTGAGATGAGTTCCTTTGTGTTTCGAGAAACAATGATGACTCATCTTTTATTATGGGGGAATTGTTATGCGCAGATTATTCGCAATGGCAAAGGTGAAGTTGTAGGACTCTACCCCTTGATGCCAAATCGGATGTCAGTTCATCGAGATGAGAGTGGGCAGCTCTATTACTTATATACCAGAGGTGCAGATGATGTGAACAGTACGAAAGGAATGACAGTAAAACTTAGTACCTCCGATGTACTTCATATTCCCGGACTCGGGTTTGATGGACTGGTTGGCTACTCCCCGATTGCGATGGCTAAAAATGCGATTGGTCTAGCCATTGCAACAGAGGAATATGGAGCCAAGTTCTTTGCTAACGGTGCGGCTCCAAGTGGTGTGTTGGAGCATCCGGGAACGATTAAAGAACCTGGGAAAGTCAGAGAGGCTTGGCAGTCACAATTTGGTGGCAGTGCCAATTCCAATAAAATAGCTGTGCTTGAAGAAGGGATGAAATATACACCGATTTCTATCTCACCAGAACAAGCACAATTCCTTGAAACAAGGAAATTTCAAATAAATGAAATTGCTCGGATTTTTAGAGTCCCTCCCCACATGGTAGGCGACCTTGAAAAATCGAGCTTTTCTAATATTGAGCAACAATCCCTTGAGTTTGTGAAATACACCTTAGACCCGTGGGTAGTGCGTTGGGAGCAAACCCTAGCCCGCACCCTTTTTACACCGGAAGAAAAGAAAAAATACTTCTTTAGATTCAATGTAGAAGGTCTGCTTAGAGGGGATTATGTTAGTCGCATGAGCGGGTATGCCACAGCAAGGCAGAACGGTTGGATGAGTGCAAATGATATTAGGGAACTTGAAAATCTAGACCGTATCCCTTCAGAGGATGGCGGTGACATGTACCTTGTCAACGGCAATATGCTCCCTCTTACAAAGGCAGGTGCATTCGCAAATACAAACGAGGATGGAAAGGAGGAAGACTTGGATGAAGAACAAGATGTTTTGGCGATGGAAGAACCAAGCAAGCGAACAAGAAGAACGAGTTCTTGAGCTTTACGGAACAATCGCTGAAGAAAGCTGGTTTGATGATGATGTAACCCCACAGATGTTTAGAAACGAACTCTTTAGTGGAAAAGGACCCATCACCTTATGGATTAACTCACCGGGTGGAGATTGCATTGCCGCAAGTCAGATTTATACCATGTTGATGGATTATCCAGATGAGGTAACCGTCAAGATTGATGGGATTGCAGCATCAGCCGCTTCTGTCATTGCCATGGCAGGAATAAAGGTATTGATGGCTCCAACAGCACTGATGATGATTCATAACCCGGCAACCATCACGATGGGCGATCATGAAGACATGAAACGAGCGATTGAGATGTTAGATGAGGTGAAAGAAAGCATTATTAATGCCTATGAGATTAAGACTGGAGTATCTCGCATCAAACTATCTCATCTGATGGATGCTGAAACCTGGATGAATGCCAACAAAGCCATAGAACTTGGCTTTGCAGACGATGTGCTAAAGGATGAGAAACAATCCGAACCCACTTTTTCTGCTTATGCGTTTTCTAGAAAAGCAGTGGCAACTAACCTACTTAACAAAATGGCAGAAAAGAATAAACCAATTCAGGCGGAGGAATCTGCCAAACCCCAAGGGCGCTCAATTGATGAACTCAAGGAGCGTCTTTTAATTATCAAAAAATATATGTAAATGGAGGAATTTTACTATGACGATTACAGAAATGCGTAATAAACGCAAAAAGCTTATTGAAACGATGGATGGGTTCTTGGACACTCATAAAACCAAGAATGGCACATTATCCGCAGAAGATGATAAAACCTACAAAACCATGGAAGATGAGATCACTGAACTCACGAATGAAATCCATCGCATGGAAAGACGTGAAGCAATCGAGGCTGAACTTGAAAAACCTGTCAGCAAGCCAATCATTGAAAATCCGATGAATGGTCGACTGGATAACAGTGAAATTAAAACTGGCCGAGCAGCTGATTCTTATAAGACAGCAATGCTTTCAGCTCTTCGTTCAAACTTCCGTAATGTATCCAATGTCCTGCAAGAAGGTGTTGATGCTGATGGTGGATATCTGGTTCCAGAAGAGTATGACACGAGACTGATTGATGGGCTGAAAGACGAAAATATCATCCGTAAGTTAGGCCATACCATTACGACATCTGGTGAGCGAAAAATCAATATAGCGGCCACAAAACCTGCGGCTGCATGGATTGATGAGGGTGAGGCACTGACCTTTAGCGATGCAACCTTCTCTCAAATCAATCTGGATGCCCACAAACTTCATGTAGCCGTAAAGGTTACCGAGGAACTGCTCTATGACAATGCCTTCCAACTGGAGAACTACATCATTGAGGAGTTTTATAAGGCTCTGGCTAATGCCGAGGAAGATGCCTTTATTAATGGCAATGGCAATGGAAAACCACTGGGCATTCTAGCTGCAAGCGGTGGAGCTGAAGTCGGTGTGACTGCAGCATCCGCGACGGCTATTACTGCTGACGAAGTGATTAACTTGGTGTATTCACTGAAGCGTCCTTACCGTAAAAATGCCGTGTTCATTTTAAATGACCAGACCATTGCAGCCCTTAGAAAACTAAAGGACGGTAACGGAGCCTATATGTGGCAAGCAGCTCTTGTTGCAGGTGAACCAGATAAACTACTGGGCTATCCTGTGTATACATCCGCTTATATGCCTACTATTGAGGCAGGTGCTAAGACCATTATCTTTGGCGATTTGTCTTATTACAACATTGGAGATCGTGGTTCTCGTTCCTTTGCAGAACTTCGTGAGTTGTTTGCTGGTAATGGCATGGTCGGTTTTGTTGCGAAAGAACGTGTAGACGGCAAACTTGTCTTGCCTGAAGCTATTAAAGTGCTTCAGCAGAAAGCCTAACGGAGGTGCGATATGGATTACAACACAAAAAACTACACCGAACAAGGCGGAGATAAAACCGTCATCGCAGGAACGTTAGAGATTAAGGAGGGAGCAACTGTAACCGGTCTCCCTTCTTCTTTTACTCCTGCAGAAAACCAAGCGGCTAGTACGGCAGAAGATATATCAAGTTTAGTTGCTGATTTTAATGCCTTGCTTCTAAAGCTTCAAACAGCAGGACTCATGGAAGCTGATTAAAAAGAGAAAGGATGGTGGCGGTATGACACTGATTCAAAAGGTAAAAGCAAACTTGATTTTAGAGCATGACGCTGATGACGAACTCTTAGAGATGTTCATCACCGCTGCTGTCAGTTATGCCGAGAGTTATCAGCATGTACCAGAAAATTTCTATAGCGACAATCCTATGCCACCGACTACAGAGCAAGCCATAATTATGCTTTCCTCTCATTTCTATGAAAGTAGAGATGGCAGTACGGGTGGCTTCTTTGCTGACAATGTGCAAGCCGGTCAGCAGGTGTGGAATACGGTCAACCTACTATTAAGAGTCGATCGGGATTGGAAGGTGTAAACATTGAAAGCGAGGTACTGGTTGTGAGTTTTGGAAAAATGAATGGATTTGCTGATATTAAGGAAGTCACAAAAACAAAAGACAGTGAAGGCTTTGCAACAACATCAGAAACCGTGATTGCTTCGATTCGAGTCTATCGAGAAGGGCGTCATGGCAGTGAACGCTGGGCTAACCTGGCTACTTTTTCAGAGGCTACAGATTTATTCAGGTTTCGTGCTATTCCAGGAGTTGAGGTTACGACAGAACACTTTATTGAGTGTGATGGAGAGCGTTTTGATATTACCTCGGTAGAGAACGTAAAAGGTCGAGGTATGTATACAGAGATTTTGGCAAAGAAGGTGGTGAGCAGTATTGGCAAAAGTTGATATTAAAATGCCCGATGAATTTCTACTTAAGGTTTCAAAGCTTGGCTCTGACTTTGACCCTGTTGCAGAAAAGGTGCTAAAAGCAGGTGGTGAAGTCGTCTTTAAGAGAACGAAAAGTAATCTATCTGCAGTGATTGGTAAAGGTACAAAGCAGGAATCACGGTCAACGGGCAAACTAGAAAAGGCACTTGGTGTTACCTCAGTCAGGCTAGACAGAAATGGAAATCACAATATCAAAATAGGTTTTTCTGAACCAAGGTCTGATGGAGAGAGTAATGCAAAACTAGCAAACATCCTTGAATACGGTAAACACGGTCAGCCTGCAAAACCTTTTTTGAAACCGGCTAAGAGTGCATCGAAGTCTGAGTGTATCTCGGTTATGAAAAGTACTTTTGAAGAGGAGGTCAAAAAGATATGAGCATTCTAGCAGACTTACAAATCGCTTTAGAAACACTGGATGTTCCTATTGAAACAGGGGTATTCTCGGATACTGCGCCTTCAAAGTACATGGTGATTGTTCCGATGAGCGATAGCTTTGACCTTCATTCGGATAATCTACCAGGCATCGATGTTCAAGAGGCACGGATTTCAATTTATAGCAAAGGCAGTTATACAGTATTAAAAAATCAAGTGGTGCAGTTATTGTTGGCTTCCAGTTTTACCATAACCGCACGGAGCTACATCGGCTTTGAAGATGATACGGGCTATTACCACTACAACGTGGATGTAGCCAAACATTATGAAATAGGAGGTAATTAAAAATGGCAACAATTGGTCTGGATAAACTTTATTATGCGACCATCACAGATGATGAAAATGGCGAAGAAATTTATGGCACACCCACACAGCTGGCAAAAGCAATCTCAGCAGAGTTATCTGTTGAACTGGCAGAGGCGACCCTCTATGCAGATGATGGTGCAGCAGAAATCGTTAAAGAATTTAAAAATGGCACCATCTCTCTTGGAGTGGATGATATTGGCTCGACTACTGCAGCCGCCTTAACGGGTGTCACGGTTGATAAGAACAACGTTGTGGTTTCTAACAGTGAAGATGGTGGGGATCCTGTGGCTGTTGGTTTTAGAGCAAAGAAATCCAATGGCAAGTATAAATACTACTGGCTCTACCGAGTAAAATTCGGTATCCCATCTACAAACCTTGCGACAAAGGGTGATAGCATCACCTTCTCGACACCAACAATAGAAGGTACGGTTCTTCGAAGAAACAAAGCAGATACCAATGGAAAGCATCCCTGGAAAGCAGAAGTGACCGAAGGCGATAAGGATGTACCGGCAGCGGTTATCAGTGCTTGGTATACAGAAGTTTATGAACCGGATTACACAGTTATGGAGGGTTAAGCGATGGATAAAGAAAGAACAGCAAGCATTAGTATTGGTGGCGATGAATATGTGCTACTACTTACTACAAAGGCAACAAAGGAAATCGCAGGACGCTATGGGGGTCTTGAAAACCTAGGCGATAAGCTAATGAAGTCTGAGAATGTCGAAATGGCACTTTCAGAGATTGTGTGGCTGATTACCCTACTGGCCAATCAAAGTACCCTTGTCTATAACATCAAGCACAAGGATGCACCGAAGGAATTACTAACAGAAGATGAGGTGGAAATTCTCACAAGCCCGATTGATTTGGCAGAGTACAAAGAGGCAATAATGAATGCCCTTTACAAGGGTGCAAAAAGAAATGTACTCAGTGAGGAAAGCCCAAAAAACGCAGTAGCCCCGTAAGTGACGAAGAGTTATTTACGAGGCTTTTATATTACGGCATCAGTCTATTACATCTGACCATGGATGAATTTTGGCTGATGCCGTTTGGTTTGCTACTAGACTTGTGGGAGTGCCACAAACAGTATCAGGGGCTGGCAAAACCAAAAAGAGAGATATTTATCGATGACATTATCCCTGATGGAATCTGACAAAGGAGGTGGAAAGCATGGCAGATAATTTCGGCTTGAAAATCGGTCTTGAAGGCGAGAAAGAATTTAAGAAAGCACTAACAGATATCAATCGTTCCTTTAAAGTACTTGGCTCTGAAATGAAACTGGTAGCCTCAGAATTTGATAAAAACGATAAGTCTGTACAGGCACTTTCCGCCAGAAATTCAGTCCTCAATAAAGAGATTGAAACCCAAAAAAGCAAAATTGATACCTTGAGGTCGGCTCTAGAAAATGCAGCTACCTCCTTTGGAGAAACTGATAGAAGAACACAAAACTGGCAGATTCAATTGAACAATGCTGAGGCGGCACTCAACAATATGGAGCGAGAGTTAAGTAGCAATAATGCTGCTCTTGAAGAGGCAAACTCCAATTATGATGATGCCGAAGATGCTCTCGATGACATGAACCGTGAAATGAACGATGTCACCGACAGTGCTGATGATATGGGAAAAGAGATTGATGAGGCGGCTGACTCTGCTGAAAAATCTGAATCTAAGTTTAAAGGCTTAGGTACAACTCTAAAATCTATCGGCATTGCCATGGGAGCAGTTGCTGTTGCAGCAGGTGCGGCGGCTGTCAAACTGGGTAAAGAAGTCATTTCCGCCTATGCCGATTACGAACAATTAGTCGGTGGTGTGGATACGCTTTTTAAAGAAAACTCTCAGCAGTTACAAGACTATGCATCGAATGCCTATAAGACGGCAGGTCTTTCTGCCAATGACTACATGGAAACCGTCACTTCGTTTTCTGCAAGCCTTATATCTTCTCTTGGAGGAGATACTGAAAAAGCCGTTAAATACGCGGATATGGCGATTACTGATATGTCTGACAATGCCAATAAAATGGGTACTGACATGGAATCCATTCAAAACGCCTATCAGGGTTTTGCCAAGCAAAATTACACCATGCTGGATAACCTAAAACTTGGTTATGGCGGTACAAAAAGTGAAATGGAGCGGCTCCTTGCTGATGCCGAGGCTATCTCTGGCATTGAGTACGATGTTTCTTCTTATGCCGATGTAGTTTCTGCCATCCATGTCATTCAAGAAAGCATGGGCATTGCTGGTACGACTGCTCTTGAGGCAGAGGAGACTATTTCAGGGTCCTTGAATGCTTTTGAATCAGCTTTACAAAATCTTTTAGTTGGTTTTGGAAATGCCGATGCGGATATGGAACAACTCAGTAAAAACATGGTGGATGCCTTACAGTCGGTGGTAAAAAACATTACTCCAGTGATTGAAAATATCGTAAAGGCCCTGCCCATCGCAATTGAAGCATTATTGGATGCGGTTTCTGATTTGTTACCGACACTGCTTGCTACGGTGACAGATTTATTTACTCAGGTACTGAACGCACTGATGAACCTACTACCTACCTTAATACCGGTAGCAGTTGATTCCATCCTTACGATTGTGAATGCCTTAATTGAAAACTTACCACTGCTAGTGGATGCAGCCGTTCAGTTAATAGCAGCTTTAGTGGATGGCCTTGGGCAAGCAATGCCAGAACTGATTCCTGCGGCAGTTAATGCAATTACTACGATTGTGCAAGGTTTGCTGGATAATCTACCCATGCTGCTCGATGCAGCACTGCAGTTAATACTTGGTTTGGCTCAGGGGCTACTCGAAGCGATCCCGCAACTAATTGAGGCTCTCCCTACGATTATTTTGGCAATCGTTGATTTTATTATTAGCGCAATTCCTCAGATTATAGATGCAGGTATTCAGTTACTAACATCGCTGGTTACAGCCTTGCCTGAAATTATTACGGCTATTGTAGAGGCGATTCCACAGATAATTGATGGGATATTGAATGGGATTTTAAGTTCGATTCCACAACTCATTCAAGCGGGTGTCGACTTACTTGTTGCACTGGTTCAAAATCTACCGACCATTATTACCACCATTGTTGCAGCGATACCTCAAATCATTTCAAGTATTGTAAATGCATTAATTGGAAACATCGACAAGATCATTATGGCAGGGGTTCAGCTATTTGTAGCACTCATTCAGAATTTACCAACCATTGTGGTAGAGATCGTAAAAGCAGTGCCTCAGATTATTGGCGGCATCGTCAGAGCATTTACAAACTCCATGGGTTCCATCGTGACGGTGGGTGGCAACATTGTAAAAGGACTATGGCAGGGTATTCAATCTCTTGCTTCTTGGCTATGGAATAAAGTGAGTGGTTGGATTAGTGGCATTTGGACTGGCATCAAGGATTTCTTCGGTATCAAATCACCATCGAAACAGATGGGGTGGGTTGGTGAAATGCTTGTAAAAGGTCTTGCAGGTTCTATCCAAGATAACGGTGATGAAGCTGTGAAAGCGGCTGAAATGATGAGCGAGGATATCAACGATGTGATGACCAGTCTTGCCAGCGATATGAGTACATCCTTGCCTACAGACTTTTCAGTGGATACTTCTGTAGGCGGCGTGATTTCAAATGCAGCGACCTCTTCCCTAGGTGGTGTCAGTGGGTCGCTAGTTACTGTACAGCAGATGATTGTACGAAGTGAAGATGATATCAGAAGGGTATCTCAGGAACTTTATAACTTAATTCAGACAGGCTCTCGTGCTCAGGGCCGGTTTTCTACAACATAAGGAGGTGTGCCGATGGGTTTTTCATATGACGATATTTCTTCAAAAAGCATGGGACTAAAAGCCAGGCTCACTTCCTGGCAGGTCTGTGGAGGAATGCGTAATTTTACCACCACCGTACCTGGAAAGTATGGTGTGACAGACTTTGGGGCTGATTTTGATTACCGAGAAATCAATTTAGCTTGTAATATCTATCCTAAGCATAGCTTTTCTGCACTGGTGACTACCCTTGATAATATTTCTACTTGGCTTGATCCAATGCAAGGGTTGAGACAGCTTGTTTTTGATGATGTACCCGACAGGTATTTCATGGCAAGGCTGAATGAAAAAGTGGATTGTGAACGACTCATTCGTTTTGCAGGAAGTTTTAACTTGAAATTTTTCTGTCCTGACCCTTTTGCTTATGCCATTACGGATGAAAATTATTTAATAGAAAGCGAAGGAAGTCACACGATAACAAGACAGACCGGTAATGTAGCATCCAATCCTATGTATCGCTTGAAGGGAATCATCACATCGGGTGTGAACAATTCTATTTCTGTTACAACCAATGGCTTGGAAATGAAAATAGTGAATGCTGTACTTTTGGCAGAAGAAACACTTGTCATTAATACAGATAAGATGACGGCTTATGTGGAAGACGAAAACGGGATAATTTTAAGAAACGCTTTGCCTTACCTAGAGGAGATTGATTTTCCAAGTCTCAATGTAGGCAATAATACCCTAACTATAACAACGAATAATGCCGTATTTATAACGCTTGAAATAAAGGCTCGCAGTAGATGGAGGTGATCCAGTGGCATTAAAAACAATATTAAATAAACAGACAGATTTTACGGGAGAGTTTCCGGTCGAGTATGCAAAATCTGGACTGTGGCGATTTAATGATGTATCGGTAGATGAAAATGGCTATCTTGCAGACTCTTCTGGGTTAGACAGAAAAATAGAACTTGTCAATTATCTAGGAACAACTGCAAGCCTTCAAAGCGGGCAAAAAGGGAGACAAATCCGAATAAACATCAACAATCCCGCTACAGAAAAAACCTACCTTAAAGTGGCCAATGATGGTACTTTCTTTTCGGAGATGGGAGAACGAATCCTTGTTGGTGGTTGGATGATACCGACTACTTATTCGGTAGGAAATACCTATTGCCCCATATTAAATACGCGCTATGGTCCTGGTCAGCCTATCTTTTACCTGTCGCTCTTTGCAGGCAGACCTAGAATCATGCTTTATAACGCTAGTGGTTCTCTTATACTCGACCAAACAACCACACCGCCTTTTTCACTTATCAATAGTGGAGTGTATTTTATTTGCATGGTCATAGAGCCAAACAATAAAAATGCATGGATTGTACTGGGAGATAAGACGAGTGGAACGAGCTGGGTATCCCCGACTTACTCCTTTACAGGCACACTAAATCCTTCTTGTACAGCCGACATCATTATGGGTATGCATGCAGATGACTATTGGTATGCTGGAAGATTTGATGACTGGTTTTTTGATATGGATTCCAGTCTTACAACGGATGATTTGATTGATTATTTCAATGGGTCTCTTTTGACTAACGGGGGTGATATGGGCGGTGCTGTTGACGCCCTTACCATTCCGGGAGTTGTGAGTTTAAGGGAGACAGAAGGTGTCTATCCAACGGAAGGAACACTATATACGGCTCCGGCAACGTGTAATCTGTCTGGCACAGGTCGGATCTCCGTTACCAGTGAATATATTTCTGGGGTAACTGCAGTTGGGCCAATAGAAACCTCAACAAGCGATGACCTAGTTCATTGGAGTGATTGGGCAGCCATCGCACTTGATGGAAAACTGACGTCTCCCAATAAGGCATACATTCGTTTTAGAGTCACGCTTACTACGGCAGATACGAGTAAGACTCCACGAATTATTGATATCAGGCTATATGACATTCCAAAGTCACCTTATGAAAGGATTGGTTTTTCAAGACCAGTCGTACTGGATTCAAATGGGGCTTGGGAGGCTGTGTTAGAAAATGCTTATAACATTGTGGTAACCGGTGAAATCAATGGCGAGGATACGCTCTCCTTTATGATCCCCTACCGTGATCCCAAGCGGGGATTTATTGATAGTGAAAAGAAAATCCAGATTGTTGATGACGTCTACAAAGTAAGGACTTTGACGGATACAAAAGACAGCGAAGGAAATCTAGCGACTGAAGTGTATGCTGAGGCAGAGTTTTATGACCTGACTTTTTCAGTGCGAAAAGAAGAGCATAAATTTGATGCAGAAACTGCTGAAGTCTCTATGGCTTATGCCTTAGAAGGAACAGAGTGGAGCGTAGGCACAGTCAATGTGCGAACTAAAAGAACCTGGACGAGTACAGAAAAGAATGCACTTTCCATCCTTCGCACGGTTGCTGACTTACACGGTGGAGACCTTGTCTTTGATTGCCCCAATAGACTGGTCCATCTTTTAACAGTCTATGGCACGGATAGCGGTGCATTGTTTGCCTATAAGAAAAATATGAAGAGCATTAAAAGAGTCGTGGATACCAGAAGTCTTGTGACAAGGCTCTATGCCATTGGTAGCGAGGGTCTTACTTTTGCAGACATCAATGGAGGAAAGGCATATGTGGAGGATTATACGTATTCGTCTGATATTCGAATATCAACGCTTGATTGTTCTTCCTTTACCAATCCCTATCAGATGAAAGAATATACCGAGATGAGGCTTGCTCAGTATTCAAAACCAAACATCTCTTATGTTTTAAACGCAATGGATTTATCGGTGTTAACGGGTTATGAGCATGAAGCATGGTCGCTTGGCGATTATGTTCATGTAGAAGATAAGGATTTAGGGCTGTCAGTTACCACTCGTGTTATACGAAGAGAGTACAACTTACAAGAGCCGTGGAATACGGTGCTCGAACTATCCACTACCCTTAAAAATCTGGGCAGTTCTGCAAGCCAGTGGGATAACGTGGCAGATTCTCTTGAAGGCACAAGTATGGTGACAAACAATGATATCCGTGAAATGGTGCCATTTAATCTGCTGCGAAATTCTCGTGGTGATGATGGGATGGCTTACTGGGTTAACTCAGGCTTTGAAGTAGATGGAGATAACGGTGTGAGCGGTGCAGCATCGTTTAATGCAACAGGAGTAGCCAATATGACAAAGAGTATGGCTCAGACCATCTATCCAGCGAATCGTTCTAGCTACACACTCTCGGCACAAATCGCATCTGAAAACCTAGAAAAGCTGAGTAGCGACTCACAGGTTGGCATTGAAGTGGTTATTGAATATGAAGATGGAACAACAGAAACAAGATTTATTGATTTGTATTAAGGAGGTAGATTGGTGGCTTATTTTTCAAGAACATCAGAAAAGATACTCCCAGAAAGCTACTCTTCAAAAGTAAAATCCATTACCGTCCGTGTCTGTGTCACAAATTGCACAGGCACTTTTTATATTACGGATCTCTTTTTACAAGCAGGCTCAGTGGTCACGGGATGGGTAGGTCATCCCTGTGAAATAAGGTGGACGTTAGATGGCTAAGGTTAAATTTATAAGGTTAGCGGAAGTGATTCATGAAAAACAAGATAAGCGTGTCATGAGTGTAAGCATAAAACCTACCCTCTATGATTGCACTGGCATGATTTGGTTTACGGACATCCAGTTACAAGAAGGGCCTGTTCTAAATGGTTATGCGCCTCATACAGAAAGTAGGTTAGAAAAACTAAAGGAAGATGGCAGTATCAAGAATCCTGTTTGGTTTAACGGTGTGGTCCGTTCAGAGGAAACCATTATTTTATTTAATGTTGGTCAAACCTCTGCAGGACTTGATATTCATATCTATCCAAAGATTTCTATGTCTGCTGGAACAGTGAAACTAAGCCAAGGTATAGGAGGGCAACAGGTCTCCTTCCCTGGAACCATTGGAAAAGATGTTGAGTTGGCGCTCCTAGCATCTACACGAGAGTGTACCAAAAACGGAGTAAGCGAACCCAAAGAGGGGTTCTATCAATACAGTGCTGCTTGGGACTCAAAGCACAAAGTGACCCTTGAAAAAGGGAAATCTGCAAGGGTGCTGTTTACCATGCAGGAAATGCAAGACGGAGGTGAGCCATTCTAATGGAACGACTAAAAGGCAAGAAAATCATGGTGTGGACTTTTATGGGAAATGCACGGATGTATGAAGCTTTAGAGAAATATGGAGACCGGATTGATACCATCGGTCTTTTTTCTTTTAAGGTACGAGCTACGGGTGAAATTGTTGAGAGTGGTGTCACCATCAGCAGTATGCTCCCCTACATCAACCGTTATCGCCACATCAAATGGCTACTGACCATTGCCAATGATGGTGCAAACAGTATCTTCAGAGCATTGAGAGATAACACAAATGGCGCTCAGGAACTGTTTCTATCCGAGCTTATTCGCATTATGGAAAAGTATCCGTGGTGTGATGGTATTGATATTGACCTAGAAAAAGGCGATGACTATTCCACTCATGCTGAGTCAACCGCCATGTTCAAAAATATTTACAACACCATCAAAGCCCATGATTCAAGTAAACTGATGAACATCTGCCTTCCCGGTATGACCAGCGTGAATGGTTCAGTAGGCGGTGAGAATTGGTGCGTTTATGGTGACCTAGACCCTTATTGCGATACCGCATCAATTATGAGTTATGGTATGGCTTGGTCAGGTTCTGCACCGGGACCTGTATCTCCAAGAAGCTGGCTTGAAGGCATTTATGATTATGCCGTTACAGTAATGAATCCCGACAAGATTTTCTTTGGAATGCCTGCTTATGGCTGGAACTGGCAAATCTATGACACACCAGAAAACCTAGGTAAAGCCTATAGGGGAACGTCTCATACCTACTATGCGGCAAAATACTGGATGACAGGAGCCTATAATTTCACAGACGATGCGCCTCCTCAACCGTTTATTCCCATCGTGGCTTATTGGGATGATGATAATAAAGTGCCCTGGGCATTGCCACATGTCTACGATTATATGGAAGGAAGAGATGCCACTCGCTATAGCTATCCACTCTTATCTGCAAGCTACAATGGCAGACAGTATCTGACGGCCTATGGCAAACAACAAAAGTTAGCCTTTGGAACTGTTTATGTGGATCATGATGCCATGCCGGATAGTTATTCTGGTGTTGTTTCTGTTTCTAATAGCGTCACAACACTGGGGGATGAAGGTGCGGCAACCTATCATTTCACGCTTGCTCAGGCAGGAACTTATGATGTAGCAGTAAAGCTAGGCTTTCCCTTTTGGGATAAGAATAGTATTCACATCTCCCTTGATGGAAATGAAGTAGATTTTTCTGAAAACAGACTGTGGTGGCCTTATTGGAGAACGACTTTCTGGACGGTACTGAAAAAAGGAGTGAGCCTTTCTCAAGGAACACATACCATCACCATTTCGCTTGGGGCAAAGGGTGCACAGTTTTATGGATTTAGAGTCTGTTCTTCATTTTCTGAGGAGCCAACAGTTGGTGAAGCAGAATATACCCTTGCTCCTAGACATTTCAAAGATGTAAATGGTGATATGGTAGGGCCTGCAACTGGTTTTAAGTTGACGCTTGAGATGCTTAGAAGAAAAGCAGATTCTGCCCTTGTGTGGTATGAGGATTTTAGAGATGATAACCCTCTCCCCCAAAGCTACTGGACAACTTTATCGGGTGAATGGAGTGTTTGGCAAGATACAAGCAGTTCGATGAATAGACCCTATTCCCAACTGGAGGGTAAGGGTCAGTTAGCATGGAACTACAACAATTTTTCAGATATACATTTAAGGGCGCAGATTATTTTTCCTGAAACCTTTAGTGGCAAGGCAGGTGTTTTTATTGGAACGATTTATTGTTGCTTTAATTATGATAACCAGCGCATTGAACTGTATGAAGGTTCTACTTTAAAAGGTAGTTATGCCACCAGCTTTTCAAAAACATCGGCCACAAACATTCGAACAAATCCGAACTTCTACACCCTAGAAATACGAAAGCGTGGCAATCAAGTGCGGGTCTATTCCTCTGCATCCAATACACTGCGCTTTACAGCCACTTGCTCGGATGTCACAGGCTATGCAGGTATTCGTTCGGATAATAAAGTCCATTGCCAGTTGCTTCGCTTAGGCGATGCCTGGACCTATGAGCCTTATGAACGCTTTGACGTGCTTATGCCAGATGGAACATTTAAAACTTATGGTCGGCTATCAAGAAGTAACTGTTCTTGGGATGATGAGTTTCAAGTGTTTACTTTAACAGCAGACCTTGAAGAATCAGCCACAAGAAGTGAAAGCATCTCCCTAGATTATGATTTTTTTCATTCAGATATGATGCCATCCATCCAGTGCGGAAAGGACTACAGTGTCACCATCATTCCAAGGGATATCAACATCTGGATATCTCGTCTTTTCTTAGGTGATGGTGACGGATTTTCCATTCTTTATTATCAAGATGTGGATAGTCTTGTGTACTGGGCAAATGAAGCAGCTTATCGGTGGAAACTTCGAGGCATGTGTATGTGGTCACTAGGGCAGGAGGATTTAAGGCTCTGGGAGTGGCTACCAAAACAAATAGAGTAATCAAAGGAACATCTGCAAAAGTAGGTGTTCTTTTTATTTCAACAAAAGGAGGAATTTAAATGAAAGAAATATGGAACTGGATCCAAGTTGTGATAACAGCAATCGGTGGATTCTTCGGATGGTTTTTAGGAGGAGCAGACGGATTTTTATATGCGCTACTAGTCTTTGTAGTCATCGACTATCTATC